>ERZ857982.1200-NODE-1200-length-26781-cov-2.860248_pt1 | contig 26781 bp, 33 predicted proteins | sample MGYA00519955_ERZ857982 | MGnify/ENA primary metagenome ERZ857982 (study PRJEB31778, sample SAMEA3449416) | human gut metagenome | biome: human gut; feature: human-associated habitat; material: faeces | place: United Kingdom | collected 2010/2012 ... | reverse complement strand
TATCCCTGAGTCACTCATGACTTTCGCGGATTTGCAGCTCGTCTGGTATGAAGCCAAAGGAAAAAATCTTAAATCGCCATCGGTCCGCTACGCCGTCAAGCGAGCGGGAAAAGATACTTTTGCCTTAAAGGCGATATCAACGTTGACGCCAAAAGATTTTGACGCTTTTATGGAAAGCGAGAAAGCGCGGGGGCTTAAGCCAGGTACCATTTATTCGAAACTGGTTTACTACTCAAGCGTTCTCTCATGGGCTGTTTCCCAGGGGTGGCTAAAAGAAAACCCATTGCGCAAAGTAAAATTCCCCAGGAGCGATCCCCACCGAACCCGGATACCGACAGAAGAAGAATACCAGCGGCTCTGCGCCGCGGCTCACTGGAAGGATACAGAGCCGCCGGTCAATTCATACCAGCGGACGGTAGCCGCTTTCCGGTTTTCAATGCTTACGGGTATGCGGAAAGGGGAGATTGTTAAAATTGAGAGAAGCTGGATAGATGGCTCTGTTATCCATCTGCCGGCGGAGGCCGCGAAAACCGCCGTTGGAAGAACTGTAGCGATGGGGGCAGAAGCCCGCCAACTGCTGGGGCTGATTCTGAGCCTTGGCTTTTCCCCCTGCGTCTGGGGTATCAATACGCTGACACTTCCAGGGGAGTTCATCAAGCTGAAACGGCGTGCGGGCATCCATGCGATAACGGACAGCGCCGGGCGTGAGCTTCAGGCTGACCTGCATTTTCATGATGCCCGGGCGTACTTCTGCACCTGGGCCGCGTCGCCCGCGGAGGATGGCGCGCCGCGCCTATCCCCTATGGAACTCGCCCGCCAGCTGGGGCATTCGTCGACCGAGATGACAATGCGCTACTACCGCCCCGATCTTCGTACCCTCGCTGACAGGCTTAAATAAATCACATAAGCTCCTTCGCCCGTTTCTCTTTGAGATAATGCTCAACCTCAGAAGCCCACCACGCGGGGGTTCTTTCAGACAAGTACACGGGCTTTGGGAAAGCCGCGTCTTTTCTCATTTTGTAGAGAAGCGAAGAGTGTTTCCCCAGCCCTAAGAATTCCTCCAGTTCCCTGATTCGCAAAAGCTTATCAGCCATTTTTTTTCTCCTTCTAAATTCTTCGCTTTTTCGCCGTAGCAAAAAACATCAATTGGATTTCCCCGACCACGGGTTGCCGCGTATACAGGAAAAGGTTTTACTGCTTCCCTGCGCAACTTTTCAAAGGCGCGGATCGCCGCTTCATCCCCTTGGTAAGCAAGGGCGCCGAGAAGCGCGGCGTGGATATAATCCCTTAAATCCGATATGCGCTGTATTGAGTGGTTCTTTCGCCATTCGCGCGGAACACTTGCCCATTCTTCCAGCGCCCTCAATTCTGCTGTTGGCGCGGGATTGCCGCTCAGCGTGATCCATGACTTCCGGCCGGCGGAGATCCGCTGACCGCCGGCTTCGATGACCGCGCATCGAAGGAATCGATAGCCCGCTTTAGTATTTGATACGATCCGGCGGCGACAAAGTTCCTGCGCAAGAGCGCCGACAGAAACCCATCGCCGGGTAAGTGCGGCCTGAATATCTTCAGGGATTTCCTTTTTCATGCTTTACCCTCCCCAAAATAAAATCCAAAACCTTTTCCTTTTTTCTCAAAGCCTGGAGTACCGAGCCGTCAACCGTGCCCCTGGTAACGAGGTAGTAGATGAAGACTGAGCGAGGGTGCCCCGCCTGCGTTTGACGCGTAGGGCCAATTCGCTCAATCATCTGCGCGTAATGCTCGTAATTAAAACCCAGACTGAAGAACACCAGAATCCGCCCCCCATTCTGAAGATTGAGGCCATGACCGCACGCGGCCGGGTGCGCCACAAGAATGGGGATTTCTCCTCGGTTCCATCGGGCGATAGTTTCCGGGTCTTTATCCAATTCCCGCGCCGCTGGAAACGCGGCAAGGATCCTCTCCAGCTCGTGCCGGTATTGGTACGCCACGAGAACCGGCTCCCCGCCGGCTTCCTCAATGACACTTTTAAGCGCCTCGATCTTCTGGTCATGCACCGGAAGCCAGCTTTTACCGTCGTCCGCGTACACCGCCCCGCTCGCAAACTGAAGGAGCTTCCCTAATTTCACCGCGGCGTTCGCGGCCTCAATCTCTCCAGCGGCGAGCTGTACAAAAAAGTCGTCCGCCAGGGTTTTATATTTAGCGGCGAGCGGTGGTGGCAGATCAACAGAAATGGTTGACTCAATCGGCTTCTCGATGGGGAACCAATCCTCGGCGTTAACCGTAATCGCGACATCTGACAGCCGCTTTTTTATACGGGCGTCGCTGCCCGGCATCGGAATCCACTTGACGGCGAAAGCTTCGGCGCCGACTCTCTGAGGCCGGAAGTACGTCATCTCATACTGGCGCATGGATCGCCCCAGCCTCTCGCCGTGGTCAATGAACCACGCCTGCCCCCAGAGATCGAGAAGCCCATTCGTCGCCGGCGTACCGGTAAGCTCGATAAACCGATCGCAGAAAAGATGAGCTACCCGCCCAAGCTCCCGGGCTCGCCGGCTCCCCTGGCGCAGCCGAAAACTTTTAAGCCGCGTTGCCTCGTCCACCACAATGGTTTTGAATGGCCAGCCGCGGCCGTACCGCTTAACGAGCCACGGGATCTGCTCAAAATTGGTAATGTAAACATCGGCGTCAGCGGCCAGAGCCGCTTCTCGCTCCTCAACCGGCCCGCAAATCAATGAATGCTTGATGTGGATCAAATCCACACTTTCTCGTATTTCATCAGGCCACGTTGAACGTGCTACGCGGAGCGGCGCGATTACAAGAATCGGCGCGGCGTCTTCGAAATCGAGAAGATAGCGAAGTGCGAACAGCGTAGAGATCGTCTTCCCCATCCCCATCCCCGCCCAGACCATACAGCGGGGATGCGTGATGATGAAGCGGACGATATCGTACTGGTACGGCCGCAGCTGAAACGCCCGCCTCATAACGTCTCGCCCCGCTCAACAGCGCGAACGATAGCCCGGATTTGATCAGAGCCGTCGACTACGAAGACCGTGCACCCCCCGATATCCCGCATACGCTCGTGTTCTCTAAGCTGGATCGGTGATGGCTTTTTGCCTGGTGCCTTGCACTCAACGAAAAAGCTCAAACCATCAAGCATGACAAACCAATCAGGAGCCCCGACGCGGCCAGCCCATTCAACCTTTCGGCACTCACCGCCGGCCTTCGCTACGGTTTCCCGCAGCGCCTCAACAACCCGACCTTCAGGCGTCATCATCGGTCTCCTTTCTCGATCTCTTCTATACGGCAGCGCAAAGCCGCCTTCGCTCTGTCGAAAGAGCTTCGGCTATAAGCCCCTATATCTTTCAGCGGCGTAGCCAAATCGCCCCCGATATTTAAAAGCTCCATCAATACAGAGCTGTGGGATGCGTATACCAGGATCGCGGCAAAATCCAGATATGTCGGGTAGCCCCTAGGACCTGTGGAACGCGCCTCGGAAAACCGCCAAGCCCTCTCTCCCTCGCGATCCATATACCAAAGGGCTTTCTTGAGATCCGTAAGCTCATCATTCCCCTCCTTATGACCGGCGCGAAGAATGTACTTGATAGCGTTCCCCACGTTGAAGTTGTAAAGCTCGCATATATCAATAGGTTCAAAAAAATATCTGAGATCTACGTAATGCTTCGGACGATCGACCGGGTCAAAAGCATCATCTTCTTTTTCGAGCGTCATCATTTGTGGTACCTATAAGAGTCAAAGCCATCGGCGGAAAGGGGAAGCCCCATCGCCCACGGCGGATTGGTTGACATCAGTACTTCAAGTTTCTTGTGGTTAAATTCAGGCGTGTCCGGGGCTTCGGTCAGAATCTCGTCGTGCACGGTGAGAATCGGCTTATAGCCCGCGTCGCTCACGATTGGAAGGGCGTGACAGAGAACATCGCAGGCCACAGCCTGGGTCAGATTCTCTACGGCTTTCCCAGCGAAAGTCTCAATGCGCCCCCATTTCCTCGTGTACTGGTTGACCCCCATATAAGTAATAGAGGCCCCGCTTTCGTCGATCCTCGCCGCTGGGTAGCAGATGAAACGGCCACTTGGCAGGTGAACCAGAAGCCAGGATCCACGCATGACGGCATAAACTTGTCCGCCTAGTGCGATAGGAACCCGCACCCCCTTCTCTTTAACCGCCGTAAGACAAGCTTCGCCCGCAGCTCCCCAAAGAGAGACGATGCCGGCGTTGGCCGCCCGCCAAAGACGCTTAACAGAGTCGCACGCTACCCAGACGCCGTGGCTCAGCCCGCCAGTGCGCTTGTTATCAACTGCCCACTCATAGAGCCGCTCGGCGTCGTGGGATTACCCCCTTAAGCCCCTCCGCCATGTCGTTGAGATCAACGCCATAGCCGCGGGCGAAAGTCACGAATGCCCCAACCCCACCGCCGTAGCCCATGGCGAGTTCAAGGACTTTGCCCATCTGGCGCTGGGCTTTCGTCACGGTTTCAACGGGGACATTGAACGCGCGGGAGTAAGTGAGCTTATAAAGATCAGGGCCCGTGCCGGCGTCGTACGCCCGGAAAGCTTTCAGCTTCCAGTCTTCACCCGCCATCCACGCGAGAACCCGACCCTCGATGTTGGAGTAGTCAGCGACTACCATCTTCGAGCCCTTCGGAACCGTAATGGTTCCGCGCAGACACTGAGCCAATTCGCCCGCCGGATCGGACGAGAATTCAAGAAGTGAGCCATCAAGCGTTTCTTCGATCCGCTCTTCAATCTGCTCGGGCGAAAGCGTCTGACGGGGTAGATTTTGCGGTTGCATATGGCGCCCCGAAAATCGACCGGTTCGCGAAGCGCCGCGAAATTGAAGTCCACCGCGGAGACGATTATCTGAATTCACACAGTCAAGAATGGCCTGATACTTCTTTACGCTGGCTTTCGCAGACGAAAGCCGGATTCTTAAAAGCTCCCGCATCGGCTCAGGGATTGAGTCATCCTCAATCAGTCGGGACACTTCAGCTTTCTGGAGATTCTTCAACTCAATGCCAAAGCGCTTCGCCAGATAATCAATCGTCGCCTGGGTGCGTGTTGTTGAATCAAGCTCGCCCCCCGTCAATTCCGCGGTGCGAAGCCTGCTTTTCTTTGCCCCCTCGGCCATCAGGTCAATCGCCGCGCGGGCAAGATCCACATCCATCAGCATGCCCCGGTGATTAATCTCGTCATCCAGCAGCTGAAGACGATGCTCGGCCTCTGTCAGATTGAAACGCGGCAACTTCTTATAGAGCGCCCGTTCCGCCTCCACATCAAGCCGGCAGTAATTCACGAAGCGCCCCCAGTCTTCCGGGCGCTCTTTCTTCGTGAATCTCATTGGCGTCGGATCATCACGGCCATAAGCGTGCGGCTTACAGAAAAGCTGAACCAGCCGACGCCCATCTTTATCTTTGGCGACGTCCTTTGGCATCCGGTAGACCTCGCAGAGATCCCCCAGAGCGCCCGGGAGCCCGTGCTGATAGGCAATTACCATAGTGTCAATAATCTGAGAGCGGGGGATAGCTACCTTCACCCCGTTCTTATTCAGCGCGAGAACATTGGTGTCAAAGTTCATGCCGTTGTGCCAGACGATAGACGCCCGGCAGGCGAGAACTTCCTTCAGCGCAGCCCGAAGATCTTCGGGCATCGGCCCGGCTGTTACATCCCAGACACGAGCCGGCTGATCATCCACCGCGTAGCCCCAAAGCAAGACTTCAGTCGAAGGGTCTTCCGCGTAGCGGTAAGCCCCTCGGCTGATCGGGCACTCGCTGTAGGTTTCCAGGTCTGAATAAACCAGCATGGCCCGCCCCGTTAGATGAAGTCTTCCTCGCCTGCTTCCTCAACCCCGGTATCGCCCAGGTCTTCAAAGTCGTCACCGCAGGTTTCGACCGAAGACGCACCCGCGAGCAGGGCGTCTTCGCGCACAAGCTGAACGCCGTTCAGATAAAAAGCAAGACCGCCGCCTTCCTTGTTGTGGCAGAAAACATCAACGGAAGCATTCAGCCAGTAGCCCGGCTGGATCCGGCTCTCCTGCTCAGGCGGGATATCCTTCTTATGCTGGTCAAGGACCTTCGGACCGTTAGGCGCCTTTTCCGCGTCAAGCTTCGGCGTGATCATCAGATCCTCGGTATCGCCATAGGGCTTAATGGGGAACTTGGTAACGCCGGTCTGCTTGAATTTGCGAAGTCTTGCCTCAGAATCTGCCGGGCCGTACTGTTCAACCACCGCCTGCCTGATAGCGGCATAGAGCTTCTTCTCGTTTTCGCTTCCCTTCGTAATGATGAGACCGACCGAAAATTTTCTCTTGCCCTTGAAATCGTCAGGCCTGAAGAGCTTCGGCCATACACAACGAACATCACGAAGAATAAGACGAACGGATTTCGACATTTTTCACTTTTCCTTTCTTAAATAAAATCGAAGGGGTCTTCAGCCTCTTCACTCATGTTTTCCTGCTGAGCCGCAGCGGGCGACGGGAGCTCTTTCATGGGCTCACTTTCAATCACATCGAAGTCATCAGCAATTGACGCGAGGATGGCGGGACGCGGGTCGGACGCCGGGGCAATAACGGGTTTCCCTTCTTCCTGCGTAATCAACTGCCGCATTGAATTCCACTGGCGGCTACCGATGACACCCGCCTTCGCCGCTTTCTCTGCCTTCGCCGGGCTGATGAGCTTTTTCTCATAGAGCACAGCTTTACTGATCCGCATGCCGTTAAGGGTTCCTTCGGCCTCAGGGAGCCACTTGCGCGCCCCTTTGCGGCCCGCGACAAGCTTCCAGCCAGGGAGCTCTTCGCCCTGCTCGAGGCGAGAGCGAGCCGCCGCCCGGCAGGCGTCGCACCAATCCTCGATCGTCTCGAGCCAGGGGAGCACCAGCGCGAGATGCTCAGCGTCTGCCGGAACCTTGATCGCTTTCTCCGCCGAGGGCTCTGCAGGCTTAAGCGGCTCAGGCGGCGCGATCACATCGAAATCCCGCCCGATCTCTTCAGAGACCTTGACGGCGAGCGCCGGGCACACGGCTTTTGCTTTGCAGAAATGGCACTGGGCTTCCCCGGGAATAAGCTTCGGGGCGTACCGGTAGCCGTCCTCTGCCTGAGTAGTCCACCGCTCGCCGGGAACCGGGGAGAGCTTCGACGCTTCAAGCTGCTCAACCGCGAGAGCGGTGGCCGGCTTGATCACGCCGAAAATGAAATCATTGAACTCACGATTAGCCGGTAACCAAATTGACGGCTCCGGATTAATCCGGGGCTGAAAAATCACGATCTCAACACTGGTAGCCGGCGCCGCAAGACCGGCGCCCACCGCGTTCAGTCTCGAGAGCAGCGCCGCCGCGTAGATAGAGAGCTGACCGTTGTGATCTGATGGAACCTGAACTCCCATCCCGTACTTGAAATCACAGACAACCAGGCGCCCGGACTTCTGAAGACACCAGAAATCCACCGTGCCGTGAGCTTTTTCCCCTGTTACGGTCTCAAGGTCTACCGGATCCTCATAAGCAAACCGGGAGGCGCCGGAATCGGCATTGATGTAGCCGTTCGTAAGCCGCGCCCAGGCTCGGGCACAGCGGATCATCTCATCGTCGTACCCCGAGAGATCGGGGTCCGGCGCTTTTCCCGCCTTGTTCAGCCCTAAAGCACAGGCGAGTTCGTGAGCCTTTGTTCCTTCCTCCGCATACGGAGATGTCGATTCGGGCAGGTCCTTTGAGAGCCAAACTGAACCGGGGCAATGCCCCCAGGTGTTCCAGCCGCTCGGGCTTAAAATCCCGTGCGCCATGGCTAGAGCGCCCCCGCCTCATGCTCGAGAACCGTCAGACGGTCAACGAACTGCTGAAGCGCCGCGCCCCGAAGATCGGAAATCTTCCGCACCCCCAACGAGTGGACAAGGTCACGAAGCTGGCAGCGGTAATTTTCTGACGCCTTCGAGAGTTTCAGTGTCCGTTCACAAACAGAAGTCATCACATCAGGCGGCGGGACGTCACCGGATTCAGCTGCCGGCGCTTCCGGTGCGGCTTTTTCCATTTCTCCCGCTTGTTCAGCCTGAGAAACGTTTTCCGTTTCCTCAGGCTCCGCCGTTTTTTCTTCCGTTTTTTCCCCGGAAACGGTCGGCGTTTCTTCCGGGGCGGACGGAGAAGAATCCGCGTTAAACGCGCCCGCCGCCGCCGCGTCAGGATCGCCGCTACGAGGCGCGGCGGAAACTGCCGGGATTTTCTCTGCCGACCCCGCGGCCGCGGCTCTGCGCTCGATTAAAGCGGCGCAGCGCTCGAACGCCTTCGCAAGCGCCGCCATAGCGACGGCCTGAGATTCCAGGGCGAGGGTATTTTTTTCTAAAACTTCCTCCAACATCTTTTTTTTCTCCTTTAAAGGTTGGTTACTGGTGATGCATAAGATCTTTTTCCGTGGGCGGTCCGCCCGGCTTTCCGCGTGGGGGTACTAAAGGAGAAAGACGCCAGGCGGGCCGCCCATGGAAAAAGACCAATATGTAATTAAGAGGTCAGGGGATCGGCGGGCATTCCGCGGCGACTCTTGCATAAATAAGAAGGTCCGCGGCCGGAAAGACCACCAGGAAAAGAAAAGCCGTAAAGGCGATGACACCAAGCAGGCAGAGCGCGAATTTTTTACCGTCCGACATTTTCGAGCCTCTATATAAAAGAAAGGGGGCTACGCGCTTTTCTCTTTTGCGCGTAGCCCCCTAGAAGACCAAAGTACTAGGAATCAAATTGTTTCCGGTTCAGATCAGTTTCAGCATGACTCTTTTATAAAGGCTGCTGAAGCCGCCACACCTTCTTAAAAGCGCCTCGCGATCCGGCACGATTGAGCGATCCCGCAGGATCTGACTGACGATCCGGATAGACACGGCGCCAAACTCGGCCGGTGTTAAGTCGTCTTCTTTATCCGCTCTATAAAGCCGCTCGCGGGTGATCAGAGCGACGAGGGTGAAAGTCGTATCGTCCATAGTCAAAACTCCCGAAAGCCCATAAGCACGCCGCGAAACTCTGCCGGATCCTCGCTTGCTTTCCCGCCGCGGGCATTAAAAAGCAGGGCGCCGGCAGTTTCACCCGCTGTCTGGAGCTCAAGCGCGAGCCCATCGCGAGCGCTCGAAGTGAGGACCGCCGCGGCTTTTGTGATCTCAGCGAGATACTTCGGGTCTACCGTAATGGCTGAAAAAGTAGCGCTTCTACTGTCATTAGCCGCCAGATAACGGCCCCCTATAACGCTATAGAGCTTCTGAACCTTGTCGAAATTCTCTACTGGCAGCAGATCGCCGGCCGCTGTCGAAAGGGTAAGCGGCTCGCGCTCAGCTTTCTTATAAGACTTCAGGCGAGACAGCCCGGCGGGCGTGACTATATAGATCTCAGCTACGCTAGCGGGCGCCGCATCGACTCCGCACACCGCCGCGCGGTGCGCGTTTGTTGTAAATCCGGTGGCCCCGCGGGGCGATACCAGCAGATACAGCCGCCCGAAGTACGGACGCAGCGGATCTCCTTTGCCACAGAAGACGCTGAGCGCCTTGAAAGAGCGGGCAAGACCCGGGGTAAGAGAAACGCTATCCATGATCAGACCTCCTCAGGCTCGTTTACCGGACGGCAGAAGACTTCAAGTACTTCCGGCGCGTCGGTACCCCACTCGGGGCGGTTCGTGTACCCAAGCGGGAAAAAGTAAAGACTTTCACCGCTGAGCGGTCGGCAGTGCGCACGGCATCCGCGGATATTGCCCGCCGGGGTGTGGCGCCGAGCGAAGGCGCTGACATCCCCAGGAGTCAGCGGGCTTTCTTTCTCAATCCGCTCATGAGCCACGCCGAAAGGGCGTGAGCTCATATATAGGTCGTAGTAAAACGTAGACATAAGCCGCCACCCTCTTTCAATATTCCGCCGGGTATTCACTTTCTGCCCGCTCGAAGAGCCGATCAGAAAGCTCTTCACCGTACTCTTCAATCTTGATATTGGTGCCGCCCCAGCGGCCACGGACTTCGGCATGCTCCATCGGCCATTCTGTGGAGTACACGGCCTCAAAGTTGGGGCCGCCAAAGCCTTCAATAGATTCGATATAGCAGCGATCCGGGTCGCCGACTTTCCTATAGACAGAGAAGGCGCACGGATACCAATCAGAAGACCAGCCATTTTTTTCCGAGAACTGATTAGCCTCTTCGTCGTCCTCGTCGTCCTCGTCGTCCTCGTCGTCCTCCCAGGTAGCGGCGATAGCGCTCTTAATGACGTTCAGCATCTCGCGCAGAAGCTGCGTATCTGTATCAGAGAGTTCGGCGTCTATATCGATAGAGGCATCACGAAAGACGGCGACGGGCTTACCGTCCGGGCGGGTGGTGGAATTGAGAATTTCGTAAATCGTAGCCATGATTAAGCCTCCATTTCAGGTGTAACTTCACATTCAGAAGCGATTTCATCGCCATAGGCGCGCCAGAAAGCGCCCACGATTTCCGCCATAGTGGCATCGTCCGCCACTTCAAGCGGCCGCGTACGCCAAAGCCAGGGCGCGCACCAGGGGAGATCGGCGCCTGCTTCTGCGTCTTCTGTAGGAAGCCCCGCGGCCGTCCAGGCGGCCGCAAAAATGATTTTTTCAGACTCGGTGAATTCTTTGAAATCGACTTTCATTTTTTTCTTGCTCCTTTACTGAAGAGCCCCCACGGCTCTTTCTGTTGACTTAATAATATCAAAAAAGTTCTTATAAAGTATCTTTATAGAGTTATAAATTGACAAATATCAAATAAATTCTTTTAAAGTATCCAATAAGTTTTAATAAAGATACAAAAAAGCCGCTCGATTGAGCGGCTTCACAAAGAAGAAAGATAAAAGAATCAGCGAATTAGATAATCTCTACCCGGATAAGCGCTTTAACGCGGCCCCGGATCGTCGTCTTATCGACCGGCACGGGATCCCGCTGATAGGCGGGATTATCCGAGATAAAAACAGCGCCGGCGGGCGTGTAAATGAGGCGAGCCAGACGCCGGGCGCCTTCTGCATTCTCTATTAGATATATGCCTTCATTGAAAGCGCCCCGGGAGGCCGGGGCATCGATTGAGGTATCCACCAGGGCGATAGCGTCCGGCGGGATCCCCGGCGCCATGGCGTCACTATCCACCATATAGGGGACTGCCGCGCCGTCCGGGATACCGAGCAGGGCGAGAATCGGCGCGTTAACCGTCAGCGCCTTCAGAGCTGCGTCCCGGCCGCCAGGGTTTAAAGACTTGACCGCGAGGGAAGAGCAATCAGAGGCGGAGGCGATGGCGGCGCCGTCATCTTTACCAGTGCGGATGAAATCCACAGAGACACCGAGCAGAGAGGCCAGAGCCTCGAGGCGGGCGCCGGTCGGGGCAGACGCCCCCCGGTACCATTTAGCCGCCGCCGCGCGGGCTACGCCAAGCTTTTTAGCCAGCTCAGCGGGCTTCAAGCCGCTTTTTGCTAAAAGCGCCGCTACTCTCTCCGCTCTTTCTTTCTGCCTTATATCTATAGTCCTCATGCTCGTGGTCTCCTTTTCCGCCTTTTACCGGGCCGGCGCGGTTTTTTGTGCCAGGAAGAGGAAACGCGTAAAATCTGCGCTTCGCTCAATCAAAGTCTAGCCCGAAACGCGTAAAATCTGCTAATAAGAACGATTCTCAATAGCAGAAAAGCCGCGTTTAGAATGGAAAAGGGACACTACTTCTAAGAAAAAGTTGAGAAAATAGATCCTTGGTCGACTTTCTCTACTTTTTAGCCCATTTTCCTATCTTCGCGTAAGGAAAAATTTATATATAAAAAGGTAGAAAAAGGGTTAAAAAGTAGAGAAAGTAGAGAAAAGAGCCGAAACGCGAAAAATATGCGTTTCAGGATCCTAAGCGGCGCCGAAAGCCGTGGAAGACCACCGCGCCCGCCGCCGAAGCCCCGGCCAGCCCCTTTCTGGCGAACCGCGGCACGGCTCGAGCCCAGCGCCGGCGGGCTTCGCGGCTCTTTCCTCTGCGGGGGCGGGCTTGAGAGGCTTCGCCGAGCGTCTGGAAGGCGCCGCGATTCAACATAACGGGACTTATGTTGAATAAGAAAATTGTTACAAATGAGAAATAGCAAAATAATCAATCGATTAATTAAGCAAATTTAAATTTCAATCGCCATAAATTTCGACCATCAACCCCGCCGGGTCGTCGTTTTTGTTCTGGTTAACCCTCACGGCTGTGCCTGGCGGTGACTTTTCTGGGGGAATTACGAATGAACGATCATTCAGTTTTGAGAAAAAAGCGGTTTTGCTTTTTCCGCCGAGGCCCCCGGGGCCCCCAACGCCGGCCGTTGCGCGTGGGGGTGGTGGCGTGAACGGGGAGTGCAATTTTCAAACCGTCCCCAGCTGGTATAAACCTGATATAAACCTGTTTTAAAGTCGATATAAACTCGATTAGTCGTTTAAAGTCAAAGGCTTGAGCTTGACATTTCCTGATCGCTGCCGCATAATGCCGGCATGCAGGAGTGAAACGGATTCGCGAGCCGTGTCGCTTCCGCAGAGTGCCCGGGTCATGCGCAGGACTGGGGCACGAAGGACGAAAAGTTTTACGTCGGGCGGGTACCGAGATGCAGGCAATGAAACGCTGGTGGGTACCTGGCCCGGCACCAGTTTCAGGCTGGGGTCTGGGAACCGCATACCGTTTGGTGGAACAAGGGCGGGGCACCCGGGGCTCAGCCGGGATTTGAGGGCGAAGAGCGATGACGGTGAGCGTGAACGAAAACGGCAGGCGGATTGGTGAGAGTCATCCGCGATCCCGGTATTCGGACGCCACGGTCGACGAAGCCCACTCCCTGGTGGAAGCCGGGGTATCTCGGAAGAAGGTCGCGGGTCTTCTCCGGATTCCCCGCTCAACGCTGGGGGCATTTGTGAACGGGCGCCGTCGCTGTCAGACGGCGGCGAGGGTTTATGACGAGGGCAGGACGGGACACCGCTGAGGCGAAAGAGAGGAAGGGGCACAAGGCCCCTCGTCCGTCCAATGAGAAGCCCGTCAAAATGGGGCCGGGTCCGGGCCCCTGGGGTGGGAAGAAACCACCGAAAGCGCAGAGGACTTACAAGGGGAATGGTGGCTACAAAGCCGTTCTTTCCGTAGCGCTTCGCGAAGTGACCGCAGCGCTTCCCGTGCTGGCGCCGAGGGATGCGATGTCACCCGAAGCGTTGGACGAAGCCTACAACTGGCTCGCCTGTGGAGGCACAACGACAGGGTACGCGGAAGCGGTCGGGCTTCCGAACAGCACCGTCACCCGCTGGCTCATGAAGGACGAGGGGCGGTATCAGAAAGCGAAAGAGGACGGGGCGGAAGTTATTCTGGACGCTCTGGCGCGAATCGCGGTGACACCGGATTATCAGACCGAGACCACGGTCATTACGGATTCCGACGGCAAGCGTCGGGTGATAGAGAAAACAGCGGACGCGGTGTTCGCAAGAAAGCTTTCGGTTCAGGCGGGGCTTGAGCTTCTGAAAATTCGATTCCCCAAGCGTTTTGGTTCGCACTCAACGACAGACGTGAATGTCACGTTCGCCTCCGCGATCGCGGCGGCAAAGAGCCGTGTCGCGCGGTCAGGATCAGAGCCTGATGATGTGATTGACGTGGAGCCTGTCAGAGCGTCTGGTGCGGCGCCTCAAAGCGCTTTGGAGCGTGCGGTCAGTCGCCTGGCAGTACCGGCGTCCGCGGCGTCGCTTGTGCTCCCTGAGTCGCCTCAGACCGCCCAGGCGCCCGCGATCACGCCTCTCCCCATGGAGGAGAGCGATGACGACTGGTTGTCCTGAGGATGACCGCCCGCGGGCGGCTGATGGATTTTCTGAATTGAATCCGCTCTCGTTCCTCACAAGCTGGGAAGATATTGGCACGTTCCTTGAGGAGGCCGATAAGGAGTGGGGGAATCCAAGGGCTGCGGAGTATCTGGCGGATTGCTACCGGATCGCGGCGGACGCTTTGGACGCTCTGGCCGCCCGAGATGAGTGATAAAGGGTTGTTCAGCGTTTGTTTGGCTAAGCTCGCTTTGCTTACGGCAAAGCGAGCTTTTTTTACCGATCTTCGGTGCTTCGCTCGTCGATTTCGAAATTCAAATCCTGAAGGGATTTAAGGCTGTAGCAGAAGTAAGACAAGGTGAACAGACTCATGAGGGTAAAAAATAGCGGGGAAATGTTTGCCAAATCCGAGAGAGAATAAAAGCCGTTTCGATAAAAGATATGTGTTTTTCCTGCAATGGCCATGGCAAAAACTACTGAATCAAATAAAAACAGGCGCATTGATGTGTTTCTAGCCCGAAAAAGTTTTTCTTTTACCGTCGCGAAATAGCTCGGGGCCCTTCCTTTTCTGAGGCTGATTTTGCTGAACGCGGTCATATAGGTGACGAAAACCGCGCAGGTAGCTATGTATAGCGCGCTTAGCATAAGCGCGCTAAAGCGGTCGATATCGCTGTTACTGTTAGCCGCTGAGAAAAGAAAAGCGGCGGGGATGTAGCAATAAGCGAGAATTTTTAGCATTTCATATTCCTTTGGGGGTTTGGGCCGTGGGGCCCTGAAGCTAAGCGATCTTCTGTCGCCAGAGCATTTCAATAGTAGCCATTAGACGCTTTCTGTGCTAGGGCTTGAGGTATAGACCCGCCGTAGCCGCCCGTTCTCTATCTTCACCTTCTCCGTTGTCAAAAAGCCTCTTTAGGGTTTTCCTTTAAAGAGGCTTTTTGCTTTGCAGTGATAATATAGTTTACACAAAATTTCTATAAAGTTTTAAAAAACGGTCAAAAAGAACGGGAAAATGATAAGCACGAAAGAAATAATTCAGCGTTTGCTGGCTAAAGGCTACTCCTGCCGGCAAATCGCCAGGACGGCGGGCTTAAGTTCAACAGCTGTTATTTTCATCGTCGACGGTCAGACAAAGAGGCCTTCGGCAAAAACACAGGAGAAGCTGCTCAAGGCTTACACGGATCTGGCTGAGCAGGCGGCGCAGCGCGCCGCGGCGGTTGAAGAAGCGGATGAGAAATTCCGCCGGCTCTCGGGAGAGTGATATGGGCTCATTCATCCGAGAGCAGGGCGCGGCTCTTGCCGCTTTGGGTTATCCGATCTGCGCGATCACGCCTGGGACAAAGCGGCCAATAGGCAACGGTTGGGAAAAACACCCGCTTTCACCTGACGCCTGCCGATCTTTTACGGAAGTGGGCGCCGGCGTCGGGATCCTCTGCGGCGTTGCAGGCGACGGGGATATCGCGGTCTACGGCCTCGACTTTGATATCGAGGACGAGGGGATGGCGGACGAGCTCGCCCGGTGGGTCGAGGACCAGCTGTACCCACGGGGCGAGGTGCTGCGGCGCATTGGCAGGGCGCCAAAATTCCTGATCCCGGTCCGGGCGGAGGCGGGGCTTCATAAGCAGGCGACCGCGTTTTTCCGGAAAGGGGACAGCAAGGCGAGGCTTGAGATCCTCGGGCGAGGGCAGCAGTTTGTAGCCTACGCCATCCATCCCGGGACGGGGAAGCCGTACAGCTGGGACAGCGCTCTTGGGTTTGGTCTGGAAGAGACGGCGCCGGGGTCGCTCCCGCTGGTTGATGGCGAGTTTCTCAAAGCGGTGAGAGATAAGTTCGTGGAATGCGCGGAGCGCCGCGGGTGGAAGGCGGAGACTTATAAAGAGGCGCTGTCGCTTCCGGAGGCGGATGCAGAGATCGACGCGCTGCTTTCGCCGACCCAGCGCCCGGTAGGGCTCACGATAGAGGAAGCGAAGCGCTATATCGCGGACACGGATCCCACGGACTACGACGCCTGGCTCGAGGTTGGCATGGCGCTTCACTTTGAGTTCGGCGGTTCAGCGGAAGCACTGACACTGTGGGACGAGTGGAGCTCGCGGGCGGCGAATTACAAGGGCTTCTCCGATCTTCAGTATCGCTGGGAGCGGTTCGGGTCTGGCGCCGGGCGGCGTCGTGTGACGATGCGGACGATAATCGCCCGATTCAACAGCCGGCACTGCGACGCGGCGCTTGAGCTGAACGGGAAGGGGATAGCGGCCCGTGCGGCGAATTATTACCGCCCAGGGCTGATTTATGACCGGGGGTCCGAGAATTGGTTCTGTTTTAACGGCGTTCACTGGTCTGTGGTGGATCAGGTCTTCGTGGAGTCCGCCATGTGGCCTGTGCTTCAGGATCTGCTCTACAAAGAGCTGCAGGCGACGGAGCCCGACAGTTCTGAGCGGAAGCGGTTCTACAAGTTCTACCAGACGTCACAGAATTATTTCACGCTGAGCTCAACCGTAAAACTCCTTCGCACCTGGGAGGGGATGAGCGTAGGCGATCTGCGGCGCGAGTCAAAGCCGCGGTACTTTGGCGTCGCGAACGGCGACATCGATCTTGAGACAGGAGCCCTTCTGCCGCCCGCGGTATCCCGCTACACGATGGAAGCGAGCTCTGTTGCCTTCGACCCATCAGCCCGATGCCCGCTCTGGGAGCAGACCGTAAGCGAAGCGTTTAACGGCGACGCCGAGATGGCGGCTTTCCTGCAGAGGATCGCGGGGTACGCGATGCTCGGGGAACCAGTCGAAGAGGTGATGTTTGTTTTCACGGGCAACGGCTGCAACGGGAAGTCCACGATCGTGAACGCGATCCGGGAGATCCTGGGGCAGAGCGCCTGCACCGTAGAAGCGGAGACCTTCACGACAACCGGAGGCGGCGCTGGGGGCGCGGGCGGCGCCCGGGCGGATCTGCTTGCGGTGTTTGGTAAGCGGTTCGTCGTGCTTCCGGAGACGGACGAGAACGCGAGGCTTAAAGAAGCGACTGTGAAGCGCATGGTGTCGCGTGACGAGGTGACGGCGCGGGGGCTCTACAAGAGCCGCCCGGAGAGCGTGAAGCCCTCGTGGGTGGTGGGCATGGTGACGAATTACATGCCGTTGATCACAGGGGACGACGAGGGTATCCATCGACGGATTGCCGTTGTTCCATTCAACCGCAATTTTGATAAAGATCCCGGGGTAAAGAAAGACACGCGCCGGGCGGAGAAGCTGCGGAAAGAGTACCCGGGAATTCTGAATTGGATGCTCGAAGGCGTGAAGGAATATCGCCGTGTGGGGCTCGCGTATCCAGCCGTCGTGAAGTCCAAGATGGCGGAAACGCGAAGCGCCATGGATGTTCTGGGGGAATTTATCAGCGAGCGCTGCGTCCTTGGCGCTGATCAGTCCTGCGATACCGCGAGCCTTTGGAATGCCTGGGTTCAGTTCGCGAGAGCTAACGGCTACGAGCACGCGATCAAAACGAAAACCGCACTGACTCAGCGCCTGGCGAAGCGGGGCGTACAAACCAGTAGACCAAAAGAAAAGGTTAGCGGGGTCTGGAGGCAAACAACGGTCTACGTAGGCATCTCGCTGGCGGAAGATGCTTTGTCCCAGAGCGATTCGGATGATGATTTTATTGAGTAAAAGGAGCAGAAAAAATGCTGAAACACGTTGTAAATCTTAGTACGAAGACCTCGGTTTATCCGTTTGACGCCGGCATGAGGCAGCCGAACGCTGTAGATCTGCGGGTCGACCGTGTTTATCGCTTAAAGCCGGGGACGCTTGGGCTTGATGGCGACACGAAGAAGCCGCTTAAGCGGGTAGAGATTCTGCCCGAGAAAATCTATGACGATTCAGAGAAGCTTTATTGGGATCTGGGACCCGGCTATTACGTTATTGAGTTTGCGCAGCAAGTGGTGATGGGGCCGCAGGAAGCGGGGATCGCGGTGCCGCGTTCAACGCTGATGCGTAACGGCGTACTCATCCACTCGTGCCTTTACGACTCGGGCTACCGCGGCTCAATGGTATCCGGTATGACGATTGCGGACGGTGTCTGGTTCTGTTTCCCGAAAGGCGAGCGCCTCGCGCAGTTCCTCGTGATGGACGCCGAAGCCGTCGACCAGTACCGCGGAAGTTATCAGGAGGCGTAAATGGATGCCAATTTAACATTGGCGGGTGAGCTGGCGGCCTGTTTCGCGGATCCTCTGCGCTTTGTCCTGTTCGCCTTCCCGTGGGGCGAGCAGCCGGACACGAAACTCGTAGAGCTCCAGGAGCCGTGGAGAAGCCGCTATCCTGGCTGCCGGTATGGGCCGGATAAGTGGGCATGCCAGCTTCTTGATGATATCGGCGCTGAAGTCCGCAAGAACGCATTCGATGGGCGGCATGCGGTACCGCCGTTGAAATACGCAGTGTCCTCAGGACACGGGATCGGGAAAAGTGCTTTGACAGCGTGGCTTGTCTGTTGGGTTATGGCGACGCGGCCAAACTGCAAAGGCATTGTTACGGCGACGACCGCGAATCAGCTTGAGACGAAAACATGGGCTGAAATCCAGAAGTGGATGAAGAAGTCGATCGTAGCCGATCTGTTCGATATTCAGGCGACATCGATCCGGGCGAAGGAGTCGCCCGAAAGTTGGCGCGTGGACGCGATCACCTGTAAGGAGGAGAACGCTGAAGCCTTCGCCGGTCAGCATGCGGCAAGTTCGACGCCGTTCTACGTGTTCGACGAAGCCTCGGGCGTCCCGGACGCGATCTTTGAGGTGGCTGAAGGCGGTCTGACGGACGGTGAGCCGATGATGTTTCTCTTCGGCAACCCGACCCGTAACTCAGGCCGGTTCTTCAATTGTTTCCACCGTCAGAGCCGCTTCTGGAATCTTCGGAAAATCGACAGCCGGACGGTCGCTATTACGAATAAGCGGCAGATTGAGGAGTGGAAGAATGAGTACGGAGAGGATTCAAATTTCTTCCGCGTCCGTGTTCGGGGAGAGTTCCCGACGATCGCGGCGGATCAGTGGTGCGACAGCGCGCTTGTAGACGCCGCGATGGCTCGAGGCGAGCCACCGACAAACAGCGCGACGTGCGCAGTTGTTGGAGTTGACGTGGCGCGCTTTGGGGATGACGACACGGTGATCTGTACCCGCATTGGGAAAGACGCCACCCGATTCGTCCGCTACAACGGGCTCGACACAATCCAGGTTGTCGGGCACGTGAAAGAAGAGGTGAGGCGGCTTAATCGTCTGGGGCTCCGTAAGGTTCATGTTTTCATGGACGAAGGCGGCGTTGGCGGCGGGCCTGTAGATGTGCTCCGAAATGACGGCTTTCCGGTTCGAGGCGTTAATTTCTCTCAGCGCGTGGATGATCCGGATCGGTACCCGGCGAAGCGTGAGGAGATGTGGGGGCGGATGGTGGAGTGGCTGAAGGATGGCGGCTGCCTTCCGGCAGACGACGAGCTGAAAGAAGATCTGACGTCGCCAACTTATACCTTTGATATCCGCGGCCGTAAGAAGCTTGAAAGCAAGGCGGATATGAAGAAGCGCGGGCTGCACTCGCCGGACAGCGCCGACGCCCTGGCGATTACGTTCGCTTATCGGGTGAACGAGTACGAGGGCGATAAAGGCGCCCGGGCGGAGAGCTACACCAAAGCCCGAAGGACCTACGACCCGTTCGGATACTTGAACCGGCAGTGAGGGAGGAGACTTTCTGTCATGGAAATTCGAGACATTCAGCTTAAGGATTTGTTCAACGATCCGGCGTACCCCGCGTTGAGGGATGAGTACTGGGGGGAGTCCGGGAACCCGGAGCTCGGCCGGGCTCGTATCAGTGAGGATTATTACCGCGCGGCGGAAGCGTCCGGCACGCTTTTTATTGTTGGCGCTTACGAGGACGGGGTGCTGGTCGGCTGGGCGATGTCTTTTATGACCGGGCATCCACATTACGGGAAGTGGGTCGTGGTAGTGGATTCGATCTTTCTCACGAAGGGGTCGAGGCGCGGCGCGGCGGGGCTTCAGCTTATGCGGGCGGCCTTCAGTCGGGGTGAGTCTCTGGGGGCCGAGGGCGCGTATCTCAGCGCGCCGCACGGCTCGAGGCTTGAGGCGTTGCTCTCGAAGACCTGCAGGCATGCGGATTCTGTTTTCTGGAAGAAATTTTAGGAGAGGACGATGGGTATAGAAGTGGCTCTCGCGGGCCTTGCGGCGGCGGCCGTGGCAGGCGGAAGCGCGATTTACGCGTCGAAAAAGCAAGCCCGAGCCGAGAAGGCGGCGGCGCGGATGCAGGCGGACGCGCAGGAAAAGGCGGCGGCGCAGCAGGCCGCTGAGATGAATCGGATGAATCGGCGCGCGCCGGACACGGAATCCATTCTTGAGCAGAATTCGGGCGGTGATACCGGCGGCACGATGCTCACCGGCGCGGCGGGCGTAGACGCCAACAGCCTGAAGCTTGGGAAAGGCTCTACGCTCTTAGGGGGCTAGTGTGGCGGACGATCTTCAGACCCGGTGCCGGGCGCGCTGGGCAGCGCTTAAAAATGAGCGGCAGTCCTGGATGCCGCACTGGCGGGAGATCAGCGAGGTGCTGACGCCGAGATCCGGCCGCTTTCTCGCTACCGATAACAACCGTGGTGATAAGCGGCATAAGGACATCATAGATAACTCAGGCACCCGGGCGCTACGGACACTCTCAGGCGGCATGATGGCGGGGCTTACTTCGCCTGCCCGTCCCTGGTTCCGGCTGACGACGATGGATCCGGAGCTTGATGAGTCGTATGACGTGAAAGTCTGGATGTCCCACGTCACAAGCCTGATGCAGATGATCTTCAACCGCTCGAATATCTATCGGGCTCTGCATACGTCGTACGAAGAACTGGGGGCTTTCGGCACCTCAGCGATCGTTCTTCTGGATGATTTCGATCACGTGGTCCACGGCATGCCGCTTACGATTGGCGAGTACGCCATCGCGACAGATGCCCGCGGCCGGGTGGACACTCTCTACCGGGAATTTCGTCTGACGGTCGCCGCCATGGTGCGGGAATTTGGCTACGCGAATTGCTCAGGACGGGTTAAGAGCTTATACGACCAGCACCAGTGGGACGCCTGGATTACGGTAGTGAACGCGATTGAGCCGCGGGAAGAGAGGGATCTCCGGAAGCTCGATAACAAAAATATGCCGTATCGGTCGGTTTATTTCGAAGAAGGGGCTGAGCAGGGAAAGTTGCTCCGCGAGTCCGGCTTCCGGAATTTCCCCGGCCTTGTCGGTCGGTGGGCGGTGTCAGGCGGCGATATCTACGGAACGTCCCCCGGTATGGAAGCCCTTGGGGATTTAAGGCAGCTGCAGCAGGAGCAGCTTCGAAAGTCTCAGGCGATTGATTATCAGAGTAATCCGCCGATTCTGCTCCCGGCGGATATGAAGGATGACGCCTCGGCCATCGTTCCCGGCGGAACTATTTTTGTTGACAGCACGGCGCAGTCGCAGATTGTGCGCTCGGCTTATGACGTCAATCTGAATCTTCAATACCTGCTGCCCGATATTCAAGACATCCGTCAGAGGATTGATGAAGCGTTCTACAAAGACATTTTCCTCATGCTGACTGAGCAGAGGATTGACCGCATGACGGCGACTGAGGTCGCGGAGCGGCATGAGGAGAAGATGCTGATGCTGGGTCCGGTGCTCGATCGTCTGAACAGCGAGCTGCTGGATCCGCTGATTTCTCTGGTGTTTGACCGCATGGTACAGGCGAATCTCATCCCGCCGGTTCCTGATGAGATGAACGGCAAAGAGCTGAATGTGGATTTCATTTCGATTCTCGCTCAGTCGCAGAAGGCGATCACCACAAACGGCGTTGACCGATTCATCAGTAACCTCGGGGTGGTCGCGCAGATGAAACCCGAGGCGTTGGATAAATTCGACGCGGACTATTGGGTGGACGCTTACGCGGACTCTCTCGGCATCGATCCCCGCTACATCGTTTCGGGGAAACAGGTTGCGGTGATCCGGGAGCAGCGAGCCGAGCAGCAGCAGGCTCAGCAACAGCTTGTTGCCGCACAGCAGCTTGCGAGCACAGCGAAAGACCTCAGGGCAGCGGTTGGCCGCGAGGGGATCCAGTCCGCGACGCCTGACGAGATTGCCCAGCAGTTTTCGGGCTATTGATACTTGAGAGAAAGGCATGGGCGCAGAATCACAGAAAGAGGCGAGAAGCCTGAAGCGTGAGCAATTTGCCTCAGACTTTCGCTGGCTTATGAGCGACCCGAGGGGGCGTCGCCTGGTGTCGAAGTTTCTCTCGGACACCCGGATGTTCGCGACGACCTATAACCCGCTCTCCAAGCAGCCTGAGCTTGAGATGGCGTTTGCCGAGGGGCAGAAGAATCTGGGCTATCGGGTGATGGCGGATATCGGGGCGATTTGCCCCGAGCAGTATTTTTTGATGATGAAGGAAAACAATGGCTGAAGAGACTCTTAATCAGGCGGCCGCAACGGCCGCTGACACGAGCGGCGCGGCGACGGAGCCGGCTGAAACAGCCGCAACGGCTACGCCACCCGCGGAATCCGCGTCGATCCTTAGCACGGCGGCGGCAGAGACTCAGGAGCCGGGGGCGTCGCCTGAGCCGGCGGGGAGCCCGGAGCCGGCGCCGAAAGAAGCGGCAGCGCAGGATGAAGGCGCCCCCGAAGCCTACGCGGACTTTGAGGGCGGGGACGGCAAGACGATTCCAGCGGCGTCGCTTGGCGGATTTACCGAGGTTGCGAAAGAGCTTGGGCTGTCGCAGGCCAAAGCCCAGAAGCTGGTTTCAGCGCTGCGCCCGACAGTGGATGGATACCTTAACCAGTCCGCGGAGAAATACGGCCGCGAGTGGGCTGAGCAGGTGAAGGCTGATAAGGAGCTTGGCGGCGCGGACTTTGATAAGAAGCTCGCGGTGGCGGTATCGGCGTACAAGAATTTCTCGACGCCTGAGCTCCAGAAAATGCTGGAGGCTACACGCCTTGGCAATCATCCTGAAGTTATCCGAATGTTTTATCGGATCGGCACGGCAATGTCGCAGGACACCGGAGTCGCCGGCAGCGGCGCGCCGGTGGCGAAGCGCCGCATTTATCCCAATAGCAACATGAATTACTAAGGAGAGCAGTGAATGTCTGATACTAATCCGACCCTTGCCGATCTGACCTCGCGTCTTACGAGTGATGGCAAGATTGATACGAATATCGTTGAGATGCTTAACGAGACAAACGAGATGCTGCAGGACCTGACGATGGTCGAAGCAACCGGCATCACGGAGAACGTGACAACCGTTCGTGCTGGTCTTCCGGCTGTCGCATGGCGCCGTCTGAATTACGGTGTTCAGCCGTCGAAGTCTCGCACGAAGCAGGTGACCGATTCTCTCGGCATGCTGGAGGCCTACGCCGAAGTGGATAAGAAGCTCGCGGATCTCAACGGCAATAAGGAATCGTGGCGCCTTTCCGAGGACGCAGCCTACATTGAGTCGATGAATCAGGCCTTCCAGCGCGCCCTGATCTACGGCGATCTCACCAAGGATCCGTCTCGCATCATGGGGCTTGCGCCGCGCTTCTGTATCCCGAACTCGAACAAGTCGAAGACTCGCCCGGAGAACGCGGTGAATGTGATCGACGCTGGCGGCTCGGGCTCGAACCTTACCTCGATCTGGCTGATCTGCTGGTCTCCGAATACGGTGTTCTGCACGTACCCGAAGGGTCTTCCTGGCGGTCTCCAGTCTAAGGATCTTGGCGAAGTGACGCTGGATGATCCGGACGGCGGTCACTATCAGGGCTACCGCACTCACTACGAATGGAATGTGGGCTTGGTGGTTCGCGACTGGCGCTACATTGTGCGCGTCGCCAATATTGATATCGATACGCTGAAGAATGACGCCTCCGCCGGTGCGAAGCTGATTGATCTCATGACGGACGCTGAGGAGCTGCTGCCGAATCAGGCGATGGGTCGCCCGGCTTTCTACTGTAACCGTACGATTCGTTCGTTCCTTCGTAAGCAGATCCGTGATAAGGCGAACGTTAATCTGACGTTCGAGAATGTGGCGGGTAAGCAGGTGACGACGTTTGACGGTATTCCGGTTCGCCGCGTGGATGCGCTTGAAGTTGGCGAAGCCCGCATTGCCTAAGAGGAGACAGAGAAATGATTGTTGATAATGATCTTATCTTCGCGAATAACCAGAAGCTCACGGCGGCCAAAGAGTCGACAAATATGATTGACTTTGAGCAGGTTTCGCCGACGGGCGGTATGAGCGGCTTCCTGTCCGCATACTTCCACGTTACGGGCGACGTGACCGGTACGCTTCAGTTCAAGCTGCAGGAGAGCGGCGATGGCGCTTCCTTTACGGATCTCGTCGCGATCGGTGCGGCGCTCTCCGCACCTAAGGCTGGAACGATGGTTCAAGTGCCGTTCCCGTTTGAGCATAAGCGCTACGTACGAGCTTATTTCGGTGGCGCTCCGACCGCCGGCACGGTATCCGCGGGCCTCGTCTGGGGTCGTCAGCTGAATACGCCGGCGCCTCAGGCGGCGTCTATCACGAGCGCTCCGGTGTCCGAGGCTTCCGCCTGATAGTTTCAGGTTAATGGATACACAGCAGGCTATACCTTAGAGGCTTTTGGGGCGTGGGAACACGCCCCACTTTTTTTAGGCGGGGTTAAACACGTGGCTACCGAAGTTGATATCTGTAATCTGGCGCTCGCGCATTGCGCGAATAAGGCGTCGATTTCATCGCTGAATCCTCCTGAAGGATCTGAGCAGGCTGAGGCCTGCGCCCGGTGGTATCCGGTAGCGCTTGGCTGTATTCTCGCGGAGCATCCGTGGGCTTTCGCTACACGGCGGAAGCGCCTTGCGCGTCTTACGGATGGGGAGGTGGAGAAAGGGGCATGGTTATATGCCTACGGGCTTCCGGCGGATTTCAACCGAATTATTGACATGGCGCCATCAAGCGTCAGTTCGCCCCGCCCTTTCTTTAAGGGGATGCTGAGTCAGCACGAGGAGTACGAGCTGACAGCCTATGATTCGGGTTTCGCGCTTCTTACGAATGAATTGGGGCCCGTGCTTCGCTATATCACCAGCGCGCCGCTTCCGACTTCTTTTTCCTACCCGTTTGTGCTCGCGCTCTCCTGGCTTCTCGCGGCGTTTCTTTCGGGCGACGTCGTCCGAGGGGAAACGGGGATTAACCTTGAAGCCTTCATGGGGAAGCAGTATCTCTTCTATCTGGCAAAAGCGAAAGCGCTGGACGCGACGCAGACTCGGTTTAACCGTGGGCATCTCCCGCGTTGGATTGCGGAGCGATAAATGGCTATAAAAATCCTTCAGCCGTCGTTCACCGGTGGCGAAATGTCGCCCTCAATGTACGGGCGGTTTGACGATCAGAAGTATCAGACGGGGCTCGCGCTTTGTAAAAACTTTCTGGTTCTTCCGCAGGGGCCGATAGAGAATCGCCCCGGGTTTGGGTTTGTACGAGCGGCGAAATACGCGGATAAGCCGTGTCGCCTGATTCCGTTCTCGTGGTCCGTGGATCAGACGATGGTGATTGAGCTGGGTGATAAGTACGCTCGGTTCCACACACGAGGAGCGACGCTTCTCGCATCCGACGGTAACCCGTATGAGATAGCCACGCCTTACGCGGCGGATGATTTGTTCGAGATCCATTACGCGCAGTCGGCAGACGTTATTACGCTCGTGCATCCGAAGTACGCGCCGCGGGAGCTGAGGCGCTACGGGGCGACGGATTGGCGGCTGGTAGAGATTAATTTCGGAGAGCCGATCAGCGCTCCGTTTGGGCTTTCAGGGGCATACATATGCGAGTCATCCACAGCGACTGACGGGCAGAAAAAGATGTACACCATCAAGTATCGGGTAACGGCGATCGTGGAAACAGATGACGGGGATAAAGAGTCAAGCGCATCCAAAACCTGCGCTGTCGTTGGCAACGTGTACCTGGATTCCTCCAAGATTGTGCTTTCCTGGAATGCGGTACGCGGGGCTTCCAAGTATAGGATTTATAAAACGCTTTCCGGTATTTATGGGTACATCGGGGAAACGGTGGATACGTCATTCACGGATTACAACATCGGCGAAGACGCTTCTATTTCGCCGCCGCGGTATGAGACACCGTTTGGAGAGAATAACTATCCATCCGCGGTTTCCTACTTTGAGCAGCGCCGGATTTTCGCCGGTACGCTTACGAAGCCCCAGATGGTCTGGATGACCCGCCCCGGAACGGAAGCGGATATGCATTACACAATTCCGGTGCAGGATGACAATCGGATACGGTTCCGGATAGCGGCGCTTGATGTGTCAAGGATTGAGCACATTGTGCCGCTGACTTCTCTTATGCTGCTTACGCCGTCTGCCGAATTCCGGGTGACCACGGCGAACTCGGACGCTCTGACCCCTAAATCCGTTGGCGTGAAGCCGCAGTCCTACGTTGGCGCAGGACCCGCTCAGCCGGTGATTGTGAATAATTCACTCGTCTACGCGGCGTCGCGCGGTGGGCATATTCGTGAGCTGGGCTATAACTGGCAGGCGTCGGGGTTTGTGACTGGGGATCTTTCGATCCGCGCGGCGCATCTCTTTGAAAATCGGACGGTGAAAGATATGGCGCACGTGAAAGCGCCTTACCCGATTGTCTGGGTGGTTCTGGATAATGGGGCGCTGCTGGGGTGCACGTATATGCCCGAGCAGGGGATCGGCGCGTGGCACCAGCACGCGACGGTTCACGGAGAGTTTGAATCGGTAGCCGCTGTGCAGGAAGGGACGTATGACGCGCTTTACGCTTCAGTCCGTCGGACGATCAACGGGCAGACTGTGCGCTATATTGAGCGGCTGGCTGAAAAGCCCTATGGGGATATTCTGAAATCGTTTTATGTAGATTCGGGGCTGACCTACTCGGGTTCTGCGGTATCTTCGGTTTCGGGGCTTGGGCATCTGGAAGGAGAGACCGTCGCCATTCTGGCGGACGGTAAGGTGATGCCTGAGCAGGTGGTGAAAAGCGGCTCGGTCAGTATTCCAATCACGGCATCACGGATTACGGTTGGGTTGCCGATAACTGCCGAAGCCCAGACG
>ERZ857982.1199-NODE-1199-length-26809-cov-17.677132_pt1 | contig 26809 bp, 27 predicted proteins | sample MGYA00519955_ERZ857982 | MGnify/ENA primary metagenome ERZ857982 (study PRJEB31778, sample SAMEA3449416) | human gut metagenome | biome: human gut; feature: human-associated habitat; material: faeces | place: United Kingdom | collected 2010/2012 ... | reverse complement strand
GTGCTTATGCACGGGATAATCCGCTTATGCGGTTTATCTGTCTGAGGTTATTATACCATACCATTCCAATTAAGCCATTACCCAAATGGGTAAAATAAAAGTAAATGCAAGAAATTTCTGTCAAAATCCGTTAACAATCAGTTTTTTTGATGTAACAACTGCGGCGAGCTTTGTTTTTGATGAATAACCGGTTTTGGAAAGCATACTGCTGACGTGTGCCTTTACGCAATCGGGAGTAACGCAAAGCTCCTGTGCCATCTCCTTATACGTCATACCTTCAACCAGCAGTCGCAGAACTCTGATCTCCGCATCGGAAAACTCGTAGCTGGTAGCGTTTCCTACTGGTATTTCGGGCATTTTATCGGGATATACGCTTTCTCCGTCTATCGTCCTCTTTATAACGCTGAGTAACTCCTCTGCGCTTACATCCTTGAACCAGATGCTCTCTGCACCTGCTTTTCTCGCCTTATCAAGATAGCTGTAATCAAGCATTGAGGTTATGATGATAATTTTTATCGAGGGGAAGCGTTTTTTTATTTTTTCCGCAGCGACAAATCCGCTCTCATCATTTTCCGTACATACGTCCATTAATATCAGGTCGATATTGCCACGCATACAGTATTGCTCGGCAAGCGCCGCACAAGACAGCGAGCCTGCCGGAGAAAGATCGTCTGCCTGTGCTACAAGATTTTCAAGGCTTTCCCGTATCATTTTCTGGTCTTCTACAATCAGTACCTGCGTCATAGTGTTACCTCCTTGTTGAGCGGAAATGAAATTACAAGTTCGAAATACGGATATGAATTAATGCTCATAGTTCCGCCGCTTTTTTCTACTCTGTCGTGCAGTGACGAAAGGCCGCCGCCTTCAGTGACGGTGCTGACCGGTGCTTTTCCGTCATTGGACAGGGCTATCCATTGTCTGCCGCCGCTTTTACTGCATTTCACATTCAATTTTGTCGCCCCTGCGTGACGTACCGCATTCGTAGCGCACTCTCTGACAGCCGTTATGAATATTTTATAATAAAACGGGTCGGGAATATCTCCTTCAACGTTTATTTCAATTCCGAGAACGGAAGATGTTTCCTTTAGCTGACCGGATATATCATAGCTGTTTGCTCCGTAGCTTTTTTCGTTGTCCCTCATAAGAAGTCTTACAGCATTCTTCCACGCTGTAAGGTCAAGCTCGCTTGTCGGTCTGTTATTTGACAGCAGATTACGGGTCGCAATTACGCTCCTGCCTATATCGTCGTGTACACGAATCTTCATACTGAGTATTTCTTCTTCACGGATAACCGTTCTTATATTCTCTGTCAGCTTTCGCATTCGTCTGCCGGCACGCTCGAGCTTTCTGCTGCTTTCTTCAAGCTGAAGCTGACGTCTGTACAACTCGTCAACATCTGTTGCTGTTACCTGCGTATAGTAGCCGATGCCGTTCAGCGAAATCACATCAAGCCTGAAGCGCCACGCTTTTCCCTTTACAAGTACGACCGAGCCGCTGTTATGCTCCGAAAATATATCCTGCAGTTCGCTGAGGCACTGTACATCAAAGCCTTTCAATTCATATATCAGCCTGTCCATTTGCTTGTTGCACAGGACCGCTATTCCGTTGCTGTCGAAAAAACATATACCCGACGGGAGATTATCAAATGCGTCTTTTACCGTCCTGCGTAACAGATAACGTCTGCCTAAGCCTTGCATCTTCCTGCCTCCCTTCTGTATACGATCTGCCATTCGCCGTCATCATCACATACCGCCGTTACAAAATCACCGTTCATTACATTAAAATCCGTACTGCTTTCAGCAGTGACCGTCATTGTGAATATACCGTCATTTAACGTCACGGATATATTCACAGCCGATAAATTATCCAGTGACAGCTCAATCATTTTTTCGAATGTATCTAACATTTCCATTACCGCCACAGCCGGCACGGACTTATTTAATCTGATATTTAGTCCGCAGGTCACGCCGTACAGCTCAAGATTATCCGTAAGCTCAAGGAACGCAAGGTACAGCTCTTTTTCGCTTATCATACTGCTTCTTTCCGATATGAATATGAGATTGTTCCTGCGCTTTAGATAAGCGCCGATTACCACCATTTTCCCCAATAGCTTTCTGCGCTCATCTTCATCCTCCGACATCTCGAAGCGGTCTGTAAGGCTGTTCAATACAGCTATCTGACCTGACGTTTCACGGCTGATCCTGTCATATATCCTGTCACGCTCAAGTATGTGAGCCTCCCTGTTTCTTAGATCGTATTCCTCGCAAATCAGATCATAATCATCCTTAAGATCGTCCTTAGCCTCTGCCAGCTTGTCGTTTATCTCAATAAGTTCGGAAAGATCGTCAAGCCACAAGACATAGCCTCCTTTTATCTTTGCGGAGGAAAGACGTTTTCCGTTGCTGAGCATTACGGGAGAGGACTTTGCCATCTGCATTATTTCACGGTCTATCTTTTCGGCACAATCGGACGAGAGGAGTATATTGTAATCATTGTCGGTAATCAAAGCAGGAACTGTACACGGCCGCAAAAGCTGTATATAATAAGTGTTTGAGCGGATAAGTCCGCATTGTATGCAGCATTCAAAAGAAAGCGCAGTAAGAAGGCTTACGGTAATAGTCATATCGCCTGCCAGTCTGTGAATGAACGTACCGCCCGTGATTTCTCCTGACACATAGAGCAACGTATAGATAACCATTGCAACAACAGGCAGTAGCGGCATAATAAACGTTTTTCTTGCCTTTGGTATACGGCACTTGGATATTAAAGCCACAAATGCGCCGATTGTGCATAAAAGCATATATCCTGCCACTATGTAATATCCGCCTGCATAGCTGTAATCACTGTCGTTCCACATTTCCCTTTCTCCCGGAAATCTGAATACAAGGCAATGCAGATCGTTTGTAAGCACGAATATTACCATCAGAACAGAAGCGACATACAGTAAGGATGTAACTGCGGGCAGGCGGTAGTTTTCGGGCTTTCCGAGCGACAAAGCGACCAACAGCGCAAACATAGGGATAAATATCATCGGGATATAATACATATACCACAGCGTTCTGACAGCGAGCGGACTCTGTGCTATGATGAACTTCACCGAACGGATAGCTACCCAGAACACAATAAGCCATGCTATAGATGTCATAAAGCGTTTTGCCTGTATCTGCACTATCCTGTTTCTCAGGGTGATTCCCCATATCAGAAACATAAAAATATATATCAGACTTCTGATAATGCCGAATATTTGCATAGTACCGATCCTGTCAAGCTGTCTGCAAAGCATTGCGGCGGCTATGGCGGTTATTATCAATATTATATGTAAAACGGACGACCGTGCTATTCTTTTTTTCATCTGCTCACCTCTTTTATTCCAGTATAACATGGCTGAAAGCGTTTTGCAATAAGTGTAAAAAATAAAGCTGTGGGTCAATGCCCACAGCTCAGATTGTAGAAAAAGTCTGTTTTTATAAAAAAATAGAGCAAATTCTCTATCCCTAACCCCAAACCCCTTCCCCGTGGGAAGGGGCTATATTACTGGGGCTACCGCCCCTAGTCCCTGTCGGGGGCTCCGCCCCTGCGACCCCATTTTTATCAACGATATAGGTTTTTCGACAGTCTTAGCTGTGGGTCAATGCCCACAGCTCAGACGGTTCGTTATATATTATCTATTTTATCGCATTGCTCAAGCGCACGTTTTAACGCCTGATCCATATTGTAATATCTGAAATCGGCAAGTCTTCCGCAACAGATAAGATTATCAATCTGCGATGCCAGAGCCTCGTACTTTTCATATTGTTCCATGCTCTCCTTTGTGAGAACGGGATAATACGGCTCAAGCTTTTCGCCCGACTTATACGGGAGAGGATATTCTACCGCATAGGTACTGCCCTTTACATTCTGGACGGGAATTTTCTTGTACTCTGTGATTCTGGTAAAGCCCTTTTCCTGAGGATATGCGACAACAGGAGCGTCCTGAAAGCTGTCCTTGTCGGTATACTTATACTCAAAACGCAGTGAACGGTAAGGAAGTCTGCCGTATTTTTCGCTGAAAAGCTCATCCAGCGCACCTGTATATACAAGAATGTTATTATACGGCTCACCGTCAACATACAGCTTATTATCCTTTACGGTAATCCTCTCAAGCGCCTCGACACCGGTTCTGACCGTGATATTCTCGTGGTTCAGAAGATTTCTGAAGAACTCCGTGAATGAATGCACCGGCATTACCTGATAAGCGTCATCGAAATATCCCTCATCATACGAAAAACGCAGAGGTACTCTTTTAAGCACAGACGGGTCAATCTCAGAGGGAGATACGCCCCACTGCTTAGCGGTATATGGTGCATAATCGTTATCGAAAAGATACTGAGCGTATGCTCTTATATCATCGTCCTCGTTTTCGAGAACTTCAACCACGGTAGCGGTCGGTCTGCCCTCGTAAACCTTAGTCAGCTTTGCCTTGAGCGTTTGCGCCTTTTGCTTATCAAAGAACTTATCAATCGTGGTAAAGTTGAAGGGGGTGGGGGTATATGTATCGTTCCATACCGCACCGCAGGTCAGCTTGTAATCCGACCACTGCTCATAGCGGCACATATAATCAAAAAGATATTTCTCTTTCGTGTGAAATGTGTGCGGACCGTAATCCTGTACGAGTATTCCGTGATCGTCAACGTGGTCGTACATATTGCCGCCGATATGATCCCTGCGTTCCCATATCTCGACCTTCTTGCCTTTTTCCGCTAAATGACGGGCAATCACCGCTCCGGAAAGTCCACAACCGACTATAAGGGTGTCAAAATCAAAACTGCTCATCAAAAACCACCGTACTTGCTCATGAATTCTTTAAAGGTCTGCAGATTCTTGTCCTTATCGGCAAGTATAACCTTATCAATTCCGCCTACTCTGTCAAGCTTCCAGTCTACTGCAATGTCGGGATCGTTCCACATAATGCCGTCATCATATTCGCCGTAGAATTTTTCTCCGCACTTGTAGGATACTATGCTGTCCTCAAGTACAAGATAACCGTGAGCGCAACCTGCGGGAACGAGTATTTCGTTGTGCTTTTCACCGATAAGCTCAAATGCAAGCCACTTCTTGAACGTGGGGCTGTCCTTGCGTAAATCGACTACTACATCGTAAACGTGTCCGTGTATGCAACGTACCAGCTTGGGCTGCTGTTTCTCACGCTGAAAATGAAGTGCACGGATAACACCCTTGTAGCTTGTCGTATAGAAAACCTCGGCAAGATCGTGCTTTATGCCGTTTGCCTCGAACACTTCCTTCGAGTAATCCTTTGTGAAACAGCCTCTTATATCATCGGCATTGAAGGGAGTTACTTCTATAAGTCCCTTAATCTCTGTTTCTTTGAATTCAAACTTCTGTATCATTTCTGCTCCTTAATCCAATCCATTGTTTTTTTGACGCCTTCACCAAAAGGTATTGTAGCTCTGAAGCCTGTATCCTTTTCTGTAATTGAACAGTCAAAATCCGACAGCGGCATATTTACGCCTGTGAACGGAACATCTCCGAACACGAACTCCTTGTCGGGAGCCAGTGCAGCCTTCATCTCAAGAACAAATTCTCTGAGCGGCTTTGCATCCGAGCTGCCTATTAGATAATGGCAGAAAGGCTTGCCGTTCTCTCCGATGAGATAGAACGCTTTTGCAACATCGTCTATATATACAAAGTCATAATTCTGTGTGCCGCTTGTGAACTGTAAAGGCTCATCGTTTATAATCTTTCTGATGGTCGTATTTACAAAACGGGGTGAAAGCTCACCTGCACCGTATGCGTTGGTTATCTTTGCCCAGCAAAGATCTATACCTATCTGTGCGGCAACGCTCATGCACATTGTATGAGCAACAAGTTTACCGCTTCCGTATATGTAGCCGGCACCGGGCTTATTACCCTGTCTGAATGCGGCTGATATTGTTTCATGCTCCATTATAGAGCCGGCACATACAAACTTCTTGCAGTCCATATCCTTTGCCACACGCAGACAATCTACCGTCCACTGAGCGTTATTGAGCTGTAAAACGGTGTCTGCTCTCGCAGGGCCTGCCGAGCCTACCCACGCAAAGTGATAGAATACATCAATATCACGGTCGGGGATAATATCAGCAAGCTTTGACGATTCGGAAAGCTCGTGAGCCACAAATCTTACATTTTCGGGTATGTTGTTATTGCAACCGTCACGGTCAAGTGCGATTACCTCAACATTATTCTTTACCAATTCACGCACAAGCGCACTTCCGACAAAGCCGTTTGCACCTGTAACAAGAGCTTTTTTCATTACTTTACCTCCAGATATTCGTTTATCTGCTTTTCCATAACGGCGCTAATGTCGCCGCCTGAAAGATATACCTTGCTCCACTCGGTCACCTTTTCGATAGCGTCGGAAATATGCCAGCGGGGACTCCATCCGAGTACACGCTTTATTCTTGAGCAATCAAGCTTGAGGAAATTTGCCTCGTGGGGAGCGTTCTTATCCGCAACGTTTTTCCACGAAGCGCCGTCGCCCCAGTGTGAACAGAACAGATCGACAAGCTCGCCTGTAGCGGCGCAGTCGCAATCATCCGGACCGATATTATAATTACCGGCAAGGCTCTTGTCCTCATACTGCTTCATCGCAAGTACAAGATATGTAACGACCGGCTCGAGAACGTGCTGATATGGACGTGTCGAATAAGGATTTCTTACTGTTATCTCCTGCTTAGCCTCCATTGCTCTTACGCAATCGGGGATGATTCTGTCCTTTGCAAAGTCGCCGCCTCCGATAACGTTACCTGCACGGCAGGTCGAAACCGCAATGTCACGGTTATAGAAGAACGACTTTATATAAGAGCTTGTTACAAGCTCCGAGCAGCTCTTTGAGTTGGAATAAGGATCATAGCCGTCAAGTGCGTCATTTTCACGGTATCCCCACTCCCATTCGTTGTTCTTGTAAACCTTATCGGTGGTTACGTTTACGAATGATTTTACGCTGTCGCACAGCCTTACAGCCTCGCATATATTGACAGTACCCATAACATTTGTTTCGTATGTGTAGACAGGCTCTGCGTAGCTTTCTCTTACTATGGGCTGTGCCGCCATATGAATTACTATTTCGGGGCGGTACTTCTGCATTGTTTCGTTCAGCTTTGCAAGATCTCTTATATCGCCGATAACCGAAACTATTTCCTTCTCAACTCCGGAAAGCTCAAAAAGAGAGGGTGTTGTGGGGGGATTGAGAGAATAACCGATAACTTTTGCTCCTGCCATAGAAAGCAGTTTGCACATCCAGCTTCCCTTGAAGCCTGTGTGACCTGTTATCAGTACAGTTTTACCCTTGTAAAATGACATATCCATATTGATTTTTCCTTTACGAATTAATAATATTTTTGCCGCTTTCATCTCTGACCTCGGCTAACAGTATTGTTTCAAGTGCAATAGCCGGATTAGCGGGTTTAACTATTCTGAAAGTGTATTTACCGCACATTTTCTCTATCATAGGCTTAATTTCAAAGAAATCGTTTGCCGAATGATAGATGCTGATAAGAAGTATCGGGTGCTGTGTGCGGATAGTTTCGACAGCGCCCCTGAGCAGCAGCTGCTCGCCTCCTTCAATGTCCACCTTTATAAGACCGACCTCGAGATCGTTTTCCCGTACATAATCATCAAGAGTAACAACGGGAACTTCGATATGATCCGGATAATTATAACCGGGACGTTCAACAAGGGAATTGCAGGAATTGCGCTCACCCAGGCTGAATGTTGCCGTGCCGCTTTTCTCGCCCAGTGCTTTGCTTACAGGCACTATGTTATCAAGATGATTCAGCCTTATCGTTTCACGGATAATATCCATATTTGAAGGAGAAGCCTCAAATACATGAATGTTCTTATCCGTATATGACGAGAACAGAAGCGCCGTGTCACCGACATATCCGCCTGCGTCGATTATATGCTTATTTCTCACGCTGTCCAGCGTGGTCAGCTTATCTATTCCGTATCTTGTGAAGAATACGCTGCTGTCAAACTGGTTAACGGGGAGATAATAACCGTTGTAATAATAAAGATTATCGTTCAACTTTACTATCTTTGAACTGAATTCATCATTCATACGAACGAATTCTTCCTGCTCACGCTGTGTATAGACATCCTGCAAGGACTTGTTGCCGTCCGCTATCATTCCCATACGATGAATTATATCGGAAACGGTATTTCTGCTCTCGTTGTCAAGTCCGCTTATAAGTGCGCTGAATCGTTGTGCGCTGTCCTCTCTGTTCATAGCGTCACTGAACAATTTTGCCAGAGCTTCACGTTCACCGGGATGAAAATACAATTTTCTGAGATATGACTGCCTTTTGAACAGATTCATCTCACGGCGGATCGTATTTGCCGTATTCTCTGCATCAAGCAAAGACTGTGCGTATTCGCCCGTCTTTGAGGTCTTGTCGAAGCCTGCGGTTACACTGTCCGAAAGTGATTTAATATCAGCCGAAATGCTTTCGTTATCTGCCGATAAACCGTCAAGCACAGACACATATTCGCCTGTCTTTGAGGTCTTGTCGAAGCCTGCGGTAACGCTGTCCGAAAGTGACTTAATATCAGCCGAAATGCTTTCGTTATCTGCCGATAAACCGTCAAGCACAGACACATATTCGCCTGTCTTTGAGGTCTTGTCGAAGCCTGCGGTAACGCTGTCCGAAAGTGACTTAATATCAGCCGAAATGCTTTCGTTATCTGCCGATAAGCCGTCAAGCACAGCCACATATTCGCCTGTCTTTGAGGCCTTGTCAAAGCCTGCGGTTACGCTGTCCGAAAGTGATTTAATATCAGCCGAAATGCTTTCGTTATCTGCCGATAAGCCGTTAAGTGTATCCGCATATTCGCCCGTCTTTGAGGTCTTGTCAAAGCCTGCGGTTACGCTGTCGGAAAGCGACTTAATATCAGCCGAAATGCTTTCGTTATCTGCCGATAAGTTGTCAAACACATCTGCATATTCGCCCGTCTTTGAGGTCTTGTCGAAGCCTGCGGTAACGCTGTCGGAAAGCGACTTAATATCACCGGAAAGCGAGTTGTTGAACGCTTTTATTTCTCCTGCGTGCTTATTGTTTTCAGATATGCCGTTTTCAATAAGTTCGACAATGTGCTTATCACTATCGGAAGAACGCTTGTCGCAGTCGGTTATACAACCGAGTATCTTCTCTGTGTGATGTGAAATACAGCCGATAAGTTCACCGGATATTCCGGCAGATTTCTCTGATATTTCGTTACTCAGTTTTTCGCCGATACACTCATTTTGATTTTTCAGATTTTCAATATCAAGTTTTATTTCTTTGAGTTTTGATGCGGTAGACTCACCGAATTTAACCTGATTATCTTCCAATGTACGCAACGATTGACGGCACAGTTTTATCTGCTCCGCATTATCACGGCATATATCCGTGCAAGTATTCAGGCTGTTTTCAAGAAAACCGAGCATTTCACAAAGCTGTGCAAAATGCTCGCTTTCTGTCTGCCTTATCTCGTTGTTGAGCTTTATTGTCTTGTTGCGTGACATCGGAAATAATCTTCCGAAAAATCCCGCAAGTTTATCGGATAATTTACCCATTATTTCCAAATCTTCCAGGGAGCATTGTTGTTGTTCCACATTTTCTCAAGCTGTTCTTTTTCTCTTACAGTATCCATGCACTGCCAGAAGCCTGTATGCTTATATGCCATAAGCTCACCGAGCTTTGCTACTGTTTCAAGGGGCTTCTTTTCAAGAACGGTTTCGTCGCCGTCTATGTAATCGATGAATTCGGGCTGACATACCATATAGCCGATATTGATAAGGCTTCCGTCGCCGGATGTCTTCTCACGGAATTCATTTATTCTTCCGCTTTCATCAATGTCAAGAACACCGAATCTCTGTCCGGGGTTGTAAGCCGACATTGTTACCAGCTTTCCGTGACTTTTATGGAACTCGACAAGTTCGGCTATATTGACATCGGAAACGCCGTCGCCGTATGTCAGCATAAACGGCTCGTTGCCGATATACTCCTTTATACGCTTTACACGTCCACCGGTCATTGTGTTAAGACCTGTGTCCACTACGGTAACCTTCCAGTGTTCCGAGCTGTTGCGGTGAACAATCATCTCGTTTTTGCCGCTTGTGAAGTCAAATGTAATATCGGATGTATGCAGGAAGTAGTCTGCAAAATACTCCTTTATAACGTGCTGTTTGTAACCTGCACATATAACGAATTCATTGAAACCGTAAGCTGAATAGAGCTTCATTATGTGCCATATTATAGGCATACCGCCAAGCTCGACCATGGGCTTGGGCTTGAACTGGCTTTCTTCGCTTATTCTTGTGCCGAAACCTCCGGCGAGTATTACAACTTTCATTTTTCCTCCTGTGTGCTGTTAAGACGTGTTACTTTACTGCTATCTATTTCAGGATGATCTGCTATGAAGTCATCCGTATAAACGTCTGAATAAAGTCCTCTGAGACCCATAGGATTAACGGATATAATCTCTGTATCCGGATAGAAGCGTTCAACAAACGCCTTGACCTTCCGGTAGCCGTCTAACCAGTGTGGAACACTTGTCTTTGCTACAAGATCGGACAATCTCTGCTTGCTACCGTCAAAATATCCCGCATTGGTGCAGTCGCAACCAACAAGATAAATTCTTTTCGCATTGGTAAAGAGCGCAAAGTGGATAGCCTGGAACGCAATTGAATAGAATGCCATAAGGGGATAGAATTCTATATTAATATGTATATCCTCGCTGGGAGCCGCCTGGAAGAATCTTCTGCCGTTATTCTCTCTGATGATCTTCTCTGATACCTGGAATTTATCTCTGTATTCACCGGTAGAATACTGACCGAAGAACTTGACAAAATCGTATTCCTTCAACTTTTCAAACCACGGAGCACGGCTTTCGTAATCGGTGGTAAAATAGTAATCAATATCAACATCAGGATTTAAGAATGAAGCATTCATACCTATATGTACGGCACCGGGAATGGGCTTGTAGTATCTCATCGAAGGTCCTGATGCCATTACAACAACATCTCTGCCGGTATTGATATTTCTGAACTCGCCGAATGACTTCTTATGAGTTTCGTGTATCTCATTTGCAAGGCAGGCAATATTGAGATTAATATTTGAAGTGAGCGTTTTTGCATCCCATATATCCTTGCGAAGACTGGTAGCGATGATAGGAGGCTTAGCGGCCGCTGCCTGTACGCTCTTAGGAGCAGTGCTCTGACAAACCTTTACGGTTCTCGCAAGCAGCACGCTGTGTTCTGTAGACTTTTTCTGAAGATCGTTAACAGAAGCAACCAGTGCGCCGAGTCTTTCCTCGTTGCGTAAAGCAACACGATATGCAGGGAAGGTGTTTCTCATTATCTTCTTTAAAACGCTTTCGTCTTTTTTGGGCTTTTTGGGAGCAGCCGCTGTTTTTGCAGGAGTAACCTTGCACTTTGCGGCATTGGTTTCTCTGAAGAATACAAGCTGATTTTCCTTTACCTTGTACTTTCTCTGCTTTAATACCCAGTATATGAAGATACCGTAAAGAACCTCAGACATATAGCCGGGCGTTCTCATTTTGGTACCCTGATATTTTGACAAATCAAATCTTTTCATGAATTCGAACAGTACGCCGAATTCAAATGTACAGAAGCGGTTGAACAGTTCTTTTGACATTACAAAGCAGTTGTACGCATAGTACTTCTTTGAAGCCATATATTCCTCGGCAGCCTTAGAATATTCGGGGTAAAGCTCATCAACCAGCTTAAGTGTAAGCTCAGGTGCGCTTTTATCGAATAAATGCTCCTGAATCATGAATATATCTTTGATGCAATGTGCACGTTTTCCGCCAAAAAGGAAATCCATCTCATCAACATCCATGCTTCCGCCTGTGATAAGATCGTATTTCTTTATCTGCTTTGCCATACCGTCATAGTCTTTAAGGCCGTACTTCTCTACGCTCTCGTCATTGAGCATATTTTCGATTATGTAGCCTCTTGAGCATTGGTCAAACTTCTTATTGCTGAATGAAAGATAACGTCTGTAGTGGCAAAGGCCGTAGTAATTTACATCGGCATTCTTCCACGCCCAATACTGAACGCTAAGCTCCGAGAAATACTTTGCAAGATCGGAGATATTGTCGCCGGTGTCATCGCCGTTCATCTTAAGGAAGCATCTTGCCGAGCCTGCATTACACTTATAGTTTTCGAATATACGGTTACCTATCACAGCACTGTCAAGATCCATTCTGTGCGAAACGAAAATCTTGATGTCATCGTTGGGTTTCTTGTATGACAGAGTACGCTGTGCAAGGGTATTTGCAACGGGATCTGCTTCAGTGTTCTTGAAGTATACAATCTGACGCTCAAGGAACTTGCAGTCAGTGTGATGCTGAAGATACCACATATAAACGCCGTATACAATCTCGCCCATATAACCTGTGGCTCTGAGCTTGTTACCCTCATAGCCGGTGGTGTCAAACTGTTTATCAAACTCAAAGAGTATGTCAAAGAGCACCTTGTTGTATTCATTGAATATCTTCTTTGACATTACAAAGCAGTTATAGCCTCTGTAATACTTTGAGGCAAAATACTCATTCATAGATTCAACAAGCTCGGGGTGCCTGTCTTCTATTATCTTTATCAATGTATCAATAGCTATAGGATCGACAAGATTTCTTGATGCGTACCATAACTCCTTTACACTGTTTCTGGGACGTACTCTGGTGATTTTTGTCGTATCGAAAGCCTTGCCGACAATAACGTCATAGGATGTGATTTCCTTCTCCATCTTTGACTTATTGAAAAGCTGATATAACTCTGCGGTGCGTACCGAAAGGTTGTTTTCCATTCGTACATCGTAGTCATTGCCCGGCATAAAGGAATCCATAAACGAAAGATACCTTCTGTAGTGACAAAGTCCGTAATAATCCGCATCATAATTTTTCCACGCCCAATACTGAACAGTGTATTCGCAAAAAGAAATTCTTTTCTCGGATATGTTATCGCCTGTATTGTCGCCCATTATGACATTGCCTTCATCGTTCTCGTCAAGTGCCGCACCGCATCTTACGGGTACATATAAAGGATTGTCAATCACCATACTTTTAAGATCGATTCTGTGTGAAACGAAAATTGCGATTTTTTTGCTGTTGTTTTCACCGCTACTCATTGATAATAAAATCCCTTTCTTTTATCTCTTTACTCTTCCCGACGAATTTCCACCGGCAAGATCAATTACATCATTAATTCCGAACAGACAGAAATCGCCTTCAAGCGTCTGATCAAGACAGCCTGCCGCAGCAGCTGTTTCAATAGCGTTCGCCGGCGATATATTGTTGTGCAGAGCATAAATAAGCCCCGACGCAAATGCATCGCCGCCGCCTATTCTGTCTGTAATTCTTATATCATATTGTGCAGATGTATAAACCTGCTTTTTTTCGTCATCATAAATGATTCCCGACCAGCCGTTGTCGCTTGCGGAATAACTCTTTCTCTGCGAGTATGCAACTATTTTACAGCCGAATGTTTCCGCAACGGTCTGAAGGCTCTTTTTATAGCCGTCTGTATCAAGCTGTCCCTTTGTGACATCCGTAGTGCCTGCTTTTATTCCGAACACTATCTCAGCGTCCTCTTCATTTCCTATGCAGACATCAACGTACTTCATTATTTCGGTCATTACGGGACGTGCCTTTTCTGCACTCCACAGCTTGCTTCTGTAGTTTATATCGCAGCTTACGGTAAGACCCGCTTTTTTGGCGGCTTTTACGGCGTCGACAGAAATTTTTGCAAGGCTGTCGGAAAGTGCCGGAGTGATTCCCGTAATATGAAACCAATCCGCACCGTCAAATATCTTTTCCCAATCAAACGACGAAGAGTCAGCCGACGCTATCGCACTGTTCTTTCTGTCGTATATCACCTTTGAGGGACGCTGGCTTGCGCCTTTCTCGGCAAAGAATATTCCGAGCCTGTCGCCCGTATAAACTATATTATCCGTCTTTACGCCATATCTCATAAGCTCTCTGCAAGCCGCTCTGCCTATATCATTATCGGGAAGTGCGGTCACAAATTCAGCCTCATCTCCGAAATTACTGAGGGCAACGGCTACATTAGCTTCAGCACCGCAAAACGATGTATTAAGTTCCGGCTTCTGAAACAATTTGTAATATCCGTCGGGCGATAGTCTGAGCATTATTTCTCCAAAAGAAACTACCTTCATTATGAACGGTTTTCCTCTCTTTCAAGAAGTGATTTTGTTATAAATGAAACGGGTATCCGCTGTGAAAGCTGAGCGATTGCGGCTGATATACCGCTGTTCTGCTCTTTGGCTACCTGCTCGTCTTCATACGTTTCCATATCTCTATATGCAAAGTTGCGGTCCTTGAATGAATATCCGTCAACTCCGGCAAGATAAACGGAACTTGCTCCGGATTTTATAAGCAGCGCTATAAGCATAAGTGTAACGTTGTCACGGACAGCTTCTATAGAACACAGCAAAGGCTCGTATCCTACTGTGTAGCCCGCTTGTGCATTAATATTAGATGTGATTATCAGCTTGTCGGTTTCTATTCCGCTTAGCTTTTCATAACGTCTTATATTGCTTACAAACACATAATCGCATTTGATCCATTCGGGACAGTGGTTTACGGAAATCACGATTGCATCGGTGGCTTCGACCTTATCAAAGACCTTCTGTCTTTCAGATTCTACCGATGTTGTCCTGCCCGGTGCGATAATAACAACATTACGTCCTTCAAAAAGTCTGCTGAGATCAGCCTCGGGCGTTTTTTCGCCGCCTGCAGACATATGAGCGGTATACAGCTTATCTATATATTCTCGGTCATAATTGTCACGCTTTTCAGGCTCTATTTTTGAGAAAATAGCATTCATCCCTTCAAAAGTCAGCGTATTCTTATTATTCAGGAATCTGGCATAATTCTGGTGGCATCTGTATTTTGCGGACAAATAGCCCGATAAGGAATAACCCCATGCCGTAGTCATATAAATAGGAGCTATGGTGTTGTCGATAGAACAGAGAATAGGCTCTGTGCTGTAATCGGCACCTGCGGTTTCGTTCAGATATTCCACAAAAAGCTCGGTATTGAGGTTTCCGGCACCTCTGCCCATACCCATAATACTGCTGTCTATTATCAGATTATGATCGGTATGCAAAGCGGTTAAATACTGAGCGTTTGAATACGAAAGCTGAAGGTTGTTATGGGAATGGAATCCGACAGCTATCTCCTTATCGAGATTATTCTCTATAAGATAAAAGAAACGTGCAACATCCTTCTGTTTCATGGAGCCGTGCGAATCAACGATATAAAAACCGTCCGGACGGAATTTGTTCGCCATGCTTATAAGACCGAGGTACTCGGCATCGGAATAGCTGAGAGCTACCATAGGCTGAAAATATACCTTATAGCCCTTATCCTTGATTTTTCTGCAAAGCTCAACCGCCTGCAACGCCTGCGACTTATGGAAGCAAACCCTTATGCAGTCGGGTCCTGTACCGTCATACTGCGGCAACAGCTCTGCATCATAATCCCCACAGTTTATCATTACGGCAATCAGAGTATTTTTCCTGTCGGCAGGAAGGATTCTTTTTATAGCGTCAACCGAAGAATACTGCGACTCATCCGCAGAAAAATCTCCCTTTGACGATAAATAACCCACCTCTATTATATCAATACCGGCCTGTATAAGACGCTGTACTGTGTCTTTTATGTTTTCATAACCGAACTTCCAGTTATTTATGTATCCGCCGTCACGCAGAGTGCAATCAAGTATCCGTATTTTTTTCATACCCACCTGTAATAATTAATTCTTTTCCCGTTCGAGCTTTGCTGCTATCAGTCTGTTGACCTTTTCAAGATCGTTCTGTGTATCAACGGCTACTGTTTCGGAATCGACCTCAATATACTGAACTCTGTAGCCTGCTTCGATAAATCTGAGTATTTCAATGTCCTCTATGGATTCTATTTTTCCTCTGGGAGAAGAGCAATAAAACTGAAGTGCCTCAGGCTTGAAGCCGTATACGCACACCTGCTTGTAATAGCTGTAGTCTATGCTTCCCTTAGGATAAGGAGCGGTACTTCTGGTAAGATATACGCCTATATTGTCGGCATTCGTTATGACTTTAGGCACTGTGAAGTTTACAACATCAACAGGATCCTTTATCTTAGTCATAAGATTTGTGATCTGCAAATCGGGATTTTCGAAGAAAGGATATACTGCCTTGTTTATTGTTTCCGGCTCTATCATAGGCTCATCGCCCTGTATATTGACATATAAATCCGCAGGAATTTTTCTTGCGACCTCACCTATTCGGTCTGTTCCTGTCTTGTGAGTATCGGAAGTCATTATTACATTAATGTCGTTTTCCTTGCAGGCATTGTAAATGCGTTCATCATCGGTGGCAACATACACCTCTGTCAGAGTTTCGGCTTTTATGGCTCTGTTGTATACCCACCATATCATCGGCTTTCCGCATATATCCGCAAGGGGCTTGCCGGGGAAACGGCTCGACTTGTATCTTGCGGGAATTATTCCTAATACTTTCATTGCTATTTATCCTTTCATTTCCTGATGATGTTAAAAAATGTCAAAACTCGGACATTTTTCATACTAATATCAAAATAATTATAACACAAAAAGCATTTTTGTCAATGCGAACAGATTCAATTGGTTAATTTTTTACAAAAAACCAGCTAAAACCACACACCTCTTTAACTAAATCATTAGCTAAATTATTAAAGCGCTATTTTAGTCTTAACAGCTTTTTAACCTTTTCACGTCGTGGCGAGTACATCGGGAATATCTTGTCGGCAACGCTCCGTACTACTTTATCGGCAACGGCATGAATCCTGTATCTGTAATATTCCTTAGCGGAATTTATCTTTTCCGTATTTACAAAAAATACAAGCTGGGTTTCCTTAGCCGACCTGTTTTCAACCGTCAGCATATAATGTATAAAAATTCCGTTAAGCATTTCCCCGATGTATCCGGGAGCACGTTCATAAGTTTTGCAATCGGTGATTTCCATTATCCTGTTCATTATAGGAAACTGGAACTCGCACATACGGACAAACAGTTCTTTTTTCATTATGTAGCAATTGAATGCTCTGTGATATTCACCGGAAAAATATTCGCAGGCGGAATTATAATATTCGGGCGAAAGCTCTTTGATAAGGGAGAACATCTTATCTATTATTCCCTGCTCAAAATAAACTCCGTTATAGCTTTCCCACATTTCCCGAAGCGTTTCGACTTCCGCCCTGTTATAACTCATCTCGGACGCTTTTGCAAGCCCGGGAATTATCATATCATATTTTTGAACAACGCTGTTGATTTTTTTGGTATCATCAAGATGATATTTCTTTTTTTCGTGTGCTGTAAGCCTCAGCTCACGCACCATATTGAAGGCTGTGTTTTTATAGTGCTTATCTGAAAAGGAAAGATAACGACGGTAATGGCAGAGTCCGTAATAATCGGCATCAACGTTCTTCCACGCCCAATACTGAACCGTAAACTCACAAAACGACATACGGAGCTTTGAAATATTGTCGCCTGTGTCATCGCCCTGAATCTCATTGTTGCCTTCTTCATCATAAACCGCACCGCATCTGACCGGAAAATAAACGGGAGTGTCTACTGTTTCACTGTCAATATCTATCCTGTGCGATACAAAAATACGGATATTACTCATCTTTTCCCCTGCCTTAAATGTTTTATCACCAATCCAAACTATTATTTAATTATAGTACAGTGCAATTTTTTTGTCAACAAAAAAGACAAATTGTAATAAGGCAAAGAAAGAAAAACGTGTCAACCTTCGCAGATTGACACGTTTTTGCTACAGTGCTTTTTTTATTTTTCCCAGAGCGCCTTTTTCAAGCCGTGATACCTGTGCCTGACTTATCCCTATTTCCTGTGCGACTTCCACCTGAGTTTTGCCTCTGAAAAAACGCAGCTTGAGAATATTCTTCTCTCTGTCGTCAAGCCCGATTATCGCCTCTTTCAATGCTATTTCATCGAGCCAGTTTCTGTCATCGTTGTTGTCGCCAATCTGATCCATCATATATATGGTATCACCCGACTCTGAAAACACCGGTTCGTACAGCGAAATAGGGTCACTGACAGCCTCAAGCGCTATTACCACATCCTCACGTTTTGCATCTATTTCTTTGGCTATCTGCTCGATTGTAGGTTCTTTTGAGTTATCATTGGTAAGTTTTTCTCTTGCCTGCATAGCTTTATAAGCGAGATCACGCATTGAACGGCTGACACGGATTGAGCCTGAGTCCCTCAGGTAGCGCCGCAATTCGCCCATTATCATAGGCACGGCATAAGTGCTGAATCTGACGTTAAAATCAGTTGAAAAATTGTCGATAGCTTTCATCAGACCGATACATCCGACCTGAAAAAGATCGTCAGGGTTTTCTCCTCTGCCCGAAAAACGCTGTATCACGCTGAGAACAAGACGCAGATTGCCGTTTATCAGCTTCTCTCTGGCTGTCGGGTCGCCGCTGCGCATTTGCCTTAGCAATTCGGTTTTTTCCGACTCCTTGAGGACCTTCAGCTTCGCTGTGTTGACACCGCTTATTTCAACCTTGTTGTAATACAAAAAAACACCGCCCATACTTTCATTTTCCAATAAAAGTATGGACGGAATAACGTTTTTTATTCTGTCAATTTACTGTCAACGACAAATCAAGCCGTAACATAAATATCGTCTTCGACATCGGGCGCTATGCTGTGCTTTACTCTGTCTTCAACCTCAGCCTTTTTCGCATTATTGAATCTGTCAAGCGTACCTACAAGGTAACCTGTGATACGGCGTATGCGGTCAAAGGGTATCTCGCCGAAATGATATGTGAGATTGGCAAAATCTCCGTCAATGTCTATATCAAGCTCGGTGACCAGCTTTCCGGGGTTAGCTTCTATAGCATACTGAACGTAAGCGTCGATCTCTTTCTGATCGAGTGTGCCGTTTTTTACATTTACTTTTACCATAACAATCTTCCTTTCAATTTACTGTATATAAAAGCAGTAAGTACATTTCGTTGTTTTCTCAATTGTACCACAACATATTGTGTTTGTCAAGAGGATTGGACACAATTTTTCAAAAAAATAAAGCAAACGCATGAAGGAATAAGAAAACATTTGAAAAAAGTTCTTGACAATTCTTCGGGGATATGATAAAATATTAAAGTCGTGGAAAGATGGCTGAGCTGGTCTAAGGCGCACGATTGGAAATCGTGTAACGGCTAATACCCGTTCGAGGGTTCGAATCCCTCTCTTTCCGCCACACGACGCTGAGTTTTTCAGCGTCGTTTTTATATACGGGTATGGTGGAATTGGCAGACACGCCAGATTTAGGTTCTGGTGCGAAAGCGTGCAGGTTCAAGTCCTGTTACCCGTACCAGCATTTAAACTTAACAAATGGCTCTGTTATGCGGTTTGTTAAGTTTATTTTTTTGCGTTTTGTCTGTTTTGGGTACTATTTGGGTACTATTGATAAAAATTTTAAAAAATTGCGACCTGTCGTTATCGGCAAGTCGCATTCTTTTTTACATTTCGGTTACAAGTTTTTCAACCTCATTTACAATTTTTACAAGCGGTTCGTTCGGCTTCAATCGAAGCGGAAAATCAAGTGAACCGTTGACGGCGAATTCGACCGCTTCCAGCACGTCGCGCGGAGCATTCCAGTATTCGCAATAAGCGTCTTTCTCGCTGTCTGAAAGTTCGTCATAACAACGACCGCTTTTGACAAGTCGAACGGCTGCCGATGAAATTGTTGAAGCACTCGCTGCGGCTTCAAGCGCGTTGATTTTTGCAGCTAAACGGCTCATAAATCCGCGCCTTTCAAACATTCGGGAGTAACTACATCAAGGTCGCTGACCCACTGCTGTTCCCACTGCGGACGCTGCATTGCAGAACGGTAAAACGTGTACAGCGCGTCTGCTGCGTTATCGTACTCGTCAGCGGTAAAAACCTTTCGTCCAAAATCAACGCCTTTGCTTTCGGCACAAGCGCAAATATAACGCCTTGTCGAATTGTTAGTCGCTGTGTCAAATGCAAACTGGTAATCGTCACGCGTCAGCGGAACGTCGCCACCAAAAAGCGCCAGCGTTGTAGGGAGAATGTCGGCAGCGTTGAATGCTGTTTTTCTGCGTGCAGAAGTTTTAAAGTTGTCAAGTGCTGCGCGGACGCGTTTATCAAGCTGCAGAATGTCAAAGTCGCGCTTAATTGTGATATTCTGCAATTCGGAAGCGCGGTATTCGTCGCTGTACTCGTTGCCGCTGAGTTCACGACGACGCTTTTCAAGTGCTGTTGCAGCCGATTTGTAAACGTTGAAGCCCTCGCCCATAGCGCTGCGGATTTCGTTAATTATTTTCATTGTTCTGTACCTCATTTCTGTAAATTTTTTCAAGTTCGGTTATTCGGCGTGCAAGGTCGGCTGTTTCGGTCAACCTTGCAAAATGTGTCAACGCGTAATTCGCCGCATTTACGCGCGTTTGTGGTGACGCAACGGTGCTGTTCATCACACCGCGCAGCGTTTCGACAGCTTCACCGCAAATGACCGACAATTCAATGACGGTGCTTTCCAGCAACGAGCCTTGCAATTCGGCGTAGCGAGCGCGGAACGACGGATTTTCGAAGCGCCTGTAAATCGCGCCGCGTGTAATTCCGAGTTCGTGAGCCGTTTTCGGTATAGAGCCACTCGTCAGCAGCGACGACAACAGCTTTTCGTCAGATACCGCTTTCGGCATTGCTATCCCCCCTTTCGTCGCAATTAAGCGTACTTTCGCTGTTGAACCACTCGTTAATATGTAGTTCGTCGACGACGAAATCGCAAAGCATGTTTCGCACTTCACGCGCTGCGTTATTTTCTTTCGTGAGCCGCTTGTTTTCGCGTGTAAGACGGCGGTTTTCTTTGCATACTCGGTCGTAAGCATTCGAAAGTCGGAGTATTTTTTCGTTGAGCAGCTCGACAAGCTGCTGTGTTAATTTTTCATTCATTTAAATCTTTCCTTTCATCATCTGTGCAAAATGTGCATTTTCTGTGTGAAGTATATAAAGGGATATTCTCTATATAAAGTTCCCATACAAAATGCACAAAATGCACAAAAAGTCTGTAAAACCGCATTGCTATGCGGAAAATTCCTCTAAGCCACTTTCGGCAGCTTCAATTTCTGCGTCGGTATCAACGCCAGCCAAGCACGGTTGATTGCTTAAGATGGCATAACCTCGAACGGCGTTTCGTACTGTGCGACCGTTGACAGTAGCCGACGGAACAAGCAGCTTTCGCGCTGAAAGTTCGTCGAAAAAATTTCGCTTGTTTTCAACGCCAAAGCCGTTTTCATCGCACCAATTCGCATACACATTGTAAACCGCACTCGCGGCGACGTTCTGCTTGCAAGGGTGTAAGCATTCGCTGATAAACATACCAATCTTATCGCAGCATTTCTCGTATTCGTCGGTTGCTTTCGCGATTGACGGCGGCTGTTTCAAGCCCTCAGCGCGATACAGGCGCAAGCCGTCAAGCAGCCAGTTCAGAATGCCGCTCGCGTTCTCGCTGCTTTGAAGCCGCGATTTCAGCGTTTTGTCTTGCTCTACTGGTTCGAAGTGCCGTGTGAACGGTATCACAACGACGCGTCCACTTTGAAATAGTGTGTTGTCGTTGACAAGCGGCAAGGAGTTTGTGTTAAGAATTAATTTAAATTTTGGCGTAAACGTAAATTCCCTTTCGTAAAGCTGTCGGGCTGTGATTTTGTCGCGTCCGAGCAGCGTTTTCAACAACGCCACATCGAAAAGCATTCTGCGCGGCGGTTCGGACATTATCAACAAACGCGCTCCGTCAAGTCGTGCAATGTCGCCGCTTGCAGCGCGGCTGTCCTTGTTCTTCCGCTGTGCAAGCGTTTCGGGCAGCGCTGCGGTCGCATAACTGCCGAGAACGTGCGAAATTGTTTCAACGAGCGTACTTTTGCCGTTTCGCGTTGAAGCGCCGTACAACAACCAGAACTGCTCGGGCGAAGTGTCTGCTGTCAGCGACAAGCCGCATACTTTCTGTAAATATTTAGTTTTTTCGACATCGCCTTGCATAATTTCGTTGACGAATTTTTCGAAGTCGGTGCTTCTCGCTGCTGGGTCGTAAATCACATTTGCGATTTTTGAAAGCATATCAGACGCGCGGTGCTGATAAAATTCGCCTGTCGCAAGGTTTATCGTCCCGTTTGCGACGTTGAACAAATCGTCGTTGCTATCAAGGGCGGCGCGTGAAAACGCGTGGACATCTCTCGCGTCACGCAGCAGCGTTTCTCTGTTGTGCAGCGCCGTGTATCTGTTTGCCGCTGAAAAAAACTTTTTTTCACTTTCAATGCTGGTTTGCTCGTTTCCGAGTTTCACAAGCAACACTGAAAAAACTTTTGCACATCGCGCAGCACGAATGCTTGCCTCGTCAAGTCGCCAGCGCGCTCCGTCAAAATAATAGTAGCAATTCGCTGTCGAGCAAAAGCGCAATTTGTCAGAAAAAACATCAGCAAACAGCCTTGCGGAAGTCACGTCGTCGAAGCAAGGGAGCATTTCGGGGTGCAGCGCTCGCATTCGCGCCAGTAACGAAAGGTTCTCAACTTCGTCGGCGATTTCTTCATCGGTCGCGCCGCTCTCGCGCATTTTTTCAGCAAGCTGTTCCAACATCATTGCTGCCCTCGTTTCTGTGGCATTCGTCATCGAGCCACTGTTCAAGCTGCGCACGGTTGAACAACACGCGGTTTCCGCTCATAATGTGCGGCGGTTTGTGTGACGATTTCAACATTCGGCGCAGATTGTATTCCGTCAGCAGACCAGAATGCGCGATTTCTCGGACGGTGTAAAACACTTTTTCCATTTTTTGTTACCTACCTTTCGTTTTGGTTTGGTGTTTTTCTTACAGTTTTTATTATACAACGTTCGGTATTGTGTTGACAGGGTGAGTTTTTTGTGGTATAATGTGTTTAAAGGAAACATTTATTTTTTTGAAAGGTGGGTACACATTGCAATTATGTATTCGCGCCGATTATGTTACGCTCGGCGACAAGCTAATCGGCACAACGAGCAACGCGCTCGGCAATTTTGTTACTGCGCTTGAGCGTGAATTTCCCAGCGACGATTACACGAGCGAAAATTACATTCTTAACTGTTTGCAGCGCAAAAGAAAAACAGTTTACGATCTGAATGAAAACGGTTCTGTGTTGACATCGTTTTATCTGTTTATGAACGGCGAACACAGGCGCGCGCTTACTTTACAAGCTGCTGACGCGTTCCGAATTTCGAACAACGTCAAAGTCGGTCTGCCTATACCTTTAAATGGTAAAGCGGATTACAGCGACGGAATGGTATTTAATGTAAATTCTGCTGTTGCGGTCGTTTATGCGTTGCTATACAATTATGGCTTTAATGATTTGCGAATTGTTCAGTGTGGGCTATGCGGTCGGTGGTTTGCAACGCCGAACATGCGTGAGAAATATTGTAGCCGCAACGCGCTGCTCGCTGGGTACGAACATCTACATTGCGAACAAGCTGTTCGAAACGCGCTGCAAAACCTACAACGCCGAAAGAAAAAGGTTTACGGCAAACTTTACGAAAACGGCGGCGAAACCGATATTAACGGCTGCCCTATCGCGATTGACGATTTTCTGAACAAGTGTGCAATTTACAGCGACGTAATAAAACAACGCGGCGCTACAGCAGCGAATATCAACGCTTACAGCGACTATCTCGACGGCTGCCTATCGCGCGTCGGGCTGCGTCGATACAAAAAAAACAGGAGGATAAAATAATGGCAAGTATCGAAAAACGCGGCGACAGCTACCGCATTACCGTAAGTTGTGGGTACAGCGCTGACGGCACAAGAAAAATTAAGCAGAGTATGACTTGGAAACCACCTAAACCGAACCTTACGCCGAAGCAGCTTGAAAAACAGCTACGAGCCGCAGCAGCAGAATTTGAACAGCGATGCAAAAACGAGGGGACGGTCGTTGCTTCTGTCAAATTTGAACCATTCGCTGAAAGCTATCTTGCCGACGTTGCGAGCCGAACGTTGAAGCCGTCGACGTTAAATTATTATGAGCAGCTGAAACCGCGCGTTTACAGCCAAATCGGGCATTTGCGGCTCGACCGTATCACACCGCGCGAAATTGATAGGCTCTCGCGTTTCTATGCAAAGAGCGCAAAAGTGCAAAAACTATTGCCGTTTGCAAGGTTGATTTTCGAAGTTTGATACAAGAACACGGTTATTCGCAAAAGCGGCTTGCTCACGACGTAGGCACTAACCAAGAAACCCTGAAAGGCTTTGCAAACGGCAAGCCGATTGTATGGACAACAGCAAAAAAAATCGCCGCACTGCTTGAATGCGACGCTGAAACAGTTTTTGAAAAAGTTGAAAAGGCGCAAGGCTTATCGCCAAAAACGGTAAAAAATTACATCAGTTTTGTGTCGTCGGTTTTCGATTATGCCGTGCGTACACGCGTTATCGCTCATAATCCGTGTACGCATTGCACATTGCCGACAATAACCGAACCCGACAGAAAAATGTTTTCACTCGATGAAGCAGACCGCTTTCTTGACATTCTCGAAACCTCACCGCTGAAATATCAAGCGTTTTTCAAGCTGGCGCTTTACGGCGGTTTTCGTGCTGGCGAAATTCTCGGTCTGCAATGGGACGATATAGACTTTCGGTTGAACATTGTTCAAATCAAGCGTACAGCGCATTATAGCAAGGCTCTCGGACACTTTGACACAACGCCGAAAACCAGAGCGAGCAACCGCATTTTGAAATTACCCGAACACGTCATCGACACGCTTCAAAAACTGCAAGTTGAGCAGCGAAACCTATATGAATTCGGCGGCGTTCTGTGGAACGAGGAAACGCGAATATTCACGACCGACAAATTTGTTCCGATGAATTCTTCGACGTTTTCAAACTGGCTCAAAAGAACCGCCGAAAAGAACGACTTACCGCTCGTTTCGTTGCACAGCTTCAGACATCTGAATGCAAGTCTTTTAATCAGCAGCGGCACTGATGCTGCAACTGTGTCGAGTGCGCTCGGACACTCTAAAACGACGACAACGTTAAACATTTACGCTCACGCTTTCCAAAAAGCACGCGCAGAAGCACTCGAAGCGGTCGCAAATGTACTCGATAATCGGTGCAAAAAAAGCGGTTAATTGGGGTACTGTTTTGGGTACTATTTGGGTACTACACGTTAAAATAGTACCCAAAAAATCGCTAAACGACACAAAACGATAAACAGCTTCAATCCCTTATATAATGCGGAATTACGGCATTTTACAAAACGTCGCAAAACGGCAAAATTTATGTTCAAGTCCTGTTACCCGTACCAGCTACAAACCGCACAACAATGCGGTTTGTTTGATTTTTACGACATATTGACCGTTGATAAAACCGTTACGGTATATCGAAGTTAAAAATTCGAAAATTTTCCTTGACAAAGTCGATATGGTATGATATAATTAATAACCGTCAGGAGTTTGCTAATATGGCTCAGTCGGCAGAGCACATCCTTGGTAAGGATGAGGTCCCCGGTTCGAATCCGGGTATTAGCTCCAGATAGAACACCCTCGTCGCATTTATTTGTGACGAGGGTGTTTTTATGTTCTAAAAATCGGCTCTTTGTCATCTTAGCCAATATTAGGGGTACTAAAAACAGAAAAATTGCGTCAGCGTGTTCGGAATAATAATCCGCTGATAATTTTTGAAACAGCAAAACAATCGGTGAAAATTACAGTAATTTTTGCTCCGGAATTGTGCAAAATGATGCGACATAAGTTAATATCGTGCAGTTTTGAATCGTGAATAGCTTACACCTTGCTACAGAGTTATACTGCGGCAAGGTGTTTTTGTATAGGTGCGACATTGTGGCGCAGTTTTCTTTTGCTGTGTTTGCAGACTGCTCTGCTCGGTGAAGATTACGAGAGATTAATTGCTGAGTAACTGCACTGCTCTTTCTTTGATGTTTTAAGAACTGCGACACGGTGTCGCAGTTATACGGTTTATGGGACAGATGTGGTGGTAGAATTCTATATAGACAATAAAGGTGAGTGCCAAATTTCGAACTAAAAAAAGGAAAGTCCTATCCCCTTATTACAGATAATGCAGAGGGAGTGAATATAGGATATGTATTACATGACAAAATAAAAGAGACTGAAATTGACCGTAATGAATTCGGAAAAGAAAGACGAGATCACTGGAAGAATAGAGTTGAGTCAATGGAAGGAGAAGAATAAATGTCAAAGATTATTGATGTAATAAACGGTCTTGAAAATTTATTGCCTCTTAAACCGGCTTCGGTTGAGGCAGTAGAGAATGTAGAAATAGAATTAGCATTACCATTGGCAGAAGAGTATAAGGAATATCTTCTGAAGTATGGCGCCATTTTAGCAGATGATGTTGAACTTACCGGAATCGCAAAATCAAAAAACAGAGATGTAGTACAGGTTACTCAAAGAGAATGGTCGGCAAACGCCAAGATCAAGCATAATTTGTATGTGGTTGAAAATGTAGGAATTGATGGTATCGTAATTTGGCAAGATGGGACAGGAAAAATATACGAATCGAGTCCTAACAAGGCAGCAAAACAAATCGCTAACAGTTTGGCGGAGTATTTGAAGACAAAATAGAGGTTATGCCTTCAAGAATAGATAAAACATTCCTTATTTCTTATCAAAAATCAACAAAACTCGTTTGGTTTAGCTTTAGCCAAACGAGTTTTGTTTTTTACTCCCTGAGATTTTCTTTGAGTTTTACTT
>ERZ857982.1169-NODE-1169-length-27386-cov-14.385057_pt1 | contig 27386 bp, 28 predicted proteins | sample MGYA00519955_ERZ857982 | MGnify/ENA primary metagenome ERZ857982 (study PRJEB31778, sample SAMEA3449416) | human gut metagenome | biome: human gut; feature: human-associated habitat; material: faeces | place: United Kingdom | collected 2010/2012 ... | reverse complement strand
CACTTTTAATATACAGAATTCAATCCCACACAAATCCCAAAAGCCGAAAGCGGTGGCTGAAATAAACAGGCCAATAGAGTTCCAAAGAGGAACCACAGGAGTGGCGGAAAGCACCAAAAAGCGCACAAAAGCCCTATTTGAAGAAACGGACATACTTTTGGGAGCAGGATGTCGAATGTTCGAACCATGTGCTTGCCCTAAGATCTTTGAAACCAACTGATTTTAGACATCTTTATATCCGTATATACGTTTCAATGCTCGGAATAAGCTCTTCAAGGCAGCCATACAAAATAAAGCGAAAGCCAATCAGCGGCCATCATTCGTTCTTCACCCGCGCCGCCCACTCGCTTTCCTTGAACCCAACGAGGACGAAGTCATCGCCGACCAGCAGCGGGCGCTTGACAAGCATGCCGTCCGTGGCGAGGAGGCGCAGCATCTCGTCCTCGCTCATTTGGGGCAGCTTGTCCTTGAGTTCCATGGACTTATACAGAAGGCCGCTGGTGTTGAAAAACTTTTTCAGCGGCAGACCGCTCCGCTCGTACCACGCGGTCAACTCGCCATAAGTAGGATTCTCCGTTTTGATGTCGCGGAGCTCATAGGCGATCCTCTGCTCGTCCAGCCACTTTCTCGCCTTCTGGCAGGTGGTGCACTTGGGGTAACAAACAAAAAGCACGGTGTTCACTCTCCTAATATTTATAGTAAATTACCGTAATCAAGATAGCATATTCCATCGTAAAAAGCAACAAAACAGAGGGTACTGTACAGTCCATGTCAAATCTATTTGCGCCTATTAAAAATGTCAGTTTTTGTCTATTGTGTCCTCATTTTGCTTGCGCGCATGCGCACAATTTGATATAATATATTAAAATATCCGTTGGTAAGTGTAGCATTTTATGATTCTGTAAAACGCGACGCATCTTTTTAATCAGACAGATACACTAGAGTCTAATACTTCATACGAGAGCTCTCGCAGCGATGATGCAAAGTTTGAAATTGCCGCCGATATTCACTTTTTTGGACAAGATGCGCCAAAAGCCCCCCACACTTGTCTACTTCAAACGTGAGAGTGATATTGAAAGACTAGTTGAAATGCGCATGAAACCCGGTAATCCCATAAAATCCAAGGACTACCACTTTCAATGCAGTTCTTCCGCAGGTATGTCAGAAAAAGTTGCTGCAAAACTCGACGGTATCCTGCAGCAACTAAAATGTAGTGGTACCGCAACGATCAGCAGTGAAGTTCAACGTGAAAACAGGACTGAATTAAACTATCACATTGAATTCTGACTTCGCCGAATCGTGAATTGTATCACAATCGTCACCGGATTTTCCCAAAATCGCACGCAGTACTTAAATCACAAATCCGCTGTCATCATAAGTTAAAACCGCTTCCTGCTATTTGTAGGAAGCGGTTTTCTTCATTTCTTCTATCACCGCGGCGATATCCCCGTCGATCAAAATCGACCGTTCTTCGATCTCGCGCAGTGTGCTTGCCTGCCCCATGTTGATGCAGGCGCAGGTGGCCTTCGGGTTGCCCGCCGTCATGCGGAGGAACGGATATTTGATGATGACCGGCGTGTTGTAGCCGACGCTGAGCTCTAAAAAGAGGATCTTTTGTCCGTCCCGCGTGCGGAGGAAATTTTCGTACCGCTCCGCCGCGGCGTGCCAGCCCTCGTCCTCGGCAAATTTGTTGTCGCAGCGCAGGTTCATCGTCATCGGTCTGCCGCAGTGCGGGCAGCCCGGAAGGAGCTCCGACGGTACCGTCATCGTTGGCGTCCCATCTGTCGGCGGCGTCAGCACACCGTCCGCTACGGCGAAGCCCTGCGCTTCGACCATCGCGCGGACGGTTTTCTCGTTGTCAAACGTCTCCTGACAGCACGGCTCACTGCACTGAAACAGGCCGTAGTCGCCCTGCGTGTAGAAAAGACGCTTTTTGTCAAAGCCCGCCTTCTGGAAGCAGTGGTCGACGTTCGTCGTGATGACAAAATAGTCCTTGTCCCGCACCAGCTCGAGCAGAACCTCGTGCACGCTTTTCGGCGCGTTTTGATAGCGGTTGATGAAGATATACCGGCTCCAATAGGCCCAGAACTCCTCCTGCGACGGAAACGAATAGAACCCACCGCTGTACATGTCGTGGAAACCGTATTTTTCCGCAAAATCCGAAAAATACCGCTCGAACCGCTCACCATTGTACGTGAAACCCGCCGCGGTGGACAGCCCTGCGCCCGCGCCGATGACAACAGCATCCGCCTCGTCAAGCGCGCGCCGCAGGCGCGCAATTTGCACCGAGAAGCCGCTCGTAGATCGTTTTGTCGAGATCCTTGAAAACATTGAAAACCACCTTTATTTTACTGCCCGTCTCCACCTTATAGCGCCGCACGGTCTCCACGGCGATCTCCGCCGCGCGCTCGTTTGGAAAATGGAACACACCGGTCGAAATGCAGCAGAACGCGATGCTTCGCACACTGTTTTTCTCCGCAAGTTCCAGACAGGATCGGTAACATGACGCAAGCAGCCGCTCGTCCTCTCTTGTCACGCGGCCCGAGACGATCGGGCCGACCGTGTGGAGGACGTAATCGCACGGCAGGTTGTAGGCCTTCGTGATCTTCGCCTGCCCTGTCGGCTCCTCGTTCCCCTGCTCTGCCATCAGCGCGGCGCAGTCCTGACGCAGCTGCACGCCGGCAAAGGTGTGGATGCAGTTATCGATGCAGGCGTGGCACGGGATGTAGCAGCCCGTCATACCGCTGTTCGCGGCGTTGACGATGGCCCCGCACTTGAGGCGCGTGATGTCCCCCTGCCAGAGATAAAGGTCACCACTGACCGGCCGCAGATCGTCGAGGTCGGTAATGCCCTCGTCTGCCAGCTCTTGCTGCAAGTACTCGTCCTGCACGCGCAGAAACGCTTCGTCTGCCACTTTCGGTGTGCGGACGTTCATCAGCGAGCGCAGCAGCTTGCGCTGCTTCCCCGCGTCCCGCGGCACGTTCAGGCTTTGGTATTCCGTTTTTTCGTTCAATAGCGACCGGATCAGGTACAGCCGCCGCTCTGCCTGCGTCATGTTTTGCTCCTTTCTCAGGGCGTTTTACTTATTGGGGAAGAAAAAGCCCACCGTCATGTCAAGATAGTTCATTCCGCTGTAATCAGGATACTGTTCCTGCACCTTGGCCTTCATCTCGTCGGCGCTTTCGCTCTCCAGCGCGATCTCCTTGAGGTTCGTCAGGTAGTCCACCTTGGTCTGCGCATCCTTCAGGTCTTCGGGCGTGTAATGCGCGGTCAGGACAAGGTCAAAGCCCTTGCGGATGTAGTAGTTGAGCTGGGAAATGATGCCGTCTGCATGCGGGCAGCCCGCCACGATGGAGTGGCAATCGTGGCCCATCATGTGCGTGTAAACACAGTTGATCTCCGGAATTTCAAGGTCGAACGCCTCAGCGTTGGGCTTCACGGCAAAGCGGATGCCCGCAAGCTCGATCTCACCCTCCTCCAGCACGTGATCCACCTCGCAGATGGCGGGATCGAAGCTGTCGTCGAATGCGTTCTCGAAATTCGCGACCAGCCCTGCGCCGCCGCCCGTCGTGTTATAGGCGACGGAGGATTCGGTGCCGTAGGCGGGGACCTCCGGCAGGAAGGACGCGCCCGCCGCGTAATAGGCAACGAACTTCGCCTCGACCGTGACACCCTCGCTCTTAAGGAAATCCGTCAGCTCGCGAATATTGTCAAAAAAGCACGGCAGCTCGATCACGACGCCGCGGCCTTTCTTTGCCAGCACAAAGACCTCGTTGTCGATGAGGTCGCGGGTCTGATAGGCGTAAAGGGCGACGCCGTTTTTAGTATAGACGTCCACGCGGCCCTTGTCCAGCGCTACGGTACAGTCAGCAGTCTTGTTCATGATAAATATCTCCAAAATGTTTTGTACTCGAAAGGTTGTATTTTTCTTTCGTTGGCCTTATCATAGCGCCATAGAGAACTTTCGTAAAGTAAGCACAATATTGTGGCGTAGTTACCAAAAGGATACTATTGTATATTTTCAACACTTTTTTCACAGCTGATGGAGTGATACCATGATCGACAAAATGCTCATTCGTGGGGCAAAGGTCCACAATCTTAAAAATATCGACGTCGACATTCCGCTCGGTAAGATCGTCGGCATCGCGGGCGTGTCCGGCTCAGGAAAATCCTCGCTGGCGCTCGGCGTGCTGTATGCCGAGGGCTCGCGTCGCTACCTCGAAGCGCTGTCCACCTACACGCGCCGCCGCATGACGCAGGCATCCAAAGCGAGCGTGGATGAGGTCTTATATGTTCCCGCCGCGCTGGCGCTGCACCAGCGCCCCGGCGTGCCCGGCATCCGCAGCACATTCGGCACGGGCACAGAGCTTTTGAACAGCCTGCGTCTGATGTTCTCGCGTTTAGCCAGCCACCGCTGCCCGAACGGGCACTACGTCCCACCTTCCCTGCTCGTTGCGGCGGGCAAGGAGCTCGTCTGTCCCGAGTGCGGCGCACATTTCTACGCGCCGTCCGCCGAGGAGCTGGCGTTCAACTCACAGGGTGCCTGCCCAAAGTGCAGCGGCACGGGCATCGTCCGCACCGTCGACTTAGACACACTCGTGCCCGACGATTCCCTGACCATCGACGGCGGTGCGGTCGCGCCGTGGAACAGCCTGATGTGGTCGCTGATGACCGACATCTGCCGCCAGATGGGCGTGCGCACGGATGTACCGTTCCGCGACCTGACCAAAAACGAAAAGGACATCGTCTTCCACGGCCCCGCGGAGAAGAAGCACATCTTCTACCACAACAAGAATTCCAACCAGGCGGGCGAGCTGGACTTCACCTACTTCAACGCCGTCTACACCGTCGAAAACGCTCTTGCCAAGGTCAAGGACGAAAAGGGCATGAAGCGCGTCGAAAAATTTCTCAAGGAAGAGACCTGCCCCGACTGTCACGGCACGCGTCTCTCTTCTGCCGCCCGCGCGCCGAAGCTGCGCGGCATTTCGCTCGACGAGGCCTGCGCAATGACGCTCTCGGACCTTGTCGACTGGGTGCGCGGCGTACCGGAAAGTCTTCCTGAAGAGATGCGTCCGATGGCGGAGAGCATCTGCGAGGCGTTTGAGAGCACGGCAAAGCGGCTCATCGACTTGGGCCTCGGCTACCTGACGCTCGACCGCTCGGCCTCTACCCTCTCCACCGGCGAGCGGCAGCGCATGCAGCTCGCCCGCGCCGTGCGCAACCGCACGACCGGTGTTCTCTATGTGCTCGACGAGCCGTCGATCGGTCTGCACCCGTCGAACATCGTGGGGCTTACCGGCGTGATGCACGATCTCGTCGCCGACGGCAACTCCGTCATCTTGGTCGACCACGACACACAGATCTTGAAGGAGGCCGACTGGATCGTCGAAATGGGCCCCGAAGCGGGCGCTAAGGGCGGCCATGTCATCGCCGAGGGGAACATCCCAATGATCGAAGAAAACCCGAATTCGCAGATTGGGCCGTTCCTCTCCGGCAAGGCTGAAACAAAGCTGCGCGAGCGCGCCAAAAAGGACGAACTGTTCGCAAACGGCACGGTTCATCTGTCTACTTCTCAGATCCACACGGTCGAGCCGCTTGAGGTCGACATCCCCAGGGGCCGCCTCACGGTCGTCACCGGCGTGTCCGGTTCAGGCAAGACGACGATGGTGCTCGAGAGCCTTGTCCCCGCGCTGGAGGCAAACATCAATGGCAACGCTCTTCCCGCGCACATTCGCTCGGTCGAAGCCGACGGCATCGCGCACGTCAAGCTCATCGACGCGACGCCCATCGGCATCAACGTCCGCTCCACGGTCGCGACCTACGCGGGCGTGCACGATGAGCTGCGCAAGCTCTACGCCAAGTCGCCCGACGCGAAGGAACACGGCTATAAAGCGAGCGATTTTTCCTACAACACCGGCTCTCTCCGCTGCCCCGGCTGCGACGGCACGGGCGTTGTAAGTCTCGACGTGCAGTTTCTGCCCGACGTCAACATTCCCTGCCCCGACTGCCGCGGCTCGCGCTACGCAAGAGCCGCCTATGGCGTGAAGCTCATGAACAAGGCGGGCGAAAACGCCTCGCTTCCTGAACTCATGGACATGGACGTCAACTCCGCCATTGAATTCTGCGCGGACCGGAAGACCGTCAGCCAGAAGCTCTGCATTTTGAAGCAGCTCGGCCTCGGCTACCTGACGCTCGGCGAGGAAACGCCGAGCCTGTCCGGCGGCGAGGCACAGCGATTAAAGCTCGCCAGCGAGATTGGCCGCACGCAGACCGACTCTGTCTTCGTCTTCGATGAACCGTCGATCGGCCTGCATCCGCTGGATGTTCGCGTGCTGCTCGGCGTCTTCCAGGCGCTTTTGGACAACGGCGCAACGGTCGTGGTCATCGAGCACGACCTCGACGTCATCCGCAACGCGGACTTTCTCATCGACATGGGCCCCGGCGGCGGTGAGGCCGGCGGCAGGATCGTCGCCTCCGGCACGCCGGAGGAAATTCAATTGAACCCCGACAGCATCACCGGTCAATATCTGTAACACGAAGGAGGTCATACCATGGAATTACCCGCCTGCCCCGTCGAGACGACGCTCATGCTCATCGGCGACAAATGGAAGGTGCTCATCCTGCGCGACCTGATGGACGGCACCAAGCGCTTCGGTGAACTTAAAAAGTCCATCGGCCATGTGACGCAGAAGGTGCTGACCGCGCAGCTGCGCGACATGGAGGCCAAGGGCCTGCTCACCCGCAAGGTCTACGCCGAGGTACCGCCGCGCGTGGAATACACGCTGACCGAGACCGGCTACAGCCTAAAGCCCATCCTCGATTCCATGGTCGTCTGGGGCACAAATTACAAGCAGCAGAATGCCGCGCAGGAGGAACACCATGATCCGTGAGATCTGCAAAGACGAGACCTTCCTCGCCCAGAGGGCCGAAGCCGCCACGGCGGACGATCTCAACACTGCGCAGGACCTTCTCGACACGCTAATCGCCCACAAGGACGGCTGCGTCGGCATGGCGGCGAACATGATCGGTGTCAACAAGCGCATCATCGCTTTTGAAAATGACGGCGAATACATGCTCATGTTCAACCCCGCCATCGTCAAAAAGTCCGGCCCCTACGACACCGAGGAGGGCTGCCTGTCCCTCACCGGCACGCGCAAGGCAAAGCGCTTCCAGACCGTCAAAGTCCAGTGGCAGAACGAAAAATTCCAAACGCGCCTCAAAACCTTCACCGGCTGGACGGCGGAGATCATCCAGCACGAGATCGACCACTGCGAGGGGATCGTCATTTAGACATCAGGAGGTGCATCATGCTCAAGCAGCTCAAATACTTTCAATCCGTCGTGCGTTTCGGGAGCGTTTCCGCCGCGGCGGAGGAAAATTTCATCTCGCAGTCAGCCATCTCCCAGCAGGTGCAGTCCTTGGAGCGTGAGCTGGGCTTTGCGCTGCTCGTGCGCAAAAATCGCTCATTTTCGCTCACGCCTGCGGGCGAATACTTTTACCGTAAGAGCCTGCTGCTCACAGCGGACTGCGACCGCATGTGCGCCAAGGCGGCGAAGATCGCCAAGGGCAAGGCGGCGAATCTGAAGATCGGCTACCTGCGCACCTATGCAGGGGGAGAGTTCCACCGCGCGCTCGCGGCTTTTTCGGCGAGGTATCCCGACGTCAGCGTCTCTGTCGAATACGGCAGCCACGGGGAACTGTGCGACACGCTGAGCGAGGATCGGGTCGAGATCACGCTCAACGATCAGCGCCGCTTGTTTTCCGACGCCTACGAAAATCTGATCCTTGCAGCCCGGCCCGCCCTGATTGAAGTCTCCGCCCACAGCCCAATCGCGCAAATGGAGGCGGTCGCACCGGCAGAGCTCAAGAATTTTCCCTGCATTCTGATCGCCCCACCGCCGGAGCGGGAGGCGGAGCAGGAATTCAGCCGCATTGTACTCGGCTTTCCAAGTGAATTCCTGTATGCCGAGAATCTGGAGGTGGCGCGCCTTCTGGTCGCGGGCAGCAGGGGATTTCTTCCGCTGGAGGGCGGCGAAAGGCAGGCAGCCGAACCGCTCACCCGTGTGCCGCTCATGCGAAACGGTGCGCCGCTTCTTCGCACATACTGCGCGTTCTGGAAAAAGGAGAACGCGAACCCCTACGTGCCGGAATTCGCGCGGCTGCTCAAAGGACAATTTGATACCTGAACGAAAGCAGAAAGGCGGAGCCGATGGCTCCGCCTTTTTTCATATCAGTTTTTCTTATAGGAAAGCCGCAAAACCGGAATTGATACCCGCGGCGCGGCGGTTTACAATGGTAGTATCAACAAAAACCATGCGCCGCTTTTGGCGCAAAGCGATAAGAAAGGAGTGAAACAATGGCAGCATTGATCGCATTTTACTCCCGCGCGGGAGAGAACTACTTCGACGGCGCGTACCGCCGCATTTCCGTCGGCAACACCGAAAAGGTTGCTGAGATGCTCGCGGATCTGGCCGGCGGCGAGCTGTACAAAATTGAGCAGGCCGAGCCCTATTCAGACAACTACAAGACCTGTGTGGCGCAGGCGCGTGAGGACTGGCAGAAAAACGCCCGTCCCGCGGTGTTGGATCTGCCCGATGACCTCGACGCCTATGATGAAATTTACCTCGGCTACCCCAACTATTGCAGTACGATGCCGATGGCGGTCTACACCTTCCTCGAGCACTACGACTTCACGGGCAAGACCATCCACCCGTTCTGCACGCACGAGGGCAGCGGCCTTTCCGATACCGAAAACGACATCCGCAAGGCTGCCCATGGCGCGGCGGTCACGAAGGGCCTCGCCATCCACGGCAGCCACGTGGACGAGGCGAAGAGCGCGCTTGCCCAGTGGGTTGAGGAGTTCGCAAAATGAAAAAGCTCCTGATCGTTTACTACTCCTGGTCGTGCGGCAACACCGAGCGCACCGCAAAAGCGTTGCAGAGCGTCGCCGGCGGCGATCTTGTGAGGCTCGACACCGCCGTGCCGTACACCGGCAGCTACAATGATGTGGTCGATCAGGGCCAGCGCGAGGTGAACGCGGGCTTTGAGCCGGAGCTCAAGCCACTCTCTGTCAACGTCGCCGACTACGACGTCATCGCCGTCGGCACGCCGACGTGGTGGTACACGATGGCTCCCGCCGTGAAGGCATTCCTGCATGGACAGAATTTTGCAGGCAAGACCGTTGTGCCGTTTATGACAAACGGCGGCTGGCCGGGCCGCGTCATCAAGGATCTGAAGGCCGCCTGCCCCGGCGCGGACTTCGCCTGTGATATGCAGGTGAAATTCGACTCGAATGGCGGCGACCATCTGGAACCGCCGGAAAGCAAGATCAACGCCTGGGCGCAGAGTGTCAAGGCGCTGCTGTAAGGAGAAAAACGATGAAAGATGTCATGTTATGGGCCGGTGCCGGACAGATCGGCATGGCCATCGCCCGCCGCATGGGCGCGGGTATGAAAATCGTTGTAGGCGACAAAAAGCTCGCAAACGCGCAGGCCATCGCCAAGACAATGAACGAGGCGGGCTTCGATGTCACGCCCGTCGAGATGGACCTCTCGAGCCGCTCGTCCATCAAGGCCCTCATTGCCGGGGGGGCAGAGGTACGGCGAGATCAAGATGCTCGTCAACGCTGCGGGTGTGTCGCCCAGTCAGGCGCCCATCGAGGCGATCCTGAAGGTCGACCTCTACGGTACGGCGGTACTTTTAGAAGAGGTCGGCAGGGTCATCGCACTGGGCGGCGTGGGCGTCACGATCTCGAGCCAGTCCGGCTGGCGCATGCCTGTGCTGACGGCGGAGCAGGGCGAAAAGCTCGCCACCACGCCGACGGAGGAGCTGCTGTCCCTCGACTTTTTGCAGCCCGAGAACATCCGTGACACGCTCCATGCCTATCAGATGGCGAAGCGCTGCAACGAGAAGCGCGTCACGGCGCAGGCGGTCGAATGGCGCAAGCGCGGCGCGCGCCTGAACGACATCGCCCCCGGCATCATCGTCACGCCGCTGGCACTCGACGAGTTCAGCGGCCCGCGCGGCGACTTCTACAAGAACATGTTCGCTAAGTGCCCCGCGGGACGCCCCGGCACGGCGGACGAAGTCGCAAACGTCGCCGAGCTTTTGATGAGCGACAAGGGCGCGTTCATCACGGGCTCGACCTTTCTCATCGACGGCGGCGCGACCGCGAGCTACTTCTATGGCCCGCTGCGCCTCGAAAAAGCATGATTTTTCCCCCTCTCTCTCAAAAAAGCGGCAGAGCCGCCGGAGCATTCCGGTGGCCCTGCCGCTTTTTTTACTCAAATCTGCTCCTCGCATTCTGTCTTGATCGTCTTCACACCGAAGAGGAAGTAGACGAGGTGGCAGAGCCATACAATAGCGAGAATAGTGCAGGGAATGTAGAGCGCTTTTCGCAGCATCAGGAAAAAGCCGACGGCCATCAGCAGCGTCACGGACATCAGGATGCCGGCCTTGGTCTGCGCGGTCATGCCCGTTTTCTTCACGAATGAGTCGAGGTGTTTTTGATAGAGCTCTGTGCCGAGAAACCATGTGTGCAGCTTTTCCGACGAGTTTGCAAAGCAGAACACCGTCGCAAGGAAGAACGGCACCGTGGGCAGCACCGGCAGCACGATGCCGACGCAGCCGAGCGCAAGGCACACGCAGCCGAGGATCAGGAAAAAAAGGCGTTTCAGCTTCATCAGCTCATTCTCCCGTGCTCGACGGAGTAGACCGTGTCGGCGATGCGCATGGTCGACGCGCGGTGCGACACGAGCACGACGGTCTTGCCCGCGCGCTGCTCGTGCAGCGATTTCAGGATGATCGCCTCGTTCAGGCTGTCGAGATTGCTCGTCGGCTCATCAAGGAGCATCAGCGGCGCGTCGTGCAGAAACGCGCGGGCGAGTCCGAGGCGCTGGCGCTCGCCGCCCGAAAGCGTGTCGCCCAGCTCGCCGACCGACGTGTCGTAGCCCTGCGGCAGCGTCATGATGAATTCGTGCACGGCGGCTTTTTTGCAGGCCGCGACGATCTCGTCGTCCGTCGCATCGAGCTTTGCGATGCGGAGGTTATCTTTGATGCTGTCGTGGAAGAGATGCGTCTCCTGCGTGACGAAGCTCTCCATCTCGCGCAGATTCCCCGTGTTGATGCTGGAAACGTCCGTACCTGACAGGCGGACGCGGCCCTTCTGCACATCCCAGAAGCGCATCAGGAGCTTTAAAAGCGTCGATTTTCCGCTGCCACTGCGGCCCACAATGCCGACGACGCTCCCCTCCGGGAAGCGGACGGAAACGTCAGAGAGAATGTCCTCCCCGCCGTAGGAGAACGTGACGTGCTCGGCCTCCGCGCCGGTAAATTTGACCTCTTTCTGTCCGGTGACCTCGTCGACCACGGGTTCTTCATCCAGAATGTCGAGTACGCGGTTGCCCGCGGCGAAGGTGTTTTGCAACGTCGCACCGAGATTTGCCAGCGCGACCGTGGGACCGAACGACGAGAACAGCGCAAGGACCGCAATGAGCGCCCCGTCGAACGCCAGCTCTCCGCGCTGCACCAGCGCCGCGGAAGAAACCAGCATTGCAAGGTCGAAGAGCAAAATGGCCGTGTTCGTGATGCCCATGTTCTGGCCCGTGAGACGCTTGAGCTTGGCTTCCTCTTTGGATAGCGCATCGGTGCGCGCATCCATCTCGGCGCGGCGCTCTGCGCCCCGATCGTACTGAATGGTCTCGTTCAGGCCGCGCAGGCTGTCGAGCACGAAGGCCGACAGCGCGCCCGACTCCGTGCGGAATCGCATCCCCGTATCGCCCGAGCGGCGGGACGTGATGAGCGGGATGACCACGCCGACGCAGACGTAAGCCGCGAGTGCCAAAAGGCTGAGCAACGCGTGATAATGCCCGATGAACAGACACATGATGAGCGTGAACAGCGCCGCGATGGCCGCGGGCGAGATCGTGTGCGCGTAGAAGACCTCGAGCAGCTCAATGTCCGACGTGATGACGGAGATGAGGTCGCCGCGGTCGCGGCCTTCGAGCTTCGCGGGGCAGAGTCGTCGCAGCGCGCGGAAGACCTTGTCGCGGATCAGCGCAAGCAGCTTGAAGGCGATAAAGTGGTTGCAGGACTGCTCGGCGTAGCGGAAGACGCCGCGCACGAGCGCAAAGAACAGCACACAGACGAACGTCGTCTTGAGCGCGACAGGCGTTGTGAAGCCGAGCAGGTCAAGCACGGCAAAGCCGCCGAAGATCGTGATGAACGCGGCACAGAGGTGGCCGACAAGGCCCATCAAAATGGCGAGCACCATGTAGCCGCTCAGTGGCTTCACGAGGCCGATGAGCCGCGCCATGACGGTAAAACCGCTTCTTTTTTTCATTTTGCCGCCTCCTCTCCGTAGTGCTCCAACACCTGCTGGGCTGACCACAGCGCAGCGTAAGCACCGCCCTGCTTCAGCAGCGCCTCGTGCGTGCCGTGCTGAACGATATTGCCGCGCTCCAGCACGTAAATTTCATCCGACGCTGTGACGTTCGCCAAACGGTGCGAGATCAGCAGCACCGTCTTCCGGCCCGCCAATGCGTGAATTTCCGCCATGATGTCGTTCTCGCTCTCAACGTCGATGTTCGACGTCGCCTCGTCGAAGATGTACACCGGACTGTCGTGCAGCAGCGCGCGGGCGAGCGCAAGGCGCTGGCGCTGACCGCCCGAAAGGTTTTCGCCGCGCTCGGAAAGTAAGGTGTCGAGCCCCGCTTCCCCTCTGAGAAAGTCCGCGAGATTGACCTGCGTGAGCGCGCTCCAGAGCTCGTCATCGCTCGCATCAGGTTTTCCCATCAACAAATTGTCGCGCACCGTGCCCTTGAAGAGATAGCTCTGGTGGCTGACATAGGTGACGCAACGCATCAGGCTCGCTTCTTCAATGTCGCGCAGCTCCGCGCCGCCGATTGCCACAGAGCCGGTGTAGCCCTTGTTTCTACCCATCAAAAGTGCGGAGATCGTCGACTTGCCGCAGCCCGACTCGCCGACGAGCGAGGCGAATTTGCCCTGCGGGATCGTCAGATCGACGCCGTGCAGAATTTCGCGCTCCGGTTCGTAGGAAAAGTGCAGATCACGGCAGACGATGTCGCCCGCAGGGCAGTCGACGCCGCCGTGCGCAGGCTCGGGCAGGTCCAAAAGGCGGAAAATTTTGTCACTCGCGGCCATGCCGTTCATGGCAATATGGAAAAACGAGCCGAGCTGGCGCATGGGGATGAAAAAGTCCGCTGCCAGCAGGATGATGAGCAGCGCGCCCGCAAGGTCGATCTTCCCCGCGCGCAGCCGCGTTGCGGCCATGATGACGCCGAGCGCCGTGCCGCCGTAGGCGATGAGGTCCATGATCGTGATAGAGTTGAGCTGCATCGTAAGGACCTTCATCGTGATCTTGCGGAACTTTTCGGCCTCGACGTTCATCTCATCATTTTTGAAGGCGTCGGCCTGATAGATTTTCAAGGTCGTCAAGCCCTGCAAATTTTCAAGAAACGTGTCGCCGAGCGCCGTGTACTGCCCCCAGTATTTCGAGAGCAGCTTCTTCGCCCATGTCTGTACCGCCGCGATGGCGACGGGGATGAGCGGCACGCAGACGAGCAGCACGACCGCCGCCGGCACGCTCACGAAGCACAGCACGACAAAAAGCGTCAGCGGCGCGAGCATCGCATAGAAAAACTGCGGCAGATACGCGCCGAAGTACGTTTCGAGCTGGTCGACGCCCTCGACCGCGACCTGCACGACCTCCGACGTTTTGACCTGCTCGGAATACGACGCGCCGAGGCACAGGAGCTTGTCATAGATCGCGCCGCGCAGCGTCTTCTTGACCGCCTTGAACGATAGATACCCCATGCGCGACGCGCCGACGGTACAGCCGTATCGCACGGCGACAGCTGCAAGCGCGATCACGGCGGTCGTGACGATCTTACTCTGCGTCATGCTGCCCGCGTACAGCGCGGCGAGCAGCGCCGTCACGGCGCTCATCATCGCGATGTTCGCGCACAGCGAGCACCATTGCAGCGCGACGTTGCCCGCGATATATTTTTTGCTCTCCGGCACCGCGCCGATGAGCCGTTTGTTGATCATCATAAGAAAAAGCCCTGCCTTTCGGTGGTCGTTCAGTTAGATAATGTGAACCGCCGGTTGAAAACGGCCGACGGACACATGGTTCAAGATACCATATCCGCCCCCCATTCCGCAAGCAGAAAATGCAGGAAACGCAAGTATACGAGAGGCAATATGCCTCTTTCGCCCCTTTCGGTTAAAAAAGAAAAGCCGCGGCGATTTTTCTCTCAGGTTTAAGTCCCTTTACTCCACCGGTTTTCCTACACAAAGCGCTTGTCTGCGCGCGCCACGGCTGGTACAATAGAGGCAATACAATATTCGGGCAGTGCTCGAGCAAAGACACAGGAGGTCGCCATGGTACTCTATTTCACCGGCACCGGCAACAGCCGCCACATCGCCGAGCGCATCGCACACGCGCTGAACGATACGCTCATCAGCCTGAATGACCGCATCAAATCAGGCGACATAACACCGCTCGCCGTCAACGGACGGCTCGTCCTCGTCATGCCGACCTACGCCTGGCGCATCCCGCGCATCGTGCGCGACCATCTGCTGCGAACAGAGCTGCGAGGCGCGAGGGAAACGTGGTTCGTCATGGACTGCGGCAGCGAGATCGGCAACGCCGCGAAGTACAACCGCGTGCTCTGCCGCGAAAAGGGCCTCGTCTACATGGGCACGGCGCAGATCGTCATGCCGGAGAATTTCATCGCCATGTTCAACGCACCAACCGTCGAGGAGGCGCGCCGAATCGTCGCCAAAGCCGAGCCGTTCATCGACCGCGCGATCGCCGCGATCCGCGCAGGACACATGTTCTCGCCGCCGCGCAAAAAACTCTACGACCGCATCGCGAGCAGCGCGGTGAACCCGGTTTTCTATCCGCTGTTTGTGAAGGCAAATTCCTTTACCGCAAGCGATGTCTGCATCGGCTGCGGCAAATGCGAAAAGCTCTGCCCGCTGAATAACATCACACTGCAAAACGCCCGTCCCGTTTGGGGAACCAACTGCACACAGTGCATGGCCTGCATCTGCTATTGCCCGACAAGAGCCATCGAATATGGCAAGAAAAGCGCCGACAAGCCGCGCTACCATTTCGAAGAATTGTAAACTAGTTTCACTTTATAGAAGTTCAGCAAGCAGAGCGCGTCTCTTACAAAAGTTTTTCTCTTTCGACATGGTTTTCCCATATGGGCAAAAACCCCGTGCTTTCTCAAAAATGTCATCCCTTTGCCACGCATTTCGATCAGCGGCGATACCTCACAAAACTTATCAAACGCCGCGCCGCTGCGCGTCCCGAGCATAAAGCCGACCGACGTGCTCGCGCTAACGTACATGATGAGCGACATCGCAAGCCCCATCGCAAGCATCAGAAAAAGGCTGCTGCGAAACGATTCCTTCACGCGCTCTTCTTTCCCTGCTCCCCGATTCTGTGCCACGAGCACGGAGGTCGCGGCGCTGCCGCTGTCGCCAAACGAGTTGGCAAAGTCCTCAACGCGCGCGTTTTCGCGCGCTGCGGCATCACGCCGAATCTCAAATTTTCCACGATGGATTCCCTTGCGACCTACTCGATGGTCGAGGCCGGTCTCGGCCTCGCCATGAACAACGCGCTCAATGGCCGCGCTTGGTCGGGCGGCGTGCGCATCCTGCCGCTCGACCCGCCGCAGATCGTCGAGATCGGCGCGGCGACGCTGCCGGACCTCTCCCCCGCCGCGCGGACGTTCCTCGATTTTTTGAAACCTCACCTTGTGGAATTCCTCTCGGAAAAATCTTAAGATTTTCTTAGCACCACGTTCATAATACATTCACTTCCCTCGTGTAGGCTATGCCACAGTGCAAACAGAAAGGGTGATTTTTTGCGTAAGCAACTGAGCAAAAAGGCCGCGGCGCAGGTACTGCTCCTGCTGCTCAGCGCGGCATTCCTCGTCTACGGCGCATCTCGTGGGGAGGCGGGCGTCGTGCTGAACAAGGCCGTCAAGCTGTGTCTGGAGTGTGTGGGCATTGGATAAGAAAAAACCGTTTTCCTTTCTGCTCGCCCGCTGGCGCGGACTGGTCCAGGCCTGCGCGGCTCTGCTGACGAATCTGCACCTGCCGAACTTCCTCACGGGTACGCTCTACCGCGGCGCGGGCAAGGCCGTCTGCGTGCCGGGGCTGAACTGCTACTCTTGCCCGGGTGCGGCGGGCGCGTGTCCCATCGGCTCGTTTCAGGCTGTCGTCGGCTCGTCGAAATTCAGCTTTTCCTATTACATCACCGGCATCCTCATCCTGCTTGGCGTGCTGCTGGGCCGCTTCATCTGCGGCTTCCTCTGCCCGTTCGGCTGGTTTCAGGAGCTGCTGCACAAGATCCCGACCAAAAAGCTCTCCACCAAGCGCCTAAAGCCGCTGACCTACCTCAAATACGTCATCTTGGTGGTGATGGTTTTCCTGCTTCCGGTGCTCGTGGTGAACGAAGCTGGCATGGGCGACCCGTTCTTCTGCAAATATCTCTGCCCGCAGGGCGTGCTCGAAGGCGCTATCCCGCTCTCGCTTGTCAACAGCAGCATCCGTGCCGCGCTCGGCAAGCTCTTTTCGTGGAAGCTCTGCGTGCTCATCACGGTCGTCGTGCTGAGCGTCATCTTCTACCGCCCGTTCTGCAAGTGGCTCTGCCCGCTCGGCGCGTTCTACGCGCTCTTCAACCGCGTGTCGCTGCTGTCGATGCACGTTGACGAGAGCAAATGCGTCTCCTGCGGCAAGTGCGCAAGGACCTGTCCCATGGACGTGGATGTGACCAAAACGCCGAACCACAGCGAATGTATCCGCTGCGGCAAATGCGTGACCGCCTGCCCGACGGAGGCCGTCCGCTTCCGCTACGCCTTCGGCAGCGGCGGAGCATGTTCCAAATTGTCTCAAAAACCGATCATTGAAGAAAACAAAGGAGAATAAACCATGAATTTTAAGAAGATCATTACGCTGCTGCTCGCCTTTACGCTGACGCTTTCCCTCGCCGCCTGCGGCAGCAAGGGCGACGGCAAGGGCGATGGCGATGCGCAGGGCGCGACCGCCGAGGAGATCTACGCCCAGATCCAGGAGCTCGCCGACAAGGAAAACGCCATCATGGAAGAGAACCTTGAGCTGTGGCAGAAGCTCTTCGCCGCCATGAACGAAAAGCGCGACGAGATCCCCGATGAATCGAACTACGGCGCTTACCTGCTTGCCGCCCTCGACCTTGTGAAGGATCAGTTCACCGAGGACGAACTCAAGACGCTGACCGAAGGCTCCGAGCAGATCCGCGACCTTGAAGACCAGATCCAGCCCCTGCAGGAGCAGTACGCCGCACTTCAGCCCGCAGGCGACGGTGAAAACGGCGACATGAGCGCCGCCGTTCCGACCTTCCCCACCTTCACCGGCAAGGACCTTGACGGCAACGACGTGGACAGCAGCATCTTCTCCCAGAACGCTGTGACGGTCGTGAACTTCTGGTTCAGCGGCTGCAAGCCCTGCGTGGCGGAACTTGGCGATCTGAACGCCCTCAACGAGACGCTCAAGAAGCAGGGCGGCGCGCTCATCGGCATCAACGTCGATACCCTCGACGGCAACGCCGATGCGATCAGCACGGCCAAGAGTCTGCTTGAATCCAAGGGCGCAAGCTACCAGAACATCTACTTCCCCTCCGACAGCGCAGCCGGCGACTTTGCGGGCGACATCATGGCCTTCCCGACCACCTATGTCATCGACCGCAGCGGCACCATCGTCGGTGAGGCGATGCTCGGCGGCATCGACAATGAGGACAACATGGCAGCGCTCCAGAAGCTGATCGACCAGGCCATCGCAAACGACAGCGCAAAGTAAGCTTTCCATCACAGCAAAAATACGCCCCGCGGATCATCCGCGGGGCGCGTTTTGTTTCTCTCTATCTTTTTACCCGAGCGATACCTCGCGGTAGAACGCGGCGTATGCCGCCTCCTGATAGGGGCGCAGCACAAGGTTGCCAAGGCCGAACGTCAGCGAGCTGAGGAGCATCCAGCCGATGAAACTGAATTGCAGGCAGAACAGCCGCCAGCGGTTGCCCTCCATCATCGCCTTCGAGCCCTTCATCACCTCGCCCGGCGCCATGTCCGGGTGCTCGGCCAAAATGTAGTCCGTCATCGCGTAGGTGTAGCCCATAATCAGTCCCGGAATGACGAGCAGGATCGTCCCCAGCAGAATATAGAGGCCCTTCCAAAGCCGCGTCAGCGTCGTCGTCTTCCAGTTCGGAAGATAGGCGAACAGCGCCTCAAAGCCCGGCTCCGTGCGGTCGACAAGGCCGAGGTTATATTTGGCATACCCCACGCCCACGATGCTGCCGAGGATGAAGTACGCCGCCGCCAACACGAGCGCGATCACGATGAGATAGACCGCACCGACGACGAGCAGTCCGCTCCACTTCGGGTCCAAACCGTAGCCTGTGGAGTAAATCGTCTGTCCGCCGTAGCCAAACGTCGTCGACACGCCCGAGGACACATCGTAATTGAATTTGACCTCCGGACCGCCGCTCCCCGCGCCGCCGAGCAGCACCGCCACAAGGCCGATCAGAATGGCGATGGGCCACTTGCCGCGCAGCGCCTCGCGCGCCGCCTGCCGAAAATCCGCCGCAAGCTTCATAAATTCTCCTCTCCGCCCTCCGCATGGGAGGGTCTCTCTCAAATCTTCTTGCTTCTGCTTATTTAGACGCATTCCGCGCCCGTTTTGTTTCACCAGGCGCCAAATTTTCTCGCATTCATGATATCATATGCCGCTGGGAATGGGAATCTCTCTTCTTTCTTTTCCTTGCAAGTCGTTTCCGCCTCTGGTAAAATACCAGAAAACGACAATGGAGGAGACGCATGAGACCAAGCGAACTGCTCACCGCGCTGCACACGGCGGAAAAATTGAAGGACACCACCCGCCACTGCTACACCTCCGGCGGGCGGCACGAGAGCGTTGCCGAGCACAGCTGGCGCATCGCACTGATGGCGTTTTTCCTGCGCGATGAATTTCCCGAGGCCGACATGGACAAGGTGACGCGCATGTGCCTCATCCACGACCTCGGCGAGTGCTTCACGGGCGATATCCCCGCCTTTGAAAAGACCGCACAGGACGAATCGACGGAGGAAGCGCTGCTCTACCAGTGGGTCGCATCGCTTCCCTCCCCCTGCCGCGAGGAGATGCGCACACTCTACGACGAGATGGCCGCACTTGAAACGCAGGAGGCCCAAATCTACAAGGCGCTCGACAAGCTCGAGGCCGTGATTTCCCACAACGAGTCCGACATTTCGACCTGGGAGGACCACGAATACGACCTCCAGCTCACCTACGGCGAGCAGAACGTCGCCTTTTCGCCCTACCTGACGGCGCTTCGTCAGGCTGTCCGGCAGGAATCGCTCGACAAGATCGCACGCGAGGGTGACCGGCGCAAATAAAATCTTTCGCAGCCCATGTACAGCAAAAAGCACTTCCCGCCGCTGGCGGGAAGTGCTTTTCTATGTCTTTTATTCCACGATCTCCGCGTCCAGCAGGTCAAGGATCGCCTGGTCGGCGCTCCAGAAGTAGGACTCCTCGCCGAGAAGCTCGGTGATGCCCGCGCGGTCAAAGTAGCTGCGCACCGCCTCGGTCATACCGCAGCAGGCGACCGTCTTGCCCTGACTTTTGAGCGACTCGCACAGTTCGAGCATCGCCTGCGCGCCGGAGACGTCCACGCTCGGCATGCCGCGCATCGACAAAATGACGTGGTCGTAGTTCGGCATATCCGCCATGCGGTGGTTGAACTCGTCCACCGCGCCGAAAAAGAGCGGCCCCGTGATATACGCCACGCCCGAGGTCTCGAGGATCGGCGGCTTGCCGTCGACCGAGCGGAGCTTGTTCGTGTCGATGCTCGAGAAGTTGATGCGGATGTGACTGGACTTTGCCATGTACAAAATGGCGGAGTACACCACGCCGAGGATGATGGCGACCGTCAGATCAAAAACGACCGTCGCAACCATCGTGACAAGAAACTGACTGATGCCGGACTTGAACTTGCGGCGGAAGACGTAGCGAATACCCTCCCAGTCGTTCATGCGCCATGCCGTGGCCATCAGCACACCCGCGAGCGCCGAGAGCGGCAGGCGCGCCATCACGCCGCCGAGCAGGAACATCGAGGCAAGCAGGAACAGAGAATGGAACACGCTCGTAAGGCGCGTCTGCTGGCCGGACTTGACCGCTACGCTCGTGCGTGCGATGGCCGCGGTCGCGGGCACGCCGCCGAAGAGCGGCAGCAGGATATTGCCCACGCCCTGTGCGATCAGCTCCTGATCGGCATTGAACGCTTCGCCCTTCATGCGCGAGGCCGACGCGCCGCAAAGCAGGCTCTCGATCATGCCGAGCGCCGCAATGGTCACGATGGGAGAGATCAGGTTTTCGAGCATCGTGAAGCTCAGGCCGCCGAGCGACAGGCGGTCGGCGAGCAGGAGCGTCTTGGGAATGTCGCCGACGACAGCGAGCTGATCCATGCCCGCGACTGTCGCAACGATCGTCGCAAGGATGATGCCGACGAGCGAGCCCGGCACACGCGCGCCCCATTTTTTCGGCCAGAAGACCATCACCAGCACGACGAGAAGGCCGATGAGCACCGCCTGCATGTTCGGATGGAATCCAAGACGGCCATAGGACGCGAGCTTTTCCAGGTTCGAGCCGCCCTCCGACACCGTGCCGAAGAAGTTGTCGATCTGCCCCATCGCGATGATGATGGCAATGCCCGAGGTGAAGCCCATGATGACGGGCATCGGGATAAAGCTAATTAAGCGCCCCAGCTTGAAGATGCCCGCAAGCAGCAGCAGAACGCCCGCGGCAAAGCAGGCAAAAAACACGCCCTGCAGGCCGTATTCCGCGACGATGCCGACGAGCACCGCGCTCATCGCGCCTGTCGGGCCCGAAATCTGGTACGACGCGCCGCCGAGAATGGCGATAACCACGCCCGCGATGATGGCCGTGACAAGCCCGGACGCCGCGCTCGCGCCGGATGAAACGCCGAACGCCAATGCCAGCGGCAGCGCGACAGCGCAGACCGTCAGGCCTGCCATCATGTCGGCGAGCAGCTTTTTCGAGTTGTAGCCCGCAAATTCCTGCTTCAGGCTGCGAAAAAAGGCAGAAAACATAGAACCCCTCCCAAAATACACATACCTGCATACTATAGCACTCGCTTGGGAGAGGCGCAAACGGTAAAAGGAACGTATTTTAACGAGTTTTTAACACGATTGCGTCGCTTTTGCACAAAAAATGGCGCATTTTTCCTCCAAATACGAAAAAGCGGCGCACCGCGGGAAATCCCCGCAGTGCGCCGCTCGCTGTTTGAGCGGATAATCAGAGAGTTTATTTGAGCTTCTTGCCGTCTTCGAACGCTCTGCCGACCTTTTCGCCCAGAGCGAAATAGTCGTGGTTCGCCGAGTCAAACGTGATAATGTGCAGCTTCGTGACATCCAGCTTGCCGTTTTCGTCGAGCGCACGCTCGTCCACGCTGACGTTCACGATCTCGCCGGCCAGGAGCTCGGTTTCCTCGTCGTAGCTCACGAGCTTGCACTCGAGCGCGAGCGGGAGCTCGTCGATCACCGGCGCGTCCACATGCTCGCTCTTTGTGACGTGGAAGCCCGCGCGCGCCACCTTGTCGGGTACGCTGTTGCCGGACACGATGCCCACATAGTCGCAGGCGACCAGATGCTCCACATCGCCCATACTCACGGTGAACGCGCCGCGCTTTAAGATGTTCTTCACGGTCTTGTGGCCGCCGCTTAAATACATCGCGATGCGGCTGCTGTCGGCCACGCCGCCCCAGGCGGCGTTCATTGCGTCGGGCGTGCTGTTCTCGCCGTAGCTTGCGATGATGAGCACGGGCTGTGGATAGACCCAGGGCTGTGCGCCAAAATGAAATCCCTCCAAAATAAATCTGTCAACCGATTTATGGCCCGATCTTTTCGAGCTTCGCGCGCAGCGAAATGCTGCGCGGCGTTCCCATGCCGTCAAACTGGATGACGTGCGCGCCCTTGTTCAGGTCCACGTCCAGCACCGTTCCCTCGCCGAACACCGCGTGTCGCACGCGCTGCCCGATGGGCAGCGTGCCGTCGCCGTCCTCCTCGCGCAGATACTTGTCTCGCCGCGCGACGTCGTCTGCCGTCTCGCGCAAAAGCGCCTCGTCGACCTCGTGCGTGAACGACAGAAGCTCGCGGTCGATATCCAGCAGAAAGCGCGAGGGATAGCGCGGCGAGCCGTCAAAATTCCACCCGTCGGCCTCGGAGAGGTAAAGCCCCTTCTCCGCGCGCGTCAGCGCAACGAAAGCAAGCCGCCGCTCCTCCTCCATGCCGGGGAGCGTTCGCACCTTGCGCGAGGGGAAAATGCCCTCGTTCATGCCGCAGAGGAATACATACGGGAATTCGAGGCCTTTCGCCGCGTGGACGGTCATCAGCTTCACCTTGTCGCCCTGCTCGGCGACATCGCCGTTGCTGAAAAGCGCGATGTGGGCGAGGTAATGCTCCATCGTGCTCTCCTCGCCGCAGCTCGTCTCGTATTCGTAGATGGACTGCTTGAGCTCGGCCAGATCGTCCAGGCGCTCCTGACTGCCCTCGGTGCGCAGCGCCTTTTCATACCCGCTCTTGTCCAGAATATCCGAGAGCACCTCAGAGATGGGCCGACCCTGATACGAGTGCGAAAAGCGCTCGATCAGATCGACGAACTGCTTTGCCTTCGTGCCGCTGAACACGCTGTCTTCGAGGTGGTTTTTGAGCGTTACATAGAGGCTCGTCCCCTCTTTTTCCGCCGTCTCCTGTAAAAAGGCCATGCGCCGCTTGCCGAGGTTCCGCTTCGGCGCGTTGGCAATGCGCCGGAACGACAGATCGTCCTGATAGGCGATCATCCGCAAATATGAAAGTGCGTCCTTGATCTCCATGCGGTCGAAAAACTGCACGCCGGAGTAGATCGTATAGGGAATTTTTTCGTGCATCAACGCCTCTTCCACCGCGCGCGTCACATAGTGCGCGCGGTAGAGGACGGTCATATCCCGCAGCGGCACGCCGCGATCATGCAGCCGCTGCATCTCGCCCGCCATCCACTGCGCCTCCGCCTCCTGCGTGTCGGCAAAGTGGCAGACGACCTTCTCGCCCGAGGGCTTCGTCGGGAGCAGGTTCTTTTTGATGCGGTGGCCGTTTTTTGCGATCAGCGAGTTCGCCGCCGCCAAAATCTCCGGCGTGGAACGGTAGTTTTCCATCATCATGATGGTCTGCACGTTTGGAAAGACCTTGTCGAAATCCAGCAGATACTTGACGTTCGCGCCGCGCCAGGTGTAGATCGTCTGGTCCGGGTCGCCCACGATGAAGAGGTTGCCGTGATAGCCGCACAGCACCTCCATCAGCTCATATTGCAGCGCGTCGATATCCTGAAACTCGTCGATCATGATGTATTCGAGCCGCTGCTGCCACTTGAGCCTGATGTCCTCGTGCTGCTCGAAAATATAGAGCGAGAACTTGATGAGGTCGTTGTAGTCGAGGCCGAAGCACTTTTTCTCCTGATAGAGATAGCCGTAGAAGATGATGTCCCCCGCCGTGTCGGCGCGCTCGTACTTTTCGCGCAGCGTGTCGAGCGACATCGTGATCATGCCCTTGTAATACTCCGGCTCCTTAAAGAGCTTTCGGATCTCGATCATGTCCCGTGCGGCGGAATAGGTCATGTCGCGCAGTGTGAGGCCGCGCTCTTCGTAGATGATGCCGAGCATCGCGTCGATGTCGGAATTATCCAGCACCAGAAAGCTCTTCGGGTACTGCACCGCATGGCTGTCCTCCTGCAAAACGGAGACACAGAAGCCGTGGAACGTGTTGATATAGCCCGTGTCGTTGTCACCGGTCAAGGCGTGGATACGCTGGCGCATCTCGTTGGCTGACTTGTTCGTAAACGTCACGCACAGGATGTTCCCCGGCAGGATGCCGAGCTCGTTGACAAGATACGCAAAGCGGTGCGACAGCGCACGCGTCTTACCCGAGCCCGCGCCCGCGATGACGCGGACATACCCCTCCGTCGCCGTGACGGCCTCGTGCTGCGCGCGGTTCAGTCCCGCAAGCAGATGCTCCATGCGCTGTCCCCTCCCCTCTGCAAATTTCTCAATGGCGGTATTATAGCACGGTTTTGATAGTCAAACAAGTGTTCGCTTGAAAACTTCTTCTCTATTGCACTGCGAGCTTGCTGCTTCAAGCTTCATTCCACCGCAAAATGTGCGGCAGGAGCTTTTCAAGAAGCGCGTCACGGTTCTGCTCGTCAATGAAGACAAGCTCCGCGTTCTCATGCCCGCGCACGGCGCGCAGGAACGGCGTGTCCTTCGGCTTGACCGCGGCAAGCACCGGCGTGTCGCCGTCCAGTGCGCACAGCACCGCGGACTGGAACACCCTGGCGTCATTTTCGAGAAAGCCGAGTTCGTCCATCAGGATGATACCGCCGCTCGGTGCGGACTTAATGAGCTGCGCGCCAAGGCCGTCAAAGACCTCCGGATGGCGGATGCTCGAGCGGCTGTCGCACATCCCGACAAGATTCGCCGTCTCGTTGCGCCGCTCGCCCTCACTCTGCGATGCGGGATAGAGGTAAATCGGAAAAAAGCCGTTCTCATCCGCGACCGGCAGCCGCTTTGTCACAAAGCCGCCGACCTCCCGCGTGCTATGCTCCAGCAGGCGGCGGATCAGCGTCGACTTGCCGACGCCGCGCTCCCCGCAGATCAAAAGATGTCTCTTCATATCGCTTCCTCCGGAATGTCCGCTGTCTCGACTGTAAACAGGCACAACGCCTTTTTGTGCGGCAGGTAGTAGGGAAATTCCGCCGACGGCCCCGCGGTCAGGCGCGCTTTGATCTCATCCTTGGAGAGCGTTTCACTTCTACTTCGGTTATAGAGTGCAAAAAAGCGCTCCGTCGCCTCAAGCGAACGGAACGGCTGGCCGAGCTCCGCCGTGAAACGCTCCACGGTGTAAGGGATACCTTTTTCGCGCAGAACATTCTCCGTACTCCCCGCCGTGTACTCGCCGAGGCTTACCTTTCCCGCACTGAAGCGGTGATGCGAATAGTCCCGCTTGACGAGGAAAATTCTCCCGCGGCACTGCTTTTTTGCAATGCGCAGCGTGTCCTGTGTGCGGCCAAAGAGGCAGAACACCATCGCGTCGTAGGACTCTTTCGGCGCAAACGCCTCCACATCGCCGCAGCGCGCGGTGACGCCCTCTATCAGGTGGGCTTTCAGCGTTTTGATGGCCAGCGCATCCGCGTCCACCGCCGTGACATGATGGCAGTACGGCTTCAGGGCAAGGCTCAGCTCGCCGATGCCGCAGCCCGCGTCGCAGATGTGCGCGTTTTCTGGGAGCTGCGGCGCGATCCTCTCCGCGATGGTCTCATAATAGCGGTTTATCGCCGCCGCGTCGCGCAAAAACGCGATGCTCTCCTCCGTCCAGAACATACCGCATTCTCCTCTTTTCATTCAAACTGTTTCACGGGCAAACCGATACCAGCGCAAAGCACCGCTTTCACGCAAGACATAGCCTCTGAATATCAATATGCCTTTATAGAATCACTATAATTCGCCGTGCCGTCTGTTGTCAAGCTACAGCGAGTGCCAGCGCCATTCGAAAGCGCCGTTGGTATTTTAATCGCTGGGTCAAAGAGAATATTTAAGAAAAAACAGCAGGAAGTTGGCGCGACACGCCGGCTTCCTGCTGTTTCTGATTTTTTAGAGACTCAGCCTTTTTTGAAGAATGCGACCGCCACCACGCCGGGGCCAGTGTGCGTGCCGATCACGCTGCAAATGAGCGTGGAGTCGAGCGAGTCCGCCTTGTCCTGCCAGATGTCGCGGCTGTCCTCGACATATTTTTTGAGATACGAATCGCTCAGCCCGCTGTATCCGAGGATGATCGGCTCGTCGAAGTCGATGCCGCCGCTCTCGTGGATTTTCTGCACGAGCAGGTTGTTGCCCTGCTTCGACCCTCTTGCCTTACCGATAACCTGAATCTCTCCGTCGACCACGGTGATGACCGGCTTGATGTTGAGAAGTCCGCCCGCAAACGCGACAGTCTTCGAGATACGCCCGCCCTTTTTGAGGTATTCGAGCGTGTCGAGCAGCGCGATGAGGCAAATTTCGTCGCGCTTTTTCTCCAGCGTTTCGGCGATGGTCTTCGCGTCCATGCCCTTGTCCGCGCACTCGAGCGCGTACTCGGCGAGGATGCCAGAGCCGATAGCCGCGCTCTTGCTGTCCACAACGTAGATGTTGTCGTACTCCGCCGCGGCGATGCACGCGCTCTGATACGTGCCGGAGAACTTCGACGCGAGCGTCACAACGACCGCGCTGTCGCCCACCGACGCAACGTCGGATAAGATCGCGTCGAATGCCGCGGGCGACGCCTGACTGGTCGTCGGCAGCTCGTCGCTCTCGACAAGCCGCTCATAAAAGCGGTGCTTGTCGATGGTCACGCCGTCGATGAACTCCTCCGCGCCAAAATGCACCGTGAGCGGCACGATGCGAAAACGGTCCTTCATGCGCTCGGGCATGTCGACCGTCGAATCCACAATAATCTGAACACTCATGTTTTTCCTCCGTTATTGTCTGTCGCGGGCGGCTCTGTCGCCCGCGGTCTTCTTATGGGTATAAATCCGTTCCAAATTCTCGCTCACGAGCGCGAGCGCGCGGTACATCGTCTGCCGCTCGGCCTCGCTCAGGCCCTCGGATGCCGCCTCGACGATGCGCGTGATCTTCTCCCCGATCGCGCGGCCGACCGCCTTGCCCCGCTCCGTCAGGCGCAGTGGGCTCTTATAGCGCTTGCCCGCGCCGCTTGCGCAGGTGATGTAGCCGTTTTTCTCAAGGTCGTCCAGCGAGCGGGAGATGGCCGCCTTGTCCTCATCGCAGCGCTCGCAGAGCTCGGCGGCTGTCATGCCGTCTCGCTGGGAGAGGTAGTAGAGGCAGGACACATGCGGCCCTTTCAGTTCGAAGTCCGCCATTTCGTCCGCCTTGATGCGCTTGATGCTGCGGCTGATACGCGCGATCAGGACGGTAAATGTCTCAAAGCGCTCCTCCATTGGTAATTCTCCTTTTTTCTATTTGTTGACAAATCAACAAGCTTGCCTATTATAGCGTATCGATGTTGATTTGTCAACAAGTTTGGCAAAAAAGAGAGTCTTTGCGATGCGCAGACTCTCTTTCGATATTCTATTTCGCATGCTCTCCTTTTGCGCTTTTCGGTCCGATTAAAACGCTTTTCCCTCAGAACGCCACGTGCATGAACAGCGCCACACAGCACAGGATGACCGCGAACGGCACGTAGACGAAGCGGCCCACGTTGTACCACAGCGCACCGCGCTCTTTCTTG
>ERZ857982.1165-NODE-1165-length-27486-cov-10.394554_pt1 | contig 27486 bp, 35 predicted proteins | sample MGYA00519955_ERZ857982 | MGnify/ENA primary metagenome ERZ857982 (study PRJEB31778, sample SAMEA3449416) | human gut metagenome | biome: human gut; feature: human-associated habitat; material: faeces | place: United Kingdom | collected 2010/2012 ... | reverse complement strand
TCATCAAGTCCGGTCGTGCGGAGCTGGGCGGCAAACGGCGTTTTTCCGTGGTCTACCCCGCCAGGGTGCGTGACTTTGGCGCCGAGGTGACCCTGCCTGACGGGCACACGACCCGTCTGACCGGCCGTGACCTGGCCGACCTGACAAGCCAGTGGTACGACGCTGGGCTGGAAGCCGGACTGCCGGAAGAAGATCTGCGCTACCTCAAGCCCCAGGCCACGGAGTTCAAGGCCATCATCGGCATGAACGCCCATGCCCTGCTGGACTGGTTCTCCATCCGCTGCTGCCGCAACGCCCAGCACGAGATCCGCCATCTGGCCTGGCAGATGCTTTCTCTGTGCCGCAAGGCCGCACCGGACCTGTTCCAGGGGGCCGGGCCCAGCTGTGTGCATCTGGGCTACTGCCCTGAGAATCGCCTGCAGAACCCCAAATGCCGCGGCCGTATCCTGACCCAGGAAGAAGCCCTGGCCATCCTGCGCGAGCACCGGGGCGGCCAGATCGCCCGTGCCGAAGAATTCGAAGCGGAATAAGCGGTGACCGTACTCTGGCTACAGACTTCCGTATAACGTCAGGTGTTCTAAATATAGCTTATCGGCACGGCATCGACTTCCGCCGTGATGGGCAAATGCGTCCGCGCCATGCAGAGCACCGCGCCATGGCCACGTTTCTGTTTAAGGACAGTCTCGATGGCATCGAAAGCTTTGATGTCTCCTGCGTTCGGGTTGCTCTTCTTCTTGACCTCGATGGGGTAGAGCACTCCGTTCTCTTCAAGGATAACGTCTATCTCACGCCGGTCCTTGTCGCGATAGTAGTAGATGTTCGGCTGTTTACCGTTGTGCCACCAGCTCTTCACGATTTCCGAGATGACATATGTTTCCAGCAGTTCGCCGCTCATGGCACAGTTTTCCAGCGTCTGCGGGGCATTCCAGCCGGTGAGGTAACAGACCAGACCGGTATCCATGAAGTACACCTTGGGCGTTTTTATCACACGGCTGTTGATGTTGTTGTGGTAGGGCTGGAGTATGAAGATCAGTCCTGAGGTCTGGAGCAGGGATACCCACGCTTTGACTGTAGGCGCAGATATACCAACGTCACGAGCAATGTCGGAGTAGTTCAGGAGCTGGCCGGTACGTGCCGCCAGCACCTTCATGAATTTCAGGAAGTCCAGTTCATTGCCCACAGAACCAAGATCGCGGATGTCGCGCTCGATGTACGTCTGCACATAGGCGTCGTAGAAAAACTGCCACATGTCGTCGTCAGCCTCGTGCATCCTGGGATAGGACCCCTTCCATATCTGATGGAAGACGGCTTCGATATCCGTCTTCGGGGCGAAGGCGGCGCGGGCTTCGATGGCTTTCGGTGTGGGCAGGAATAGCCGGCGTTCGGGCTGACCGTCGCGTTCGGCCTGAGAAAAGCCTTCAAGATGCAGGATGCCAACGCGACCTGCGAGACTTTCCGAAACGTTCTTCATGAGGTGGAACTGCTGTGAGCCAGTGAGCCAATACATACCGCTCTGCTTCTTCTCGTCCACGGCGGCTTTGATATAAGGAAAAAGCTGTGGCGCATACTGAATCTCGTCGATAAGAAGCGGAGCTTTGAAGCGCTGAAGGAAAAGTGCAGGATCGTTCTGGGCCAGACTGCGATTCTCCAGCGTATCCAGAGAAATATAATTTCTCCCCTCACTCCCGCAGGCCTGCAGGATGGTCGTCTTGCCTACCTGACGCGGACCCGTCACAAGAAGAACTGGGAAGAAATCGCTAACTTTCTGGATACTTTTCTCAAGAGTTCTGGCGAGATACATGGAGGCTCCGACTAATTAAAAGTATGATTTTTAATTAGTCGGAGCTGAGTGTTTTGTCAAGACCGCCCTTTGCCGGAGCAGAATGATGCGTGGCCTGCCACGGTTCAGGGCCTCAAAAGCCCCTGCCTGTGAGAACCGGCAGGGCTTTGGGGTATCCAGCTTTGGGGGCGCGTTTTAGGCCTTTTCGGCGGCATCCTGCTCAGCGGAGTACTGGGCTTCCATGCGCTTCAGCGTACGTCCTTCCTGTGCGGCCTTGATGTTCGCCGCCATCTTTTCGGCGAAAGTATTGGACATCAGCTTCTGCTCAGGAGCGTAGCCGCAAAGCTTCTTGTATTCCTCGACAGTGACGTCGTGGGACTTGAGATGCATGGACGTAATGGTCTTCATCTTCCTGCCGCAGATACAGCAGGTGATGTACTCGTCCGTAATAGCTTCAGCAGGCTTGCAAACAAGGCTGCGACGGGTAAGGCGCTTCTTTTTGGGGGCTTCAGGAGTGACTTCGGTCTCAACGGCTTCTTCAGCAGGAGCCTCAGCTTCTTCGCCAAGGTCAACTTCAGGAGCATTGAAAGTGCGCTCGATCTGCAGGCACATGGCCTTCGCCTGGCCGAACTGCTCCATGACATAGGTCAGGGGCTGGTCAGGATAACGTTCACAAATAAGCTTAAGGAGGTCTTTGTCTTCAATAGCCATATCATTTCCCTCTTTTATTTAAGATATTTTATCCAGATTAAACAGTTTCGCGGAATAAGGCAAGTCCTGCCATAAGCCTTTTTTCAACGCAGGTAGTCTTTACTATTATGACAGTTGTCGCTATCATAATGATAGGAACTATCGCAACACAAAAATAAATACTAAAAATAAATGGCACCGTCGCATATTTGCAACGGCGTCATTTGCTTTATCGGCTACTTGCCTTCTCCTTGGTCTGCAATTTGCCTATCTTGCACATGCTGAAGGTAGCGGTCTTTCCTATCAAGGAAATGATAGCTTCCTTGTGTTCAGGGCGTTCCTTGGCAAATCTTGCGAGGTCGCTCATAAGACCAACTGTCTTTGATGTCAGTTCACGATATGCTTCGTCCTGATTCGTTGTTTTATCACAAGTCTTTTTCATCTCGGCAGTGAAGATTTTGCATCTTTCAAAATATTCTTCAAACGTATCGAAATACATGGATATTTCTCCTTTTATTTGATTTGTTTTTCCCGAAAAACAAAGCCCCCCTGACAAAACGTCAGGGGGGCCACGGAAGATCAACTGAATGTTGTCCTACATCGTATCTTTCATAGTCTTATAACAAATGCGATACGCCGTTTTTGAAAACTGGCGAACAGCGGACATCGCAAGTCCACGCCGTGCTGAAGCTATATCAGACCGGTATCCTCTTTTTAAGTTGCTCGGTGAATGCCTGCAACGATTCCGCATGAATCGCGAAGAGCATCAGTTTCCTCAGGATCTCGGAATCAGAGGAACTCGCGACGGAAGAGACTACGTCCTGAGGAAGCGCTCCAAAGCGGGCTTCCAGCAGATCCCGCAAAGCCAGGCCCAAGCCTTCCGCTCTACCTTTAGCTTCACCTTCCGCTCTTCCCTCAGCTCTTCCCTCCGCTCTTCCAATCATCACACCTTGCTGGATATATTCATCTTTCCATTGGGCGGCACGTTCTTCCAACATGGCATCAACCTCACGCAAATCTTGAAATTCTGGAATCTCTTCCACTATCCTGTTCTAACCCGGAGCTGCATTATTTTCAGTCAGACTGGCCAGCTGTTCCTGCAGCGAAGCCAGTTGCCGGCGCAGCTCCTCATTTTGTCTGGCCAGCTCTTCATACTTCGCATCGGACGTTCTGGAACGGCCGGCTTTCCTTGCCCCGACTTTTCCCTGTCCGATAGCCGGTGCCTTGTCAAAGATCCATTCAGGCATGCCGATACCGTGCATGGAACAGAAGATCTCGCACAGCTTCGGATCCAGTACATAGGCAACGCCGCGGTATGTCCCGATATCGGCGCGCCGGCGGCTCAGGATGAATCCTTTATCCTGCAGGATACGGAACAGGGTGCGCACTGACTCCGTCGGCACCCGGGTCCCGGACTCATTGATGATCGTGGCGTTCGTCAGGTTGATCCACGGCTTGGGCATGGAAAGCAGATGCTTGAGGATGGCCGTCATCTGTTCACCGAGGCTGTAGCAGAGCTGCTCCTCCGGTGAAGCTCTGAGGAAGTCCTCGATATCGCAGCGATGCTCTACCACACGCTTTTCACAACATCCCCCTTCAGGCTCTTTCGGATGTACAGCCAGTATCTCACTGGCGTGTCCCTCAGCCTTTGGGGAAGCCGTGGATACTGCTTCGGCCCGCGGTGCGGTGCCGGGCATGGTTTCGGAAGGAGCGGGCTTCACCTCTGTGGGATCCTCCCCAAGTCCCTTCGCCATATCCCTATGAGGCTCTTCCTCTCCGGGTCTGATGACTTCCGGAGCAGGACGGGTTGCCAGATGGCGCGGCTGTTCGCCAAAAGCGTCACGGAACTGGCTCTTCAGCGATTCCTTGAAGTTGTTACCTGCCATCTCTGCCTCCACGCCCGGCATCAGCGGCAGCCATGCGGGACTCGACTTCACTGGCCAGGTTCGTGTAGTCGACGGCTGCCTGGTTTTTGGGATCAAAATCGATAATGGTGCGGCACAGCAGCCCGGCCTGGTCGACCGCGGTGCTGCGACGGATCTTCGTCCCGAACACCCTGGCGCCAAAGCGTTCCGTCGTGAGCTCCTCAACGGCCTTCGAGGCGTTGGTCCGCGCTTCGTAGCGCGTAAGCAGGACCCCAAGCAGGTTCATCTGTTCAGGGGCGAATTCCTTGACGGTGTAGACGGCGTCGAGGAACTGCTCCACACCTGTCATGGCGAACATGGACGAGCCTTCGATGGGGAGGATGAAATGGTCGGAAATGACCATGGCATTCAGCACGAAGGGGCCACCAAGGTTGGGCGGGCAGTCCAGGATGATGTAGTCATATTTTGCAAGGACACCGGCATCGAGCCTGCTCTTGAGGGTCATGATGGATGCCCTGTTGTTGCAGCCTATCTGCTCACCGCAGGAGAACAGGTTGATGTTCGAAGCGATGAGATCGACGTTCTCATACTTGGTCGGAACGACGCAGGAAGAGAAGGTATGCTCGTCGTTCATGAAGAGATCGACGGCGGTGATTTTTTGATTGTCCGGATATTCCGTTCCCAGGATGAGCGAGGCGTTGGCCTGCGGGTCGAGGTCAACGACGAGAACTTTTTTATCGAGCGGTTTCTTGCTCAGCGCATGCGCGAGGTTGACAGCCGTTGTCGTTTTGCCAACGCCCCCTTTCTGGGTGGCGATCGAGATGATTTTTGCCATGCCGTACTCCTTTGAACCAAGCGAGTACGCTGACAAAGGTGTTCGTGTCAATTCCGGCAGGGATGAACTATCGAGGTATTTCAGGCAATATACTATAGAGGGATCGGTAAACGAACCTCTACAGGTTCCTGATTTTGTGCCGGAAATAGTTATTTAAATACATCCTTTAACGATTCCCTGGCTGATTCCCTAAATAAAATTCCAAACGATTCAGTATATTTTTAAGCAGACGCATGAAAGGAGCCCCCAGAATGGAAAAATCCGCAAAAAGTTTCCTTGAGCATCTTGATGAACTGGAGCGTGAGGTGAAGGCCAAACAGGCTCGTGGCGAGCTCTCTGCCCAGGAGGCAGCGGCAGCTCTCGAAAGCATCCGGGAGATGCTGAAAGACGCTTGAGAAAAACAGCTCGAGACGTGGCCGGCGGAACCTCGCGCCTTGCGCACAAAAAGAAAAGGACGCCGAAATATCGACGTCCGAAACTTTGATCCGCACACCGGGACGGATGCTCAGATTTTTTTGCCTTCGGTGGTGACCGTTCGCAAGCCACCTGACTGAAAGGTGCAGCTTTGGTTCGTGCCGCCACAGCATTCGCTGCCCTTGAATGGGCAGTCCTGGGCATGCAGCCGGCGTTGCTCTGGTGTCATGCTCTTCCGGAGCTCGTGGATATCGGCTGTATCTGACAAGTCGACGACCTGGAGCCCGTGCTTCTTTCGCATATAGACGTCGAACAGCTTCAAGCCGATGCCGTTGATGACGAGTACGATACCAAGCTTCATATCGGCGGTGATGCCCGGGTAAAAAAGAGGGGCAAGCAGCGCGAACCCCAGGGAGATGGCTGATGACACGGCGGAAGACAGGATGATATTCAGGGCGATACTCAGTTTGTTCCGTTGCAGGTACCCCTTCTTCACATGCGTGGCACCGGTTGCGATGGCGACGGCAAACCCCGCCAGGAATAGGGGCCATAGCCCTTTGGCGATATCGATGTACTCCACCTGGACATCGCTCTGGTTCAAATTGTTTATTGGGGCCATTGCGACACCTCAACATTGTGGAATTTTGCGAATACCACAAATATTGGCGTCGTGGCGCGATGAGGATGAATTGAGATCTGCCACGCTAAAAACAATGCCTGCAAGCCGGGGCTCCCCCATAACTGAGGAGCCCCAACTGTCAATTATTCCTCAAGTGTTGCCGCGATCGAGGCAGGCCACCGGAGCTGGCAGACGGGAGCTCCGCCGCCATGCCGCTTGCCCACATCGACCATGGTGGCCCCGGCTTGGAGCCCGGCATCCGTCGGCTCCCACAGGCAATGCCCGCGGGCGTCACGGACGCATCGCTGCAGGCCCATGCTTTCAAGCAGCTTGTTGACCGCCTGTGCCGATCTGCCCGGCTTGAGCATCTTGCCCAGGGCCCTTGGTGTCAGGAGCTGGCTGTTGCCGGGATTCACCAGCATCACACCGGACGACTCGATAGGGGAGATGCCGGTCTCCTTCTTGACCATGCGGTCAAGGGCCAGGGCGATCTGATTGCCTTGAAGCCCGGCGTACTTGAAGATGGTGGACAGGTCATCCAGCGTACGCCCGACCCGCCGGGAGAAAGCAGCTTCTTCCTTCTCCCGGCGCTCCGTCATTCCCCGGAGCTGACGCTCCATTTCGTTGAAGCGCTCGATGTACGCGATCTTGAAGCGCATGGCCTTCTCTCCGGTGTAGCCCATGGTGAGGAGAGTGAAGGCGTCTTTGGTGAGGATGTACATGGGATGTCTCACCGGGAAGCCGAGATTGTTTTTCAGTTCATACTCGGACGGCTCAAAATTCAGCCGTCCGAAGATTTCAGGTACTTGCGACAAAATTCTGTCAATATCCTGCAGGACGTTCTTGTGCTGCTTCTCGAACACTTCGGCAACCTGCAGGCTGGTGACAGCGGGAACGGCTTTGCCGCTGACTTCCTTGACATCGATAAGGATTTCGTGCATATATTCAGCACTCCTTTTGAATCACGATAAACTCGCAGGCACGCTTCCATAAGAAAAACATGCCGCAAGTCGTACCGTGATTCTGGTTTGGCCAGCGGTTGGTATGCCTGCTGGCCTTTTCCGTTAACGGGGGCATACCCCATCCCGACAGTCAACTTTCGCTCCTTTGTTGTAAGCTGTCGAAATCAGGGAGTATGGAAGGAACAAGGATCTGTCCCATTCCCTCCCGGACTCGAACCTGGCCATAGCCTGCAAGAGCTCGGGCAGCCTGGCGAGCACATCGAAGCTCTCGTCGGGTCGTAATCCGAGCCGACGGGACAGATACGCCACATATTGCTCACGGTTTCCGGTGCAGAACCGGCCGACGACGCCGTTGAGCGTGTCGAGACCGTGTCGAAGGTAGTAGTTGATGAGCACGTTGGCCGCGGCACGGATGCCGTGCGCCGGCTCATCGAATACTGCATGCCCATGCTTGTCAGTGCCGACCTGACCCTTCCAGGGCGTCCTGACGGCCTTGATGTTGCACGGATTGTTGTTTTGTACCGCAAGTGTGTTCACCTTGCTGTTCTCGTCGGCGGACATGATCCGCAGTTCCTCGGTACGCAGCTCTTCCAGGGCCCGGATCTCCATTTGGCGGGCCTCCAGTTGGAGGGAGAGCTTTTCCGCCTTCCGGGAAAGATTGGCATTCCTTTCCTGAAGTTCACGGAAATCCAGGGATTGGGCGATGCTCCAGATACCCAGGATGAGGGACAGGATCCCGACGATGTAGCTCTGGATACGAACCTTCGTTATCTCACTCATGACGTCCTCCAAAAACAAAAAAGGCCGCGACACTTCACATGTCGCGGCCTTTTGGCTGTGTATGGTTTTGCGATACGGAAGCCTGAACAGATTGGCTTCCGTGCTTTATAGCGTTAATTGACATCCTCCCCAGCCTAAGGTCGGGGAGGATGTCAATTTGGAAGTTGTCAAAGCGAAAACCTCGGCATGGCATTGCCATTCTGCCCGAGGTTCACCGTGACGTTGATGTTTATGGGTTGTCCGTTACAGTGTGCATTGGTACGCACGTTATTTTGATTTGTTTTGTTCGGTGCACAGTGGGCCTGCCATTCCATTTCGTCTAGCAGGACAAGTTTCGTGCGGAGTGCTTTGACGCTGTTCCATGTTCCGCTCACGAGCATGAACCCGTCACGGCTCATGATGTAGACAGGAGAACCGTCCAGGTCGACACCTGACGGTTCGAACATGTCCTTTGCCCGGGCCCAGCCTATACGGCTGATAAGCCTGGCGACATCCGCGCTTACCACGGCGTGGCGTTTGCCGAAAGCTGAGCTCACACGCACGGTGGAGATCCATCCGGGTCTTTCTCCGTATGACATACCAGCCTCCATAGTCTACAGTTCATCGGGCCACCACATGCTATCTCCTCCCGTGCTTTTTGAGGTTGTCGAGCCTGGTCAGGGCCATGTTGATACTGGACATCCGGTAGGCTTTGTCAGGGGGCAGACCGGCATGGACGTTGTCTCTGAACTCCCGGGCCAAAAAGTACTTCACCCACATGAACTGCCGGGTATTCACAGCTTTTTTCAGGCTCGTTTCCCCGACGATGCAGTACATGAGCAGGGCAGAAAGGCCCCCCGCACCGCCCTGGGAGATCGCTGTCGCGATGACGGCGCTTTCGTATGGATCTCTGATGGCTTTTTCCAGCAGGTCGATACGTTGCCTATGGATGCGCATGGATCTGCTGGTGTGGGAATAGCCGTTCACCCAGTTACGGGTGGTTTGTGGGGACACTAGCATGATCCCCGTAAGCTCTTCGTCAGACAGGCTGAATGCCTGCTGGATACGGCTTATCCTGTCCCTGCTGTCGCGATAGATGACTCGTGGCTTTCTCGAACGTCTCATTACCAATTCTCCTTGTACAAGGTTTATGAGGCGGAGGCCCTGTCTAGAATCGGCGCTCCACTACCTTATAACAAAAGAGAATGTGTAATTACGCATAGTTACATGAACAAAAGAAGGATGAACATACTTGTCGGCACCAGGCAATATTTTAGAAAATCCATTGCGAGGTGACACCATGGGCGTATTCAGTCTCGAGCCCCTGAAAGGGCTTGACCATATCCAGACGGCGTATGTGCAGAAGGACAATCCTATCGAGGTGGTCCTGAAGGAAGACGGCAAGGAGTACGATTTTTCGGCGGCGACTGCCATTCGTGTAAAGATCGGGAATATTGTCATCGACAGCGAAACTGAAGCGGATGCTTTTGACCGCTCAGAGTCTCAACTTGGTCGTCTTAAGATTTTCATTGGTGGCCAGACCATCGAAGCGAAAGCTTACAATGTGAAGGTCGAAATTGAGGACGCCGATGGCCATACCTTATATTTTGGTCATGTGCGCGTGGAGATCGAGGATACAGGCATGTAGGTTTCCGGGCCTGCTCGCGGACACTGCTGACAGACCTTGCTCCCGGGGCCGGATGCGTATGCGTCCGGCCCTTTTCATTTCTGCCGGAATGCGTGGTTTGACCGGAACTGTCTTTCCTGTTAACCAGTATTAAAAGTAATTATACTTCCACTTAACCATTATGAAAAATCCACGCATATCACGGGCCATCAAAAAATTGGGCAGGGATTTCAAGGATGCGCGGCTGCGCAGGCGGCTGCCCATGTCACTGGTGGCCGAGCGCGCCGGGATCTCGGTCAAGACACTCGGCAGTATCGAGAACGGTGATACCGGTGTCAGCATCGGCAACGTGGCCGCGGCCATTTTTGCGCTTGGTATGGGAACGCCGTTTGAGGAAGTCCTTGACCTGAAAAATGATACTCTTGGCAGGCTTCTCGATCTGGAGAGGCTCCCAAAGCGAGCCAGGATCCCACGCCTGAAGGATTGATATCCAGACAACAGTATTCAGGAACAGCGATTATGGACGGTAGATATTCAGTTTTTCTCCAGAGCGGCGAACCGCGATCTGTGGGGACGCTCTGGCTGAACAATATCAGGGGACGAGTTGCATCGACCTTCCTCTATGATCTTGAATGGGCCCGGGACCCCGCGGCGTTTTCCCTGAGCCCGGATTTGCCGCTGGATACATCGACCAGATCCTGTGACGGATTATTTTTGTGCTTTCAGGATTGCTCCCCGGACAGGTGGGGCAGGGTGCTCCTGCGCAGGCAGGAAAACAGGCAAGCCAGGGAGGAGCGGCGCAAGCCGAGAACACTGCTGGATTCGGATTTTCTTCTTGTGTCCGACGTCGCCAGACAGGGCGCCATCCGCCTCTCGGCGGACGAGGGCAGGACATTTCTTTCTTCCGGTGACCGCAACCACATCCCTCCACTCACAACATTGCCGAAATTGCTCAATGCCTCAGTTGGTGTTGAAATCCGCGAAGACACGGAGGACGATATCCGCCTCCTTGTGGCCCCCGGATCCTCGCTTGGCGGCGCCCGTCCGAAAGCCTCGGTCATTGACGGTGATGAACTGCTGATCGCCAAGTTCCCGAGCAGCAACGACGATCGTGATGTGCCCCTGTGGGAGTATGTGACCTTTAAAGTTGCGGAACGCGCCGGACTGTCGATACCTCAGGTGCGTTTGCAGCGAGTTGGTGACAAGAGTGTGCTCCTTGTTCAGCGTTTTGATCGCACTCCGTCAGGACGGATTCCTTTCATGTCGGCCATGAGCCTCATGCAGGCGAAAGACGGTGACCACAAAAGCTATGTGGATATAGCCATTGAGTTGCAGGCGACCGGCTGTGCCGCCGATGATGATTTGCGGCAGCTGTGGTCACGAATGGTGTTCAACATGTGTGTCTACAACGTCGACGACCACCTGAGAAATCACGGCTTCCTGCGCATGGCCGGTGGTTGGACACTGTCACCGGCGTATGACCTCGAAATAGCACATCCGTCGGAGAAAGCAGCTTTTTTGCACACTGCGATAATCGACGGTGAGGCCTCATTCGACCTGCAGGCAGCTATTGATGTGGCGGAATTTTTCAGACTAAAGACAGACGCCGCCAAAGAATGCGTCAGACGGATACGAAAAGCGGTATCCTTCTGGAGGGATGAGGCCGTTAAAGTCGGGGCCAAATCCGCAGAGATAAATCTGATGCGTGACTCTTATGAATTTATTGACCATGTAACGCCATGATGTCACCACAAAGACTCTATCCTCGTCTCTTGCTAGAGAAATCGATGCATATTTCCGGCGGTATCTACAACCGCGTTCAAATAGATCTGGCGTACAATTCAAACAGAATCGAAGGAAGCATGCTCACACACGAGCAGACAAGATATATTTTTGAGACAAATACGATTGGAATAGCTGACTCAGCTGTGAATGTAGATGATATTATCGAGACAGTGAATCACTTTAGATGTCTTGATTTTATTATAGATAATGCACTGTCATCTCTGAATCAGAAGAGTATAAAACTTCTCCACAAAATACTTAAATCAGGGACAAGTATCAGCAAAAAGGACTGGTTTTCCGTAGGTGACTACAAAAAAATACCGAATGAGGTCGGCGGTCGCATGACGACCGCACCTGAAAAGGTCAGGCAAGAAATGGCCACGCTCATAAAACGATACGGCCGCTCAGCAAACAAATCCCTGGAAGACATCCTCGCCTTTCATGTTGCTTTCGAGCGCATCCATCCATTTCAGGATGGGAATGGTCGCGTCGGAAGACTCATCATGTTCAAGGAATGTCTGCGCTGCGGGATCACACCGTTCATTGTCGGTGATGATCTGAAACTGTATTACTACCGCGGTCTGAGTGAGTGGGACGATATGCCGGGCTATTTGATCGATACGTGCCTGACAGCCCAGGACAGATTCAAAAAAATTCTGGACTACTTTAAAATAGCCTGCTGAGCACAAGAGGCATTCCATGCCAGCGTACATACTCAAGCACTTTGACAGGGAGCTGATTCGTTTTTCGGCGGAAGATACCGGTGACACTCCAAAGGTGGACATCACCCGGATCGATCCTGATGCCGGATCGTTGCTGCCGCTCGGCATGGAACCGACGGACCGTGGCCTGGCGCGATGGCTCAGGTGCAGGAAGATCCCCAGGAACAGGGCGTACATCCACACCTTTCTGGCCAAAGCCGGCCTGTCTGCCAATAGCACAATGGCCATTATCGACGTAAGCAAGGGGCTGTCGCTCAACGACTGTTACTGGGTGGTCAGGGAGGATTTCAAAAAAAGCTTCGACCAGTGCAATTTATATGAAGACAGGTTCAGCAAGATTTTGGCAAACATCGCCTTCACCGGCTATGGCAGTCCTGTACGGAGCTCTGTGGCCTCAAGCCCGGAGTTCACGACCAACGGCATGCTCCCGAAATGCTGGCGAAGACAGGATGGTGCTATCCATCTCTACAAGGGAGGGACGGATGGTGCGTCCAATACCGGAAACGAGCCTTATGCCGAGTTTTATGCCTGGCAGATCGCAAAAACGATGGGACTGTCCGCCGTACCGTATACCGTCACCAAATGGAAAGGAAACATCTGTTCGAAGTGTGAGCTGTTCACGAGCAAGGAAATTTCCTTCGTGCCTGTCGGGAATATCGTGACCGGTGGCGGGATGCCCATGGTGCTCGACTACTACGAAAGTCTTGGACAGGAATATATGGACGCGCTTGCGGACATGCTCGTCTTCGATGCCGTGATTGCCAACACAGACAGGCATTTCGGAAATTTTGGTTTTCTGGTGGATTCCCGTACAAACCAGATCGAAGCCACGGCCCCTTTGTTTGATCATGGCAATTCACTATTCAATTTCGCCGGCAAAGCGGAAATGCTGAGCCGGCAGGCGTTCCTCGATTTCGCCGATGTACAGCGTCCGGCGTGCTACAACGATTTTTTTGCCATGGCGAAGGAGCTCATGAGCCGCCGGCACAAGGAAATGCTTCGGCACCTGCTCGGCTTCCGTTTCAGGAAGCATGCACGGTACAACCTCGCCCCCAAACGGCTAAAATACATGGAAGCCGCTGTACATGTCAGGGCTTCCGTGCTGCTCGGCAGCTGACCGGCTGGATGATGTATTGCCGATAGTCGCTAAATTTATTGTCAGCTGGTTAAACACGCGCTATTCCGTCCATGCCAATACAGGCTTCCTCTGCTTCATGGCGCAATCAGTAAGATATGCACTCATCAGCCGTTGGTAGGGAATTTTTATTTCAGCAGACAAATTTTTGAAATAGTCCACTGTTTCCTTGTCAAGTCTGATGGTGATGGTTGTTTTCTGTCTGACATACGGATTCTCCACAACTTCAGCCATAGCATCAAGAGTCTCCTGATTCGGCTTTGTCAAAGTGACATTAAAAGGAATACCTTGATGTTGAATAGCTTGCCTGAGAAAAATATTGATTGCCGTAGTCATATCTATCCCAAGTGCCGAAAACAAAGCTTGAGCCTTTGCCTTCACATCGCTATCTATGCGAATACTCATATTCGATGTCGACATTTTTCACCTCCGTAGGTAATATTATGTGCATTGTATATGCATTGTCAATCAATTAGCCGCATCTTGTAATCTCCCTGATGGTATCTGTCAGGAAAGTTCCGCGCCGCTGGAAGTACACAGCTGCGGATTCCACTCCAGGCAGCCTCCGCCTGAACATCCTCTACCTGAATCGCCCTCCCCTGCCCTCCCAATATTTCGGCATATTTCACGACCGCACGTCCCTCATTCGACAGCGAAGGAACATCATGCCGATCACCAAAGACGAATTCATCGCCGAGTATCAGTCCCCCTACCCGACCTGGGCCGCCAGGGCCCTCCCCGCCGACATCAAGGAACCTTCACTCGCCCGCGTGGCCAATGGCTGGGCCATCGAGCAGCCCCCGCACACATACTTCAACTGGCACATGAACCGCACGGACAACCGTCTGGTCTCCCTGGAAGCTCATCTTGCCTGGCTGGAGCAACAGGTCACACGCCTCGCACAAGAAAATGCGCGCCTCAAGCAGCTGGCCGCAGAGCGGTGATATGCTGTCGGCCATCCTGAAATACGCACCACTCGCCGTTTTTGCCCTGCTGGCATGGCTGTATGTCAGCCTTAATGAGGACGTCACCGCACTCCGTCAGGAAAACACCGCCATCGAACACGCTCTGAAACAGCAGGCGACACTTCTGGAAGCGACGGAAAAAGAATTCACGGCCTGGAAGGAGCGCAATGAGCACATTATCGAAAGCTATGCCAACGCGAGGAAGGACCTTTGCGAGATCCTGTCATCAAGCAAGGCGAACACTGATTTTGGCGCTGTTGTCGTGCCTGATGACGTTCTCCGCCTGCTCAACGGCAAACGTTGTTCCCCGGCCGGTGGTGACAAGCCCGCCGGAAGTGTTCCTGCAGGAAAGCGGGATACCGCCTCTGTACGGTAACACCGTGGCGGACCTGCTTGAATATATCGTTGATCTGCAGGCCATCATCGAACAGCACGATGCAGACAAGGCGTCCCTGAAAAGCTGGTACGCGGCCACAAGCCGGTAGCCTGACGGTTTGAATGCTGAATGGCCTGTCGCCCGACGGCCAATATTTTTTCGACTTTCGCAATACAGGTGAATGGCACATGCCTATTACGAAAACAGGTTCAGGGCTTTTGAAACTGGCCGGCGCAGCGAACGCGCCCGGTACGCCGGGATTCGGTTCAAAGGCTCTCTCGACCTTCAACAGATTTTCCATGCCGCTGTTCAACGTAGGTATCCCGGCGACGAACATCGCTTCGGGAACATCGTCCGTCGGTGAGGCTGTCGGCGAGTCCGCAGGAGGGCTGGCCGGATGGCGTGCCGCTGACAAGCTGGTGAACAAGCTGCCAAAGCTCCCTTACGTGACTCCAGCACTACGCTTCCTGTCACCCGTTGTGGGATCTATGATCGGAGGATCTGCAGGGGGGTCGGTACTCGGTACGATAGCTCCGATCTGGAAACGTCAACCACCAACCATCGGTGAGTATAACTATGGCAATCAGTAAATTGGCAGAATTTGTCCGTTCGGCAGAAGGCGAAGGTACTCTCAAAGACCTCGTCGCCCTTGGCCTTGTGAAGTGTGCGCACAGGGAAAAATTATGTGCACTCGTCGATGGTACCTGTCAAAGCATGGGGAATAAAGGCCGTTGTCTTCAGAAACAGTCTTCACTGACGGAAAAGACAGCAAACATTGGCGTAATGGTCGGAGCAAATCGGGCTGCTGGTCTTTCAGATGAAGAAAAAGCCGCTTTGATCAAACATTATGGTCTTTCGGATGATGCATCCCTTGCTATCAGAAATTCCATACGTGGCGCGATAGGCTCCGGTGTTGGGCAGGTTCTTGGTGGAACAGCTGGTTATGCGGCAGGAAAAGTATTAAAAGGCCGGCCTTTGATCGGGGCAATGCTTGGTACTCCGATTGGCGGGATGCTTGGCATGAAACTCATGACAGACAGGTACAGCCAGGGCAACGCAAGGGATATCATGCGCAGGAATCGTGGCTGACAAGTTATAAATATGGCCTGTGTATCTCCAATCTGTCATTGGCTGCATGCCGGGAAATATGGCAGGTAGTCGATCATCGGCACATCCTTTATTTGGCAAAGTCAAAACACTACATACCCTGAAGGGTAAAGGATTTGTTTTATGGATAAACTCGCTGAACTGGTTCGTGACTCCGAAGTTCGCGGTGCAATGGCCGCTTTTGTCGATCTTGGCCTGGTCAAAGTAGCCGGTCAGGAAGCATTCGATGCCCTTGTGGATGCCGTCTGTCAGGGTATTGGCGATGAAGGCTACGATCTCCAGAAGGTCGCTTCACTGACGGAAGAGCTTCTTGCCGAACCTCAAAATGAGAAGCAGGAAAAGAAAGCTTCCATTGGGACTACGGTCGGTACACAACTCATGGTGAACAAATACAGCGTGGATAACGCAAAAGAAGACATGAGTGATCTGCCGAAGACAGCGTCTGAAGACACTCAGGAAACAGATGATATCGCCAAGAAGGCTGCCCTTGGTGAGCTCCTGCAAATGAAGGTCGCCGGGCAGATCGATGAAAAGTCTTTTGTCGAAGCCGCATCTTCCCTGCTGGAAAAGGATGCTTCCGAAAACTTGCCCAAGAAGAGAGTTTTTGCTGCCGAAGTTGCCGGTGGTAAGGGAAAGATCCCGTGGAAGCGCATCGCAAAAGGTGGTGCGGTAGCCGCCGGACTTGCCGGTGGTGCGGCTCTCGGCAAGTCCCTGTACGACAAGTACTCCGGCAAGAGCAAAGAAGGCAACTAGCGCACTGGCTGGCCACACCAGGTGATGTGGCCAGCTTGCTGCATGGATGGCGATATATGGAAAACTGCGTCTCGATGTACCACCTGGCACACCCCATGCCCAAAGAGGCAAGCTTCGTTTCCACTCCTCTTTTTTCGCGTGGAAGTAACACGGCCAAAAATTATTTTTCCAGGCAACTTGGAAGGCTGGTTGGCTACGCTCAAAAAAATCCTGCTGTTGTGTCAGGGGCAGGACTCGGCCTTCTCGGCGGCACATGGCTCGGGAACAAGGCCTACGAGGCACAGATCCCGCAGGTCCGCGCCCTTCCCCGTCTCGAACAGCGCCCAATGATCGATCCATACTACCAGAACTAACAATCAAGCAGGAACACCAGCAGGATCCACACAATGGCCGTTTCACCAAACGTCGATGCCTACATGGCCCAGACCGCGCAGCAAGCCCCTTCCCAGACCGCGGAAGATACGTTCGTCAGGGAGTTCGGAAACCAGGCGTTCAATGCCTTGCGGGCGAAATACCCGAGCATCGCCGACCGGGTCATCACCTTCAAGACCCTGGCCTCGGAAATGGACACGAGCACGGCCTTCGGTGTGTTCATCGTGGAATCCGGTGCCGACGTCGCCTATATCCCGTGCGTCATGGCGGGCGGATCCATCACCTCCTGCGAAATGGCCTATGACAAGGCGGCGGACCAGTTCTTCCCGCTGACGAAGGACAATGTGCGCGAGATCCTGTCCGCCAACGCCATTTCGGATGCAAAGGTCCTGACGAAAAGCCCGCGCGTGGAGGATACCAAAGCCATCTTCCACAACATGATCCGTCCGCCGGTCTCGTCGAATGTCATCATGGCGTCGGAACGGGCCGGCGCGGCGTCCCTTCCGGACAGGTACAAGGAAGTTCTCGCCCACTGGCTGGAAAAGGAGCGTCCGGACGTCCTCGGCAAGATCGCTTCCTTCTACCCTGTGGAGGAACTGGCCCACAAGCTGGCGAAGTCCGTTGCGACGCCTCATGTCAAGGAAGCATGTCTCCCGTCCTTCCTGCGGCTGGACGCTCTTGCCCCGGCGGTGGCCGAGAAGCTGGACGCCAGGGAACGGGCCGACCTGCTGGCCAATGGCTTCATCACCAAGACCGGGGAAGAATCCCCGGTTGCCGTCGTACCATTTTCCGGCGTGACAGGGCAGCATATCGAAACGGAACTCAACCTGACGGTCTACAGCCGCCATACCTTCGGTGACGGCAACATCCCCCTCGATGCACGATGTATCTCCTATGCCAACCGCCAGGTAAAATACTGGCCGGTGATGCGTGCGGGAGCTGTCGGCATCAGCGGGCGGGGCCTTGAATGCAAACCGTGCCTCGTCTGCGGTCCGGACATCCTGCTTGCCGACGGGTACGTCGCGCTGGATCCGCCCCGAAAGATCCTGCTGCACGACATGTGCAATGCCGTCTGCCCGGAATTCCTGGACAAATTCGGCTACGTCTTCGGGAAAGACCGTCTGGGCAGGGAGATCGGCAAGCTTGGGGAAAGCGACTGGCTCCATCCGCATGCCATCGTCCCGGCCCGCAACGGATTCACCTTCCTCGATCTGGAACCTTGTTTCTTCGCGAAAAAGAGCTCCATCAGCATCCAGAGTATCGGTGACGATGTCATCGTGAGCTCGGGCAACCATTTCGAGATCCGCATCACGCCACGCATCCGGCACGGCTGGATCATGCGGGACAACATGCTGGCCGTACCGGCGGAGAGCCGCTTCTTCCTGTCGTCCTCGGAACTGGAGCACGGTTCGCCGTTCCTCGCTTCTCCGGAGACGCTGAAAGACCTGTTCATCCGTACAGGAAGCAGGGTCGTCGTCTCCGACAACGGCGCCGGCATCGACATCACCGACCGCTCGACGGAGAAAACCGCTTCCTTTGCCGGGCGTGTGGATGCCGCGGCCTGGCTGCATGAAACGTACGGCATGGACGCCGGTCAGGCACGCAAGGTTCTGGATTCCGGGCAAAGTCTCGTACTGTGCAAGACGGCGTTCGAGGCAGGGCAGCCAATGCAGGGCTTCCCGCAGCCAATGCCGCAGCAGATGCCCATGCAGCTCCCCGATCAGGGTGCCATGGAAATGCCGGTACAAGGCTACGACCGCCCTGCCTTCGATCCGTCCGTCATGGAGCAGATAGCCGAGATCCAGGACCCGGAACTGATGGATACGGGCATCCTGGCCACCTTCGCCCAGAACCCGGACATCAAGATCCTGCTGGTCGACTACCTGCCTGATTTCATCTCGGCCCAGGACAGGATCGGACGCATCGTCCTTCTGCTGTCCTATCAGAAGAAGGAGCTGCAGGAGTTCTTCGGCACGGAAAAATACACCACGCTGCTGAGTTCGTGCCGCAAGATCTTCATCACCATCGGCGACCTCGTCACCGCGCTCAAGCAGTACGTCAACATGGCGTAGGTGGTTTGGAGTGGCTGACGGAACATGCGGATATCGGATTGCACAGCCAGACTGGCGCACGTCGCCCTGGGCGTCGAAGCGGATGTGGCCGCCGGCCGCGCACCGGGGGATGCCTATACTCCGGCCATGCGCTTCTGGTACGCCTGCAAGTCGGAAGACGACCCCGAGCTGGACAATACAGCATGTATCGTCCTCTCCATCCGGCAAAGCGACACGCAGCGCGAGATCCTCGAAGCCCTCATCCTGAGCGGATGCCCGGCGGAGATCGTGGAAAGCGCCCTGGCCGTGCCGAGGCAGGCGACCGCCTGGTACAGGGAACTCTTCTTCGACACAGGCGCGTTCCTTACGAATCTGGACAAGATCGAGTATCTGGCCAACTACGATGACGACTTCGGCAGGGAGCTGAAAAGCAGGGCTGTGAGCCTTGGGTACGAATTCGTCCTGTTCACCTATGCGAACCTTGTTCCCAAAACAGCGGCCCAGAAGGCTCTTGTGGAAAGGATGTTCATGGCTACGGCCTACAAGGCGATGGCCATGAACTACAACGGGATAAAAACCGAGATAACACGCAATGCGGTGAAGCACGCGGAACTCATGCTCAAGGCATACGAAGCGTTGAGGCGTTCGGGGGATGATGACCCGAGCGCCGGCCATGACCTCACGGCTTTCCTGACCAAAACGCGATCTGAAGATTCCGTACCGACACCCTCATTGGGGGACATATTCTGATGCTTATCATGCCGACCACGACAACAGATTTTCAGGCTCTTGCCGACGGGATCGTTGATGACTTCTTCAGGAATGACGTCGCACTGACGGACGGCATCGCCAAAGTGGCCGTCGACCGCGAGTTCACCCCTGAAGAAGTTACACGCCTTACCGAGAAAACGAACACGGCCGCATCGCTGTACTTCCTCAAGACGGCGGAGGATAAAAAAGGCTCTTTCAAACTGGCTGAACTTGAGGACGTCCTGCGCAGGACGCACGCGGGCGACGAGCCCGGGAACGGTGATATGCCGGCCGGGCAGGAAAAAACAGCGGAGTCCGGTCGTAACGAGGTCTCATTCGCGGTGTATACCGGGTTGCTGCGGAGGGAGGCGCCGCGATTCGACTTCGCCGCCTGTTTTCACAGCGGGCGGGAAAAGACGGCCTCGGCCGGCGAAACAAAGCCGGGCGTCAGCATGGCGGACATCTTCTCCCTTGAAAAATGCCTTGCGGAGAGCAGGCAGGAAAAGATGGCGATGGAACTCACTGTACAGGACGGCATCGACTTCCTTGCTTCCGAGTTCCATGTCTGGAATGGGCCGGATTTCGGCAAATTCGCCGCCGACAGCCTTGCCGCTTACGGGGATGTCGCCATGCCGGTGCTTGAAGGCCTGGCTGCCTATCTCCACATCCCTGGAGACGAGATCCAAAAGACAGCTGCCGATACGCATCAGGACTATGTGGACGATACGACGCCCCATATGAAGGTCATGGAGGGCATTTGCGATGGCATGAGCTGCATCGTCAAACTTTCCGGAGAGATCGGGCACCTGGAGCAGTCGCTGCGAGACAGATGGAAAGAGGCAAAGGAAGGTATCAAGTGATCACCAAGACCGGCAGAGCCTTTGTGGAATCCTGCGGCCACATGGAGAAGGATGCCTGGTTGGCCGACGTGCTGAGTGCCAGGATGCTGCGCGGTGTCGGCAAATTTCTTCGGACGTCGACCATTCCCGTGAAGGCGTTGTACCACGGTGCCAAAGCCGTCGGCAAAGGCACAGGACGTTTTGCCCGCGCCGGGGCCCGAGGCGTGGAACGCGCAGGGGATGCCATACGGAAATACCCGGTACGCGCCGCGTACCTCGGTATTCCGGCCATGTATGGTGCCGGCCGGATTCAGGCTGATCTGGACAGGCATCTGAACAACATCAATCCCAGCAACCCGTATATGTACGCATAGTTGGAGCAGCCCCATGCCGAACTTTGATACCAATAAGGGACCTGTCAATTATATTTTGGAGTAAAGACGATATGATACTTGCACAACCATTTCGTATGCGCTAGGCTATGAGCCTTGGTTCCCATAACAAAAACACCTTTCCGTTAATGTTGCGATGGGCTTGAACAACTTCATCGTAGCGGAAAGGTGTTTTTGTGTGTATAACGTATTGTCTCCACCCGCATAGCGGGTGGTTTTTTGTTTCGCGCCTGTCAGGCGCTCAACAGGCTAAAGCCCATAATCAGAACCACCCGCTTTGCGGGTGTTTTTTTGCTAAGCGCCTAACAGGTCTTAACAACGCTAAAGCGCGCACCTGTAACGACGACGCCACCAAGATCTTGCGATAGCAGTCCAGCCTCCTCCATCCCCTCCCTCCTGAAACCTCCAAGGGCAAAACGCGCAATATTTCCCCGATTACTATCCCCTACCGATAGCCATCACCCCATAAACAGCGCGGATGCCACTCATGCCCGATAACTACACCCACACCACCTCCCTGGATAACCTCAGACACATGCTCGATGGCGACAGACGCATCATGGCCCTTCGCCATCTGGCCCGGACGTCGCCCGACACGGAAGTCTCCGTCGAGCCGCTGCCCATTCCCATCCGCAGCAGGATGACAGCACGCGAGGCCTACGCTCGCATGCACGGAGTGAAGAACACGGACAAGGTCTTCCTCTCGCGAGGTGGCTGGCTGCCAAATTACGGCGATGCCGTGGTGGTGAAGCGTCTCTCTCCACGAAGTGTGGCCAGAGGAGAGCGACTGAACAGCATTCCTGAAGAGTATACGACAGGAAGGGCGCTCAGCCTGCGCAACAATGCGGAGATCTTTGTGCCGGACGAAGTCCTGGACGACTTCCGTACGAAGTATCCGGATATCCGCTTTCGCGGAAGGAGCGCCCTCCCCTTGCGGGCGTACGGAGTCACGGACAGGATCGCCGCTTTGAAAAACAAGCTCATGGAGCGTGCCGGCCTTGGAAAAACAGCCGCGGAGAACGACGTGGCCAGGGCTGATGCCCGCTTCCGTCGCATGTTCGGACGCAACGCCCGCATGGTCGGCTCAGAGGCGCTCGGCATCAACGTTCCCGGCAACAGCGATATCGACGTTTTCGTCCCCTACAAGCGAGAAGCGGCATATCGCCGCGCTTTGGACAGGCTGCCACGGAAATACCCCAACCTGATAATGAACAAAGCCAGTCTGAGGCGAGACGAGAAAAAGACGTTCACCGGCAAAGTGAACGGCCAGGATATGGACGTTGTGCTGGCCTACGGACCAAAAGCGGAAAAATTCCGCAAGGCGTTCGCAGCCGCCCGCGACAGGCTCACGGACGAAGACAGGCTCAGGATCATCGACAAAAAACGTGCCCTGAAAGAATCCTGGTTCTTTCCCGAGCTGCGCTACAAGTCGTACAAAAAGAGGTTGGCCGGGGAGCTTGGGTTGAGGGACGCGTATTTCTAGTACGGAAACAACCGCGTCGTTTTTCACACGGCAAGGAATGATTTAACATCCCCCTCCGCATAAAGTCGGGGATGCCTGAAGGTCGCGCAGAATGGCCCGGAGCCCTCTAATCTGCACGATAGCTCCACTTTACATCCATAGCGGCTACTTCTTCAGACGTGGCAAAATCTCCGGCATCGGCTGCTTGTACAGCTTTTTGGATAGCGGCAACCTGCCAGGCTTCCCGTTCAACAAATTCACGCATAGCCTGATTTATCAGGAAGCTGCGGGTACGGCCTGTAGCCTCTGCGAGGCTGGTGAACTGGCTGAGAAGAGCGGAATCTGCCCGGATAGAGACGACTGAAGACATGGTATCCTCCGTGTTTTGAATACAGGATAATATACCGTATTGCACATCGACAAGCCGTCTATCGAGCCACAGCCACCTCATCAAAAATCCCTCAACTCCCCAATCTTTCCCAGTATCACTGCAACCTCCTGCCGGAACCAGGCGATCCGTAGCCATCCGGGCGCAAACTGGAGCCACCATACATGTACAAGATCATCGACCTCGGGCACGAAGTCCCCGAAACCGGCGAATCCCGCGTCAGCCTCATCGACCCGCGCCTTGTCCCGTCCCTCGTCAAAACGGCGTCCAAAACGGCGTCCACCGAAATCCAGGAGTTTTGGGATACCATCCCCCAGGATGACCGCTATTCCTGGCTCTGGGTCATCGGCGTGTCGGCCAGGGAATATTACGGCTGCAACAACAACGGGGACGCTTTCACGGAAGAGGACCTGAAGAATACCCACCAGCTCTTCGTCGACAACGCCAACGTCTTCCTGCAGCATGTGAACAAGGACCCGGCCAAAGGCATCGGCAAGCCGGTGTTCTCCTGGTACAACGACGAGATGCATCGCGTGGAACTCATCCTGCGCATCGACAAGAGCAAGCCTGATGCGACCGGCACGGTCCGCAAGATCACGAACGGCGAGCCGCTCTACGTTTCCATGGGCTGCACGGTGAAATACGACGTCTGCTCCATCTGCGGCAACAAAGCTCCCACCAGGCGTGACTACTGCGACCACCTCCGGTTCAACATGAAGAAGATCCTTCCTGACGGGCGCCAGGTCTACGCGCTCAACCCGGACCCCAAATTCTTCGATATCTCCATCGTGGCCAAACCGGCCGACCCCACGGCCCACACACTGGACAAACGGGCCTCGCTGTGCGGCTCGTGCGAGCCGGGTGACTCTTTCACCTCTTCAGCTGAACTGGGCGAGCGTGCCGAGGATATTTCCCAGAAGCTCGCGGCACTCAAAAAGGTCTCGGACATCATCAAAAAAGTCGAGGGAGTGGTAGCCGATACCAAGCCGGACAAGCCCGGTGACGTGCCTGATGCCGAAAGGGCTTCAGATACCGAAAGGGCTTCAGATGCCGAAGGGACCGCCGGTAACGATATCAAACCCGACGCCCAAAGCGACGCCTCCATCCGGGCCGTGGTCCATATTGCCCGAAACGGGTTCCATAACATGGAATATCCCGAAATGCCATATGAGCGCCTGTCGTCCATGGGTGTGGGCCCGGCCACGTTCCTTACGGCCTTGCACCATCTTGGGGCTCCGATCAGCCTTGGCGACGCCGCCTGGCTTGCCGGCAGTCGTGTTATGGGCCACTGCCCGTCACATGAAGAAATGGGGCGCATGTTCTCCCTGCTGCCGGACGCCCTCTCCGAACTGTGCGAACGCCCGTCCCTGATGGACACGCTTCTGCACAAGGTCTTCCTCCCATGCCCTGAGGATGCCTGTTCCCCCGTCAGGCGCACCCTGGTCATCAAGGTCATGCGCCCTGTGGCCGAAATGCGTATCCGGATGCTCTCGCGCATGGCGCCGGAAGGGGCCCTGGAAAAGATCGGCGAGGCTTTCGGCCGGCCCCTGGAAGAGCAGATCCACTATGGTCGCACGCTGGCCGAGCGCATCCGCAAGGACTTCGACCCGCGCGCGGAAAACTTCGCCCCTATGACTGTCAGGGACAAGCACGGCAATGTGGCCGTCACGGCACCCTACTTCGTCCGCAACACGGCAACGCAAGAGGCTGCCTCCCGTATGGCGGACCTGCCGACGGTCGCCGGTTCCGCGCTCGCTCTCGGCGCCGTCACCGCCGCCCTGGGCGAGCCCACGCTGCTCGGCAAAGTCATGGCCGCTTCCCTGCTGGGCGTCGCCTCCGTCGGTGCTTTCTCCCTGCGAGAAAACAGGGACGACGAGAAGGTGACCACGGAGTCCTGCGAAGAGATCCCCATGACGACCATGGTCGAGAGCTGGAAATTCAAGAAGACGGCGGCCAGCATGCCACGCTTCGGTACGGTGGCCGGCCTTGCCCTGCCTCCGGCGCTGGCGCTGGACTACATGTACAACAAGTGGCGCTACGGCGACCTGGCCGATGTGAAAGCCGAACAGCCCGGCATGGGCGGCATGGCGCTCAAGGCCGGGCGCTTCGTGAAGGAGCATCCGGTACTGACCACGATCGGTAGCGGCTTGCTTGGTTCGCAACTGCTCCGGATGCCGAGATTCGGGCGGCGCATCGTGCCGCCTGCGTCGGGGAAGGCGTAGGCGTGATGTCGGCATGCCGCCTTTTTGAACTGTTGACATGGAAGTATTACAAACTGGCTGACCAGCGACGCCTTTGACATGAAGTCCGGCTATTCAAGAGAAGCTGAGGACGCCATTGAAAAAGCGGAAGCTTTGCTGTCCGGCAGGAATACCGGCACAGACGAGGTCAGGAAAGTGGATGCCTCTAAAAAATACTTGCCTCATCAAAGAGGTGTGGATAAAATTAGTAGATAACTACCGGTATAAGTGGCTGATGGGTGAGAATCCTACCAAAGGCATTATCTGCATGATGGCACTTAATCAGGTGGAGTGGTGAGACATGTTGTATAAGAAGATGCTTGTTACTTTGGATGACATCCGTCGAATAAATGATGATTTGATTCACAAGAGAGTTGAGAGACCTCTCTCTGATTCTGATGAGATGTTTTTTACTTATGTTAAAAGTATAATTGGAGACGCATATAATAGGCGTTTTGATGTAAACATCCCTAAAGATGTAAAGAAAAATAATAAGTTTTTCTGCGATGTCAGAGCGTAATTATAATTATATCTTCTCTAAACTTGTCAATGCCGAAGATGATGTTGTCGGCCTCTTGGCGTATGCTATCTATAAGCAGCAGAAAATCGAGTATATTGAAGATTTTACGAAAAAACATGATGGACGGGGGCCAACAGATGAAGAACTGGCGCCGTTCAATGAACTGACATCGCAAAATAAGCAAATAGAGAACTATAAAAATATTGCTGAGACGCGGTTTGGCGATTTTTTAGATCGCCTTATGCGAAGACATCTCGAAGAATTTAAAGAGGCACAAAAGACCGCTCATAAGGAAGCTTTGCTGGAAGCCTTTACTAGCGTCAGTAATGAATCCCATAGAGAGGTTGTGCAACAGCTAACTCCCTCGAAGTTGATGAAATTTGGGGAGATGGCCCTATCCGGCATAGTCGGTAATTTTGCATTCCTCGTGGCAATTGCAGGGATTCTTTTCCTCGGCATTCTTTATAGAGCCGATTATCAGACGGCGTTTTTTAACGACGTCCTGTCTTGGCTTGGTGTTGGTTAGGAACAGAATTGACGGAACGCTCAAAGGCTTCCATCAGCGCGTCCAGCCTGTCGCATTCCGGCTTCGCCAGAACGGTCTCATCGCATGCCGGGCACTTGTCGCCTTCAAGCTGGAAAGAAGTTGTGCGTCCTTTGTAGGTGTAGGCTATGGCATGGACACCGTGGACAAGTTCCGCCGCACCGCATACAGGACAAAACATAACTACAGCTCCTTGAACGAGACGACAAGCACGTCGTCCACAACGGTCACCTTGATATACAACATGCCAGAACGGTAATCTGTCAAGCTTTGCACAGCAAGGTTGCCACCTACCCAAGAACCCAACTTCTCCGAAAAACGTTACAAAAACGGCTTGCACAGGCGCAAAAAACGTTACAAAATCCGGGTCATAAAATGCGAAAAACGTTACATGACCATGACGGAGGCGCCTGTGCTTGCGCGTAATTTTTACAATAGCCTATTGAAATGGAAGGATAACAAGAACAAAAAAGCCATGCTCGTCACCGGCGCACGCCAGATCGGCAAAACATCACTGATTCGCCGCTTCGGCAAGGAACAGTACGAATGCTTTGTCGAGCTGAATTTCATCACTCTTCCGCGTGGAGACTTCGGCCTTCAGGCCGAAGAGGAAACGCAGCCTCCTTGCTTTTTCCTGAATTAGTGCTATATTTCCTATATGAAACGCACTATATCAATGCGCCTTGTAACAAATAGCGAACAGGAACTTGCGCTTGAGCAGCTTCAAGTCCTGTATTTGCAAGCCTGCAATGACATAGTTCGTTTCGCCTCTAGCCAAAGGTACGCCAATAACGTTGGCTTGCACCATATCTGCTATTACGCGATACGGGAAAAACACCCCGCGCTTGGCTCCCAAATGGTCTGCATTGCCATCAAGCAGGTTGCCTCGGCCTATAAAACGCTTCTTGCCAACCGCAAGGAACTGAAAAAGTCCGATTGGCCTGAAATCGCTTTTGGCAAGTCCTCTTCCGTGCATTTTGACAAACGCACATATTCTTTGAAAGATTCCGTCCTTTCCCTTTTTACGCTGCAAGGCAGGATAAAAGTCGCGCTTAAAATTGGCGCGTTCCAAAAACAGTATCTTGCGGCTGGAACGCCAAAAGAAGCGCAACTTGTCCATAAGAAAAAAGGCTGGTTTTTTAATCTTGTCCTTGAGTTGCCCGACACCGCTCCAGTTTCCGGCAACGGTATTCTTGGCGTTGATTTGGGTGAAAACAATCTCGCCGCCACAAGTTCCGGCAAGCTGTTCGGCGGCGGCAAACTCTGTTTTGAACGCGACAAATACCTGCATCTTCGTGGGCGGCTTCAGCGCAACGGCTCCAAAAGCGCGAAACAGCTTTTGAAAAAAGTCTCTGGCAAAGAATCCCGCCATGTTCGCCATGTGAACCACGAAGTCAGCAAGGCCATTGTTCAGGAAGCGATTAATAATAACCGCTCTGTTATCATGATGGAAAATTTGACCAATATTCGCAAACGCATTAAGAGGATGTCCGGCATGTTTTTTGATTTTAAAAGGTGTGGTAATTTCGTCCCA
>ERZ857982.1157-NODE-1157-length-27631-cov-3.555084_pt1 | contig 27631 bp, 19 predicted proteins | sample MGYA00519955_ERZ857982 | MGnify/ENA primary metagenome ERZ857982 (study PRJEB31778, sample SAMEA3449416) | human gut metagenome | biome: human gut; feature: human-associated habitat; material: faeces | place: United Kingdom | collected 2010/2012 ... | reverse complement strand
AGGTTAAGTCGATTACGACGGACGGAAGGCAGACTCTTTATCTTGATGAAAATGATATGCGAGAGCTTAAGGGAAAAAGAGTGCTTATTGCGGACGATGTAATCAGTACAGGAGAATCCCTGCATTCGCTTGTCGAGCTTGCGGAAAGAGCAGGCGGAAATATAGTATGTAAATCGGCGGTGCTTGCCGAAGGAGACGCGGCGGACAGAAACGATATAATTTTCCTTGAAAAACTTCCGCTGTTTTTCAAATAAGCTTGAAACGTAAAATGGTGTATGCAGGGACTGCTTGGGCTGCCGGACTTATTGCAGCCGCTTTTTCCGGGCATTTGTATATTGCAGTTCCTGCGGCATTAATTTCCGCGTTACTTTTTAAAGTATTGTTCCGTTTTAATCTAAAAGCCATTATTTTTATGCTTGTCGTATATTTTATGGCTTTCTGCTATTACGGCGCTTATAATAGCACGGTCTATAAAAATATTATTGATTTTGCCGGACAAGAAATAAATTTTAGCGGAGTTGTAACTGACTATAAGGATTATGCCGAAAACAAATCCAGATATTTTTTAAAAGGGAAAATCAACGGTTTACAGCAAGCACAGATTATAATTTATACCGACGCTTCAGACTGTGATGTAGGAGATAAAATAAGTTTAAAATGTATTCCTGAATTGCCTGAAAATAGTTATTTATTCAGCGGACTTGATTATTACAAGTCCGACGGAATTTACCTCCAGTCTGACGATGTTTCTTTAATGGAGATTAAGAAAACATCAGGATTTTCTTTGCGGAAAATGCTGTATAAATTTCGAGAAAATGTGAGCGTAGCCATAGACTCGTCTGTTCCGTCAGATGAAAGCGGCATGCTCAAGGGAATGCTTTTCGGTGATAAATCCGGAATTGACCAGAATGATAAAACCATGCTCTACCGGACAGGCATAGGTCATGTTACTGCTGTTTCCGGTCTGCATATTGTTCTTTTCTGCACGTTAATAACGTTCCTGCTTCGTAAATTCGGCACTAGTAAGCTTTTGGAATTTGCTATTTCTGAAATATTTATGATTCTTTTCGCTCTGTGCTGCGGAATGTCCCCGTCTATTATGAGAGCGTTTGTAATGATGACTTTGGTAAATTCTGCGCCGTTGTTTTTCCGCTATACTGATTCACTAAATTCGGTATGTATCGCCGTAATTCTGCTTACTCTTTTTAATCCGTTCATGATTATAAATCAGTCATTTTTATTATCAGTTTCCGGAGCGCTGGGAGCCGGCGTATTTGGTCCTTATATGACCGGGAACTTAAACTCCTTCGGAAGGTTAAATAAGACGCGTAATAATATTCTATATATGCTGTGCGTTTCTGCGGCGGTTACTCCGATGTCGGTAATTTGCTTCGGTGAATTTTCAGCAATAGCACCGCTTAGCAATCTGATTATAACTCCTCTTTGCATGCTGTCACTGCTTATTGCAATGATTGCGTCAATGCTGATTTTTATAAATCCTATACTGCTTTTTAAAATATCGGGAGCTATATGCCGAATTGTTTTGAATCTTTCAAGACTTATAGGTAAAAATAAGTTTACTCATACTAAGCTTATAGGTGATTTTATACCTGCTGTTATGATAATTATACTTATTTTCTGCATCTCTGCTTATCTTATTTTTAAGAGCCGTAAATACAGCGCCATTACCGCGGTAGTTTCAGCGGCGCTTTTATTTTTTACATGTGTTTTTTATAATTATTATAGTGCGACGGTTATTAAAATTGCCCTGCTCGGAAAAAATGATGTTGGCGTTATAATTGTTTCAAAGGGGTATGCCGCGGATATAATTGATATTACAGGAAAGGCGTCAAATAGCCGATATGCAGAGAAATATCTTGAGAACTGCGGAATCACCGAAATAAATAATCTTATTATTACGGATAATGCTTATCATGCTGTTTCAGCATATAATGATAAGCTGAGTCTTTGCAATGTAAAAAATGTTGTTATTCCGTCGGATACGTATATGAGAAATGGTTCAAAAATATGCCGTAAAACTCCTAAATATTCGGATTATTCAAGTTGGAACGCCTATTATGAAGCCTATTCTGTAAGTATTGTAAATATGAGGGTTAAAGTTAAATTCATGGATTTTTTGTTTGAATTTACCGACGGAAAATCCGGAAACAAGGTGTATAAAACAAATATTTTACTTACGGCAAGAAGCGACGGAACTATGAATTACAGGAGGCTGGAAAATGGCTGAGCTAAGTTCAGCGGAGCTTATCAAAGACTTAAAATCTGGGAACTTATGCAGCGTATATTATATATACGGAAAAGATATATTGGCTGTTGAAAACATTTCCAGAGCTATACTTAAGAAGCATTTAGGGAAAAACTGGAATAATGAAGTAACCAAGATAAGCGGCAAAAATATTGATATAAGCGCTCTTTCGGATATGATGGAAATTTGTCCTATGCTTGCGCAGTGGAACGCTATCATGGTAAACGATTTGAATGCCGAAGAGCTTACGGCTGATAATCTTGATATTCTTATAAATAATATAAAAAGCATATCGGGCGTTACTCTGCTGCTGATAAATGTAACCGGATTTGATGTTAAGAATGGAAGAAGATCGGTTACAGGCAAAAACAAAAAGCTGATAGACTGCATTTCTAAAAAGGGTATAGTATGCGAATGCGGAATAAAAACGATAGCTTCGACTATTAAATATATAATTGATAAAGCTGAAAGGCTTGGATGCACTATTTCTAAAAAAACTGCTGAAATGCTTGCAGAATATTGTCTGTCTGATTCTATGATGATAGAAAATGAGCTTGAAAAGCTTTGCGCATATTGTGAAAACGAGGAAATAAGACCTGAGGACATAGACGAGATAGTTTCCGGCAGAATTGAAACGGACGCTTTTAAGCTTTCAAAAGCGATAGTTTTAATAAATCCTGCTCTTGCAATTTCAATTCTGGATTCGCTTATTGATAAGAAGGCTGAACCGATTGCCGTTGTAGCCGCTTTAACCCTTTCATTTTTGGATCTTTACAGGGCGCGTGTTGCGATGTCGTCCGGAAAGCGAGCTTCTGATGTTATAAGTGATTTTGGATATAAAGGAAGATCCTTTGCAGTTGATAATGCTTTCAAGGATAGCCGGAGGATTTCCCAGGAAAGTCTTAAGGAGTGTGTCGGTATCTTGAGGAATGCTGACAGAAGCCTTAAACAAACAGGCGCCGTTCCGAGAATTATTCTTGAAAAGACTGTAACTGAAATGCTGATTGCCGTAAGAAAAAAATAAGAGGTTGAAATGATAAAAATCGAACAAGCGATTATTGTTGAGGGAAAGTATGATAAAATAAAGCTGTCTTCAATTATCGACGCAGTTATTATTACAACTGACGGATTCAATATTTTCAAAGATAAGGAGAAGCTTGAGCTTATAAAATATTACGCCGAGAAAACCGGAATAATTATAATGACGGATTCAGACAGCGCGGGCTTTCTAATCAGAAATCATATAAGAGGAGCAATAAAAAACGGTAAAATTATAAACGTTTATGTTCCCGATATTATGGGCAAGGAAAAAAGAAAGATAAAACCGTCGGCAGAGGGAAAGCTTGGAGTTGAGGGAATCGACTGTAAAATTATCCTTGACGCATTTGATAAGGCGGGCGTTATGTCGTCTGCTGCTGAAAGCAGGGTAAGACTTACAAAAACAGATCTGTTTGAGCTTGGTCTTTCAGGCGGTAAAAACAGTTCTGAAAAAAGAAAAAAGCTTTTAAAATTTCTCAGACTTCCTTCTCTTCTTACTCCGAACAGCATGCTTGAAGTGCTCAATACAATGATGGACCGTAAAGAATTAGAAAATATTTTATGTAGAATAAAAGAAAAATAACAGGAGAAATAAATGGTTTTTTCGAGTATAACATTCCTTTATTTTTTTCTTCCGGCAGTACTTCTTATATACTATATATCGCCGAAGAAAATTAAAAACATAGTTTTGCTTTTGTCGGGTTTGTTTTTTTATGCATGGGGCGAACCGGTTTACGTTGTTATAATGATATTTTCATCATTTATCGACTATGCGGCCGGTCTGATTATTGATAAATACGACGATAATCAAAAAAAGCGAACGGCGGCTTTGCTGGTTTCTTTGATAATAAATCTGGGGCTTCTTGGAGTTTTCAAATACAGCGGATTTTTTGCCGGTATATTTGGAATAGAAATAAAGCAGCTACCTTTACCTATAGGAATATCGTTTTACACTTTCCAGAGTATGTCCTATACTATAGATATGTACATGAGAAAAATAAAGGTTCAGAGAAGCTTTTTAAATTTCGCTACTTATGTTTCATTATTTCCGCAGATAGTTGCAGGTCCAATTGTAAGATATGAGGATGTTCAGAATGAAATTGATTCGAGAAAAACAAATATTTTTCTTCTGGGAGAAGGAGCAGGAATTTTTGTTCGCGGACTTTCCAAAAAGGTATTGCTTGCAAATAATATCGGGCTTTTATGGACGGAAATCAAGGGAATGGAATATTCGGAGCTTTCCGCCGCAACTGCATGGATAGGTATACTCGCATTTACGTTTCAGATTTATTATGATTTTTCCGGTTATTCAGATATGGCTGTCGGACTTGGAAAAATGCTGGGTTTTAATTTTCCTGAAAACTTTGATCATCCGTATATTTCCCGAAGTGTTTCTGAATTTTGGAGAAGATGGCACATAACTCTTGGTTCATGGTTTAAATCTTATGTTTATATTCCGCTTGGAGGCAATCGCTGCGGAAAGCTTAAAACTCTTAGGAATACGTTAATTGTATGGGGACTTACCGGATTCTGGCATGGTGCAAGCTGGAATTTTATTATATGGGGGCTTTATTTTGGAGGCTTTATTATATTAGAAAAAATCTGGCTTGGCAAAAAGCTTGAAAGACTTCCTTCGCTGCTAAGTATTTTTTATACATTTTTTATTGTAGTAATCGGATGGGTGCTATTTGATACGGCAAATCTTTCTTCGGCCGGTGAATTTTATAAAGCTATGTTCGGAGGAAACGGTAAGCTGTTTGACAGTATAGCATTTTATGAGATTAAAAATTATGCTTTGATTTTTCTTCTCTGCATTATCGGTTCAGGCAATTTTATGAAGAATTTATATGACAAATTAAAACGCAGTTTTTCGATGTCAAAGGTTCTTTCAAACGTTATGCCCTTGGTTCAGACTGCAATGATGTTGATTTGCACGGCGTTTCTTGTGGACGCAAGCTATAATCCGTTTTTGTATTTCAGGTTTTAGGAGGGCGTAAATGAAAAACAAACAGTATATTAAATCAGCCATTTTATTTATGATTTTAATATTTATTTTTCCCATAGTCTTTATGATATTGAAAAAGGACGATTACTCTGAAACCGAGAACAGACCATTAAAAAATTTCCCGGAAATATCAGCGCAAAATATAATAGATAAGTCGTATATGAACGGAATAGAGGCCTATTTGTCAGATCATTTTCCATTCAGAATTAACTGGGTAAAAGCAAAGATGACGGCTGAAAGATTAAGCGGAAAAAGTGCAATAAACAATATTTATATATGCAGTGACCGTATGCTTGAAAAGCTGCCTGAGCCGGATTACCGTGAAATTAATTTGTCGGTCAATGCAGTGAATAAATTTTCGGATACTTACGATACGGAAGTATATGCCTTGATTGCTCCAACCTCAGCCGGTATTTACGGGGATGAGCTAAAAGACTATTTTCCGCAGATTAATCAGAAAAGTCTGATTGCTGATATTTATAATAAGCTCAATGAAGATATAGGAGTTATAGATATTTGGGACTCTATGTATACTGAGCGTGATAAGTATCTTTATTATAGAACGGATCATCATTGGACGTCGGAGGGAGCGTTTACAGCTTATAAATATGCCGCTAAAAAAATGGGTATAACCAGTTTTGAAGATTATGATATAATTCATGTAAGCAGCGATTTTAGAGGAACATTTTATTCAAAATGTCTTTATGACGGATTAAAACCTGATATTATTAATTTATATAAGTCTAATAACGACAAAACGGCGGTTGACGTTTTGATGAACGACGGAATAAATGAACAACATACAAACGATATTTATTTTCCTGATTTTCTTGATACAAACGATAAATATTGTTTCTTTTTAGGTCATAACAGAGCGCTGACCGATATAAAAACAAATACGGATACTGATAAAAGATTGCTTTTAATTAAGGATTCCTATGCCAATAGTATAGTACCGTTTTTTATACAGAATTACTCTCAGATAACCGTTATAGACCTGCGTTATTTGAAAACCGCTGTAACGGATTTTATAAATCCTGATGATTATGATCAGACTTTGTTTTTATATAATGCTTCAACCTTTTCGACTGATAAAAATATAAAAAATATTGGATTGACTCAATAAATATATAAAAAGCAGCGGATTGTTCCGCTGCTTTTGTTTATTTATTACAATATGTTAAGGATTTATTTGTGACTATTGACAAAAGATGAAAATAGTGATATAATGTTAGCAAGCTAACAGTTAGCTGCTCAACAAAGTTGCGGTTGAGTAACGGGGGTGAAAAAAATGGACAATAAACAAAAGCTTTGCTTTGAATTTTTGTCACTGGGAAACATTTTAAGACGTTATGTAGATAATAGTAACGGTATAAAATATGCTGAAAAATATACCGGAAGTAATTGCTGGGTTCTCGGCTTTTTATTTCATAACAGGGATCGTGAAATCTTTCAGAAGGATATAGAAGACGCTTTTTCAATAAGACGTTCAACGGTATCAAGAACGATAAAGTTAATGGAAAAAAAGGGATTGATAAAAAGAGAATCTGTAGATTATGACGCGCGTCTTAAAAAAATTGTGCTGACTGAAAAAGCAATGGAAATCAATGAACTTATTGAAAATGATATGAGAACAATGGGGGAAAAATTTGCCGATAATCTTACTGACGAGGAGGTTGAGCAATTTTCATGTATAATAACAAAAATACGCAAAAACTTTGAATAATATTGGCGAGGGAGAGAAAAGATGCTGAAGATTTTTAAATATTTAAAGAAAAAAGAGCTTATAATGGTAGCGGCAAGTATATTATTTATAGTCGGTCAAGTATGGCTTGATTTGAAGCTGCCTGATTATATGTCGGAGATAACCAAGCTTGTTACGACGGAAGGCAGTCATATATCCGACGTTCTTACCGAAGGAGCAAAAATGCTTTTTTGTGCGCTCGGCAGTGTTGCTATGTCCGTAATCGTAGGTTTTTTTGCTGCAAAAATAGCGGCGGGATTTTCCAAAAGACTGCGTTCTATGCTGTTTAAAAAGGTTTCTGATTTTTCAATGGAGGAAATCAACGGATTTTCTACTTCAAGTCTTATAACGCGTTCAACTAACGACGTAACGCAGGTTCAGATGCTTATTGCAATGGGCCTTCAGGTAATGATAAAGGGACCTATACTTGCGGTCTGGGCAGTCTGTAAGATATTGGGAAAGAGCTGGCAATGGACCGCTGTAACCGGCGGAGCAGTTTTAGTTTTGTTTATTATTATCGGCATCGCTTTGATTTTTGCATTTCCGAAGTTTAAGGTTATACAGACATATACCGATAATCTCAATAGAGTAACAAGGGAAAACCTTATGGGAATAAGGGTAGTAAGGGCTTATAACGCTGAAGGATATCAGCAGAAAAAGTTTGAAAAAGCAAACGAGGACCTTACTTATACCCATCTGTTTACAGGACGTGTAATGTCAATAATGTCGCCGGGTATGCAATTGATTATGAGTGGACTTTCTCTTGCTATTTACTGGATAGGAGCTCATTTGATCAATGCGGCGGCAATGAATGATAAAATTGACTTGTTTTCTGATATGGTCGTTTTTTCATCCTATGCAATTCAGGTTGTAATGGCTTTCACCATGATGGTTATGATATTTATTATGGCGCCGAGAGCAAGCGTTGCAGCTAAGAGAATTAACGAGGTTCTGGAAACCAAGCCTAATATTGTAAACGGAAATTTAAAGAGCGCTTCTAAGGACATAAAGGGCGAGGTTGAATTTAAGAATGTAAGCTTTAAATACCCGGACGCTGCTGATTATATACTGAAAAATATTTCCTTTAAGGCGAAAAGGGGGCAGACAGTAGCGTTTATCGGCTCTACCGGAAGCGGAAAAAGCACTCTTGTAAACCTAATTCCAAGATTTTATGACGCCACTGAAGGCGAAGTTCTCATAGACGGTGTAAATGTAAAAGAATATAATTTAGAATCGCTTTATAATAAGCTGGGATATGTTTCGCAGAAAACAGTTATGTTCAGCGGTACTGTTTCATCTAACGTTGCTTACGGAGAAAACGGTCTTGGAGAATATTCTGAAGAAGCGGTGAAAAGGGCTGTTTCAATAGCTCAGGCGTCAGATTTTGTGGAGGGTATGGAAAACCAGTACGAAGCGGCAGTCGCACAGGGCGGCGCAAACCTGTCGGGAGGTCAGAAGCAGAGGCTTTCTATAGCAAGAGCCGTATGCCGCAAACCTGAAATATATATATTTGACGATTCTTTCTCAGCTCTTGACTATAAAACCGACCGTGTGTTAAGGTCTGTACTGAAAAAAGAGACTGCTGACACTACGTCGATAATAGTTGCTCAAAGAATAGGAACTATCAAGGACGCCGATATGATAATAGTTCTTGACGAGGGAAAAATAGCGGGCAGAGGAACCCACGAGGAGCTTATGAAAACATGTGATATTTACCGGCAGATTGCGCTGTCGCAGCTTTCAAAGGAGGAACTGGAAAATGAGCAGTGAGATTAAAAACAGCCGTCCTCAGCACAGGGGGCATGGTCCCGGCGGCGGAATGGGAGCAGGCGAAAAGCCGAAGGACATCAAAAAGGCGGCTAAAAGTCTTGTTTTATATTCCAGAAAATATATTCCTGCAGTAATAATAGCGCTTGCTTTGGCTGTTATAGGCACAATTTTTTCATTGATCGGCCCTAACAAGCTACAGGATATGACTGATATTATTACCGAAGGATTTATGCAAGGAATAGATATAGACGCCATAGCGGATATAGGCTATCTTTTGGTAACGCTTTATGCGTTAAGCTTTGTATTTACTTATATACAGGGCTTTATAATGACAACGGTAACGCAGAAGATAACAAAAGGACTAAGAACTGCAATATCCTTAAAAATAAATAAGGTTCCGCTGAATTATTTTAATAAGACCAGCTTCGGCGACGTGTTAAGCCGCGTTACAAATGATATAGATATGATAGGTCAGACGCTTAATATGAGTATAGGAACGCTTGTTACGGCAGTCACTATGCTTATAGGCTCTCTTATTATGATGATAGTAACTAACTGGATTATGGCTTTGACCGCTGTAGCGGCAACAGTAATAGGCTTCGGAATAATGATGTTCATCATGGCTGTATCACAGAAGCACTTTATACGTCAGCAGACCGAGCTTGGAAGAATCAACGGTCATATTGAAGAAATTTATACCGGTCATAACGTAGTAAAGGTTTATAACGGAACAAAAAAAGCGGTGAACGATTTTGAAGAAATAAATGGCAAGCTTTATGACAGCTCGTGGAAATCCCAGTTTCTTTCAGGGCTGATGATGCCTCTTATGAATTTTATAGGAAATTTCGGATATGTCGCTGTATGCGTTGTAGGCGCGGCTCTTGTAATTAACGATAAAATCAGCTTCGGCGTTATTGTCGCTTTTATGATTTATATAAGATTGTTTACCAATCCATTATCGCAGATTGCTCAGGCCGTTACAAACCTTCAGACAACGGCGGCCGCTTCGGAGCGTGTATTTGAATTTCTTGCGGAAGAAGAAATGTCTGACGAATCTGAGAAAACCAAACGGCTTGAAAATGCACGCGGAGATGTTGAATTCAAAAATGTCAGATTCGGTTATGTTAAGGATAAAATTATAATAAATAACTTTTCAGCTCATGCCAAAGCCGGACAGAAAATAGCAATAGTTGGTCCGACGGGAGCAGGAAAGACGACAATGGTAAATCTGCTGATGAGATTTTATGAGCTTAATTCCGGAAAGATTTTAATCGACGGAATTCCTACAAATGAGCTTACAAGAGAAAATGTCCATGATCTTTTCTGTATGGTGCTTCAGGACACATGGCTGTTTGAGGGAACAATACGTGAAAATATTGTCTACAGCAAGGAGGGGGTTACTGACGAAGAGATCACCAGAGCATGCAAAGCTGTTGGCATAGATCATTTCATCAAGACTTTGCCTGACGGATATGACACAGTATTAAATGATAAGGCTAATTTATCCGCGGGACAAAAGCAGCTTATTACTATTGCCAGAGCTATGATTGAAAATGCTCCGCTTCTTATTCTTGACGAGGCTACAAGCTCTGTCGATACCAGAACAGAAATTCAGATTCAGGAAGCAATGGATAAGCTGACCGAGGGCAGAACTTCGTTTGTTATCGCCCATAGGCTTTCAACTATTAAAAATGCAGATCTTATACTCGTTATGAAGGACGGAGATATAATTGAAAGCGGAAATCATCAGGAGCTGCTTGAAAAGGGCGGATTTTATGCGGAGCTTTATAACAGTCAGTTTGAAAAGGCGTCGTAAGGAGGAGCGGAAATGAAATATAACTATATTGCGATAGAAAGAGAGTATGCAAGCGGCGGAAGCGAAATAGGCAAAAAGGTATCAGATATCCTAAATATTCCCTGTTACGGCAGGGAAATACTTGAAAGAGCCGCTAAGAACAGGGGAGTTTCCGTGGAATACATTGAAGAGCTTGAAGAAAATACTGCCGGAAGCTTTTTGTATTCGCTCTATAAAATGTCGAGTATAACAAAGGGATCCGATAATGCTCCTACTGTTTCCGAATCCCTTAGCTTAGATGAAATGAATATCATCAGAGAACTATCCGGAAACGGTCCGGCGGTTTTTGTAGGAAGAACAGCAGCCTTTGCGCTTAAAGACAGAAGCGATGTATTGAAAGTATTTATTCACGCTTCATATGAATTTCGTGAAAAAAGAGCAAGGAATTTATATGGGATCAGTGACGACGAACTGAAAAATGTAATAAAACGGTATGATAAGCGGCGCGCTGCATATTACAAATCAAACTTCGGAAATGACTGGAAGGATTATTCCGGATATGATTTGGTACTTGACAGCAGTGTTTTGGGTATTGAAAAATGCGCTTCGGTTATATCGGAATGTGCAAGATAATATTAATATTATAAAAAAGACCGATAAATTCGGTCTTTTTTTATTTTATGCAGTATTTTGACTTTTAAAATCGTTTATTAAGTGAGTTCTCAATTTAAATGATGCATCATTATTATTTCTTTGTTTAAAAGGATGATAGTAATGACGGAAATATTAAATAAAAACGATACGAGCAAAATAAAAGAGTATGAAGATTTTGTGGAAAACCATACGAACGGAAATTTTATGCAGTCTATTCGGTGGACAGGTGTTAAGCATGATTGGGGTTATGAGGCCGTTATTGTAAGGAATGAAGAAAACGTCATAATCGCGTCGGCGTTGATACTTATACGGAAAATACCGGTGTTGAACAGGGCGTTTTTATATTCGCCTCACGGACCGGTCTGCGATTATAAAGACATCAGCCAAATTTCACAGATTATGGAAGGAGTGGAAATAATAAGAAAAAAGTATAAAGCATACCAGATAATTTTCGATCCCTGCATTATGGAAAACGACGAGGAAGAGATTAATGCTTTCAAAAAAACCGGATTTAGTTTTAAAAAAGACGCTCCGGAGCTTTCAACTATTCAGGCAAGAAATAATTATATGCTGAAAATAAACGGAAGGACCAAAGAGGAAATATTTAGTTCATTCCATAAAAAGTGGAGGTATAATATAAGAGTTGCCGAAAGAAAGGGAGTTGAGTGCCGTATCTGCGGAAGGGAAAGTCTTGACGATTTTTATGGTCTTATGAAAGAAACCGGAGAACGAGACGGCTTCTGTATTAGAAGCCGAGAGTACTTTGAACGGATGATTGAAAATCTCGGTGAACACTGTCGGCTTTATATGTGCTATTATGAAGGGACACCCGTTTCCGGAGCGATTACCACTCAATATGCCGGAAAGACCTGCTATGTATATGGGGCTTCTACGGCTAAATACAGAAATGTCATGCCTAATTATCTGATGCAATGGAATATGATATGCTGGGCAATTGAAAACGGCTGTTGGCTGTATGATTTTCAAGGAATACCGTTTTACAAAGATGAAACACACCCTAATTACGGCGTTTACAGATTTAAAAAGGGATTTAACGGCGATGTAATGACGTATGCGGGAGAATTTGAAATTTCCTATAAAAAAGCTGCAAAATTAGCAGTAAAGCTGACAGGAATTATTTACCGTAAGATATTCAGAAAAAATCCCTCTGAGCTGCTTTCTAATTCAGCCGATAGAAAAAAATCAAAATGCCGAAAACATGCGGTCGGAGAGTTTTGATTTTATATATTTCTACAATTTTCTTATAATTTCTTTACAATGCGGCTTTAACATGGTATCATAGTAAAAGCGTATTATGAAAGGAAAGAATTATATGAAAAAATCCGCGATTAAACGAATCCTTGGAATTTCAATTGCGTCTTTTATTATGATGACGTTTGCCGCATGTAATTCCGAAAAATCAAATGAAAATAAGGAATCTTCATATTCTGCCGACGCCGACGAATCTCTTCAGAAGGTTCTGGATAGCGGCAAGTTTATTCTTGGTCTTGACGCGACTTTCAAGCCTATGGGATATACAGATGAAAACGACGAAATTGTAGGCTTTGATATTGACGTTGCCGAAGAGGTTTGCAGCAGGCTTGGAGTCGAGCTGGTGAAAGAGCCTATAAACTGGAAAACTAAGGAGCAGGATTTGAACGTCGGCAAGATAGATTGCATTTGGAACGGAATGTCTGTCAATTCGGGACGCGAAGAAGCTATGAATCTCTCAGAGCCTTATATGAAAAATTCAATGATATTTGTAGTAGGTCCTTCAAGCGAAGCTAAAGGCATGGAGGATTTAAAGGGAAAAACCATAGCGGTTCAAAATGGTTCTACTGCGCAGGAAATTCTTGAAAAGTGCGATATATCTGACAGCATAACGGTTCAGGCTATGTCTACAAATGTAGAAGCTCTTCAGCAGCTTGATCTTGGAATAGTCGACGCTGTATTTCTTGATTCAGTAGTAGCTGATTTTGAGATAAAGTCCAGCGGTAAGGATTATGTGTCTCTTCCGGACGGTCTTGAGGAAGAAGAATATGCCATAGGTTTCAGAAAAAATGATCAAAAGCTTCGCGACGAGGTACAGAAAATTCTCAGTGAAATGAAAGCAGATGGAAAGTTGGGAGAAATTTCAACCAAATGGTTTGGAAGCGATATAACAACTGTAAAATAATGTTGTTTTTGATAAAAAAATGCAGATAGCTATTGCTATTTGCATTTTTTTTAGCTATAATATATTAGTATGCTTAAATTAATAAAAAAGAGGGTGTTATCCTTGACTAAAGAAGAAATTCTTGACGTCACGCTGATACTGCTGCAGTATCTTGTGCCGACCTTGAAGCTTTTTGGCTTTACATTGCTGTTTTCAATTCCGCTGGGCATGATTGTCGCACTTTTAAAAATGTGTAAATTTAAGCCGATTTCTTGGCTTACCAATATCTACATATTGATTATGCGGGGTACTCCGCTTATGCTTCAGATTATAGCAATCTATTACGCTATCCCTTATTTGAAAATCAATGAAAATCTTCCGGATTTTTTAAAAAACATACTTAGCGGAATAGATATTCAGGGTGAGGGATTTATGTTCAGAGCCGTCCTGACAGCGTTTGTTTTAAATTATGCCGCATATTTTGCCGAGATTTTCCGCGGGGGTATAGAATCCATATCCAAAGGTCAATACGAGGCAGCCGCAGCATTGGGCTTTGGCAGAGCACAGACCTTTTTTCATATCATACTGCCGCAAGTCATCAAGCGTATAGTTCCTGCAAGTTCAAATGAGGTTGTTATTCTTGTTAAGGACACGTCGCTTGCGAATATAGTCGCATATGCTGAAATTACGCTTAAGGCACAGCAGCAGATGCAGATTTACAGTTCTCTGACTCCGCTGTTTATTGCGGGAGTGTTCTATTTTATCATTTCTATGATAATGACAGTTATTTTTGCATTTATTGAAAGAAAATTAAATTATTATAAATAGGGGGAAATATCATGGCAATGCTTGAAGTAAAAAATCTTTCCAAAAGCTTCGGACGTTTGAATGTGTTAAAGGATATTTCCTTTGAGGTAGAGAAAGGACAGGTAGTCGCAATAATCGGTCCCTCCGGAAGCGGTAAATCCACACTGCTAAGGTGTATTAATCAGCTTGAAAAGGCTGACGGAGGATTAATAAATGTCTGCGGTGTTTCTATGCTGGCTCCTGACGATAAAGGGAATTGCGTATATGCTCCGCCAAAGACTTTGCGAGATATTAGACTTAAAATCGGTCTTGTTTTTCAGAATTTTAACCTGTTCCCTCATATGAACGTATTAAGAAATATCACCGAGGCTCCGGTAAGGGTATTAAAGATGAGTAAAAAGGACGCGGAGCAAAAGGGTTTGGAGCTGCTGGAAAAAATGGGCCTTAAGGAAAAGTCGAACGCTTATCCCTGCGAGCTTTCAGGGGGGCAGCAGCAGAGAGTATCAATTGCAAGATCTCTTGCTCTGAATCCGGATATATTGTTTTTTGACGAGCCGACTTCAGCGCTTGATCCTGAATTGACCGGCGAAATATTAAAGGTGATAAGAGAGCTTGCAGATGAAAATATGACTATGGTAATCGTAACTCATGAAATGGCGTTTGCAAGAGACGTGGCTAATTATGTCTTATTTATGGACGGAGGAGTTATTATTGAGGAAGGAACTCCTGAGGATGTATTTTCTAATACCAGCAACGAACGTACAAAACAATTTTTACAAAGGTTTAATAACGGCTGATGTCAATTAACGTCGAAAGCTTTCTCTTTACTTCTTAAACGGCATATGATATAATTTAATCATTGGATTTATCCAAAATAAAAATTAAGAAGATTTTTTCTACGCAGCAAAGGCTCCGCATTTTATGCGGAGCCTGAGCTGTTTATTCGCCAAGACGTATCATTTCATCAATGCAAATTCTGGATTTTTTTATTTCATCGTCCGACATAACTATTTCCTGCGCATTATCATACCCAATGCTTTTAAGAGTATTGTATACGTCCATTAGAGTTGTGAGTTTCATATTCGGACAAATAATTTTTTTTGAAAGATAGTAAAAGTTTTTATCCGGACAGGCATACTGCAAATGCTCTGTAATGCTCATTTCCGTACCTATAATAAATTCTTTGGCGCTTGATTTTATAGCATAGCTCATAATACCGGAGGTTGAACCTACATAATCGGCGCTTTCGGTAATTTCCGGGCGGCATTCCGGATGCACTAATATCAAAGCTTCCGGGTGTTTTTTCTTTGCAGCTTTTAGCTCCGACAGCGTAACGGCCGCATGAACCGGACATCCGCCCTGAAGTAATTTAATATCCTTATCAGGAACCTGTTTCTTGACATAGCTTCCTAAATTACAGTCCGGTATAAACAGAATTTTGTTATTTTTCATTTTGCTTACTATTTTAACGGCTGTAGCCGAGGTTACGCATACGTCGCATACTGCTTTAAGAGCAGCGGTTGTATTTATGTAAGCGACTACTGCTCTGTCCGGTTCTTTTGCCTTAAGCTGACTTATCATAACAGGATCCATTTGTTCAGCCATAGGACATCCGGCTTCTGTATTAGCAAGGTAGACCTTTTTATCCGGGGAAAGCATTTTAACTGTTTCAGCCATAAAATGAACGCCGCACATAATAAACGAGCTGCAGTCATGCTTTGTTGCAGCTATGCTTAGCGCGTAAGAATCCCCCGTTTCATCGGCAATTTCTATAATTTCCTTTGCCTGATAGGAATGAGCAAGTATAACTGTATTTTTTTCCTTTTTTAATTTTAATATTTCTTTTTGTATGTCCTTTATCATATTTCCTCCTGTTTAATAAAAAAATTATTTTTTATCCGTTTCATTTTCATTAGATGAATCGGTTTTTTGAGCGTTTGATTTATCATTTTCATTATATTTAACCGTATCAGACGAAGCTTTTGCCGATTTTAAGGATTTGTAGTAATCCGTTTCTACCGGAAGCCTTTTTCGTTTGAGCTTTTCAGATATTAATTCGCTGAAGATGCTGTATAAAACTGCAAAAATAGGAACAGAAGCAAGCATGCCTGCAAATCCGAAAAAACCTCCGCCTACAAAAATAGCAAATATAATCCAGAATGAAGATAGTCCAAGAGAATTACCAAGGATTTTCGGTCCGAGGATATTACCGTCAAATTGCTGAAGTAGGAATATAAAAATAATAAATATGATCGTTTTATCGGGCGTTGTTAAAAGAATAAGAAGTCCGCTGGGAATAGCTCCTATAAACGGACCGAAAAATGGAATCATATTCGTTATACCGATAACCACGCTTATTAGAACCGAATATGTTTTCATATTCAGCAGCAGCATACCTATAAATGCAAGAACGCCTATTATTAGAGAATCAATTGCTTTGCCGGATAAAAAACTTATGAAAGTATAATTGGCTCTTGACGCTACTCTTAATATGTGAGTACGCTTTTTTTCAGGAAAGAAAGCGTAAACTATTTTTGTGCACTGGGCAAGCAGAGTATCCTTACTGAAAAGAAGATAAACTGAAATGATTATACCTAAAACGCAGTTTTTCAATCCGGTTAAAAAAGACCATGCGCCGTTTGTGAGATTGGCAATAATACCGTCCTTAGCGAGAAAACTGTCAATTTTCGGTTCATATTGATTAACGGTTGAAATGATAAAGTCCTGTATATTTTTAAACTGATTATCAAAAAAGCTTTTAATATCCGGATTATTTTCTAAAGTATCGCTTATTTTATCGCTAAGGAAGTTCTGGAGATTATTCAGGTATGAAGTAATATTCATAAATATACCTTTTATGGAGCCGATTATCTCAGGTACTATAGTGCCGACAATAGCGATAATAATACCCAGCATTACTATCATAGAAACGGCAATTCCGATAGAGCGTGACAGCGCCGGTCTTTTTTTCTTTCTGAAAATAAATTTATTCAGCTTTTTTTCTGTAAAACCGACCATAGGGTTTAAAAGATATGCTATTACTAAACCCCAGATAACCGGCGAGAGCGCCTTGATTATTTTATTGAAATAGTATAAAAATACATTATATTTAAAAACGACTGCGGAAAGCAAAAGACAGACTGCAAATACGATTATGCAGTAAACCGCAATCGTATTGCTTTTTACATTGAATTTTATTTTCATAATTAAAGATAGCTCCAGGTAAATTAGTTATAATTTAATTATACATCATTTTAAAAGAAAATGGAATAGATTTTAAATATTTTTTTCTTAAATAAAGGAAGTGATAAAAATAATCAGTATCATAGCAGGAGCAAAAAATTTGATAAGAAATGAAATAGATCTTTTACAATAGATCTTGTACTTTCCGTTTGACGACATCTCCTTGAACATTTCAGGCATTCCCCATATATAACCGGTTAGTATGCACATGAAAAATCCGCCTATAGGCATAAGGATTTTGTCCGAAAGTATAGTTAGAAATTCAAAGATGCTTTCTCCCATAATTTTGACATTATCTAAAATTCCGAAGGACAGAGAAGCAAGAATACCTATTGAACTGAAAATTATACCGGGTATTATACATGCTTTTTTTCTCGACCACTTTTTGCTGTCGATAAAATACGAGGCAATAACTTCTATCAACGATATTGAAGACGTTATTGCGGCAAAGAATACCAGTGCAAAAAATATTATTCCGCATACGCGTCCAAGCTTCATATTATTGAACACAAACGGAATAGTCTGGAATATCAAACCGGATCCGCCGGCGGGCTCCAGTCCGAATGCGAATACCGCCGGCAAAATAGCAAAGCAGGCTAAAACCGCTATAATAAGATCGAAAAGCGGAATATAGAAAGAATTGTTCTGTATGGAAGAGTCCTTGCTCAAATAGCTTCCATAGGTAATCAGAGTACCCATTCCAAGACTTAGACTAAAAAACACTTGTCCCATTGCATTCAGAACGATATCGAAAAAATCCTTGGCGCCGTTTATTTTTGTCGTATCCGGTATGAGAAAGAACTTCAGACCTTCAACGGCGTTTGGCAGAGAAATTGAATTTATAGCAATTAAAATAATAAACGCGCCCAAAAGCGGCAGAAAAATTTTACTTATTTTTTCTATTCCTTTAGAGATTCCCCGTATCACAATTAAAATGCTGATCAGACAGAATAAAAGCTGCCATATAATAGGTTCGGTAACGGACGAAGAAAAATTGTTAAAATACTGATCGGGAGATTCAACGCTTGGAGATATAATATATTTGCAAAGATATTTTAACACCCATCCTCCTATTACGCCATAATAGCAAAGAATTGTAAACGCTCCTATTATACCTGCCGCACCGACGAAACTCCATTTTTTATTCAGCTTTTTGCAGGCTCCTATAGCGTTTAGGCGAGTATATCTGCCAATTGACATTTCTGCCATCAGTATGGGAGTTCCGAGCAGTACCAGCAAAATAATATATATTAAAAGAAATATTCCGCCTCCGTTCATACCGACGATATAAGGAAATTTCCACAGATTTCCCAATCCTACAGCCGAACCGGCGGCAGCCATAAGAAAGCCGAAATTAGACGACCATTGCTCTCTTTTCATGTTATTCTCCGTTTCCTTTATTTTTTTATTTTTATTATGCTCATAAAAGGAAAATTTATAAAAAGGATAATAATATAATTTTATAAAAAAAAGCTGCGCAGTTATTACCGCGCAGCTTTTTTAATAGCTGATTATGCCTTAATCGTTTTATAGATTAGCATCCACAGCCGCAGCCGTCGTTAGCACAGCCGCAGCCGTTGCCGCAGCCGTTACCGCTTATTGCGTTACCGTTACCGCAGCAGAAGAATACGATAATCAATAAAATAATGATCCAGCAGCATCCATTTCCTTCAAAACAACCCATAATTAGCAACTCCTTTAAAAAGTAATGTATGGAAGCGAAATCTTTGTTTGACTTCGTTTCATAGTACATATTATGTTATTTCAGAAAAAGTGTTACAAAAAAATTTGTAATTGAATTCGACATATATTTTATTTGTTTTATGGCATACTTAATACATAATTGAAAAAGTTGGAAAGGTGTAAAGACATGATAGATAATTATGAGATGTTTACCAGAAAAGCTATAAGTTCGATTGAAACCGCTATTGAATCAGCGTCGTCTATGGGACACACGTATGTAGGGACCGAACATATTATATTGGGATTTTTACAGGAGGACGGCAATGTTGCGGCTGCTGTTCTTAAAAAGAATAATATAACGCTTGACGATATTTATGAGCAGATGATACTCGTAATCGGCAAAGGCGAAGAGACAAATTTATCATATGAAAACATTACTCCGGCGCTTAGACGTATTCTGAACGCTTCGGTTGATACGGCTAAATCAATGAATACCCAGCTTGTCGGCACCGAGCATATACTTATGTCAATGATCAGGGAGCAGGGCTGCGGAGCGATGAGCTTTTTAAAGGTGTTCGGAGCAAATCCGGCAGCGGTTTATAATGACTGCGTCAGGGCATATAACGGAAACGTCCCTGAGGAGATAATAAAGCGCGGCAGAGTGGATTCCAAAAAGATACCGACGCTTTATAAATATGGAAAAAATATGACGGAGCAGGTATGGGAAAACAGTAAGGATCCGCTGATAGGCAGAGACAAGGAAATTGAAAGGATAATTCAGATATTATCCAGAAGGATCAAAAATAATCCATGTCTAATAGGAGAAGCGGGCGTAGGAAAAACGGCGATAGTCGAGGGAATATCCCAGCTGCTTGCAAAAGGACTTGTACCTGACGAACTAAAGAGTAAAAGTATTTTTTCGATTGATCTTACCTCTATGGTTGCCGGAGCAAAATACAGAGGAGACTTTGAGGAAAGAATAAAAAACTGTATAGACGGGGTTGTAAACGACGGTAATATTATATTATTTATAGATGAGATACATTCTATTGTCGGAGCGGGAGCCGCCGAAGGAGCCATTGACGCCGCAAATATTCTCAAGCCGCAGCTTGCGAGGGGAGAAATACAGATTATAGGCGCTACTACTATAGAAGAATACAGAAAATATATTGAAAAGGATTCGGCTCTTGAACGGAGGTTCCAGCCTGTAATAATTGAAGAACCCAGCGAAGACGCGGCAATCGGTATTTTAAAGGGAATAAAGGATAAATATGAGGCTTATCATAATGTGAAAATAAGCGACGAGGTTATTAAGTCCGCAGTTTCATTATCTGTAAGATATATAAGCGACAGATTTCTTCCGGATAAAGCAATTGACGTTATTGACGAGGCCGCTTCCAGGGCAAAAATCAGGAATATCAGTTCCGAAAACAGCAGCGGTTTCAGATCAATTGATATAACGGGAGAAAGACTTACGCTTGAAAATATTCAGAAATCTTTTAAAAAAAGCAAGGAAAAAATTATTAAAAGACCTCCGGCGGAAATTACTGTTGAAGACACGGCGGCAGTAGTATCGCTCTGGACGGGAATACCCGTCAGTAAAATATCCAAAGAAGAGGAAGTTCGTCTGTTAAATCTTGAAGACGAGCTAAAAAAACGTGTTATAGGCCAGGACAGCGCTGTCAGTTCCGTAGCAAAGGCGATCCGGCGAGGACGCGCCGGATTGAGGGAGCAGGATAAGCCTATATGCTCATTTGTATTTATGGGGCCTACCGGAGTGGGAAAAACCGAGCTTTCAAAGGCAGCCGCGGAGGCAATGTATGACAGTAAGCAGAATCTTATAAAAATTGATATGTCAGAATATATGGAAAAGCATACTGTCTCAAAGCTTATAGGAGCTCCTCCGGGTTATATGGGCTATGACGAAAAGGGCAGTCTGACTGATATTATACGAAGAAAGCCCTATTGCGTATTGCTTTTTGATGAAATCGAAAAGGCGCATCCGGACGTTCTGAATTTGCTGCTTCAGATATTAGACGAGGGAATGCTGACAGACTCAACCGGAAGAAAAATCAATTTTAAAAATACTATGATAATAATGACTTCCAATATTGCCTCTGATATAATAGAAGGAAAAAGTTTACTTGGTTTCGGCGATAAAGATGAAGAAAATCTCAACGGTAGAGTTAAGGCGGAAATAAGAAAGTATTTAAAGCCGGAGCTTATAAACCGTATTGATGAAATAGTCGTATTCAATCGCTTGAAAAGCAGGGATTTAATAAGTATTGCCGTTAAGCTGCTTGACGAATTAAAGGAAAGGGCGAAAAAAATAGGATTAGATATAACTTATGATCAAAATGTTCCGAACGCTTTGATTGACGAGGAGCAAATCAAAAAGTACGGTGCAAGATATATTAAAAGACGTATTGTTCAAAATGTGGAAAATCTGATTTCTCAGCAGCTTATAGAGGGTTATATAAGCAAAGGAGATTCTATTGAAATAATTTGTGAAAACGGTAAATTCAAGGTTGCCAGCCCGATAATGAATAATAATTATAAAAATAATATATTTTAAAGCAAGAGGATCGTATATCTATTAATTGGATATACGATTTTCTATATAAGTTTAACAATTAATTTATTGCTTTTTACTTAAATGTTTTCGTTAGTTAAATTCAACAAATTGAAGCTGGTCAATAAAATGTAATTTTTGCAGTTTGACTTTTATTTTCGCAAGAAGTATACATTATATACAATTTTTAGCGAGTAAATTGGTATAATTTAACGAAAGATTTTTTCGGAAAAATATAGACAAATGAGAAAAAAAGGTGTATATTTATATTAAGGAAAAAATATTTCACATAACAAATTTGCTTTTATTAAAAATTACTATAAAGGAGGCATAATTGATGACTGATAAGGAACTTCAAAAATTAAAAAGGGCTGAACTCCTTGAGATTATGCTAAATTTGCAATCTGAAAACGATAGATTAAAGTCTGAGAATGAAAAATTGAAGCTCGCGGTAAACGAAAGATCTATTACGTTGCAGGACGCCGGAAATATTGCAGAAGCGGCGTTGCAGTTAAACGGAGTATTTAAGGCCGCACAGGAAGCAGCCGACGTTTATATAGAAAATATACGGAAATTAAATGAACAAAAAGAAAAAATGTGCAATGAAGCCATAAAAAATGCAGAAAATGAAGCCGGAGAAATTATAGCTAAGGCCGAATCATATAATGCAGAAATGCAGGAAAAGGCTTTGGAGGAATATAATCGTACAATAAACGAAGCCAAAAACGAACAAAGCAGAATGATAAACGATACCAATGCGAGGTGTTTATCCAAAATCAAGGAGATACAGGATAAATGCAATGCTATTTCTACGCTGGATAATCAGATAGCTGCATTTTTTAATAACAGTATTATTGAAGAAGCTGCTGAAAATACTTGAAAATATCAGGGATGACGATTTTTATGTCAAATAATGAGAAATATATTTATCCGCCTACGTCGGCGCAGCTTAAATCAGAACTGGAGAGAATTAATCATAAAAAAGAAAAACGGAGAATGATGAACGGGATTCTCGTTGCTCTTTTAGCGGTTGCCGCCGTTGCGGTTCTGATATCTGTGCTTTTTATGCCTGTGCTGAAGGTTACAGGCAGCAGCATGGAACCCACTCTGTCTGACGGACAGTATGCGTTATGCATAAGCGCCGGCAGATTTAAGACCGGGGATGTAATAGCGTTTTATTTTAATAATAAAATATTATTGAAAAGAGTTATTGCCGGAGCCGGCGATTTTGTCGATATTACTGATGACGGAACGGTTTATGTTAATAATAAGGCGATTTCAGAGCCTTATTTAACGGACAAAAGCAAGGGTGAGGATACCGATATTGAATTTCCTTATCAGGTTCCTGAAAACAAGCTTTTTGTTATGGGAGATCATCGTTCAACATCTATAGACAGCCGAAATTCCAATGTAGGTTGTATTTCAGAAAGCGACATAGTCGGCAGGGTTATTTTCCGAATATATCCTTTTGATAAAATCGGCAGGATTAAATAGGAAAGGAGGTATGACGTATGTTGACAATTAATCAGAAAATTCATAATTTTTTAGAGCATCATAAAAACAAACGTATAAGCATAGTGATTTTTCTGATTTTATCGGTATTTGTTATTATTGGAATTATTTCAGGTCTTACTAAGACAGCAGTAAGTATGACGGGTGATCTGACCTGCAATATAGAGGAGCATTCTCATACTGACGAATGCTATTCAAAAGTTTTGATATGCGGTATGACGGAAGCTACCGGTCATATACATAATGAAAATTGCTATGATGACGACAAAATTCTGATATGCGGGCTTGAAGAAAATGAAGAGCATACTCATACCGACGAATGCTATGAAATTGAATATACGCTTAAATGTACAGAGCCTGAAAGCGAGTCTCACGTTCATACTGACGAATGCTATGAATTAAAGCGGACCTGCGGTAAGACAGAGCATAAGCATAATGAAAAGTGCTATAACGCTAATAATCATGAAAATCAGCAGATTTCTGAAAGAATAGAGAATATCAGCTTAAGCAGTCCGTTAGAAGGCGGCGTATCGTTCTATGCTGATGAATCAGGTTCAGATATTGTTACAGACGTCAGCGTAAACTTCGGCGTTCATATATCGAATGTTTCATATCAGGAAATTACGTCAGGTTCTACTGATGAAAATATAAAGCCCGTTAAGTTTACATTGAATTATCTGCTTCCTGCGAATACGCTTATGCAGGAAAACAATAACAGGCAGATATATTATAAGCTGCCTGATAATGTAATTATAACGGAAGTAAAAAACGGAAACGTTATGAAGGAAGGTCAGAAAATAGGTACCTATGCTATTACAGGAGACGGTTACATAGTTATAGACTTTGACCAGAATTTTGTTAAAGACGGTACGTCGGAGATTTCAGGCGATATAACGTTTAATGCGAATGTTAAGAGAACGGATTCAAGCAGTGAAAAGGAAACTGTCACGATAGGGAATATTTCTGTTGATATAGATTTTTCAAAAAATACAGAACAGAAAAGCGATTTATCGGTAAACAAATCTCATTCGGATTATAACGCCGATACAAGCTCCATAACCTATAATATCGATATAACGACAGTGAATGGTACGGGCGACGGGAATATTACAATAACTGATTTTTTGGTTAATACAGACAGCAGCCAGATTAATCTTAATATTTCTGACGGAGATACTATCAATATTATAAAAAAAGATTCTGATGGTTCATCACAGATTATTCAGTCAACTGTGAGTATGTCGTCAGACGGAAAAGCAGTTATAGCAGGACTTCCCGCGCTTGCGGCCGGTGAATCGTATTCGCTTGAATACACGGCGCTGCTAACTCCCGGAAACGTTCCAAAGCTGATTAAAACAGACAATAAGGTAGTTGTTACCAACGGAACAATTACCGATGAATATACGGATTACGGTCAGGTTGCAACAGGCTGTATATTAACTAAAACCGGTTCTTATAATGAAAAAACGGATAATATATCATGGGAAATAACCATATTGAATCCGATGTCGGCAAGTCTTTCAGGTTATACTGTTACTGATGAAATGCTTAGCAGTACTATTGAAGGAACATTGAAAGTATTTGATGAAAATAATAACGAGGTATTAGATCCGGGAACATTGGATGAAAGCACAAATACCTTTAGTTTTGGAGATTTGAACGGAAAAAAATACAGACTTGTTTATCAGACGAAATCCCCTGATCACGGAACAACAATAACAAATAAGGCTTCCTTGAAAAACGGTGATCAGGAGATAAATTCGGATCAGGGAGACGCTTATGTAGGCAACGATCGTCAATATATTTCTAAAAACGGCAGCGGTAAGGGCTATAATGACGACGGAAACGTATTGATTGATTGGAATATAAAGCTTGAATTTCAAGCCGGAGATTTTAACGGTAAAATCTATACGGATACTATGAGAGCGGACACCGAGCATTATATGATTCCTCAGCAGATAGGTGAACTGGCAGTTTCGGGTACAACGCCGGAATATGCAAATATAGATTTAGCTGAAGGAACAGATTATAATTTAACCTGCTTTGATAAGGAAGGAAATGAAATAACCGATTTAACCGATGAATCTGTAAAAATATATTCTTTTAAAATCGAGTTTAAAGATAATGAAAATATTTCTAAGCTTTGCGACGTTAAAATTTCATATGAGAGCGTCGGATTGATTGATTCTGATATGAATGTCGGAGATTCCATGCTTTTTTACAACAAAGCGGAGTTTGACGGAATCATAACCGAGCCTTCGTATAAAGAAACGAAAAAAGTGTCTATAAGAAAATTTGATGCAATTAACGGAAGCACAGACAACACGGAGCATAAGACGAGTGAGCTGGAAAAAGCTGAAAACGGCGATTATATATTAAAGTGGTATGTAATAGCGAATGAGAGCAATAATTACGGAAACAGCGATATTACACTGACAGATACTCTTCCGAAAGGAGTAAGCTTAATTGAAAGCTCGGTTATATTCAAAAAGTATAACGGTTCGTATTATGAAGATTCTTCAGGCATGGATTTTAGCGTGACCGAAACGGAAAACGGCGTACAGCAGATTGAATTTATAATTCCCTTTTCTGTTCACGATGGTAACAGCGTCAGGATAGATTACAGCGCAAGCGTTCCCGAAAGCTTTATCAGAGAAAATAAATCCGGAACCTATACGTCTTTTACAAATGTGATTTCAGACGGCGCTAATTCTGCTGAACAAACTCAGAATATACATTTTCCTTTGATAAGTAAAAGCGGATCCGATCCGGCTGAAACTTATGACGGATATATAGAGTATTACATTGACGTCAATCCTTACGGTGAAAAATTATCAAACACCGGTAAAATAATCGTTACAGACAGTCTGCGGCATTTTCCTAATAAGGATGAAAACGGAAATTTTGTATATTCGTGGGGCTGTACGGCAACATTAATCAGATTTAACGTTTATAAAGTTACGACTGACTCCTCAGGGAAAGAAACTCTTTCAGAGTTAGATCCGACTCAGTATAAAATGACGTATATGGATGTGGACGATTATTTTGGTAAGCTTGCTAAGATCACATCGGAGCTTCCTGATGAAATGCATTTGAAAATTCAGTATACCTACCTTCTTGTATATAACGAACCTGATAGTCATTATATAGGTGAAACCTTTAACGCTCAGAATGACGCCGTTATAGACTATGGATCGGGAACACAGACATCTCATTATGAAAATCAATATGATCTGCAAAAAGACAGCGGCGCTCATGCGGTTACTTCAGATTATATTAAAATCTATAAAATAGATTCTGAAAATTATGCTTTAAAGCTGGGCGGTGCAGTATTTAACCTTTATAAATGGGAAAACGGACAATGGCTTCCGCTTGTAAATGAAACGCCGTCAGCAGACGGAGGAGTACAGGCAGAATGGGGCGGCACGTCAGACGCTCCCAAAGATATTATTACCTCTTCCGGAGGAGATTACAGACTGCCGGCGCTTGATCAGAGTGTGGTTTATAAGCTTGTCGAGATAAGCGCTCCTGAGAATTATATTAAACGAAAGGATCCGTTCTATTTTACTCTTAACAAAATTCCATCCGTTCTCCCTGACGGCGTAAATAGCTCGGAGATAACCTTAATGCTTAAGGGCGGTATAATTAACTTGGAAAATACTAAAAGGCAGGAGGTTGAAGTGCAGGTAAATAAGCATTGGAGCGGAAGCTCGAAGCAGGAGGTTGAAGTAGAGCTTTACAAATCCAAAACTCCGCCTTCATCAGGCTCGGGTGCGGTTATAACTCTAAATATATCCGATAATAACGGAAATACATTTGATAAAAAATTTATTGTAAATAAAAAAGAAGATGTTGTTTTGTCTTTGCGTTCATTGGATTCGTATTTACATTACGGAAGTTATATTAAACTTAACGGTGTAGAAATTAGTATTCCAAATTCAACGCAAGAAGAATGGGGCGGAAACGGAAACTGGGACGATACTGACTGGGATAACAGAAAATACAGCGAATGGCTGGTTTCTCTCGGCGTTATCACAGAGGACGCAAATGTGGAAATATATTTTTCTAATTCTCAATCATATAGTAAATATGACATATTGGACGTCAACGGAGTTTGCACTGAAATGACTGGAAGCGAGCCGCCTTCTGAAATTAATGAAATAAAAATTCCTGACGACGCTGTTAAAATAGGGGACACGGCTGTATTGAACGATTCGCAGGGCTGGTCTTATACATGGCGGAATCTTGAAATGACAGACGATGTTGGAAATCCTTATTATTACTATGTTAAGGAATTAACCGCAATAACCGGTTATACAGCCGAATATGATACAAACGGTGTAAACGGAGGAATAGTAAATCTAACTAATAGAGAAGAGGGACATAT
>ERZ857982.1082-NODE-1082-length-29331-cov-3.907774_pt1 | contig 29331 bp, 32 predicted proteins | sample MGYA00519955_ERZ857982 | MGnify/ENA primary metagenome ERZ857982 (study PRJEB31778, sample SAMEA3449416) | human gut metagenome | biome: human gut; feature: human-associated habitat; material: faeces | place: United Kingdom | collected 2010/2012 ... | reverse complement strand
GACTATTCTTGATTTTTTCTTTGCCTTTCTGGAAAATTTCGATTGCCCTTGGATATAGTATGGCGGCTTGATTTTTGGAAAAAATTGATAAAGCTTTGCCCCTTTTGGTGCATTTGGCGTTTTAACGTCAATGCACAGGGGCAAAGCTTTTTCTTTTTTCCCAAAAAGGGCAAACAAATATCAACTTTTTCCGATTTCTTCACCTTCTGTTCGATTTTCGGGATTTTTTGATATGTTGTTTGCCCCTGTAAAGTGTCCTTTTGTCTGTAGTCAATTAAAGCCCCGGAAAGAGGTTTTATCTATGAGGAAGCAAGTTCAAAAGGGACGCTGCACTCGGCTCAAACTCCAAAAGTGCCCGCAGGTATGTGCACTATACGACAAGGTGCAACTTGCCTATGCGCGGCAGTTGGACGCGGAGGAAAATGTCGTGTCGTTTGAGGTCAATGTCCAGCTCAACGACAACACAGGGGCGCTCAACGACCTCGGATTAGCGGACACCTACACCACCGACTTTTTGCTCACACTTGCAGATGGCACACAGGCAGTCCGAGAAGCGGTCTACCGTCAACATCTATCACGCCCCAGCGTTGCGGCACTCTTGGAGTCATCTAAGCGCTATTGGGCAAGTAAGGGCATATCCGATTGGGGCATCATAATCGACCGTGAGGAGGCAACGCTATGAAAAATCTCGACATTCTGCAAGCTTCGGACGGCTCCCAGCTTCGCATTATTCTGTATGCAGAACCGCAAAGTTATGTGGTTGACTGCCAGCGTTTTCGTATGCCATCGCTTGTCCGCAATGCAGACCTTGCAGCCATGCAGACAGTCAGTGCTGACCAGTACGCTGCTTTCGTTCTGGACGATGACCTTTCCCCACGGCAGCGTGCGCAGCGCGACAAACGCTTTTCACTCCTCGATGGACTTCTATGCTCGCAGGCAATCACCGATAAGGCATACCGTAGCCGCACCGCGCAGGAGCAAGCCACCCTTGCCGGGGTCACTCGCCGAACCGTGCTGCTTTATCTCTGGCGCTATTGGGTAAGCCAAAATAAAAATGCACTTTTAACTTCTTCGTGCACTGAGCACAACAGTGACCACACCTGCACATTAAGCGTGGATGAGAAAAATATTCGGTGGGCGCTTAATAAGTTTTACTACACACCGCAGAAGCAGACCTTAACTACAGCGTACAAAATGATGCTGCAAGCCCGCTACTGTGACGCATACGGCAAGCTTCTGCCACAGTATCCTTCTTTCTGGCAGTTTCGTTATTACTTTAGATGCCACCGCGACCCCATAAACGAGACAATTAGCCGCCAAGGTATCAAGGCATACCAGCGCAATCATCGTGCATTTACAGGCTCTGTGAGGGCATACGCAGAGACTATCGGCACATACATGACAGATGCCACTGTTGCGGACATCTACATCGTCAGCCGCATCACCCGCAAGCCCATCGGTCGCCCCATCATATACACGATGGTAGACGCATATAGCAATCTAATCACCGGCGTGTACGTTGGGTTAGAGGGCGGGCAATATGCCTTGCGCTTACTGATGCAAAACACCTGTGCAGATAAGGTTTCCGTCTGCCACAAATATGGCATAGAAATAGACCCGCAGGACTGGCCCAGCCATCATCTCCCATCAAAAATCATAACCGACCGGGGAACAGAATTTCTCGGCGGACCTCTCGAAAATCTGTGCGAGTGCTATCAAATCGAGGTTGAGAATTTGCCGTCCTATCGTCCAGACCTCAAAGGCCCAGTCGAGAAGCTATTCGATTTAATCCAGAGCGCTTATAAGCCCCTGCTCAAGGGCAAGGGAATTATCGAACCGGATTATCAAGAGCGCGGAGCTCCCAACTATCGTAAACAGGGAGTGCTGGACATAGACCAGTTCACGCGCATTGTGCTTAAATGTGTCATTTATTACAACAGCAAGTATATTATGGGGAATTTTCCTCTGACCGCCGCTATGATGCAGGTGGGAGTTCCGCCGATTGCTGCGCGTATTTGGACTTCCTGCCCTTCGTCATCGCTGACAACGGTTGACAGTGCAAAATTAGGGCTGACACTGCTGCCCAGAGCGGACGGACGAATCACGCAGCGCGGATTGGAAGTATTCGCTCTTAATTTTTCAAATACACTTTTCAAAAAGCGCTTTGTGCGGGCAGGGCTTTCTGGACGGGAGAAAGTCGTCATTGCGTACAATCCTGCCTGCTTGGACTCAATTTGGCTCTTTGAAAACGGAGAGTACACAGAATTTAGGCTCATGCAAGACCAGTATCGTGGCAAGACGCTTGCCGAGGTGCAGGACGCACAGCAGGAACGGAAAAAGGCTGCTGTCGATTGGAAAAAGCAAGACCTACAGGCGCAACTTGACCTAATGGCAGATATATCCGCCATCGCGTCAATGACGGAGCGTCCAGCCGCGACCGGGAATATCGGCAAACAAATTGCCGAGAACCGCCCGGTTGCGAGAAAGCAGGAAAGCATCAATATGATGGATTTACTCTTTGACACGCAGGAGGATTTATAAAATGCTTGCTCAATATACCAGTAGTCCCTTGTATCCGGGTAACCCTTACATAGAGGCGCTTCCGCCGATGATGGTTGGGCGCGAGTTGGCTTCTGCGCTTGCTTTTCTCCCGCCTTATTCTCCATCAGACCGTGAGCGACCTGCCGGAGAACGCTTGCAGCTATTGTCGCAGCTATACTCCATCTACCAGCCGCTCCCGATGACGATAGAGTTGTACTGCCAGATATACAACACAATGCTGCACAGTTACAGCACATACACACCCATAACAGAGGCAGTCTATGCCCATGCCGCATATGCATCTATTCGTTCTGGTGCGAACGCCGCCTCTATTGGTGGTGGGAGCAGTTTCTCCCTTATAGGCGTATCCGGGCTGGGGAAATCGACTGCCTTGCAGCGCGTTCTTTCTCTGTTTCCGCAGGACATTGAGCATAAGTCGTATCAAGGCAAAATGTTGTGCTGCCATCAAATACCGTATCTGGTTGTGCAGACGCCGCACGATGCCTCAGTTAAGGCTTTGATTCTCGACATCTATTTGCAGATTGATGCCCTTTTGGGAACCTCCTATCACGTCCACGCCGAAAAGACCCGTGCAACAACCGATGTTCTTGTAAGTCAGCTCAGTTTAATTTTGCGGTCTAATCATGTGGGGCTTCTTGTCGTTGACGAACTACAAAATATCGCCTATCGAAAGGGCAACGGCGGCAGCAAGTTTTTGAATTTTTTGGTCCAGCTTATCAATAGCGCTGGAATTGGCATCTGCATGGTTGGGACGCCTCGTGTGTTTCAGCTTTTGCAGCAGGAATTCCGTTCCGCGAGACGCGCAACAGGGCTGGTCTATGACCGCCTGCCGAACGGTCCAGAATTTAACCTTTTGCTTCACACACTTTGGCACTATCAGTACACGCAAACCGATACCACTCTTACGCCAGAGTTGCGTTCCTGCCTGTATCGGTGGACGCAGGGAATACCGGACATACTTGTTAAGCTACTGTATCACGCGCAGGAGCAAGCGATTCTCACTGGAACAGAATCCTTAGATGCCGAAAAATTAAAACGTGCACTTCAAAGTAACCTCGGAATGGTAAATGATTATCTGTCTGAGCTGGACCGTACTCCGTCTTCGAATACTTATACTCCTGTGCACAGTAAGGTTCAAAAAGAGGCATCGCCGTCTACTGTTCAGACCCACACAAGGCAAGATTTCGTACACGCTCTCAAAATTGCCAAGCGACAGGGGCTTTCTCCGTTAAGCGTATACAGCGACTACATCAAAGGGGAGGTGTCTATATGATTTCGTTTTTCCCTGCTCCATATCCAGACGAACTATGGTATAGCGTCATTTGCCGTTTTCACGTCCGCAGTGGCAATTACTGTGCCAAACACACCATGCAACAGCTATATGGTGACACGTACCGCACTCCAAGCCTGATGCTCTGCGGGGGAATAAACACACTGTTGCCACAACTCTCACAAGGATACTTGCACACGAAGGACATTGTAATGCAGCATACACTTTATCCATACTATGCTCGATTTTTTTCAACGCAACGTAAGCGCTCCACCTATGCTTATACTGTCAACGGTAATCCTGCAGCCGTGCACCGGATGGGTATTTCGCAGGCTAATGGGACTCACTGCTCTGTAATGCGCTATTGCCCCGTCTGCTATCAAGAGGACTTGCAGTTATACGGCGAACCGTACTGGCATCGCAGTCACCAACTGCCGGATATGCAGATTTGTACCAAACATCACTGCTGGCTGGTCGATACTAATGTCGCATACAATAGCACACGACAACAAGAACTATTTCCTGCAACATTTACTATGGAGCTCGCAAAAGAGCATACAAAGCCTGTGCCGGATTGCTTGCTGGCATTAGATTTATTGTTACAGGATACGTTAGATTTTAGTTTCGACTTTAAGGACGGGTCTGTTTATCACGCCGTTCTTGACCGTGAATTACGTTCCCGTAGCTGGCGTTCCCTGACAGGGGGACGCACCTACGCATCAAAGATTGAAAATGCACTTTTAAGTTTATACGGCACTTCTATTCCGGCAGGGGATATAGCCGCCAAGCAACTGCACGCCACCTTATGCAACAAGTCTGTTGCACCGCGATACGTTCTGCAACTCGCTGTTCTGCTGGGGCTATCTCTCCACGACCTGCTACACGCACCTGCTACTGCACCGGACTACACAACCGAAATGAAAGCAATGTATCAATCGGGAACCAGCATGTACCATATTGCCCAACTGTACGGCATGGACGCAAAGACCGTGGCAAGATGGGTTAAAACGGAAGGTCATCATCGTCCTTAATGTATCTAACATCATCTTCGTCATCGTCATTCAACATCGCAGCGCCTGCCTCTACATATTCCAGCGGTACATAGTCATCATCACTGTCGCCGTCATCATAGGGGACCATACTTATATCTATACTCTCTTGGGGTGTTTCTTCTTCGCGTTTTCGTTTTTCCTCTGCCATCTGCCTTTGCATAGCAGCAGGGATGAAAGGCACAAATTTATTTTGCGGCGGCTTTTCTTCTTTTTTCGGTGGCCACAAACCACCGCCGGGGATAGGGATTTTTTGCTTTACCGGCTGTACGGTTGCGGATACTTCGGGGGCGGGGGCTGGTTGCTGCGGAATATACGGAGGGAATTTTACTTGTGGCATTTCCTGTACAGAATTTTTGCTTTGCAAATTTGCCTTCTTGTCAACCTTCTTCTGCTCACGCTCAGTTTTTCTCTGCTCTGCGTCCTTTTTGCCCTTCTTGTAGTCGCTCCGAAGCTGATGATATTTACCACTGCCACCTCTCATGACAACACTCGGATTAACCATCCAGCAGCTTCCACCTAAGCAAATGATGAAGTCCTTTTCCTTTAACGCCCTAATCGTGCGCTCCACCGATGCCTTTGAGGTTCCGCTGTTCTTTGCAATTACCTGCTGCGGAGCGTCCAGCGTATTGCTTGCCCAATCAAAGTTTTTTAGAATATAAATGAACACTTCATTTTCTGCACGCCCTAAACCAGCCATCGCATCAAAAAAAGGCTTATATAGTTTCCAAAAGTCCTTGCTATAATTATCCTGCATCTCAGCGATAGATGTATCAATTGGGAGCGAATAGCTTTCCCCCGTGCTTTTATCGACTATGCAAAGATGGCTAGTTGTTTTTCTCTTATACTCGTCATATTGCCCTGTCAATTCTTTCTGGTCGTTATCTGTTCCCTTGGCGAGCAGTCTTGGATTAAGCATCCATTCCCCATTTTTCCGCGTCTCTGGTTTCTGAATATTCACAACAATATCCTGCTGCTCCAAATACGCAATTGCTTTTTTCACAGTCTCTTTGTCGCATCCGGATTCTCGCACAACTTTTTGGTAACTCAATTTTACTTTGTTCGTAAGCGCCTTTACATTTTTCAAAACTACTGCCGTCACTTTGCTGATAGGCGCGGTCATGCCATGAAGTTTATCAAAGAAAGCAGGGGACGCTTTCCAAAAGCCAATGTCCGAAAAATATTCATAATTTGGTTCCTCTGGCAGAGAATAGGTTGCCCCCGTTTCCGTGTTCACCAGAACTTTCGAACTGTCCATATTATTTTGCTCCATTCGCATGAGATTTACCTCTTGATGGCTAGTATTCGATTTCTTGACGGTTAGTATTCGATATTCTGATGGAATTTACGTCAAGATTCACTTTTATTTTGCGTGTTTACTATTTAGTATTTATACGATATATCGTAATATTAACAGTCTACTCATTTTTGAGTAACATATGTTCTTCTCTTCTTATCTTATCGTCCTATTTATTTCTAGGCGCTCAAAGAGCGCCTTGGACTGAATAGGAAAGTACTGCGAGGCGTTGCAGACTCTTTCTTCTTTGTTGGTAGCATTCCGCAAAGTTCCATCTTTGTGCTTCAAAGTCATCGTGTTCATTTCTCGGTTTCTCTGCTCTGTCTCTTCGTTCAGCTTTGGGTTGCAAAGGGAAGTTTTGGGGTGTCTACTTACTAGGCAGGCACACTGCCCGAAGCCCGTCTTTTCGTTCTGGAATACGCACAATAGGGGGAGCCGTGCCTCTACTATCAATTAACCCCTGCTAGGGCGGAGGGCATCTTTCCTGCTTGCTGATGGCAGGTGGTCTGCCGCAAGGGAAAGTTGCTACTACCGGACAGTTCCCATCGTTCTGGACGGACGGCCGAGCCGTCCCGCTACTGACGGTAAGTTCAGCGCGGCAGGCACAGTGGCAACAGCGGCAAGCTTTTTCTCTGCAAAGGGAAGCGTTCTTCCAGCCGAGCATACAGCCCCATACGCGCGCTCTGCGTGTTCTGGTAGGCAAGTTCCCACGTCCATAGAGGAAGCCGCTGTAGCGCCCTCAGCGTTGCCGTGAGAGTGCGTATTCCTGCAATGACACCTTCTGTTGGCAGGATGCTCTGCACAGGAGATTCCTCACTGTCGTTCTGCCGTTGCGTTGCTAAGAGGGCGAACCGAGAGAAGCGTTCCGTTCCTCTCAACAGAGCCTCTAGGACCGCAGCGCTGGCGCTCTGGAAGGTAAAATCATGTTCCCAGCATTCAGCGCTTCCTATAGGCTTCCATGCCGCTATGGGAGCCGCCTACACTGACGTGGGGAATGTGGCTTTCCGGCTGTAGCCCGTTGCAAGTGGGACTTCCAGAACGATAAGCACATAAAAAGAGCCTGCACATTAAGGGGCACCCGCCAACCTGCCGGTGGGGATAGCTCCTTGTTGTGCGGGCTTGTTTTTTTGCTCTATAGTGCACTTTTCAAATTACAACAATATAGTACATCACTTCGCACAAATGTGCAACCTCAACCGTACAAAATATTGCTTTTCTCATATACAAAAAGGCGACTTTTTAAGGAATTTTCCCCAAAAAGGTCGCCATAATTTGCTTCAATTCATTTTAAGTGTACTGCCCATTTATTTGAAGTAGAAGTTTTTATGTAACCGCACAGCTCCACTATCTGCTATAACATATAGGTCATCTTCCAAATGTGCAAGGTCTGCTGGTTTGATAATCAACTGCGGACGCGGACCGTTGTCAACTGCCACAAGCGACCGCCTTTCACCAATCATTTTGGAAAAATATTCCTGTGTCTCGGTGTCTTTGCAGCCCAACAGAACGACAAAGCGAAAGTTGCCCAGCATTGCAATCTGCTCGTCTTTTCCATAAATCATTGTTATATCGTGCAAATTTTGTGTGATTATCAGAATCCTAATTTTTCTTTTACGCAAGCGCCGAAGGGCCGGTGTAATTTGTAATCGCCCAAAAGACGCAAACTCGTCCAGACAAAATAGAATCATTCGCTTATTTTCTTTGGGTCTTGATGAAAAATACTCCATTGATTGCGCTGTAATTATACGCATTAAGTCGCCATAGATTTCGAGCTTTTCTTCCGGGATGTAAACATATATACTATTTGTTTCCAGCGTGGCCGGACAGATTGATTGTTCATAGCTGGTAGGTGTCCTAAGTGCATTTTTAATTTTTTCGTTTGTGGCAAATAATTTTAGTGCATCATCGGCGGCTTGTTTGCAACCTGCTGTATTTTGTTCGCTTGCGCCGGAAAAGCTGCTAATGTACATATTGGCAGTTTGGTTATTTTGCTTTGCAATATCGTTCAGTAGGGAGCGCCAATCATTGCCTAAAAAGTGTTCACATATTTTTACGAAACCCCAGCCCATGCCGTAGTAGCAAATAAGCGCTGCCGTTATCATTTTTCGGCCATTTTTCGTAAAAAATATGCCAGCCTCGCTATCATTAGCCTTATCCGGCAACAGCAGGTAGGCAAGTTGCTCCAAGCGCTCCTGCCGTTCAGTGTCATCGTCTACTGCGTTGATTGACGCAAACACGTCATAGGGGATACAGTCTTCAGAGGTTGGGTCGTAGACAATTTTATTTTCTGTGTGCACATTAGCAGCAATGTCGCCGGAAATGTCCACCACCAGTGCCGTGCCTTGCCAACTACGCAGCGTTGGAATCAGCAGCGCACTTGTCTTACCTGTGCCAGACGGTCCCAGCACAAGAATGTGCCCCTCGTCTTGTTCGGGGGAATATGCCCGCAAGCCGAATCGTTTGCCAAACACAATACCTCGTGCCTGCCCTTTTGGTTTATATCTAATATCTGATTTCTTCAATATGCTTGAGATATGCTTGCTTCGTCCCTTTACGCAGACCACCAGAACGAGTACCGACAGCAGAATCACCGTCACCATCATCAGATATAAATTGATAGTTGTAATTATCTGGTTCATCGCTGTTACCTCAAAAATGCAACTGCGGTCCAGACGACTCTCCAAAATAGAGCGTCTGGTTGCGTTCTTCCAGCCTGCGCTCAATCTCACACTCCGTTTTAAGTTCGGCCACCGTGCGGTTGCCTCCCTGCTCGCGCGTGATGCCCGTCATGACACGGGCATCGTCCAGACCGTGTGCGTCAAGATAGCGTTGCATATCCGGGTGAAAATTACGCAGTTCACGGCGGGTGAGCACTTCGTGTGCACAGATTTTATAACCCTGCTCATGCTTGGGGTCCTCAACGGTCGGGATGAAACAAAAGTGCAGGTGCGGCTGTCCGCCCTCATCGTCGTGGACGATTGCCTGCACTACATTTTCTTCACCGTAACGCGCTGCGAGAAAATCATACACTGTTTCAAAGAACTGGTGTTCCCGCTCCTCCGCCAAGTCTTGCGGTGCTGTTACAATCCAGCCCGCCATCACCTTGACATCCTCTCGGCCATAGCAGTACAATTCACTTTTGCGTTGGAGAAAATAATCATAATCGGTCATGCCCCGGTCTGGCGACAGCTTATAGTCATAGCATTGCCGCTCCGGGTCAATATCGGGATTGGACGATTTCGCAATCTCGCGTTCATTATGCCGTAATTGGTTGCGGACTGCACCCGCCGAAAATTTTTTTACGCTTGCCATTGTTGCTCATTGCTCCTCTCTGTAGTGCTGCGGCACACGGAAAAAGAAAATGGTGACTCAGACATATCGGCTGTAAGCGCCCGACACAACGACGTCGGTCACTTAGCCGCTATGTCTGAGTCACCATACAAGATATAGCAGTCCCTGCGGGGACTCCTACCGCCCGCGAGCGGGCTTATCTTGCCAAAGGACTTTACGCAGTGCTCCGCGCTGCCCGCCCTCTGGACTCCCTGCCGTGATGCCTTGCCCTCCGAGGCAAAACATCCCGGCATTGGGGCTGCGGCCCCCTCGCAACACCCGTGCGCTGTTAGCTTACGGGTGTTTCTCCCCCTTGTTGGGATTCTTTACGGCGGACCGTTTCTTCTTCCCGCCGCATCTGCTCAAGCATCCGTTCGTTCATACTCACCATCGCTGCCAGCATCACATCTTCTGGGCGAAGAGCGCTAATGTCTAGCTCCGGCACGGTATCGACCGTACACTCCTGCGTATACGGGTCGTAGGTCGTGTCCATAATTGCACACACTATACCTTGGTCCGTTATCATCTGTGCAACGCCCTCGTAGTGTGCCAGCGCAGGTTTCCCCGGCACAGGGTTCGGAGAATGAAAAAAGCTTGATTCCATGAATCCGCACAAGCTCTCTGCCTTGATACATTTGTCCATATTGTTCACCTTGCCTGCGCATGAAGGTACTCGTTGGTAGCTGCAGCCAGCTTATGTAAGCTTTCTGCGTCCCAATCAATTAGCGTAACACCCGCCGGGGCCTCGATGACCTTGTACTTGTCCGTCATCGGGTCGTAGCTGGTCTTGACAGTCCCTCGGACGATGCCCAGCTCCGTACTCAAGACTGCATCGCACGTCCAGATTTCTTTCTCGCTGCCGCTCACGCACTCACGCTTAGCGCCCGTGAACTGCACACACGCCACTTTGTATTTTTTTGACATATAGATTACCTTCTTTCTTTTTTTGCACGCTGTAGGGTGCTGCGGGATATGCCTGTCATTCTCTCTACCTGCTTGTAACTGTATGTTCCAAGCAAGCCGACAGCGTGCTCAATCTGCTCCTTGCCGTACTTGGGTGGGCGGCCATCACGATAGTTCGGCTTGAGTCTTGCAGCGGCTTTGCCGGATTGTGTGCGCTCGATAATCTGCGACCTTTCAAACTCCGCAAAGGCCAGCAGCATCGTTGCCATAAGCCTACCCATAGGGCTGTTGTCAATCAAGCCCATATTGAGGATATGGACGGTCACGCCTTTATCCTTCAGAGCGTCAACGTATCCCAGCCCTTCTTTGACTGTTCGGCAAAAGCGGTCCATTTTACAAACCACCAGCACATCACCTGCGGTCAGAGCGTTGCATAGCGCATCGAACTTAGGGCGTTCGTGAGCGCCGGATGCAGCTTCCTCAATTATTTTTGCAGTCGGATATTTTTGCAGTATTTGTGCAGCCTGCTCCTGCAGCGACGTCCCCGGCACTTGTCCCGTTGTCGAGACTCTAACATAGCCATATACCATCGTATCACCACCTCACTTTTGGGCATAACTTCTGGACAAGGAGAAAACCGCATTCCTGCGGCCACCGCAAATCGCGCTCACAAGTTTTAACTTTTGACACAGTTACGGCATTTTTCCTGTCCTCCACTTATAATACTATGCCATTCGCACGTTTCCGCAAGCGCTATATTGGAAAAAACAGCAAAAAAAGAAGAGCCGCGCAGTATTTGCACGGCTCCTCTGGCAGTCTCCATAAAATATCATAAATAAAGAGTCAATATCATTTAAGGTAGGGTAACGGATTGTTAGTCCACCTCGGTTTTTTGACGCTGCTATGAACAAACAGTTTCGGAAAAGTTTTCGCGTTTTCGCCCAGAATCTTCTTAAATCTGCACAAAATTACGGCGTCTGGCGGCGGATGAGCTTTACACCTCGAATCGCAGATTGACCTTCTGGGAATATCATATTTAGCTTTTTCTCATATATTTCTTCCGGGCTCAGTATCACTGGTCTATGCCTACCATCAGCTCTCAACATACGAGCGCTTTTGTTTCTTCCACAATGTAAGCACATGCAAAAAGAAATATACGTAATGCCTTTCGCACCGCATTCAACACAAGTGGCTTGCTCTTTGTCACGATTCCACTCTTTTGTTTCTTTACCGGTAAGAGGGTCTATTACGTTTGCATTCCTTTTGCTTCTGCCTTTTTTCCATACGGTATGATTGCAGCTTTTGCACATGCCCCATGCAGCATTATAAATGTCATTATCAACGCAGCCACACAAAAGGCATTTTTTTGCTTTGATTTGCTTCGGGTGTTTTTCAGCTATTTGCTTTACCACATCACTGATTTTCCCATTATCTCTTGTGTCTTTCTCGTCCGCTATGCCCCAGCCGTTTGCAGGAAAAAGCCGTATGTATTGTTTCCACTCGGCACCTGTATAAGAACAGCCAACAGGTTTTAATGCCATCGGGAGCTTATCCGAATATATTCTTTCTGAATTTGCCGGTTTAGCCATTGTTTTTTCCTCGTTCCAATGTTGTTCTTAGTCTTTCTTTTGATTTTATTATACCACATTTTTGAGAAATGGACAACTTGTCAGCCGGGAATTTGCTCGACGGAATTAGAACTGCCCATCATACGCGAAATGTATGCACAGGTAATCTCATGTACATGTTCAGACAAAATCGTTCTCACTTTTGCTGTTTTATGATTGATTCTGTTGCATTTTTATGGTATTATAAAAATCAAGAAATCTCAATTTCTGACGGTATGCAGGAGTAAATTTTATGGATAACATACAAAATCTGCCGAACGCTGGACTTGAAGATGTTTTCGATATTCAGAGCCTGTATAGCAAGATGAACACTGAATCCTCGGAAGAACGGCAGAAAACACTTTCTGCACTTCGGGAAAAAGCCCGTCGGTATCTGCCGGAAACAGAAAGAACTGCTAAGTATTTGAACGCCTTAATAGAGTACAAACGCCTTCAATTGGGTCTCTCTGTAGAGGAGTATGCTCCTTTGCTCGGTATGCCTATCAGCGCCTATCAAAAGGCATTTCTCCAACCAAATGTGCGATTTGGGTCCTATTACTTTTCCTACCTCGCCCAGTTCTGCTATCTTTTTGGCTATGACCTTGATGCCCCGAAGGAAGCTACTATACCCCAAACCGTTGCCGACCTCTATGCACAGGAGCTTGCAGCGTTCCTTGTCTCTTTGGGTCCCGATGCAATGGACGACATCTCCAGAGCGATTATTAACTCAAGCCATGTAGATGTCAAGGTAAAACCGCTTGCCGGGCGGCTTTTTTCAAAGACCAAAAAGGTGTTTTACGGTGATGATGGAAAACCTATTCTCGACAAACTCAATTACAATTCCTACATTTCCGAAGCCAAAAAACAATTGAATGCTCTCGATAAGAGCAGCACCACACAACAAGAAAATTGAAATGCACTTTTTAAGTAAGGGGGAGCAATTATGAACGAGTCCATGCTTACCAAGATTCTGGCCATGCTTGACCCAGAACAGCGAGTCGAAATCTATAAGATTCCCGAATCCTCGGAATCGCCCGATGACCGCGTTCTTATTCTGACGGGCGAGGCTGGACGAATTGACCGGCAGTCACTTATTGATGACGGTTATGAGATTTCTGGACTCTACGTCAACGTAGACGGCACAGTTGTTCTCGAAGTCGAGGAATCCGACCCGGACGACGGAGAATTAACCCTGTACGATGTCCTGCGCTGCATGTATCCGAGTGAAAAGGCTGTCGTTGTTTATCGCGCAGGTGAGAGTCGTCCGCTTGCAACTATCCACTACGGGACTGTCTCCGACTTAATTGATGCCTTATGCTCTGGCGAGGAAGACGATAGCGATGTGGTCTGCTCCGTCAATGTCCGTAACATTATCGCAGGAGATGAGGTCAGTGACGAGCAGCTTATCACAATAGAGGTAGGCGAACCGCTCGACTTATCCGCATATCAATAATTATTCGAAAGCTGGTATCATCTATGGCAAGGTCTCGTCGTCCCTACCATTTGACTCCTGCCGAGGAGTCCGTGATGAATGTGTTTTGGGACAGCAAAAAAGCCCTCTCCCAAGCGCAGGTCATTGGAAAAGCTGAGGAAGATGGCAACCTTAACTGGAAAAAGCAGACTATCTTCTCCCTTATCAACAGCCTGCTGGATAAGGGTCTGATTCAGATGGAAGGTTCTGTTCGCTCCGGCAAAACCTACGCCCGCACGTTCGCCGCGACGATGAGCCGCCCGGAGTATTACGCCAAGATGGTGGCGCATACCCTCAACGACAAAGAAATTGTGGTGTTCAAACGGACATTGAGACTTGAGACCAAAAAAGTTGACGGCATTGAGGACACCCCAGAGGCGATAATGCAATGAAAAAGCCCCATATAAACGCAGCTAATTGGAAAAGCTATTCTGATGGAATTGCAGAAAAGCGGGAATCTTGGGTCAAAGAAACCTCCGCAACGATAGTTTGCATTATGGAATGGAAACGCTTTATCCTCGGATTGAGTATGGATGATTATTACGGCGGACTCCTTCATTACAAAATGAATCCCCGCACCTGCAGAAAGATGCTCGATGGAGAATCCAATGTTCCCATGGAGCTTTTCCTTTCCTTCTGCTTCACCTTTGGATACGATATAAAGCGATTCGCCGCATCTTCAGAATTTCTAACCAGTGGTAGGTCTAACGGCGACTATCTCCGAATCGGTGCTGCTGTTGAGGCTCTCGGAAAAAACGGTGTTTGTGAATTGGCTTCTAACATTTCCAGTTCCTGTGCCTCGGCTACATTCGCTACACGCCGTCAATTGGCAGGGGTATTACGCGATTTTGCTGATTCTATGGAGCGCGCCGATAATATTGCCACTGATGAAGCAGACCTAAATTGTGCTGTAGATAACGTAAACAAGGAAGCCGCATCTGAAATCGAACGACTAAAACGAGTTCAAGACAGAGAAGAAGTATCAACAGACGTCATATGAAAGAGGACGGTACTGGTTGCCACTGACAACCGTACCGTCCTCATTTCATCTCTTGTTCTTTTTCTCGAAAATCTTCTGTGTCAAAAAATTCGTAGAGCGAAATCCCCAATCCGTCACACAGCAGCTTAATGGTAACGATGCCGGGATTTCTACTGCCTCCATGTATAATATTTTTCAATGTCGAGGGCGGCACGCCGCAGGAACGCGCAAGCTGGTGCAGATTATACCCGTGCTCCGCGCACAACTGTTGTATACGCATAGCGACCAATTCTCGTGTGTTCACACTGCATCACTCTCCGCCCATATATGGTCTATAACCAGTATAAGCGGTGAGAAATGCGCACAACGACCATATATGGCCTTTTCTTTTCGGGGAATGGATGCTATAATAAGCAAAATGAGAAAGGGGGCGAACTATGAAAAAACAAATCCGCGCGGCAGTAATGGGGTTCGCGGCGGTGATTATCACGGGTGGTGTGCTATTGTGGGCGACATCTCCGGGAATGACGATTAAGCGTAAATATGAGTGCTACAATGGCAAGGCTGTTGACGGAAAGCACATCTTGCAGGAAATCACGTTACCGGTTTACGACAAAATACAGATAGTCACAGCATTGGAAGCCTGCAACCTGCAAGACGGCATACTTGTACTTGCCTATCCCGCCTGCCCTTTCTGCCGCAATCTGATGCCAGAACTGCTGAAAGCTGCTAAAGATACAGGAACGGAACTATATTATTGCGAACTTAACAAGTACCGCGATACCTACATTTATGACCGTGAGTTAAACGCGCCAGTACAAATAAAACCAGCCGGAGAGGGCTACGTCGAACTGCTCACATGGCTGGACGGATACACGCACGACTACATGGTAAAGGACCCTGCGGGCAACGAAATCCCTGTAGGCGAGCAACGTATAAGCGTACCCACGCTTATACGCGCCCAGAACGGAAAGCCCGTATCTCAGTGGCAGCTAGAATATGTGCAGGACGTTACTTATCCCGACAGCGGCTATGACCGATGGGACGAGAACGTGCAAAATAAAGTCTATAGCGTATTATGTCAATATTTGACAGGAGAGGAGTCAATCGAACAGTAAAACCGTAAAAAGCCTGCAAGAAGTGTTGAGGCAAAAGGTACTGTATAACGGTTATATTGGTTGTAGAAATTACAAATTTATGGTATAATGCAGATGTACAGAAGGATAGGCAACCAATGGCTCACAGCCTCGTCGATGACGAAATCCAAAGCTGCATAGAGTCGGCTGAACCTATCACAATTATGTTGCCTCGGCACCAGACGCCGGGAAGGAGAAAATTGAATATGAAGAAGAAAATCATGTCGATGGTCATTGCCGCCGCAGCAATGGCACTGTCGCTGGTTGGATGCGGTGTTGACATCAACTCCATCGGATTGCCTCCGAATGTAGTGATGGAAAAGGGTGAGACGCAGCAGCTGGAAATCGAGTACGGCACGGACGATAAAGCCGAGCAGGAAAAGATTGCCGAGGCTGCCTCGAAGCTCACCATCGAGTGGACCTCCTCCGATGAAGAGGTCGTCACGGTCGATGCCACCGGTCTCATCACCGCAGTCGGTGCAGGTGAGGCTGATGTCACGGCTTCCGCAAAGGATGTGAACATTTCCTCCACTACTCATGTGAAGGTCGTCATCACACCCACCGGTGTAGAAGCACCCGAAGCCTTGGAGCTTGTCACGAACGGCGAGAACTCCAAGAATCTGGATGCCAAGATGACGCCGGAGGACGCGACTGAGGTAAAGCTGGCATATACCTCCAGCGATGAAAGCGTAGCTACCGTAGATGAGAATGGTCTTGTCACGGCAGTCGCTGACGGCGAATGCACCATCACGACCTATGTTGTTGCAGATGCTCCTGCAACAGCCGAGACAGCTACACAGGAAGCTGCTGCAGTTGTAACGGATGAGGGAACGCCCACGGAAGGTGAAAATTCCGAAACCACCGCAGATTCCGAAACTGTCACGGTGCCGGACAATCTCGACTCCGCATTCGGCGTTGTGTCCGAGGGACTCAGCGCCACCACCAAGGTAATTGTCACCACCAAGGTGGAGAAAATCGAGCTGGACAAAACCGAAGGCATCCTCAATGTTGGCAACACGGTGACCATCACGGCTACCGTAGCGCCGGAAGAGGCTACCAACCCGGCAGTCACTTGGTCCTCCAGTGACGAAAGCGTAGCTACGGTTGATGAGACCGGGAAGGTTACTGCAGTCGCTGTTGGGAATGCTACCATCACCGCTACCAGCGAAGATGACAGCAGCGTGAGCGCAGGCTATGAGCTCACGGTCCAGCAGAAGAAGGCTGCCACCACCACGAAGAACAACTACTCCGGCAGCACCTCTGCTGGCGCATCCACTGTTCCGAGCTACACGGCACCCACACAGCCGGTAACGCCCAGCGCTCCTGCACCTGCACCTGCTCCGGCACCTGCACCTGCACAGGCTCCCGACCCCGCACCTGCTCCCGCTGAGCCTTCTCAGCCGAGCGGTGGGAACTCCGGTGGAGGGAACTTCGATGATGGGTCAAAGCCGGAAGATAGTTTTGGTCAGTCCTCTGGCATTGACTGGACGCAAGACAGTTCCAATGGAGAAAGCGACAATTGTGAAGTAAGATGTTAAATAAAGGAGAGGCTTTTAAGAGCCTCTCCTTTATTTATTGGGGAAAAATACATTGAGAAATATATTTAATGGAATACGACGCATATTTTCTCCAGAAGCAATTTGATTTAGAATTTGTTTGATTTTTTCTTCACTTAGATTGCATTGCTGTAATGCCCAGATAAACCCATGAACTTGCACACCGTTTTTTTGTTGCAAATTTTCTTAATCGTTCGTCGCCTGTAACTAATATCCAGTTTCGAATTTTTGATACTGTATAAGCAATGCAATCATAATATGATAAATGAATATTGTTATTATAAATTGTGGTTGCTATATTAAACTCATCATCTGTCATATCAAATGTCTTTAGCCCACAATTTACCAATTCTTCTCTATATCCTATGGGAGTGAGTATCTCATTCTTAAACATAGTAGCTTCAATATATACATTATTATTTGATGCAAGAAATTCTTTGTATACATTACATTCTTTCGCATCAAATAATATATTCGAATCAACAAACAACGCCATTTTTATAATACTTTCCATAGTTTGCTTTTTCTTATTATTATAATAGCTAAATGCTGTTTCTTCAATACATAAAGAGAGACTATACAAAAAACGACCGTTTCAAAATCGAAACGGTCGTTAAGCTGAAATATGATTTGCAATAAAAGCCGCATGTACAGTGTGGAGTAGGGGATTTTCAATCTTAGACTCCTTTACTTTAAGGAGCGAAAACGTATATCACACGTTACTAAATCCCACTGTTATAGACTGTGGGGAGTCTCTAGGCACTGACCCTTGAATGCTGCATATGCTTCCCGCACGGGGTCGCCCCTATAACAGCAAGTCTGCCTATATTTCCTAACATATCACACATACTTGATATTCATATTGTCTTCTGCATTAGTAAGTAGAAATTGTACTCAAATCATTTTCAACTTACAAATATATTATACTACAAAATCGTGTTTAAGTCATTTGTGTATGGCGATTATTAACAAACTATACATAAAAATATGTACTTAACAAAAGCGTAGCTAAATGCTAAAATTTTGCTAAAATGTGCGAATTGAATAAAATGAGTAGCAGGGAAGGGGAGTGACCATTCATGATACTGCACAACGATATTTGGGGTGACACCAGCGTCACCCTCATTGAAGAGATAGACAATCAGTTCCTCATTGTTGGAGAACTCAACATGCTGGCACTGTACAGCAAATTGGACAGAAAACAAAGTAAAGCGCTACAGGAAGCGCTGACAACATTTTACGAGATTCTTTTTAGCAGTAAAGACAAAGATAAAATTGACGACACTGTCCCTTTTGCTCCAGACATCTCATTTGATGACGACGGCAATGGATATCTTTGCTTAGTTAGACCTATGCAGGATAACAGTGTTGCTGGGCTTAAAGGTATTGCCAAAAAAGTAGCAGAGGTTGATGCAGCGATTACAACGCTGCCTGACAGCAGGAAAGCTGTTGTTAGCTATGAGGTTGCGCAATTGATTATACATGGAGGAAAAGACGAAGTATGAAACCGATAAAGCTGAAAGAACTCCTGCGCACAGCCAAGGACCCTGCCACGCAGAGAATTGTCATTGATGAAGGTCTTTGGTTTGATGCTCCTCTATTTGAAGGAGTTGTTAAAGATGTGGATGAAGCACTCGGAGAACGTATCATATCAAATTGGCAGGTGGAAACAGATGGTACGCGCTTAATTGTATCAAGCAATCCACCCCTCCAGGATTTGCAAGAATGTAGACCTTCTAAGATAGCACATATGTGATAACTTTAGTTTTTGGGTTTGCAAAGATGATGGACTGCCAAGAAACGCAATATGAAGAGGTTGCTGTGCAGCTTGCAGCAATGCTTGCGTGTCAGTTGTAAAATGACTCCAAACAGCTAAGGACATTGTAAGCCCCATGATGACTTTCTTTGTTACTATATCTTTTACGACTAACACCTTTACATCAGCTCCTTTATAAGGGGTTTTGTCGCTAACAACTTCGCAAAGCACTCTGCCATAATAAATATTGACTTCTCGAGGCGCTTCGTTTGCGGCTAACAACTCTGGCAAAAGTTCAAGGCGGCATTGGGGAAGGCGTTTTTGCAATGTTTGTTGCCGATGCACAACAGGAATGTCTCTACAATCTTGTCCGGAGTTCCCGGTTTTTGTGGTATCCGGTTTTTGATTGTTATCAACCATCGAACGCAAAAGCATGTCGAGTTGAGAAACAGCTTGCTTCTCAATATCGCCTCCAATTTTCTCGACATCTTTGATTACAATTTCTTTCAATGTGTACATGCATCCTTCGCCGTGTTCTTCGTGTGGGTGTCCGCGATAATAAAGGAGACCGTTCGTGTGGACAACTGTCAGTGGAACAGCTTTACAGTATGGGCAAAATATGTGTCCCTTGTACCGCCTTTCATAAACCGTATGGTCGAGATTGTACTCGTTGCGTATCTGCATGATTGTGACCGGTTTGTGTGTGATGTTGAAAAAAGCCTCTGTGTACTTTGGCATAGACTAACAACTCCTTTGTGATTTGAGGTGATTATTATGATTACTTTACATGACTTATTGGACAATTTTTGTTGCATTGACCCATACACTGACTATGCAATCGTCAACATAGAAACAGGTGAAGTGCTTGTTGACCGTGTCCACGATAAGACATACACGGTTGATGATGTTGATGATTACGCAAAGTTCTTACCTTATGCACGCAAGCAGGTTCGAGCGTGGGAAACAAAAGATGGGAAAATGATATTCTATATTCTGCCGCCAAGAAAAAAGAAGGCAAGGCGATGAAGCCAACAATGAAGAACAAATTATCAACGGAGAAAACGCAATGATTTTACATCACTACATTTGGGGTGATATCGACATCGACATCGTCGAGGAGGTAGCACCACATTTTCTGATAGCAAAGCACTATGGCAACTTAGCTCTTTTTTGCAGACTCACAAAACATCAGAACCATTACTTTCGCAATTCCGACAAGAGCTTTTACGCCGCAGGTTTTGACGATGAAGGCAAAAGTATGAACCCCTCAGACGAGTACATTCCGTTTGTGCCAGACATCTTGTACGACGATGATGGCATTGGCTATTTATGCTTGATGCAGCCCTCATGGCTTCACACGATAGACGACATTAGACATAAAATCGATGGCATACTTGCAACAGACAAAAAGATTCGTGAACACGATGAATACTATGTCGGCTCATTAAGGAATGATATTATCAGCTATGAGTTGGTTCAGCGCGTAGAATGAAAGGCAGTGATGGCAATGAAGCCAATAAAACTTAAAGACCTTTTAACACAAACAAAAAAACCAGTGACACAGCAAATCGAAATAATGGAAGACTACGTGCTATCAGTAAAAACAGTATTTGAGGGAGCAGTAAAAGATGTTCCAGAGGATATGTTGAGTAAATACTGCATAAGCGACTGGTATGTCAGAGGCGAAACCTCTGTTCTTGTCGTTCTGGTGTGGACTAATCCGCATGAGCAACCAAATAAGTAGATGAACGCAAATAGCAAGTGTACGGAGAACTAAATAGGGATGTGCTAAAGTTTTTGGACAATGCCAAAAAAGCTATATGAATTGGCTTTGTTGAATTCTGAAGGACATTTTTTGTATTGGTGTCAAAGTGCTCCCAAATTGCGCCGGATAAAGTCAATGCCATAAGAGTCGCTCCTGTATCGCATTCTTTCAAGATGAGTACGTTTACGGTTTCCGTTTTATCTTTGTACCGCTCATTCGTAACGTTGGACACCAACTGGCAATTTACAACCCCGTAATAAATGCATACGCCTTCCGGCAATTTGTTGGACTCAATCCGATACGGCAATTCCTCAAGACGACATTGCGGGAGACGGTTTTGGCGCACTTGATGTTGATGCTCTGCATGAGCATCATTCCTGTTCCCATTGCCGTTTGCAGGCTGCCGATTTGCATTGAGAAGAGGGGTGGTAAATGTAAGCCGGAACAAGAAATCTCGTTGAGCTAAAGCGTGGTCTTCGTCTTCTCCGCGAAGCCTACTAATATCTTTGACAATGTGCTCATCCAACACAAAACCGCACCTATCAGGATGTACTGCGTTTGGATGTCCACGAAAATACAAGCGTCCTTCGTCATGAACAAGGGTAAGGGGAACAACACCACAGCCGGGACAGAATAGATGACCTCGATAATTACGCTCGTAAGCTGCAGGGTCAGCAGCACATTCTTTGCGCACATGCATAATGTCAATGTTTCTGTTAGTAATGTCATTGTATGCTTCGGTATACTTTGCCATAGGTTTACAACTCCTTTTGTGATTTGAGGTGATAAATGTGATTACAATACATGATTTGATGGGAAATGGTTGCTGCACGAACCCCTATACTGATTTTGCTATTGTGAATATCAAAACAGGGGAAGTGCTTGTAGACCGTGTTCACGACAAAACCTATACAGTCGATGACAACAAGGACTATGACCAATTCCTTGCATATGAATGGAAAACCGTGAGAGCGTGGGAAGCAAAAGATGGGAAAATGATTTTCTATATCTTGCCGCCTAAAAAGAAAAACATCATCTCAGCCTAATCTTTGCCCACACTTATAACTATACCACAAATTTGTAAAATTGATACTAGCTTTTCTTTGCACAAAATAGATTTCCACTTTACACAAAACGAAGATGAAGTTTTCATACACAATAACATAAAAGAGGAGGCTACCCACGCATGGGGTGACCTCCTCTTCTTTGCGCATACCTCAACACCGCACCGCCACCGAGTACCTCCAGAACAACTTCCAGAGTAGTTAGATGGAGCGCATAGCGTCTTTCTTGCTATTCGTGTCATTTGGTGTGGGTTTCAGCTATTTATTCGCGTAATTTTACACGAACATATAGTAAAAAGGGAGCCGCATTTTGCGACTCCCTTTAGTCATTGCAATATCTTGTCCAGTTGTATATTCAGAATTCGGCTCAACGCTTCCAGCCGGTCCATCGGAACATTGATGCCCACCGGCGCTTGGAACCGGAAGCCAGCCATGTTTTTCAACTCTGCTCTCAACTCATCTGTAAGGACCGCCTGCGCAGTTTTGATGAAATCTCCACTGATTCTTGGCTCACACTTCGATATACACCACTCCGGACGCTTTTCAAGAGCTTCCGTATCGAATTGGAACAGCAGACTGCGGTTGTTATCGTATATGGGAGCCATGCCGGTAATGCGCATCGTATCATTATCGAAAAGAAAACCGACATTTCCTAAGTGACGGTCAATGTTGAGTATGAGCGCATCCAAGACAAACATCCTGCGCATAAGGTCTTCGCTGCCGTATTGCGCGGCAAAGCGCAAAAGTGCCGCAGGATTTCTGCGGTTGGAAACCGGCAATGCCGACATTTTCACCAAACCAAATTGTTCGTTGGTAAACAGCTTGCACTTAGATGCCAATCGTCCGTGGTAGAAAGTAAGGTCGTACCCAACGCTATTTTGACAAAGTATATCCGCTACCTGTGACGCGAGAAATTCAGATAGAGGCTCAATTTCATAGGTGTCGCTGCCGCTTTTGTACAAATAAACCGTATCATTTTCCCGCTGCCAGCACTTTGCATAAGCGCCATCTGTTCCAAATTCGGGGGATGTTGAAGAAAGAGTGGTAGAAGAAATTACCCCGTCAAAAGCCGCGTTGGAAACCAGTTCATCAAACTCGTTGCGATAGAGAGATACCTCGTTCCACGTCAAGGGACTTTCCGGCTCTTTTGCCCAGAATGTGTCATTGAGAGAAAGCGCATGCGTTACCCGCAAGAAATTCTCGGTGGATTCACAGCCGTACTTTTTCAAAAGCTCTGCAATGTGTTTTCTGTGCTTAGGTGCTTTGCGTGCATCAAGAAAATCACTGATGTTATTATAACCAATGGGTCTGAGTGAAGTATACCATTCGATTTCTTTGCCCGCCGTAAAGCCGAACTCGTCCTCATAACAGTCGAATAAAAGCCATGGGGCATCTTTGTTCATCAGCAAGAACAGCACGCGGAATCACACCTCACTTTACAAGAACTTTTACTTTATCAAAAGTATACCGCAATTCATTGGAATTGTCCATGAATTTCGGACGAGGGAGATAGCGGATATAGAGGTTACAGTAATGAAGTGAGCATCGGTTTCGACCGATGCTTTTTTGTTTGGAAATGAGGAACGGACCGCTGCGGCGGGGACGGGAAGCGTGACCCTGCCGCTCAGAAAAGTATATAAGCCCACACCCTTTAGTCAACAAACTTTCACGGCATATTCTCGCACTTTGCGGGGGTGCTGCGATATTCCATGATTTGTTGACACAGGGGTGTGGGCTTTACTTTTTCTTTTCGCCGGCAGGGGCCAAACCTGCAAACCGCTTCGGCGGGGATTTAAAAGTGAACTTTTAAGACGAAAGGAAAGCGAAAGATGAAACAGACAGTCAAAACAAGCCGCGTCGCCGGACAGCTCGAAAAAATGTTCCGGCTTCTCAACAATCATTTTTTCGAGGGCGCGTTGCCGGAAGTTGTAATCAGTTTGAAAAAGACCGTTGGAGCGTATGGACATTTTACTTGCGGCAAGGTCTGGCAGGCAGGTGATGAGCGGCGCTACGAAATCAACATAAGCTCTGCAACTCTTAACCGCTCAATTGACGGAACGTGTAGCACTTTGTTGCATGAAATGTGTCATCTAGCCTGTGCGGTTGGTTACGGCTCGAAAATCCTTGACGCGAACGGCAACCCCGAACCTATCAAAGACACCAGCAACAACGGTGTGTATCACAATAAAAGATTTAAGTCAATGGCCGAGGCGCACGGGCTGGAAGTGGAGCATCACCCGAAATACGGTTGGACCATCACCAGCCCCGGCATCGAACTGCTGGACTTCATCGAGCAGCAGGGCTGGCAGGACTTACAAATGGTCGAGGGTGTTTCACTTCTTGATGTTCTCGGCACGCTCCCCAAAGGCGGGAGCAGAACAAAAAAGCCCAGCAGCACCCGAAAGTACATTTGCCCTAAATGCGGTAACAGTTGCCGAGCAACCAAGGTCATCAACATAATATGCGGGGACTGCATGGAGCAGATGAAGCCCGCAGAATAACACAATTGACAGAGAGCACGGTCGAGTGAGATTAGACCATTCTTTTGAATTGTATTTTTTAAGGAGTTTTTACCATGAACTACACATTTTATAAATGCCCATACGACCCGGACACAGGGGCTTTGCCGTGCGGCGAGCGTCCAGAATGTACAATGTGCGATTGGTGCCATTTTGCCACCTACAAAGCGCCCAATTGTGCAAATTCAGATTTGAATGTGCACTTATAAATGTTACAATTTGCTGGATGGTATTGACCGACCGGAAAGCTGTATGGTACTATATCCAAGGGCAAATCAAAAAAGACAAAAGGACAACACAAGAATCAAAAACGCAGGCCCCTCCGCCTAACGGCTCCGGGGCCTGCTTCTTGTTTTTTACAGGTTCTTTTCCAAGCCGCCCCGCGCCCGGCTACCGCAGAAAAATCTAAGCAATATCGCAGAATTTTCCCGTTGCGCCGGACGAGATGAATTTGGACTTTCTCGGAATTGACTTTGAAGCGAGCGGAACGGAGTGGAGCGAGCGACCCTCGACTATTCTTGATTTTTTCTTTGCCTTTCTGGAAAATTTCGATTGCCCTTGGATAACAGTTTGTATAAATTTACAGCAAATATATAACCCCCGATTTCAGGCAATCGGGGGTTGTTTTTATTGCGGCCAGTCCGCGCTCCGGCTCGTAGTCTCGTCAGGGTGCATCCAGAGGACGGCATAGTGGTTTTGCGCGGCCAGGGCCTGGCCGGTCTCCTCGGGCAGACAGAACAGCCCGGTGGAAAGCGCATCGGCCAGACCTCCGGTGTCGGCGCGGGCCAGCACGGCCACGCTGCTGACGTAGCGGGCAGGGTAGCCCGTCGTCAGATCGATCAGGTGGGCGTACCGCACGCCGTCGTACTCAAAGTAGCGCTGGTAGTCGCCGCTGATGACCAGGCTGTCGCCGTCGGCCAGCTCGACGGCCTGTATGTACGCGGGGTCATCGCTCCAGGGATTCTCGACACCCGCGGTCCAGAGCTTGCCGCCGGGCTTTGTGCCGATGGCGCGCACGTTGCCGCCGATGTTCAGCAGGGCGCTGGTCAGCCCGCGGGCCTGTGCGGCCCGGGCGGTCTGCTCCACGGCGTAGCCCTTGCCCACCGCACCGACGTCGAGCGCCATCTCCGGGTCAGCAAAATAGACGGTTTGTGCTGCATCGTCCAGAACCAGATCTTCTATGTCGATATGCGCCAGCGCCGCCGCGATGGCGTCCGCGTCGGGCGGGGCAGGGGAGTCGCTTTCCCGCGCGTCATGCCACAGGCGCAGCACCGCACCTGCGGCGATGTTCGTTGCGCCGTTGGCGGCAGGGTAAGCGGTATCTTTGCACCAGCGCAAAAATGCGTACAGCTCGTCGCTGACCTGCACCGGCGCAGCGGCAGCCCGGGCGTTGACATCATACAGGTTGATGACGCCATCATAGTGGTGGTAGATGTCAAACAATTCGTTATATCGTTGTAAATCGCTGTACACGGCCTGTGTCTGGGCGTTCCAGCTGTCCTGGCTGTCGGCATAGCCCTGCACGATGGCGACAGTGTCAAACAGGTCGAACCAGGTGGCACTGTACAAATTTTGCTGCTTTTGGCAGGCGGTCAGCGGCAGACAAAGCAGTACCAGCAGCAGCGCGGTCAGGCGGCGCTTCATGCGTTGCCGCCCTGCACGGTCTCGTGCTCGGTGTTTAATTCCAGCAGCAGGTTTGCCAGCGTCCAGCCCTTGCTGGTGGGCGTGACCATGCTGCGCACCGGAATGGACGCGCCGCCCATTTTGATAAGGTCAAGGAACGCGCCCAACTCGCCGTTGTCATGGCGCAGTCCGCTGACGATGATGGCCGGGCGGTCCGGCACCGCGATAAGCGGCGCAAACGCCGGGGCCGGCCTGCCCGCGCAGAGGTCCCCAACGATGCCGCCGAGGTCGCCGTCCGCGACGGGGCGGAGCTTGACGTCATAGCGCCTGGCCGCGCGGGCGATGGCGGCATAGCTGGGGTAGCTTTCGTCAATGCGCCAGAGTAAGGCGCAGCGGGGTTCGCGGATGATTCGGGCTTTCATAATGTTACCTCGTTAAAAGGGAAGAGGGTGAACGGGCGGGCGAACCATGTTCGCCTCTACAGAGACGCTACCACCGTAGGGGCCGGGCATGCCCGGCCCGCGGCATAAAAATCGCAGCCCGTTTACGGGTATACAGGGCGGGGTTGAGGGCCGGACATGCCCGGCCCCTACGACCAGACAGAATCGAAAGGTAACACTACTTCAATGCGCCTGAAAGAACTGGAAATCCAAGGCTTTAAGTCCTTCCCCGATAAGACGAAGATCTCGATCGGGCAGGGCATTACCGGCGTTGTCGGACCCAACGGCTCGGGCAAATCGAATATCTCCGACTCCATCCGCTGGGTGCTGGGCGAGACCAGCTCCAAGCAGCTGCGCGGCAGCGGCAAGATGGAGGACGTCATCTTCGGCGGCACCCAGTCCCGCGGTGCCATGGGCTATGCCTCCGTCGCGCTGACCATCGACAACAGCGACCACGGCCTGGACATGGACGCCGATGAAGTCACCATCGGCCGCCGCTACTACCGGAGCGGCGAAAGTGAATACTCCATCAACGGCCAGAGCGTCCGCTTAAAGGACGTGTACGAGCTGCTGCTCGACACCGGCATTGGCCGCGACGGCTATGCCATCGTCGGTCAGGGCCGCATTGCCGAGATCGTCGGTGCAAAATCAGCGGAGCGCCGCGAAATTTTTGAGGAAGCGTCCGGCATCGCCAAGTACCGCTACCGCAAAAACGAGGCCGAGCGCCGCCTGGACGCCGCCGAGGGCAACTTAGAGCGCCTGCGGGACATTCTGGGCGAGCTGGAAAAGCGCGTCGGCCCCCTGAAACGCGACAGCGAGAAGGCCCAGCAGTTTCTGGAATTGAGCGAGAAGCGCAAGACGCTGGAGATCACACTCTGGGTCGATGCCATCCGCCGCGCCAACGACTCGCTGCGCGACCAGCAGCGCAAGTACGAGGCCGCCCAGGCCGACTATGACCGCCTGAGCCGCCAGCTGGACGAGTTTGACGAAAAAAGCGCGTCCCTGCGTGCCGAGGCCCAGCAGCTGATGCTGGCCGTCGAGCAGGCCAATGCCGATATCCGCGCCATTACCGAGGCCAACGCCGGCAGCGAGAGCGAGATCGCCGTCTTGAAAAACGAGAGCGAGCACAGCCGGTTCCGCATCGACGAGGCTGCGTCCGAATTGGAGCGCGCCGGGCAGGGCCGCGAGAGCATCGAGCGCGAGGCCGCGGGCCACCGCGCCGCCATCGAGACGCTGAAAAGCGGCATGGCCGGGCTGGACGCCCGCGTGGCTGAGCTGCGCGAGGCCCTGCGTGCCCTTGAGGAAAAGGCCGCTGCCAGCGGCGAGCGCCGCGACGTCATTGACGCCGCCATGGCCCGCCTGCAGGACACCGCCACCGCCGCCAGGGTCAGCGCCGCGTCGGCGCAGTCGGCAGGGGAGGCTGCGGCCAACCGCCTGGCCGAGGCACAGCGCCAGGCCGAGGAGCTGAAAGCCGGCGCCGCCGCCACCGACGAGGAACGCCGCCGCGCCGAGCGCCGTTTTAAGGACGCCGAGGAGGCCGTGACCCGCAACGACAACATCAAGGCGGGCCTGAAGCTGAAATTGGACAGCCGCCGCCGTCAGCAGGCCGAGGCTGCCGACAACCTGCAGAAGGCAGACCGAGAAAGGTCCGCCGCTGCCCAGCGCATCCACATTCTGGAAGATCTGGAGCGCAACATGGACGGCTACCAGCAGAGCGTCAAGGCCGTCATGCGGGCGGCGGGCGGCGGGCGGCTGCGGGGCATCATCGGCCCCGTGGCGGGCATCATCACCGTCGAAAAGGGCTACGAGACCGCCATTGAGACAGCGCTCGGCTTTGCGCTGCAGAACATCGTTGTCGAGGACCAGGGCTGTGCCCGCGCCGCCATCGGCTTTTTGAAGGACGAGCGCGCAGGCCGCGCTACGTTTTTGCCGCTGGACACCGTGCAGGGCTCCCGCTTCACGGGCCGCCTGACCGGCACGGCGGAGGTCGCCGCCGACCTGGTCAGGACAGACCCGAAATATCAGCATATCATCGACAATCTGCTGGGCCGCATCATCGTGGTCGAGGACCTGACCGAGGCGTCCGCCGTGGCGCGGAACCTCGGCTACCGGAACCGCATCGTCACGCTGGACGGCCAGGTCATCAACGCGGGCGGCTCCTTCACCGGCGGCTCCACGGCCCGCAGCGTCGGCGTGTTCAGCCGCAAACAGGAGCTGGACGAGCTGCGCACCCGGCTGAAAAAGCTGGAAGAAAAGCGCACCGAAGCCGAAAAAGAACTGGCCGCCCGCAAGGCCGAGGTAGATAACCTCAGTGCCCAGCTGGCGGGTGCCGAGGGCGAGGGCATGAACGCCGCCACCGAACACGTCCGCGCCGGGCTGGAACTGGAACGCCTGACGAAAGCCACCGCCCAGTACGAGGAGACGGCCCGCAACATCGAAGCCGAAATTGCGAACCAGCAGGCCGCCGTGACCCAGAACGAGACAGCCCGCGCTGAGGCAGAAAAGGCCCAGGCCGACGCCGAAGCCGAGATGGTCCGGTACACCGCAGAGCTGGCGGCTCTGGGGGAAAGCACCGGAAGTCTCACGGCAGAACGCGAAAAGATCACCGGCGAGCTCTCTGAAAAGCAGATGCAGCGACTGGCCGACGAGAAGGACATCAGCCTGCATGAGGCCGCTTTGGAGGGCTTGCAGAGCCGTACCGGCGAGGCCGAGGCCCGCGCCCGGGAGCTGCACGCCGCCATCGACGCGGCCAAGGCGAAAATCGAGGCGAACACCTTGAAAATCGCCGAGATGGAGCGCACCCGCGGCGAAAACCAGCAGAGGATCGCAGCGGCGGAGGAAACCATCCGTTCCGCCAATGCGGCCCGCATGGAGAAGGAAGCCACCATCGCCAAATTGGGCCAGGACAACCGTGCCCTGACCGACGAGCGAGAGCGGATGAGCGGCGAAATGGCCCGCCTGGCCGAGCGCCGCACCGCCGCCGAGACCGAGCTGAACGACACCA
>ERZ857982.1076-NODE-1076-length-29471-cov-4.053474_pt1 | contig 29471 bp, 21 predicted proteins | sample MGYA00519955_ERZ857982 | MGnify/ENA primary metagenome ERZ857982 (study PRJEB31778, sample SAMEA3449416) | human gut metagenome | biome: human gut; feature: human-associated habitat; material: faeces | place: United Kingdom | collected 2010/2012 ... | reverse complement strand
TGTCGCCACGGGCGCGGATATCGTTCCGCGCAAGCTGACATGCGAATACAGGACCAATCCGTCGGTCGTGGATGCCGAGCACCCGCGGCTGTCGTGGATCAACGAAGCGGTATCCGGCCGCCGGGGCGCGAGCCAAAAGGCTTGGCAGATCCGGGTGGCGTCGTCCGAGGAGAGATTGCTGTCCGGTGAGGCCGATCTGTGGGATAGCCGCAAGGTGAAGGACGACCGTTCGATCCTGATTCCCTACGGCGGCCGTCCCTTGCGCTCGTGCGAGAGCTGCTGGTGGCAGGTCCGCGTCTGGGACGATCGCGGCCGCGTTTCCGAGTGGAGCGAGCCGGCCGTATGGCATATGGGACTGCTCGACGAGTCCGACTGGCAGTGTCAGTGGATCGGAGCTCCGTGGCAGGGCGACGAGCCGCTGGCGGATACCGGCGGGGACGTTCCGCCGCGCGCCCCGCTGCTGCGCAAGGCATTCCGTGCGGATAAGCCGGTGGCTTCGGCCCGTTTTTACGGGACGGGACTCGGTTATTTCGAATTGTACATGAACGGGGAGAAAGTCGGCGACGACGTGCTCGTCCCCAATCAGACGAATTACGGCAAGCGGACGAACCTGGACCGGGGAGCGGTTCCGCTGGAGGACAATTTCAGGGAATATCGGGTCATGTACCTCGGCTACGACGTGACCGATCGGATACGCCTTGGCGAGAACGCGATCGGCGCGATGCTGGGCAACGGCTTTTACAATGCGAAGATTCACTGGGTGAGGCCGTACGGTACGCCCCGGTTTTTCGGCCAGCTGCATATCGTCTACGAGGACGGGACGCAGCAGGTGATACCGACCGATCCGACATGGAGGGTTTCCGAAGGGCCGCTGACCGATATGGTCTATTCGGGCGAGCATTACGACGCGAGGGCCGAACAACCCGGCTGGTGTTCGCCGGGCTTCGACGATTCGTCGTGGAAACAGGCCGCTCCGCGCCGGGCTCCGGGCGGAAAACTGGTCGCGCAGACCTCCCCTGCCGACCGCGTGATGGAGATTCTCCGGCCCGAGAAAATAGAGAAGCTCGGCGAAGGCCGGTATCGGGTCGATTTCGGCGAGGAGATTTCCGGCTGGGTGCACCTGCATGACGTGACGGGCGAGGCCGGACAGCGGATCGACATCCGCTACCTCTGCGAGTCGCCCAACGGATCGAACAGCTATACGATGCGGGGCGGCGCTCCGGAATCCTATCATACGCGCTTTACGTGGTACGTGTTCCGCGAGGTCGAGATTGACGGCTGGCCCGGCGAGCTGAGTCCCGGGCAAATTACGGCCGAGGCCGTCTACACCGATGTGTCGTCGACGGGCCGTTTCGAGTGCTCGAACCCCTTGTTCAACCGAATCAACCGCATATGGCGGCGCAGCCAGACGGACAACATGCACGGCTGTATCGCCAGCGACTGTCCGCACCGCGAGCGGTCGGCCTATACCGGCGACGGGCAGGTGGCCTGCGTGACGGTCATGCACAATTTCGACGCGGCGGCGTTTTACAGCAAGTGGATCCGCGACATCTGGGGCGCCCAGAACGTCGAGACGGGGTACGTGCCCAACGGAGCGCCCTGGCAGCCGGGCTGCGGAGGCGGCGTGGCATGGGGAGCCGCGATGAACATCATGCCGTGGGAGTTCTACGTGCATTACGGCGATCTCGACATGCTCGAAGGCTGTTTCGATGCGATGAAGGAGCAGGTACGCTACATGATGCGCTGGGTCGATTCCACAGGCGTCATGTGGATGAACTCGCCTTGCCAGTGGATGAATCTGGGCGATTGGTGTCCGGCTTTCGAATTTCCGCCGACGGAGATGGTGCACACGTTCTATCTGTGGCGATGCGCCGATCTGACGGCCCGTGCGGCCGAGGCGCTGGGCCGTAGGGAGGACGTCGTGCGGTACGACGAATTGGCCGCGCGAACGGCCGAAGCCTTTCACGACCGGTTCTACGATGAACGGAAAGGCTCCTACGGGGCCTACGGGGGCAATGTTTTCGCGCTCCGGATCGGCGTTCCGGCCGATCGGCGCGACCGGGTGATCGCTTCGCTCCGGCAGGACATCCTGTCGAACGGGGGGCATCTCGACACGGGCATATTCGGCACGCAGTTCTTTTTCGAGACGCTCTGCGACAACGGCCTGAACGAGTTGGCCTACGAGGCGATGAACAAGCGCGACTACCCGAGCTTCGGCTGGTGGATCGAGCAGGGCGCCACGACGACCTGGGAGCAGTGGAACGGCGAGAATTCCCGCAATCATCCGATGTTCGGCGGCTCGCTCGTGTGGTTCTACCGGCGGGTGGCGGGTATGAACGCCGATCCCTCTCGTCCCGGTTACCGGCATATCGTGTTCCGTCCGGTGCCGCCGGATAGCCTGACTTTCGCCCGTTACGACAAGGCGACTCCTTACGGCGAGGCGTCGATCGAATGGCGCAGGACGGACGGCCGTTTCGAAATGACGGTGCAGGTTCCGGTCGGCTGCACGGCGACCGTTTGGGTGCCCGGAGCCCGGTCTTCCGATTCGGTATCGACCGATGTCGGCCGGGCAGGCAGAGACAAGAATCTTTCGTTCGAGGGCATCCGTGACGGGTATGCGGTGTACGAGGTCCGTTCGGGCCGCTACGGCTTTCGGGTCGAATAGGCCGGTTGCGGTCTTTGAGCGCGGTCCGGCCGGTTCAGGGAGCGTATTTGTCGGATAGGCGGAGAGTCCGTTTGCGCGACGAATGCGGTCAGAACAACGAGTGCTTTCCGTTTCGGAGACTGTGCGCCGGCCGATCCCTGATTACGGAGTCCTCGCACGGCTCTCCGATCATCGTGGGCGAGTCCGGATTGTGCCGCAGGAAATTGTTCGCGACCGCGTTCTCCTTGCCTCTGGTAGCGTAACAGTACGTGCATCCGTTCGGGCAACTGTCGTACATGCCGATGTCGATACTTTCGATACAGCGGCAGGTTTTTCGCTGGTTCCGGTCTTTGGTGGCGGTGATGCGGTAGCCGGCGATCCGCTCGATCAGGTCTTTGTCGATACACGGGCCGCCGGGAATGCCCGCATGGCTTAGATCGATCTTGACTGTGCATGTTTCTAACCGGATCGGGCTGTCCGCGACCGCGCATCGGAACGAGGCGGCCATCGATTCGATCTCGCCGCGTTCCGGCGGACGGATGTCCTGCCGGTCCAGGGCCGGACGGATATGGCGGTAGCGGTCGATGAAGCCGAGCATGCAGCGTTCGGTGTGGTTGCTCAGCTTGCGGGCGAGGCGGGCGAAAGCTTCGCGGTGGAAGCGCGTGTCGTAGGTTTCGTTGATCAGAATCGGGTCGTAACGCCAGACTACTCTTTCTTTTCCGATCGTTTCGGAAAGTTTTCGGAATATCTCGATCCGCTCTTCGATCGAGGGAAGGTTGCGCTCGATGTCTTTCCCGTACGGGTTCAGCGTGAATTGGAAATAATACTTGAAGCCGTTCAGCTCGCCGAGCCTCGGCAGCATCGGGGCGGGGTTCTTCGTCCAGAAGACGATGCAGTCCACTGTGTCCGGACGGAGGCTCACGCGGCTGACCGATCGCGGGTCGAACGGATTGGGAACGAGTACGTGTCCTTCCCCGAGGCGGTTAAGGAACCACGGGGCGTAGAAGGCGGGAATGTCCGTCCGGCGGCTGGCGCTGATGATCATACGGTATGAACGGCGCGGAGGCCCTTCGTATTGCGCGTTTCCTGTTTGCGGATTCGGGGATAGCGGCCGCCGGCGTCGCACGGACAGGAGGTTTCGGAACCGCCCGTTTCCCGCCGAGAAACGTTCCCGCATGCAAGCCCCGCAGTCGCGCGGTTTCGTGGAAGTCGATTTTTTGTTAAATTTGAAGGCTTTTAACCCAAATAATCTCGTTATGAAAAAACTATGGTTGCTTCCCTTGCTGACGACTGCGCTGATCGGATGCCGGCCTTCGCAAGAAAAACAGTCGGTGCGATGCTGGCCGAAATTGCCCTCCGCGGGCGAAATGACGGTTCTGGCATGGTACGGCATTCCGTCCGATTGTACCTCGGTCGAACGTTTCGAGGAGCTCAAGAATGCCGGATTCACGCATCAGTTTACCGAGTATCCCGATGCCGAGGCTATGGCCCGCGCGCTGGATACGGCCGAGCGGGTCGGCATTCGGCTGATCGTTTCGTGCCCCGAGCTGAAAGCCGAGCCCGAGGCGACCGTTCGCCGTTTCATGAATCATCCGGCGACGGCGGGCTATTTCCTGCGCGACGAGCCGTCGGCCGACGACTTCGCGGAACTGGGCGCATGGGCCGCGCGGATCCGTGCGACCGATGACGCGCACTATTGCTATCTGAATCTGTTCCCGAACTATGCGCCTTGCGAGACACTGAAGACGGACAGTTACCGGGAATACGTCAATCGTTTCGACCGGGAGGTGCCCCTGCAACTGCTCTCGTTCGATCATTATCCGGTCGTGGGCGACACATGCCGCCCCGAGTGGTACGAGAATCTGGAGATATTCTCCGACGAGGCGCGCAAGGCGGGCAAGCCGTTTTGGGCCTTTGCGCTCGCTACGGCTCACGAGCCCTACCCGATTCCCGATCTGGCGCAACTGAGACTTCAGGTTTACAGTGATCTGGCTTATGGCGCTCAGGGAATTCAGTACTTCACTTATTGGACTCCGGAGAAGAATCCGACATGGGATTTCCATCATGCACCCGTCGAGCGGAGCAGCGGCCGTCGGACCGACGTGTATGACAAGATCAAGCAGATGAATGCCGAGATTCGGGCTTTGAGCGGCGTGTTCCTCGGCTGCGAGGTGGTTTCGGTCCGTCATACGGGCGAGTCGATTCCTCGGGGAACCGTTCGGCTGACCGAGCTCCCTGACGGAGTAAAGAAGCTCGAGACGACAGGTGCGGGAGCTGTCGTATCCGAGTTGCGCAACGGGAATAACCGTTTCATTGTGATCGTGAACCGCGATTTCAAAAATTCGATGACGCTGCAAATCGAGCTGGACGAGACGGCGAGTCGGATTCTCAAGGACGGATCGGTCGTTCCGGCATCGATTTACCATGAAACTATGGTCGTGGAACCGGGCGACGCGATGATTTATATGTTTAAATAATCTATGCAGCTGATTGGATATGAGTGTGAAAAGAAAAGTATGGATTTGTTGCATGGCCTGCATGATAGGCTGTTTCTCGGTATCGGCTCAGCAGCGGATCGAGCCGGCCGATTTGCCGATTCTGGCTTGGTACGGTATCCCCGCGCACGAGGCGACCGTGGAGCGTTTCGAAGAGTTGCGGGATGCGGGCTTTACGCTGAACTTCCGTTCCTTCCCGAGCGCCGATGCGGTAGCCAAAGGGCTCGATGCGGCGGGAAAGGCAGGTATCAAACTGATTATCGGTTGCCCTGAATTGGAAAAAGAACCCGAGAAGACCGTGCGCCGTTTTATGAATCATTCCGCTTTGGCCGGCTATTTTCTTCGGGACGAGCCCCGAAGCAACGAGTTTGCCGAGCTGGGAGAGTGGGCGCGGCGGATTCAGGCGGTGGATAACGAGCATTTCTGCTATCTGAACCTGTTCCCGACCGGCCCGAAGGAGCATCTCGACCAGTTGGGCGTGAAATCCTATCGCGAGTATGTCTCCCGTTTCGACGAGCAGGTGCCGCTGCCCTTTCTGACTTTCGACCACTACCCGATCACGCGGGACGGGCTGAAGGCGGAGTGGTACGAGAATCTGGAAGAGTTCTCCGACGAAGCGCGCAAGGCGGGCAAGCCGTTCTGGGCTTTCGCGCTGGCGACCTCGCACGGTCCTTATCCTGTTCCGACCCCGGCCATGTTGCGGCTTCAGGTTTACAGCGATTTGGCTTACGGAGCGCAGGGGATACAGTATTTTACCTATTGGACTCCGCAGGGCGACTCTTTCTGGGACTACCAGTTCGGACCGATCGGCCTGGACGGCAAGCGCACCGTAGCCTACGACCGTGTCCGCGCGATGAATCAGGAGCTGAAGGCCCTGTCGGGCATATTCGTAGGGGCTAAGGTGATTTCTGTCCGTCATACGGGCGACCGGATTCCGCGCGGTACCAAGCGACTGACCGCCTTGCCCGAGCCGGTCAAGGTGCTTGAAACCGAGGGGACCGGAGCCGTCGTTTCGCTGCTCGAGAATAAGGGCAGACTGTATTTGCTGATCGTCAACCGCGATTACGAGTGTCCGATGAGGCTGACGTTCTATGCCGACGAGTCGGTCGGCCGCGTGCTCAAGGACGGTTCCATTGTGCCGGCACAAGCCTATACGGGCGTTCTGGAGGTCGATCCGGGCGATGCCATGATCTATACGTGGACGAAGAAACGGAAATGAGATTCTCCTTTCGATAGGAAGTCCGCCCCGATCGGGGCGGACTTCTGCGTTTTTATTGCGGTTCGTGTTCTCGAAGGTCCGTTTGCGAACATAGCTTTGATTCGATATGGGCTTTCGATTTTTTACCGTACGGCGTGCAGGATTTTATCGGGCGAGTCGATTCGTTTATCTTTCGATTCGCTATTTTTGCGGGCGATTGACAGCAAGAAACATGAAATATCGCAAAAACTTTTGTCGAAGCGTTTCGTCCCTGCTTTGGATCGTGTGGACGGTTTCGCTTCTTGCGGGCTGGGCCCCGGTTCGCGCTCAACGGGTAGACACCGTCAGCGTGTATAGCCCTTCGATGGACAAGCAAGTCAAGAATCTGGTGATTCTTCCCGAAGGATACGAGGCCGATCCGGCCCGCCGCTATCCGGTCGTTTACCTGTTGCACGGCTACAATAACCGTTACGACAGCTGGCTGCGTAAAACCAAGCCCGAGCTTCCCCGCACGGCTACGGCGTACGGGACGATCATCGTTTGTCCGGACGGCGCTTCGAGCTGGTACTGGGACAGTCCGGTCGATCCGAGAAGCCGGTATGAAACTTATGTGAGCGCGGAGCTGGTGAGCTGTGTGGACTCCCTTTACAGAACGGTACGCTCGCGGTGTGGACGGGCGATCACGGGATACAGCATGGGCGGTCATGGCGCGCTGTGGCTCGCGTTCCGGCATCCCGACGTTTTCGGAGCATGCGGATCGATGAGCGGCGGCGTCGACATTCGGCCCTTTCCGAACAACTGGAAGATCAGCGAGCAGCTCGGACCCTATTCCGAAAATCCGCGCTTGTGGGACGAGCATACGGTGATCGAGCAGCTGTATCGCGTCGTACCGTTCACGGACCGTAACCGGGAGATTGCTTCCAAGGAGGCCCGGCCTGTCGATTACAGCCTGCAGCCCGGTCAGCTGGCCATCGTGATCGACTGCGGGACGGAGGATTACTTTTTCGAAGTCAATCGGCAGCTGCACGAGCGGATGCTGTACAGACACATATCGCACGAGTATATCGTCCGGCCCGGCGGACATACGCACGACTACTGGCGCGAGGCCGTCGAGTATCACATGCTCTTTTTCCGCCGGTTCTTCGACTCGCAGGAGCGCGAAGACGTTTTAGCCGGGGCCGGGCGACCGTAATTCGGGGACTCCGGCTATCGCACCAGATCATCGTACTCGGGGTGGCGGCGGATGTAGGCTCTGGCATAGGAACAGGTCGGCCGGACCCGCAGGTTTTCGGCGCGCGCGTATTCGAGGGCGGCCCGGGTAAGAGAGGCTGCGATCCCCTGCCCTTCTAGTGGTGGCGGGACGAAGGTGTGCGTCAGTTCGATCTCATTTTCGCTTCGACGGTATTCGACGACGGCTGTCAGTCCGTTCTCGGTTCGTTCGAACCGTTGTTTTTCCGTATTGTGCGTTATCATGTCTCGCCTGTTTTTACGGTTTCAAGTTAGCGATTTTTCCGTTTGTCCGTGCCGTGCCGGGAAAAATGATTTGCCGGAAACGAAAGCGTCCGGCTCTCCCGAAAAGAGCCGGACGCCGTGCAAAACGTGCAAAAGAAGAAAGGGTCAGAATCGCCAGCCCGCCGTGACAGCAAATACGCTGTTGCGTGTGTAACCTGCGTTCTTGGCCAGATTCGTTACGCCGATGTTGTAGCGGGCGTCGAGGATCAGACCGAACTTGAAATCGTAGGACAGACCTACCGGAATCGACAAGTCGAACGTTTTATATATGTTCTTGGCATCGACTTTGACGTCGCCTTCTTTCGCTTTGGCCGCCAGCAGGAAGCCGGGCTGAACGCCGGCCTTCAGCGCCATGCCGCGCGTCAGGTAGAAATTGGCGAGAACGGGAATGTTCAGGTAATCCGTACGCAGCTTGACGTCGGAGTCCTTGATCTTGCTGCCTTGACGCGAATAGAGTACGTCGGCCGATACGGCGAACCAGTTGCAAGTGCGGTAGTCGACGAATATGCCGCCGGTGAAGCCGGCTTTGTACTTGGCTGCGTCGTCCAGCGTCTGATTCGAGATATTCACGCCGGCTTTCACACCGAATCCGAAACCGGTTTCCTGTGCCGAGGCGAAAGAAAATACAGCACATGCGGCCATGAGGGTCAAGAGAATCTTTTTCATTGCAGTTTCTTTTTAAGTTAGACACATGAACGATCGATCGGTCTTCAGATATATAACGCGGCGGGGTTCGTTAGGTTACACCGTTATGTGGTTTTCGGGGGACAACAATTTTTAAGAATGGATGTATGTTTCTCTGTTTTTAGTGTATTTGATGCTTGTGAAATGTCCGGGATATTTTCCCTGAAGCTCGTTCCCTATCGTGAACAAGGGTGATCGGAGTTCTTACGTGAGCATGGCGGTTTTGCATTCTTTTTGACATATCTTTGCCGGATCAAGAACGGTCGTCCGCAATCATCGGAAATCATGAAGTTTTTCAGGGTGAGCAGCCGAGTGCTTTTGCTTCTTGCCGGACTCGTTTGGATCACGGCGGGAGCTAATGTCCTGCGGGTCGGTATCGAGGCATGGAGGAGCGGCGGGCTGTCATGGCCTTTCGGAGCGGCAGCCGCGGCAGTCGTCTTTCTGCTGTTCTACCAATTTGTTTTTAGGAGGCTTTATTTCAGGCACGCGAGCCGGATCGAGAGCAGGGAGGGACGGAATTGTCCGTTCTCCTTTTTCGATATCAAAGGTTGGATCGTGATGGGGGCGATGATTACATTCGGAGCAGCCGCCCGCTTTTTCCGGCTGTTTCCCGATTCGTTTGTCTCGGTTTTCTATACCGGCTTGTCTTCCGCCCTGATCGTGACCGGAATCCGATTCTTGTATCGCTGGAAAAGATTTCGCCACCCCTGACGAGATCGATGCGTAAAATCTCTCGAGGACTCGTCCTCGACCGGTATCTTTTTTGCATGGTCCGAACATACGCCGGATGAGGTTTTCTTTGTGTATAATTATATTTTATTGTAATATAAAAATTATCGATTTGATTTATGTTTATGCTTGTCGTATCTTTGTCTCAACGAAAGAAAAGAATCATTAACAACTAAAAATAACCATTATGAAAACGTTGGATTATCTTCATCTCGATGAGAGCGCAGCCGGTAAGCTGGTTCAGTCGTTACAGCAGTTACTCGCCGATTTTCAGGTTCATTACATGAATCTCCGCGGCTTTCACTGGAACATTCAGGGACACGGATTTTTCGTGTTGCACAGCAAGTTCGAAGAAATGTATGACGACATGGCCGAAAAGATCGACCAGATCGCGGAGCGTATTCTGATGCTCGGCGGCGTTCCCTCGAACAAGTTCGGCGAATACCTGAAGATCGCCAAGGTCCGCGAGATCGACGGCGTGTCGTGCGGAGGCGAGGCTATCGGCCATGTGCTCGATACCTACAAGTATCTGATCGGTCGCGAGCGCGAGCTGCTCGCCCAAGCTTCGGAGGCGGGCGACGAGGTGACCGTCTCGATGATGACCGACTATCTGCAGGAGCAGGAAAAGACGGTGTGGATGCTTTGCGCCTTCTCGGCTCACAAGCATGGCGACTCTTGCGCCCGATAGCGTCGGGACCAGACAATTGCCGAGCGGCGGAAAGAATATTTCCGCCGCTTTTCGTATCTCTTAATCGAGGGTTTTGTGATAGGCTCGGCGAGGTGTTCCCCTGTGCCGTATCTCTCCGCAGAAGACATAACCCGAGCGCTCCAGCAGGCCGCGCATAGCGGCATTGGCGGAGTGAGTATCCGCTCGGATGTCGAGCAAATGTTTGTCGAGACACAGCCGCTCGGCCTGCTGCAAGAACAGTCCGGCCAGTCCCTTTCGCTCGAACGCTTCGTGTACGGCGAGCCGGTGTACGACCGCATAAGGCCGGTCGTTGAGCCACCGGCCCTCGATCGGCCCGTATGCGGGTTCTTCGTCGAAAAGGATTGCGCCGTAAACGACCGGACGGTTATGCAGGCACAGTACGTAGCCGTTGCCCGCTTCGATGTCGTGCCTGACGTCTTCGTCCGCCGGGTATCCGTCTTGCCATTGCGGGTTGCCTTGCCGCCCCATTCGCTCTCGGGCCAGGCGAATGATCTCCTGCGCTTGGGCGCAGTCGCCGGGTCCGGCTTTTCTGAATAGCATGTTTGCCGAAGTTCCGGTGACCGGGGGACCGGCAGCTCCTGATTTTTCGTTTCGAGTCATAGTGGAATCGGAAAAGTTGTAATTTTTCCTGTCGCCTTGGGGCAAAGGAGAAAGGTCCGGTAAAGTTACGACGATTATTCTCAAATTGTTTTCCTTGTGTTTCAATATGAAGCCGATCGAATAGCCCTCCTCTAATCGTTCGTCATGTTGCCGTTCGAGTCGTAGCTATAGCCCATCCGCGCAGTAGGACCGGGAACGTACACGTCGTTCGTCGTCCCGGAAGCCGTGGCACGCTCGGTCAGATAACTCAACTGATTCCCTTCGTACTCATAGAACAATCGTCGATGGCATGACTCAATGAACATGGTCAAAAAAAGACGAAGTGCCGCTCTTGCAGATCGGGACCGCGCTCAAGAAGCTGATGCCCAAGTACCGTATCAACTACGGCTGCAAAACGCTCGGAGAGCTATACGAGAGGCTCGACCCGGTATGAGCTCGTCAAGACGGAGAAAGGAGTGGCGGGAATAGTGAGAAGGAGAAATATGTAATATAATGTTTTTGTCGAATCAGCTAAAGACACTGTCCACTAAATTGTGTAAACGGTAATCCGGGTCTGAAGATCCGCATTATTTTTTACTAATTTTAAAAGATTGATTTTATGGACAGTGTTATGTCAAAGAAGAGAGAGGTGGTTCCGTCGGAACTGCTGAGCAAAGAGTTTTTAAGTCAGTTCAAGACTGAAGCCGATGTAAGCAAGTTCCTCAAGGAGTTGCATTCACAGGTCTTGGAGCAGATGCTTCAGGGCGAGATGGACTCCCATCTGGGTTACGAAAAGCATTCGGCCGATGGCAACAATACGGGTAACTCACGCAACGGCTTATTTCCCAAGAAGATTCAGACCGAGTACGGCGATAGCGTGATCCGGATTCCCCGCGACCGACGTTCGGAGTTCGAGCCCGTGGTGATTTCCCAAGCACCAGAGTCGCGGATTGTCTATCGAGAAGTTGGTCATCTCGCTTTACGCCAAAGGAATGAGCGTATCGGATATAGAAGACGAGCTTCGAGATATCTATGGGATCAACCTCTCGTTGTCGGCCATTTCGATCATCACGAACAAGGTCACCCAAGCCGCCGCCGATTGGCAGAACAGGCCACTGGAGAGTCTTTATATGGTTTGTTTGGATGGACGGGATCGTATTTAAGGTCAGGGAGTCTGGCAAGGTCATCAACAAGACGGTCTACCTGTGTATCGACCTCAACCAAATGGGTTATAAGGAGGTGCTGGGAATGTGGGTCGGCAAAACGGAGTCCTCATCGTTCTGGATGTCGGTTCTGACCGATCTTAAGGCTCGCGGAGTAGAGGATATTCTGATTATCGTCACAGATAATCTGAACGGCTTCACCGATACTATCCGCGCCGTATTCCAGCACCCATCCAAAACTGGGGGGGTAATGAACCAGTTTATAGCTATATTGAAAACAGAATCGGGATTTAGCAATCCTCTAAACCCCGACCCGAATTATCGTTTACACAAAATATTGGACAGTCCCCAGCTAAAGTTTTTTCATACAAATCACGTGCAACGGGAGCCTATGCAGAACCGTCGAGTCTTCTTTAGTCCCTTTCACGATCCGGGAAATAGTTCCTTTATTTCCTCCCGGATAAAGTAGTTTACGCCTGCCGACTGAATCGTCCCACCGCTTGTGCGAGGTCGAGAATCCCGCTGCGATAAGTGTATATCAAAAAAACCGAGTACTCGAACCCGTTGGCTCCGGCTTTCGCCGAGAGCTTTTCTCCGTCCGAACCGCGGGTGAACAGCACCTTAGGCGCTCCGGAGACGGTTTTGGCCGTCTGCATCAAATTTAAACAATCATAACTGAATTTCAAACGATTCCAGACTGGATTTCACCAAACTTCCGTTCGGATCATAGCGGATTCCCTGCTTCGTGTAACTGACGAAGCATATCCCGTCAGTCGTAAAAAATAAAGGCTGTCTAACATAAAAGATAGACAGCCTGTTAACTAATATTTAAGGATATACTATTTCATCTCCATATGTTTCTCCAGATTCTCGTTCTAAATATTCACTAATTGCTTTTGAATACTGAATAACCTGATTGTCTGTTAGCCTTAATGAATCAATCACTTGTGAGAACTCATGAACTACCCCTTGGGGATCAAAATATCCTTCACTTTCAAAGATAAACAGTCTTCCTTTATCGAATATAAATATTCTTCTGGGGAAATGGGGGCCCATGCCTCTGAAAGAATATATCCCATCCTTAAAATCATAGTTGAATCTATCGATAAGATTGTAAACGTTAGCTTCAGCATTACATCGAAGTTCGGTCGTCGATTTATATGCTTCCCTTAGTTGTACGGCAATACTGTCGGGTACGGCCACGCGGGGAAATGGATTTCCTTTTCCATTCTGTGCAGAAGCATTCCACACTGCCATAGCTAAAATTAGCATTATAAACCTATCCACCATAACGGGTTATTTAATGTTTTTGACTCGTTAATAATTTGTTGCTCGATCCGATTGGGCACTGTTTCTCTGTCATCGCGTAATCGATCTCGCATTTCAGCCTTTATGTCTTTATGTATTTCGGATTTATCTGTCGCATGAACTCCCTCATGACCGACCACTGCTCCGATCGCTTGTTCCAAAGTCAAACCGCGATGTTTCCCGTTTCCTTGTTCCAATTGTTCTTTTATCGTTCCTTCATATACGACTATGGAAGCTTCCTTGATACCATACGTACCGTCCGGGTTCATTATTTTACCGTAGTTGTCACTTTCGTTATAGTTCCCTTGGGCAGCTTCAATAAAGTTGATCATTAAAAGTTAATCTCGAACGGAGTCGGAAGTTTAATATCTAAATACCGAGGCATGAAAAGTGTATCAGCACGGTTACTAACGATTGCATTCATCATCAAAATAGAAATAAATCGCTCTCATCATTATATAAATATAAATTGATTGGAATTGATAACTTCCATTTGGATGTTTATACCATTCCGTCCCATCCGAATTGACGGATTTGAAACAGAAGGCGGCCCGGTATGGCCGCCTTCTGTTTCAAATCTATTAAATACCTTGCCAACGAATATCAATAATAACATAGGTTTTCTTCTCTCGATCATACAAAAAATCAACGATCAAGGCACTCCCTGTACCTGTAAAAAGCCTCTTCCCTCTAAATGACAAAGTTATTTGATCGACATGAACACTTAATGTGTCACCAAAGGTTTTTACCGGAGAGAGTGAGATGGCCTGGGCATAATCTTTATGTCCTTCTTGTTTCAGTTTATTCACTTTCTTTTTCAAATCAGGTTGCTGCATATCGATAAATGTAACTTCGTCAATAGTTACAGGTAATTCAGATGCAATCCTAACCGGTGCTTCAGTTAATATTTCTCCTGCCGGTTTAACAAAACATCGATTCACGTAGGCTTGTAAGGCTTTATAGTAAGGACTATTTTCATTCAAGTAATCATCTTGTCCCCAACAGCCCCCCGTGCCGAATAACAATAATATCCATAGAAACAAAATACTTTTTCTCATTTGTCGAAATTTATAAAGTTTTTGTAATTAATGACAGCCTGTACCCCTTGAGCATTGTAAATATAAACCATCCCGTCAGCCCGTCCAAATACGTAATTCGTAATCGACCCTGCGTTGATGATATCATCCGGAGACGGAGATTGCGTAAAGAAAAAAGTATTGATTGTAGTGCCTATGCCTGAACGAGTTATTTCATTTCTGGTTCCACTCGGATGACTGTGAAATTTAGCGGATGTGTTCTGTTGGGTCGACAGCGTGATCGTCGCTAAACCATTCTTTTTAGGATTACTTACAGGACCAGGGGGAGCGGCTTCAACAATGCCTCCGTTAACACTTCCGCCATATTCCCTATTGTTCTGATCAGAAGTCCCTCCTCGACTGTTATCTTGTTCAATAATGTCTATCATGGCTCTTCGAACGGTTGCCGAACCTTCGATTTCAATACTGTTATCATAGGCGATGCTGTTCGACCGAAATTCCGATGCATTACCTGAATTCTTTTTGATGAACTTTACCGTTGCATCTAAAGCTTCCCGTGAAAGGCCGGCGCCAGCAACATCGTTTGCAAATTTTGATTCGGTCGTTTTAAGAGCATACACCCGACTGTCGTCTATTCCGTCATTCCCGACGACTTTCCCGTTTTGCCCAACGAAGATTCCATACATCTTGCCATCCGGATCGACATACTTCAACGGATTGTTCGCGCAGAAAGAGTACGGACTTTGCGAGTAATACTTTTCCGACTTCGGGTCCGGAACGCTCCAGCGGCACAGACCCGAATTATACATTCGGGCGCCGTAGTTCAGCATGTCAAGATCGACAAAACTCTGTAGCTCCTTGCCGTTAAACCGATAACGATCGTTCCCGGTCAGACTCATACTCAGCGAGGCCCCGCTTCCGAACGGAGTGTAATCATGCGTCGCCCTGACTTTCCCCTGATCGTCAACGATGCTGCGCACACTGCCCAAATGGTCGATTACATGGTAATTCACTTCTTGTCCTCCGGATGTCGGTTTGATACGTCCTTCCGAGAACGGCGCGCTTTCCAGCGTCAGTACGTTCCCATTACGAATATAGATTAAAGAACCGAGATATTCAAGTCCTTTGTCCGAACCGTCTACCACTCGTTTCAATTCTCCGTCGGCCGCGTAGCAATAGAGAGCTCGCGTTGCACCGGGGACGGCTATCTCTGGAAGGTCCGAGTCAATGCCGCCGTTCGAGACGCTCCGGGCTGCGCTCCGGGGCGCATTCGCGAATCTGGCAGGAAGGTTCAGCCTGTCTTCACCAAACTTCCGTTCGGATCATAGCGGATTCCCTGCTTCGTGTAACTGACGAAGCATATCCCGTCAGTCGTAAAAAATAAAGGCTGTCTAACATAAAAGATAGACAGCCTGTTAACTAATATTTAAGGATATACTATTTCATCTCCATATGTTTCTCCAGATTCTCGTTCTAAATATTCACTAATTGCTTTTGAATACTGAATAACCTGATTGTCTGTTAGCCTTAATGAATCAATCACTTGTGAGAACTCATGAACTACCCCTTGGGGATCAAAATATCCTTCACTTTCAAAGATAAACAGTCTTCCTTTATCGAATATAAATATTCTTCTGGGGAAATGGGGGCCCATGCCTCTGAAAGAATATATCCCATCCTTAAAATCATAGTTGAATCTATCGATAAGATTGTAAACGTTAGCTTCAGCATTACATCGAAGTTCGGTCGTCGATTTATATGCTTCCCTTAGTTGTACGGCAATACTGTCGGGTACGGCCACGCGGGGAAATGGATTTCCTTTTCCATTCTGTGCAGAAGCATTCCACACTGCCATAGCTAAAATTAGCATTATAAACCTATCCACCATAACGGGTTATTTAATGTTTTTGACTCGTTAATAATTTGTTGCTCGATCCGATTGGGCACTGTTTCTCTGTCATCGCGTAATCGATCTCGCATTTCAGCCTTTATGTCTTTATGTATTTCGGATTTATCTGTCGCATGAACTCCCTCATGACCGACCACTGCTCCGATCGCTTGTTCCAAAGTCAAACCGCGATGTTTCCCGTTTCCTTGTTCCAATTGTTCTTTTATCGTTCCTTCATATACGACTATGGAAGCTTCCTTGATACCATACGTACCGTCCGGGTTCATTATTTTACCGTAGTTGTCACTTTCGTTATAGTTCCCTTGGGCAGCTTCAATAAAGTTGATCATTAAAAGTTAATCTCGAACGGAGTCGGAAGTTTAATATCTAAATACCGAGGCATGAAAAGTGTATCAGCACGGTTACTAACGATTGCATTCATCATCAAAATAGAAATAAATCGCTCTCATCATTATATAAATATAAATTGATTGGAATTGATAACTTCCATTTGGATGTTTATACCATTCCGTCCCATCCGAATTGACGGATTTGAAACAGAAGGCGGCCCGGTATGGCCGCCTTCTGTTTCAAATCTATTAAATACCTTGCCAACGAATATCAATAATAACATAGGTTTTCTTCTCTCGATCATACAAAAAATCAACGATCAAGGCACTCCCTGTACCTGTAAAAAGCCTCTTCCCTCTAAATGACAAAGTTATTTGATCGACATGAACACTTAATGTGTCACCAAAGGTTTTTACCGGAGAGAGTGAGATGGCCTGGGCATAATCTTTATGTCCTTCTTGTTTCAGTTTATTCACTTTCTTTTTCAAATCAGGTTGCTGCATATCGATAAATGTAACTTCGTCAATAGTTACAGGTAATTCAGATGCAATCCTAACCGGTGCTTCAGTTAATATTTCTCCTGCCGGTTTAACAAAACATCGATTCACGTAGGCTTGTAAGGCTTTATAGTAAGGACTATTTTCATTCAAGTAATCATCTTGTCCCCAACAGCCCCCCGTGCCGAATAACAATAATATCCATAGAAACAAAATACTTTTTCTCATTTGTCGAAATTTATAAAGTTTTTGTAATTAATGACAGCCTGTACCCCTTGAGCATTGTAAATATAAACCATCCCGTCAGCCCGTCCAAATACGTAATTCGTAATCGACCCTGCGTTGATGATATCATCCGGAGACGGAGATTGCGTAAAGAAAAAAGTATTGATTGTAGTGCCTATGCCTGAACGAGTTATTTCATTTCTGGTTCCACTCGGATGACTGTGAAATTTAGCGGATGTGTTCTGTTGGGTCGACAGCGTGATCGTCGCTAAACCATTCTTTTTAGGATTACTTACAGGACCAGGGGGAGCGGCTTCAACAATGCCTCCGTTAACACTTCCGCCATATTCCCTATTGTTCTGATCAGAAGTCCCTCCTCGACTGTTATCTTGTTCAATAATGTCTATCATGGCTCTTCGAACGGTTGCCGAACCTTCGATTTCAATACTGTTATCATAGGCGATGCTGTTCGACCGAAATTCCGATGCATTACCTGAATTCTTTTTGATGAACTTTACCGTTGCATCTAAAGCTTCCCGTGAAAGGCCGGCGCCAGCAACATCGTTTGCAAATTTTGATTCGGTCGTTTTAAGAGCATACACCCGACTGTCGTCTATTCCGTCATTCCCGACGACTTTCCCGTTTTGCCCAACGAAGATTCCATACATCTTGCCATCCGGATCGACATACTTCAACGGATTGTTCGCGCAGAAAGAGTACGGACTTTGCGAGTAATACTTTTCCGACTTCGGGTCCGGAACGCTCCAGCGGCACAGACCCGAATTATACATTCGGGCGCCGTAGTTCAGCATGTCAAGATCGACAAAACTCTGTAGCTCCTTGCCGTTAAACCGATAACGATCGTTCCCGGTCAGACTCATACTCAGCGAGGCCCCGCTTCCGAACGGAGTGTAATCATGCGTCGCCCTGACTTTCCCCTGATCGTCAACGATGCTGCGCACACTGCCCAAATGGTCGATTACATGGTAATTCACTTCTTGTCCTCCGGATGTCGGTTTGATACGTCCTTCCGAGAACGGCGCGCTTTCCAGCGTCAGTACGTTCCCATTACGAATATAGATTAAAGAACCGAGATATTCAAGTCCTTTGTCCGAACCGTCTACCACTCGTTTCAATTCTCCGTCGGCCGCGTAGCAATAGAGAGCTCGCGTTGCACCGGGGACGGCTATCTCGGGAAGGTTGCCGTTCGAGACGCTCCGAGCTGCACTTCGGGGCGCATTCGCAAATCTGGCAGGAAGATTCAATTTGTTGTATGACACCGTCACTTTTTGCATGCCGTCTTCGACCATATTACCGTTCGCGTCATAAGCGAATCCGCAGAGGGAACCTGAGCCTACGATCGCTTGCAGTTGATTGGAACCCGGAGTATACAGATATTTGAGCTTTTCCGACGATATTGGCGAATATCGGTCCAAACGGGTGATATTGCCGTTCTTATCGTACTGGACATTCGTCTCGCCGAACCGGTTGTCGAGTACACCATTGGCATAGCGATTCGTTCCTGAAAGCCGACAGAGAGCATCGTAACACAGCAGGTAAGCCACCGAATTCGAGCTGTCGCGTTGCCATTCTACCGCGGAAATATTACCCGAATAGCTGACCGGATGAGTCGGATCGAGAGACGAACGATCTTGATAGTATAGCCTTTGATCGAATACCGAGCTTGTTTGTCGCGTGAGCCAGCCGCGAATATTATATGCAAAGCTTTCGGTCAGAATACCCGTGCCAGAACCGTAGCATTTCACGCTTCGACGGCCCAGTTCATCGTATGCATAGGTAACTACGGCAGGTGTTCCGTTGTTCAACACCGTACTGTCGCCGATCAAACGGCGCGCGTGATCGTATCGGTAGGTGCGGTCGAGCACGTCCTCCCGCGAATTCGCTGCGGTCTGATGTATCTCCCGTTCGGCAAGTATATTGCCTGCGAAATCGTATTTATAGAGATGCCGACTGATACCTCCCAGATGATTTCGCCGAACGGACTGCACGATACGTTTACGGCTGTCATAGTATATCTGTTCACAGGTCTCCTGAATCGCATCGTCCAAGGGGAAGACTACCTTGCCGGTCAATAGTCCTTTCTGGTTTGCCGTCGCGTTTCTGGTATCGAAACCAATGATAGCAGAATACCGGACACCGGAAAAATTTTGCCCGACGACAGGGTCCGTTATGAAATCATAACTGTCGTAATAATCCACAGACAGCAGTTTGGTCCCGCCCAATGTAAAATTCGCCAGTTCATAACCCATGTAATCCGGCGTACTCGCAGACTCTTCGTATGAAGCGGTTACGACCGCCTCGTCCAAGCATCCCGGCGCAATCGGCTTCCCGTTATACGTCTCGCACGTTCCGGTCAGGACGGTACGTCCCATCGCATCGGGAATCGAGAATGTCCATTCGTTCGGGTTGGAAGCACGCTGATTGCCATCCTGCGTAAAAATCAGCCGGTCGGCTTTATCGTATACGTAATAGATCCAGTCGGCGCCCGGAAGTTTCTTTTGGGTACACCGTTGACGTTTATCATAGCGGTAGAGATAGGCGTATCCGTCGATGAATTTGGAAGTCGTCTCATCCCACAAAACATCCGTAGTATCCAGCGAGTCCGAGGCCATCGGAGGCAAAACAAAACGCAAATTAGACATATCGTCGTAAACGTAGTAGGTATCGAATCGAGCGCCTCCGCTCACTTGTCGGGACAAAACCAGACGCCCTTGCTTGTCCTTAAACTCGAACGAATAGTTGCCGTCCTCATCCGTATATTTGGCTACATATAGATCTCTGTTGGGGTAATAGCCTTTTTTCCTCAGTTTGTTCGATTCTTCCACATAGAGACAGCACATCAGTTCCCGCTGTTGATCCGTAATGATCTCGAAGTCTTCATCAAATAGACTGGAATTCATGTAATTAGTCGTATAATCGGTCTTCATATACTTGCCTACCCAGCTCGATCCGGGTCCATGGTTCCCGGTCACTCTGCTCAATGGATTTTTCTCGTACTCGGTTTCCTTATAGGCATAATTATCGTCGTAAAAGCCCACCGATAACAGATGGTAGGACACCGGATTCGGGAAAGAACCGTTGCCGGTAGTTATAATGGGAAGCCAGCTTTTCGATTCGTTACCCGCTCCGTTATATTCTTGCAAGGATATTAAATCGAAATAATTCGGTGTAATGCCTACTTGATTTTTCCCCAACGAACGCCCTAAGCCGTCAAAGTACTGGATAGTCGTAAGGCATTCTTTCACGGAGAGGCTCGCCGTCTTGCTCGCTTCGACATACGGGGTTTTCGTCATAACATAACTTTTATCTGTACTCGCAGTGATCGTTCCGGGAACTACTTTTATGCATACGACGTTGGAATAAGCGTATTTGCCATCCGAAGGACGGCTGACTTTCCTTCTGAAGTACTGTGTGCGACTCAGTACGTCCGGCTGATAAGTAAGTCCGGTAGCCTGACTGATAGGCGTCCAACCTCCGTTAGCTGAACTGCCTTGTTCCCATGAAATATTGTAACTCATTCCTTCCCCGACTTGCGGGGGAGTCGTGCTTCGGATCTCAGCGGGACGGCTTCCGGACACGATTTCCTGATTTCCTTCGATACTTCCCGGTATAATAACGCCATTATCGATCGTAATACAGACTACATTCGAATAGGCTTTCTGGGATGAAGCCGTATGGGTCACTACGCGCCTGTAATAAACAGGTGTCGTCGTCGACTCGGGTTGAAGGGATTCTCCATTTCCGGGAATTGCTTGCCATAGGCCAGGTAAAATAATCGACTTTTGCCAACTATAAGTAAAAGTTTCTGCTGGCGATTTTGTCGGTTCGACATTCCGTATCATGTCCGGTTTTGCTCCGGAAGCGATAGCCTGATCTCCGGATATCTTGCCCCCGTATAATGGTTGCACCTTGACACACACGATATTGCTGTAATATGCCAGGTTGAGGTTCATCTTGACCATGCGCCGATAGTAAGTTGTTTGAGTCAAAGCTCCCGGCTGATACGATAGCCCGGTTGCTCCGGCTATAGGTGTCCAGCTTACGCTGTCGGTCGACGATTGCCATTGTTGAGTCCATTTGCCTAACGGAGGCGCAGGGGCATCCAAATTGGTCAGGACAGTAGGTGTGCAGCCGAATTCGATCGTCTGATTTCCTCCGATCGTGCCCGTTATCGACGATGAGGCCCGTGATATTCCGGTATTGAGCCAAATGAATAGCAAACATAACCATATCGTTGCGACTGTATTAGGATATTTTTTCATAATTTACTGTTTGTTGAAATGTTTAAAACCTATTTATTGCTTTCAAAAGTCCGGTTTTGATTATTGATGTACCAAATTGTACTCGTACGATTCGATTATTTTCTTGACCCCGTTTTCGATCAAATAGATCTCTTTGAGCCGGTTTGAACTATCGTAATCGTAATAGGTCGATATTCCTTGAGGATCAGTTATTCGTTCAATACCTACCCCCGGTTTGTATTTGTATGTCGTGATGTGAGCATTTTTCAGATTTACGTTGGTTCGCAGTCCGTCGAGAAGGACCTCGCTGACGGAATTTTGCAATGAGAAAGCCTCAGGCGGGATTCCTCCGAGAGCAGCTTTCACCTCATCATAGGTTGCATTCTGAATTTCGGCTATAGGATACCGTCCGTAATCGTACCAGAGATAAACGACATTTTTTTCTCCCTTTTGCGTGAGATAGATCGGATTGAAAAACTTATCGTAATTGTGGTATTTCTCTTGTACCTTCATAGCCGCGTTGAACTCTTGCGAATTAGGCTCCAAAGGAGTTTCTGTTTCGAGTCTTTTTATCGCTGCAACGAGAGGGACGCCGTTGAATTCCTGAAATTCACTCAACAAGGCATCAATTGCCAAATCGGTCGATAAATCGCCCCTTCGAACCGTCTTTATTATGGATACGGGAAAAGAAATCATATTTTTATTTTTCAATTTCTTATGTATTGCAGACAAGGAGGTTGACGGGAAATCAGTTACATAGGTATTAATTTGTCCGTAATACACGCTATCGCTACCTAATTCATACAGACGAACCAATTGATTTTGCTGATTGTAAGAAAAGAATTTAGCGCGACGAATACCCAAAGAATCGATACTTGACTCTTTAACCGGCAGGCAAGAGCTCATGTAAATCTTATATGTCGTATTTCCGTATTCTGTTGAAGTCATCGAAACGTTGTATTTCGAGCAAGCGTTTTCAATATTGTATTCGTAAATTGTTTCCTCAATTTTATTATCCGATGAAGAATACAGCGCCTTTGACAGCAATTTTCCCCGAAATCGGGACATGTCGTTGAGAATGTACATCTGAGTTTTTTCGCATAGCAGGTAATCAGTAATACTGGTATTATTTTTATAGATGATGTTTTTTGTAACATCCGTTTTGTCCGGCGTATCATCCCATGATGAATAATGATAGTGAGTGTATCCGCCGGTTCCGGTTCTTTCTATCACGTCGGAGTAGCCGATAAAATATTCGTCCGTTTCAATATTGAATCCGTAATTATTGGCACAAACCAAACTGTTCTGGCTGAAATTACGGAGATGGAAATAGTACCATTTTTCCCCATCAAATAAGGGAGTACCTTCCTCTTCCCATGAACGCGTATCATAAATTTTATATTTGGGTTTCAGCAAAAGTATGCCGCTTCCCACCGCACTTCCCGGTTTCCTATATTCAAAAGTTCTGGTACTGACCGACAAAATGGAACTCAGGTCTTTATTTGTAATCGATCGGACGCGTGCACCCCCGGCATGTATTCCCTTCGTGCCTGTCTTAAAAGATAAGTGATTGAAATTTAGGCTGTCTCTTCGATGATACACATTGTAAACATTAGGTTCATATTTGATCTCCGAGTATCCGCCTGTTGGATAAACCACTTTTTGGAGCAGTGCTGTGTTGAAGTATGCCGTATCGACGGCCCTGTTCGCTTCAATATTATAACAATAGCTGCCCAGTTGACTATCGTTCATTTGGGTGATATCTCCGCCCTTCCAGAATCCCCAATGGTCTGTTGAAAAAGTCAACGGATTCGGGAGGACATCTGGCATATAATAGTCGAAAGTGTGTTTCCCTTGCTCGCTGTCGCTTAATGATTGCAGAAAGAAATAGCCTTTTTTATCGAGATATGAAAAGGTGACCGATCGGATTTCAGTATCGTAATGATAGTACTTGATTCCAATAAGGCATTTGGACAGAGCATCACTGTCGCCATAAAAACGAAATCGGTCGCTTACCAAAAATTTTATGGCCATATTGCCGTCTACATTGACCTGACTGATGATAGGAATATGAATGTCATCAATCATTTCATATCGTTTGGATTCACCCACTCCCTTTCTGCTTATTGTTGATTTTGACGGATCTGTTATACACATGCTATTTGTTTCTATATCACTGTGAAAATAAGTGAAATAGTTATAACGATTCGGTTGTAAAACTGAAACATATTCGAAATCTATACGTCTTTGATTAGGTGCTACGATGCTTTTTAGATGCCATGATGTAATATATCGAGGTCTTACGGTTATGCCTTCCGGATTGTTGGGAATAAAATATTCCAGATAGGACACGTCTCCGCCAAATTCATATACAAATCCATCCGGTGCCGTAATTTTGATAAAGGATGGCTTAGGCGCTTCCGTAGTACTGTACTCCTGAACGGCGAGGCCGCCTAAATCAATTTTATAACGGTCATCTCCTGATAACAATTTGATATTTCCTTGGTTATCAATTAAAAAGCTCCCTTTGTGTTTTCCGAAATTAAATGTGAATATATCTGGTTCCAGGTCATATTTGATATCTCCTTTGCAATACGGATTGGATGTTCCTGCATTGTTTCTATCCACGTTGAAGTGCATCAGATCGGATGCCGAGTAGTAGTCAAACTTCATACTCTGAATAGTTGCCCAAAGACCATCTTTCAGGTATGTATTTTTATCGTGTTTCGTATAGCAACCTTTCACGTCGTCGGGACTCCCGTTTACTTTACGGGAAATCACGCCTCCGAAATTGAGAAACCAGTTGAGCCCGACGAGGCTCGGGCGTTTTGACGGAATAAATCCCGAAGAGACATATTTGATCGACATCGAAAGATCGAAATCCTTATCCTTGTATCCGGGAAGGGCAATGTCCATATCCAACAAGCCGTTATAATAATTTATCCCCAGATTTCCGTATTTGACAAAATCAGATACTTGAGGTGCAGACAAACCGATGTTCTTCGGAGAGAAAAAATGAGCATTGATGTCAAGAGATGGCGGTTCGTTTTGAGCCTGCACTAATTGTCCGGAAAGAAAAATGCAGGTCATCGTCCATATGAGTTTCAAGTGCACATGTTTATTAATCGTTTTCATAGGTTTAGTGATTTTAGGATAAATGCGTATTGAGTAAAGATCAAATTATTCGTATCGTTCTTGACGATACGTTCAATGTGAAACAATAAGTTTTTTTACATAGGCAGAATGATTTACACACGCTTAATCATAGAGATTACCAATCCGTTACCCAATGATTTCTCCGAGACGGAACATGGGCAGGTACATGGCGACGAGTATGACGGCCACGAGCAGGCCGACCAGCAGGATCAGCACGGGTTCGAGCAAGTTCCCCAGCGAGCGGAGGCGGTGCTCGAGCTCTCCGGTCAGTACGTCGCCTTCTCGGGCGAGCATTTCGGGCAGCCGGCCGGTCTGCTCTCCCACCCTCAGCAGCGTGACGAGCCGCCGGTCGTAGAGCTCCTCGAAGCGCTCCAGCGCCTCCGACAGGCAAGCTCCCCGCTCCAGCTCGCGGGCGACCCGGGCAAAGGAGACGCGGTAAGGATAAAACACGATGATCCCCTCGAGCATCCCGATGCCCTGCAACAGCGGGACTCCGGAGGAAGCAAGCAGGCCGAGCAGGCGGCAGAAACGGGCCTGCACGCTCTTTTTCAACGTGTCGCCCGCCAGAGGAATCTTCAGCAGCCATCCGCAGGCGAACCGCTGTACGCAAGGGCGGTCGCCATAGGCCTTCCACCACAACAGGCTTCCCGCACCCGCGAGCGCCGCGACGGTCAGATAGGTCGGGAAAGCTCTCGACAGCGAGATGATCCATCGGGTCATCGCCGGCAGTTCGCCTCCCATGCGCGAGTAGACCTGCTCGAACATCGGCACGATCACCAGCACCATGAAAATCACGACGACGATTGCAGTAAAAAGGATAATCAGCGGATAGCTCACCGCGCCGCTGATCATACGCCGCTGCGCGATGCGCTTGCGGTAGTAATCGGCCAGAAAAGCCAGCGCCTCGTCGAGCCGGCCGGTCTGCTCGCCGATGCGCAGCACTCCGCAGTCGAGCGGAGCGAAGCGTCCGCTCCGCTCGAAGGCGCGGGCCAATGCCTCGCCACGCACGACCGAGCGGTAGAGACCGGTGAGCAGCGCTTTCGTCTGTGCGTCCCGCTCCCCCTCGATCAGCAACGAGAACGAGCGGCTGAAATCGAGTCCGGAGCCGAGCAGCGAGTGCAGCTCGGCGAATATGGCCTCCTTGCGGGCGTCTTTGAGCGGATGACCTCCGTGCTTGGGTAAAGCGAAAGAATCGTTCGGGTTCATGGCAGTTCGATCGTTCGGTTTAGGATATTCTCGTCTTTGTTACAGTACGGGATCCCGTATTCGCTTGCGTTCCGGTGCAGAACCGGGTATCGGAACGTGCACGATGCCGCAGTTGACACGGAACGCTCTCGGCGGCAATCCGGATACCGATAGGCGATTCGGCCGTTTTCCGGCAGGGGCCGATAATGTCTCGTGCGGTGTTGTGGATCGAAGGTCGTTGGCGGCATAAGATTTTCGGATTCTTCATTTTCGGGGACGTGTTCATTTTATTTCGATTCCTCGTTCGATTCGTTTTCGTTTTCTTCGTATTTGTACCTCGCTTCCTGCTCGCTCAGCTTCTCGAGCAGCGGATCGGGCGGACGGCGGGACACGAATCCGATGTTCAGTACGGAATCCTGCTCGGTCCGCAGCTCGACGATCATCGTATCGATCCGCGCTCCGGGGGCGGGTTCGGGAACGGTCCGCAGTCGGACGACATACCGCAACAGCGTATCGGAGCGTTCGTCTTGCCGGACGATCAGCGCCGAGTCGGCCAGTGAGAGCCAGGCATGGATACCTCCTTTGCGATAAATCGCCAATGTTCTTTCGCTTTCCGAGATCAGGCTGTCCGAATCTCCCGCCAGATCGACCGTGCGGAAGTAGCCGGCATACTGCTCCGTACGCTCTGCTATCCGTTGCGAAGTGCGATCGAGAAAGCGACTCAGCAGTCCCAGTCCGTCCATGACCGACAGGAAGACGACTCCGCTGAGGATCATCAGGATCAGTACCTCGACCAGCGTCGAGGCAGGCAGTCCGTTCCCCGCGATCCGAAGCCGAGGCCGGTTTCCCGGCCCGGTTCGAGCTGCCCGCTTACGAGCACAGCGAGCGTCCGGCTGCCACCGCCGGTAAACTTCCTTCCTATCCGAAGCAGGACGTTGCTCGCTGTGCCCGGCACATGGCAATCGTCGCCCCGTAATCCGTTCCGGGCGGATAGCGCCCTGCGTGGAACGACCGGGACAACAGGTTCGAGCCCGTTCCGCAGAGCGCGCGGCCGGCCATAGTTGGCTCGGGCAGCCAGCGCGTCCTTCCGTCAGTCGCTTTCGTACGGTTTTGCAGTCATTCATTGTCGATGATCGTGTTTCGGTCGAAACCGTCCGGATCGACCAGATACCGGTATTCCATTCTTTTGCGTCCGCCCGTGATTTTCACCGTCAGCGTCGCCTGCCATAGGGCTGGACAGGAAGCGTAGGGCTCGATGAGAACCGTCAGCGTTCCCCATCCGTAGGAGCGTTCGGTCTTGCCCTCGGAGAAAGCTCCCCGTCGGATTTCGCTCGCCGTGCAGGCGGCCCGGTAATCGGCTTCGGCGCAGACGATTCCGTCGGAAGGGCCCGCCGTTAGCCGGACGACCGTCTCCAGACTCGCGGCGAAGACGATCAGCAGCACGACCGAAGCGACGACCGCCTCCAGCAGCGAGGCGGCGGAAAGACGGATCGTCCGCCGTTTTGCCGGAATGCCGCATGAGCGGAACGGCTGCTGCCGCCGTCTCTCATCCCGGCTTCGTGCGTGGCGGGAACGCTCGGGGAACGGGAGGCGGCAGGCGCTCCCGCCGTCGGGCAGGCGAGCAATATTCGGCCATGCCCCTGTACACAGACATGGACCGGACGGGCAGGCACTCCGCCGCCGAGCTCCGAGGCAGACCGGTCGCCGGTTCCGCACCGTCCTTTCGTTTCTTAGCGCACCCATCCCGCCTCCTTTCTCCGGTAGGCCGCCGCCCACAGCGGATAGGTCGCCGCCGGGTTTTCGAGCAGCGTCAGATCGTAAAGCATGTCCTCGTAGTACCCTTCGGGAGAGTAGTAGACCAGGCGGTTCGCCGCCATGCAGCCCGACACGATACCTTGCACCTGCGCCGCGCCGTCCGCCCATAGCAGTCCCCGCAGTACGGCCGTGCGGTCCTGCCGGTAGTTCGCGCGTTTTACATCGGGCTTTCCGTCCCCGTCGACGATCGCATAACCCTCGACGCGGCTGTGCGGGCCGATTTCGATGTAACGGTCGGGGTTCTCCCGTGCGACGAACACCCCCGACGGGTAGCCGAGCGTCACCCACTGCCCTATCAGAACGGTGTCCGATGCGAATAGTTGAGCTCTTCCCCGAAATCCGTCTCCCACGCGGATCGTGCGCCCCACGACCAGCACATCGCGCAGACGGCAGGTGCTGTCGATGGACACCGCTTCTCCCAGCAGTACGGCCATGCCTTCGACCCGGGCTCCCGGTCCGAAGCTCCCGGCATCCAGCAGCCGGGGCTCCGCCTCGCCGAATCCGACGCTCAGGCTGTCCGGCATTGGCATCCATGCCCCGGGAGCTTCGAGCAGGCGCAACAAACTGTCGGTCATTCGGCGGGCATCGGTTCGGACCGGCGGAAGCTCCTTGCCGGCATAAGCGGTACGGGCTCCTTCGATCCGTTCGCCGCAGAAAAAGACCGAACGGATTTGTCCGTACTGCACGCCGTGGCGGGGAAGCCTCAAGCATCCGTGCAGCGAGGTGCGTCCCGTAAGCGACAACGAAGCGGCATCAGTCGCATACCAGAGACCGCTTTCTTCGCCCGGCGAACATGCGAAGGGGGCGGCCGACCCGAACAGCCGGGTCGGAGCGATTCGGGAATCGGCCGCCTCGACGCGCACGGCCTCGTACAGTCCCCATGGCCGGACGGCGATCCGCACCCGACTGTCGGGCAGGCCGTCGTAAAGCCGCAGGCCTCCCTGCTCGTCGAGCCTTGCTGTCAGCGTGCTGTCGGCGGCGTACAGAACGAAGGCCGACTCGACGTTCGCCCGTTGCCGCGAGAGGTAGCCCGCGCGGGAGAAGAACAGAAAATCGGACTCCCACAGCGCGAGCACGCCCAGCACCGAGAGTAGCATCAGCGCCGAGACGACCAGCACCGTAGCCAGTACGCCGGCAGGAAGACGGTTCGGAGGATTCATTGACTTATGACGGGTTACGGTTAGCGATCGGATGTATCGGTTATGGAATCTTGACGAGATAGCACTCTGTGTCACGGACCATGACGAGCGAATCGTTCCGGATCTGTCGGAGCGTAAAGCCTCCGGCCGACTCGCCCTGCCGCAGCAGATGGACCCGGCCGTCGATCGAGATCAGATAACGGTCGGTTCCTTCCTTACGGATACGGCCCGTACAGGCGAGCTTGGCGGAAGATTTCGGCCTGTCGACTTGCGGTCGCTCTGTTCCGGTCCTCTTCGGAACGGATGGAAAAGTCGACAGCAGAGCGTTCGTCGACACGTTATACAACACGGTCCGCACCGGGGACAAAAGCATAGCGGCCGATAGTACGCTCGCGGCGAACGCAACGAGCCAGTTCACCCCGATAGTCCGATGGCGAAAATCGGAGACGGCCAGTACGGTAGCCGGAACGACCGGAAGCAGGTATGCGAACGGTTGCCAGATCATAGTGAAAAGAGGTTAAGCGAGTCATCGGGGACAGGCCGACGACGAATCGGGCATTCTTTTGAAAGGAATATTTCGGTTATATAAATCGAGTAGTGTGCAGACGGATGAAAAAACGGGTCACGCACCCCTACTCCGATCTCCGATTATAAAAAGGTTTGCGTGTTCGGTTTGCCGGTCAGTCTTTGACGGTCTCTTTCAGGTTCTTGTCCTGATCGATCTCCCAGACGTTGTACTCGCCGTCGCCGTCGAAATCCACCACGGCCGTCGCCGTCGCGCGGAATCCCCCCTCCGAAGCCTCGACGATCTCGATGCGGTAGTTGGCATGACCGCCCTCGGTGACCAGAGGCTGCTGCTCGAAGCCGAGCTCCTCGAGCGAGGCGGAATACTTCG
>ERZ857982.1073-NODE-1073-length-29502-cov-3.232350_pt1 | contig 29502 bp, 17 predicted proteins | sample MGYA00519955_ERZ857982 | MGnify/ENA primary metagenome ERZ857982 (study PRJEB31778, sample SAMEA3449416) | human gut metagenome | biome: human gut; feature: human-associated habitat; material: faeces | place: United Kingdom | collected 2010/2012 ... | reverse complement strand
ACAGAAGAATCATCAGATGACGAAGATTCTGAAGATGACAAATTATTTGATGACCTAGATGATGAAAACGATGACATCATACTAGATGATGATTCAAGCATCTTAGAAGATGAAGATTTTAATGATGACGATGAGTAAAACTAAATAGGTACTTTTAATTCCAAGGGGGAAAAAATAGTGGATGAATTAGAAAATTTTGATAAAATGAAAATTGGCATAGCATCTGATGAGAAAATAAGAGAATGGTCACATGGAGAAGTTAAAAAACCAGAGACTATCAATTATAGAACATTAAAACCAGAAAAAGATGGTCTATTCTGTGAAAGAATATTTGGACCAACAAAAGACTGGGAGTGCCATTGTGGTAAGTACAAAAGAGTAAGATATAAGGGAATAGTTTGCGACAGATGTGGCGTTGAAGTTACAAAATCTAAAGTAAGAAGAGAGAGAATGGGGCACATAGAGCTTGCTGCCCCAGTAGCTCACATCTGGTATTTCAAAGGAATACCAAGCAGAATAGCTTTAATGTTAGATGTTTCACCTAAAGCCTTAGAGAAAGTTATATATTTTGCATCATATATAGTAACAGATAAAGGTACATCAACATTAACAAAAGGACAAATACTTTCTGAGAAAGAATTTGTAGAGGCTCAAGAAAAATTTGGTAGAGACTCATTTAAAGCAGAAATGGGTGCAGAACCAATAAGAAAATTACTATCAGAAATTGATGTTGATAAATTATCAGAGAAATTAAAGAAAGAACTTGAAAAGGCTAGCGAACAAAAAAGAGCCAAATTGGTAAAAAGATTAGATACAGTTGAATCATTCAAACTTTCAAACAATAGACCAGAATGGATGATAATGCAAGTTGTACCAGTTATACCACCAGATTTAAGACCAATGGTTCAATTAGACGGTGGAAGATTTGCAACATCAGACTTAAACGATTTATATAGAAGAGTTATAAATAGAAATAACAGATTAAAGAGATTACTAGAACTTGGAGCTCCAGAAATAATCGTTAGAAACGAAAAGAGAATGCTTCAAGAATCAGTAGATGCTTTAATAGATAATGGAAGACGTGGAAGACCTGTTACAGGTGCTGGAAACAGACCACTTAAATCATTATCAGACATGTTAAAAGGTAAACAAGGTAGATTCAGACAAAACTTACTAGGAAAACGTGTTGACTATTCAGGACGTTCAGTTATAGTTGTTGGACCAGAACTTAAAATCTATCAATGTGGTGTTCCAAAGGAAATGGCAGTAGAATTATTCAAACCATTTGTAATGAAAGAACTAGTTAGCCGTGGAATAGCACACAACATAAAAAATGCAAAGAGAATGGTAGAAAGATTACGCCCAGAAGTTTGGGATATATTAGAGGATGTTATTAAAGACCACCCAGTATTATTAAACCGTGCTCCTACATTACACAGACTTGGTATTCAAGCATTTGAACCAGTTTTAGTAGAAGGTAGAGCAATCAAACTTCATCCACTTGTTTGTACAGCATTCAATGCTGACTTCGATGGTGACCAGATGGCTATTCACTTACCATTATCACCAGAAGCACAAGCAGAAGCAAGATACTTAATGCTTTCAGAAAACAACTTGTTAAAACCACAAGATGGTAAGCCAGTAACAACTCCTACACAGGATATGATTCTAGGAAGTTACTTCTTAACAATGGATGTTGATGGAGAAAAAGGCGAAGGAACATATTTCTCATCTCCAGAAGAAGCAATAATGTCACTTGCAAACAACGATGTAACAATGCACTCTAAGATTTTCGTAAGAAGAACTAAGATTGTAGACGGTGTAGAAAAACATGCAAAAGTTGCTACAACACCAGGTAAGATAATATTCAATAGAGGAATTCCTCAAGATTTAGGATTTATTGATAGAAGTAAGCCAGAAAATGAATTTGAATATGAAATAAATGGAGTAGTATCAAAGAAAAACCTAGGAAAGATTATAGGAAAATGTATTTCTGTACATGGTCTAAGCAGAACAGCAGAATTACTAGACTATATTAAATCTACAGGTTACAAATATTCTACATTAGGTGCTGTAACAGTATCTATAGATGATGTTAAGGTACCACTACAGAAAAAGGAAATAATTGCAAAAGCTCAAGCAGATGTTGATAACATATTAAAACAATATGGACGTGGATTAATTACAGATGATGAGAGATACAGCGAAGTAATTAAGATTTGGGAAAAAGCTACTGATGATGTTAAAAACGCAATGAGAGACAACTTCAGTAAAGAAAACCCAATGTTCATGATGTCAGACTCTGGAGCCAGAGGTAACTTAGACCAGTTAAAGCAAATTGCTGGTATGCGTGGACTTATGGCTAGTACAACTGGTAAAACAGTTGAAATCCCAATCAAATCATCATTCAGAGAGGGACTTGACGCATTAGAGTACTTCATTTCTGCACACGGTGCTCGTAAAGGACTTTCAGATACAGCTTTAAGAACAGCAGACTCTGGATACTTAACAAGAAGATTGGTTGATGTATCACAAGACATAATCGTAAGAGAAGATGATTGTGGTTCAACAGATGGACTTGAAGTATATGATATAAAAGATGGAAACCAAGTAATCGAAAAAATGCAAGAAAGATTATTAGGTAGATATCCATTAGACGATATCAAGAATCCAACTACTGGAGAAATAATAGTAGACAAAAATACTCTAATTACAGAAGAATTAGCAGATAAGATAGTAGATGCAGGAATTACACATGTTAAAGTACGTAGTGTATTCGGATGTAGAACAGAACACGGAGTTTGTGCTAAGTGCTATGGTATGGGATTGGCATCTAGAAAAGAAGTTGATATAGGAGACACAGTTGGTATAATCGCAGCTCAATCAATTGGTGAGCCTGGTACACAGCTTACAATGCGTACTATTCACTCTGGTGGTGTTGCCGGTGTTGCCGACATTACACAAGGTCTTCCTAGAGTTGAGGAGCTTTTCGAAGCTCGTAAACCAAAGGGTGTTGCTATAATTACAGAAATCGCTGGAAAAGTTTCTATAAGAGACGAAAAGAAGAGAAAAGAAGTAACAGTAACATCAAACGATGATAGCAGAACATATTTAATACCTTTCGGATCTAAACTAAAAGTTAGAGAAGGAGATGTTCTAGAAGCCGGAGACCAAATAACAGAAGGTTCTAAAAACCCAGCAGAAGTACTTGCAATTAGCGGACCACAAGGTGTATTCGAATACATCATTGCCGAAGTTCAAAAAGTTTATAGAAACCAAGGTGTTGATATCAATGACAAGCACATCGAACTTATTGCAAGACAAATGTTAAAGAAAGTTAGAGTTGAAGACAATGGAGATACAGACATGTTTGCAGGTTCTTTAGTAGACATGTATGAATTCGAAGACAAAAACAAGTTAGCCGAAGAGCAAGGATTAAGACCTGCAACAGGTAAACGTGTATTACTTGGAATAACAAAAGCTTCACTTGCAACAGATAGTTTCTTATCTGCAGCATCATTCCAAGAGACAACAAGAGTATTAACAGAAGCTGCAATAAAAGGCAAAACAGACGAATTAATAGGATTAAAAGAAAATGTTATCATTGGTAAGTTAATCCCAGCCGGAACTGGTATGAAGAGATACAAGAAAATAAGAATAAACACAGAAGAACCAGAAAACACAGAAGTATCAGTAGCACCAGACGGAGAAAAAATGCCAGAAGATACAAAAACTGTAGAAGATGTTGTTGACGATATAGATGATGTAGAAAATACAACAGAAAATGAAGAATAATATTTTAGAAGAAGGACGTCGCCCAATGGGGACGCCCTTTTTTGGGCGAAAAAATTGGTTAGAAAAATAAAAAATCACTATATGAAGTTAGAGGCAGAGGTTCAAAAAGAAACACGATTGACACTAACATCAGATTACGTTTGTAAAAGAATATTTGCAAGAGAGGAAAATAATTGTAAGCACCCAATTGAAAAATAGCAGAGATTGTAGGATTAAGCACTGAGGAAGTAAAAAAGATTATAGGCTAAATTAATTTGAATTGTTATTAAATCATGCCATTATGAATATATTAAAAATAATTAATATTTTCATAGGAGATTTTTATGTTTGTAATTAATAAAAAAAGAATAATATTTTTAACACTTGCAATATTTTTGCCTATTGGTATGTTTGTGCTTCAAACAGCAAGTAACATAAATACAAACAAAACTGTTGCAACCATGGCAACTCCAGTAAGTAGTAAGACAATAATTATTGACGCAGGTCATGGTGGTGAAGATGGCGGGGCCGTAAGTAATAATGGAATTAGCGAGGCTGAAATTAATTTAAAAATTGCTCTAAAATTACAGCAATTATTAGAACAAAGTGGCTCTAATGTTGTACTTACAAGGTCGGACAATAATGCGATTTATGATATAGATAAGAAAACTTTAAGAGAAAAGAAAAATTCAGACATAAGAAACAGAGTCAGAATTGGGAACAATTCATCAGCAGATATATTTGTTAGCATACATTTAAACAAAATACCAGAAAATCAGTATTATGGTTGGCAAACTTTTTTTAAAGATGGTAATGAAGATGGAAAGAGACTAGCCAATTGTATACAGAACAATCTAAATGAAACAATACAAAAGGAAAATAAGAGAACACCACTAAAAATTAACAACGTGTATATCATAAAACATGTAGAAATACCAACTGTTATTGTAGAATGTGGTTTTTTATCAAATCCTGAAGAGGAAAAACAATTACAACAGGAAGAATACCAAACTAAGCTTGCATGGGGAATATACAATGGAATAATGGAATATTTTTATGTTGGAAATTCAAATAATGATACAACAAATACATCAGTACAATAATATAGTAAAAATTATCCACCTAAAAGGAAAAAATGTGTAAAACATTTTCCAATAGGTGTTTTTTTGTGCTTTAAAAGCTAGTATTCCCTAGAAAAATAAGAAAAATGGTCTAAAAAAGTAACATAAATGTAATAAATTTTAGCAAACACAATATCCGTATGCAAATATGGCACAAAGCTAGAAATACCAATATTTTCCGCCTTGAAAGACTTTTAGTTATTTACTATAATATATATAAATATAAAAAGTATAAATGTATGAAATAAAAGAAATTTACAATTTTTAACCAAATTTGTACCAAGAAGGGAGAGCAAGAATAAAAATGAGAAGAAAGGGAGTAAGAATTCTAGCAATATTTATATTGATTTGCATTAATATTAGCATTTTTTCTAGAGTAAATGCTGATACTATTAATGTTGTGCTAGAGAGTGAAGAATATGCGATTTCACAAAAAAGCTTAACAATAAGCAGAATTATACCTAAAACAGATATTGAAGAATTCAAGCAACAATTTAATTTGGAGAAAGAAAAAGTTCATGTTTATGCCAAGAATGGTGCTACTGAGATGAAAAATGGAGTTATTGGAACTGGAATGAAAATTCGTTTTGATAACATAGAGAATGAGTATACTGCATGTGTTATTGGAGATATAAATAGTGATGGAGAAATTTCTCAGTATGAAATAAGTAAAGCAATAAAACATGTTGTTGGACTTGAAGCTCACCAATTATCTGGGATAAATGCAACAGCAATAGATGTTGACGGAGACGGAGAGATTACACAAAAAGATGTTAGTATTTTAATAAAATATGTTGTTTATGGAAAATTGGATATTGATGGGAAAAAGACCCCAACAGCTCCAATTATAAGTGTTTTATCTGGAGAACAAGGAAAAAATAATTGGTATACTTCTGGTGTTGAATTGCAAATAAACAAACCTGAGAAATCTCCTGTAAAAATTGAATATATGGTATTAAAGATTACTGGAACAGAAAATATTCAAGAAACACAAATTGACGATGATAAAAAGATAACAATTCAACAAGATGGAACATATGAAGTAAAAGCTTATAGTGTTTCTGTAATTGGAACAAAATCTGAGATTGCAACATTGACTGTAAAAATTAATAAAACTCCACCAATAAATGCTGAAATAGTGGCAACACTTGGAAGTGAAGATGGAACAGAATACATATTTGAAGAAACAGCTAAACAAAATATATATGTTAAGGAAAGGGATAAAATTGGAAACAAAGTAACAATTGAAGCACAAGGGGCAAATGAGCTTAAAGCAGGAACAAGTTTACCGATTGTGTTGGAAAACGAGGGAAAAACAAAATTAATTGTTTCAACCGAGAATGAAGCAGGTTTAGTAACAAAAAGAGAATATACTGCCATTATAGATAAACAAATAAAAAGACCAGGAAGTTTAACTTTGAAATTAAACGATGCAAATGGAAATGAATATAAATCTAATACTTGGACAAACCAAAATGTTTATATGGAAGTTGCACAAGGTGGTCAAAATATAGTAACAACGTTTAAGGTTGATGGAACAGTAGCCATTGAAGAAAGGTCTGAACCACTAACAATTACTCAAGAAGGATTATATACAATTACAGTTATAAATAGAGATGATGTGGGAAATGAAAGCCAATCATCATTAAGAGTAAAAATTGATAAAACAGCTCCAGTAGCACCAGTATTACAAATTGTAAAAGGTGAAAAAGACAACGAAGATAATGAATGGTATAAAGGAGATGTAAATCTAAAAATAATAGAATCTACAGAAGATGAAGGTGGCTCAGGTGTTAGTCACGCAACATATGAAGTAAGTGGTACAGCAAATGTACCAGAAACTAGGACAAATGGACAAGAGATGTCGATTGTAAATGAAGGAATTTATACAATTACAATATATGAATATGATGTGGCAGGTAATAAATCAGAAGGAGCTACACAGGTTATAAAAATAGATAAAACGACTCCTCAAAATATAAAATTAGTGGCAAGTCAAATAACAGGAAAAACGTTCCACATACAAGCTTCATCAGAGGAGAATTTATCAGGAACAGCAAAATATCAATTATATATAGATGGAAAATTATATAAAGAGTTAAATTCTAGTGAAAATACTGCAGATTTTGATGTAATAGAACAAAGCTCAAAAACACATCAGGTATCTATAATTATTTATGATGTGGCAGGAAATGCAAATATAGAAACAATACAAGTTAATATGGGGCGTTTAAATACAAGCGAAATTGATCATATTGAATTTGAGATAAATAGTTTTACACGTACGAATAATGGAAGTACAGTTGCCAATGGTGCAGACTTCTTAATTTCAGATACAAGTTTGTCAGATGCCTCTAAATTCATACAAGTAAATTCTGCAACAACTAATGTAAAAGGAACTATAACTGGTAATATTAAATTAGTAAGAAAAGATGGAGAAGTTGTAAATGTCTTGGAATACTTCCCACAAGGATTACAAATAGAAGTTTCTCAGTATTCAAACGGAAGTGGAACTGTATGGCAACATAATGCAAACATAAATATGCTAAATACTACAAATTCTAACCAAGGAAAAGAAGAGGGGCAGTCATATAGTTCAACAGTGGATGTATCTAATAAACAGAATAATGATAACAAATTTGAAATATCTGATGAAAAACAAAAAGGAACAAAAACATATACAAGATTTATTATAAAAAGTGTTACTTTAAATGATAAAAATATACCATTTAGAATAACAAGTAATGTAATATAAAATTAATGAAAGGAGAAAGATATGAATAAACATAAGATATTATATAAATTAATAGCAATGTTTACAATTGTTATTCTCCTTAATGCTATTAATATTAACACGACTAAAGCCATAACTATGAATGCATATCCAATGACAGATTCAAACTTTAACATATGGGGCGACAGTGTTCAAACGACATTTAGTGATAAAGGATATTTTTCGGTATTAAATGTTAATGGAACTGAAGCTAATATAAAAAATTGCTCTGGTTCATTAAATGGAGTAAGTGTTCAAACAAAACTATCATATATAAGTAATGGAAATTATGTAAAAATTTCATTTGAAGCAACAAATACATCTGGTTCTGCAAAAACAATAGGAATTGCAACATATGCAGATATTCAAATTGCGGACAATGACTATGCGCCAATTACTAATTTAAGTGGTAATAGAGGTTTTACAATGACTGATGGGACAAAATACACTTTTACTTTTCTTGGTAGAAATTCATATGGTGTAACAGATGTTGATACATATTGGTTTGGACAATTTCAAATTAGAGAAGAAAATAAATGGAATAATTCACAAACTTATGTTTATGGAAGTACAACAGAAAGACAGGGAGACTCTGGTATGGCTTTCTCTTGGAAAAATAGAACTATTCAAAACGGAGAAAAACTTATCTTTTCAGTAGCTATTGGTATTGGAACGTTAAATACACCACCTACAATAAGAGTAACTAGTCAATTAAAAAATAGTTATTATCAAGGGGAAGTAGTTGATGTACAAGGCTATGTAAACGACATTGATAATGGAGACATTGTAACAGTAAAATATGCCATAGATGGTGGAGAGGAAATGGTTATTGCCAATAATCTGAGACCAAATGGTAGTGAAAAATATTTTCATACATCATTTACTATTCCAAACAACATATCAAATGGGCAACATTTTTTTCAAGTATGGGCAGCAGATAACTGTGGAAACATGTCGGTGCCTGTTACTGTATATTTTAATGTTAATAAAGATGTAACGGCACCTACAGGTACACATTCAATAAATCCTACTAATTGGACTAATGGAGATGTAACTATTACATTAAATACGACTGATGATATGAGTGGTGTGAAAAGGATTAAAAAGCCAGATGGAAGTTATACTTATAGTGTATCAACTATATATGTAGTACCAGCTAATGGCTCATATACATTTGTATTAGAAGATAATGTTGGAAATACAAGAAATTATACTGTAACAATAAATAATATAGACAAAACAGCACCAACAGGAAGCTTAAGCCACAATCCAACACAATGGGTAAACACAGATGTGAAAATACATTGGAGTGTGGCAGATGCAAATAGTGGAGTTAAACAAATAAAATTACCAGATGGAACAATAAAAACAACAGCAACAGGAGATTACACAGTATCACAAAATGGAACATATACATTTGTAGTATATGATGTAGCAGGAAATACATTAACATTACAAGAAACAGTAACAAATATTGATAAAACACCGCCAACGGGAAGCTTGAGCCATAATCCAACCGACTGGGTAATAGACTATGTAAAAATACATTGGACTGCATCGGACTCACAAAGTGGATTTAATAGAGTTGTATTGCCAGATGGTACATCAACTACAGATGCGAGTGGAGATTTCACTGTTACAGATAATGGAACATATACATTTACATTATATGATAATGTTGGAAATAGCAGAAATTTGACAGAAAATATAAATAATATTGACAAAATAATGCCAGAAGGAGTATTATCATTACAAGAGAATAGACTTACAGATGAAAAAATAAAAATTTCTTGGAAAGCATTTGACCTACAGAGTGGATTTTCAAAAATATTATTGCCAGATTCAACATTTTCAACAAATGCAACAGGAGAATTTACTGTTTCACAAATGGGAGATTATTCATTTGTTATTTATGACAGAGTTGGAAACACAAGAGAACTTAGTATAAATGTAAGTAATGTGGATATGATAAATCCAATTTTAGAAGTAACTCAAGATACTGATAAATGGACAAATGGAGAAATTACATTGAATTGGAAAGCCGATGATTATCAGAGTGGATTGCAAAATGTAATTTTACCAAGTTCTGAAAGTGTAACAGATAAACAAGGCAGTTATAGAGTAACCGAAAATGGAAATTATATATTTTTAGCATATGATAAAATAGGGAATGGGATTTTAGTAGAACACCAAGTTGCAAATATAGATAAAATTAATCCAAATTTAGACTTAACAGTTGACTCAGCAGATGATGGAGGAATACAGATTTCATGGGTATCTTCTGATGAACAGAGTGGAATTTCGAATATTACATTACCAGATGGCAAGAGGGTTACAAACTCGAGTGGAAGCATAGAAATATATGAAAACGGAGTTTACAGCTTTATTGCATATGATAATGCAGGAAATGCAACAGTAAAAGATGTAACTATAGATAGTATAAATAATGGAAGCGAAATAAAACTTGTATTGTACAAAGAAGCCATAGACTCTACACATTGGAGAATAAAATGGCAAATTACAGAAGGCAAAGATAAATTTGCATACATAGTACTTCCAAATGGTACATTTAGTTATGAGCCGGAAGGAAGCCATATTGTAACAGGAGGAAATGCTGAATATACATTTTTAGCATATGATAAAAAAGGCAATGAGAATATTGGAACAATAGCTGTAAGTTATTAAATAAATTTGCCTAAAAGGAGGAATAAAAGAAAAAATGCGTAAATCTAAAATTATTTTAAGTTTATTAATAATTTCTATGCTGGCTAGCAAAACATTTGCTGTTAAGGCAGTAAATTTGGAGAATGAGGTTATACAAAACACAGAAATTTCTACACAAGCAGATGGTACAACAGACAATACTGAAAGAAGTTTAGTATTTACACCAACACCTAGTTCTACAAAATTAAATGAAGGTGAAGAAATTACTATTACACTTGAGCTATCAGAAATAAAAATGGGACAAGATGGAATAAATACATTTGGTGGAAAACTTGAATATGATGAAAATGTATTTGAAAAAGTTACATCAGATGATATATCTTCACAAAACAACTGGTCAATAGCTTATAATGATGAAGAAACAGCAAAAAAAGGAACATTTTTAGCAACAATAAATACTGGAACAAGCAAAAATCAGGTAATAGGAATTATTAAATTAAAAGTAAAAACAAACTTAAAAAGTCAAGATACAGAAATTAAATTTACAAGCTTATCATCTGTTGCAGAAGATACTGTAAAATTAGATGATCAAACATTAAAATTTTCTGTAACTGGTACAGTAGTTCCAGACGATGACAAAAAGGATGACGACAAGAAGGATGATGACAACAAAAAAGACGACAAAAATAACACAGTAGAAAATACAATCGTAATTGGAAATGTTACTAATGACATAGAAGTAGTTGAAAATACTATAACAGTAGACAATACACAAAGTAATACAAATTTACCTCAAACAGGAGAATTAGATGTAGCAATAGCAGTGCTTGCACTTGCATTAATTGCAGTAGTATCGTATATACAAATAAAGAGAAATAGAGATTTATAGTAAAAATAGAATAAACTATCCACTTTTTGGAGAAAATATGTGTAAAACATATTCCAAGGAGTGGATTTTTTTGAAGGAAAAAAAGAAATTAAATATTAAAGGAACCGTTTTAGATAGATACCAACTGGAGCAATATTTAGAAAAAATTGCTTCTGACCATATTTTAACCGAAAAATCGGCGAAGGATACGTATCCAATTCCAAGACTTAAAGAAAATTTTTTTGTTATTAAAGAAATTTATAAATTATTGAATGAACAAATAAAGCAGGGAATACCAATACATCCAGCAGGAGAGTGGATTCTAGATAATTTATATGTAATAGAAGAAATTGTAAAAAATATAAGTAAAGAGTTAACGTTAAAGAAATATACAGATTTTCTGGGACTTGCAAATGGCAGGTTCAAGGGCTTTGCACGTGTTTATGTGCTTGCAACAGAAATGGTAGCTTATACTGATGGTAAGATAAATTCAGAAAATTTAGAATATATGTTACAAGCATATCAAACTAAAAAAACTCTAAGCATGAATGAAATTTGGAATATTGGATTGTTCATTCAGATTGCATTAATAGAAAATATAAGAGAAATTTGTGAAACAATTTACATGTCTCAAATGCAAAAGAGCAGAGTAGAAGAGATTATATGCAAGTATTTTGGAGAGGAAAAGAAAAAAAGCAGAACTGTAATATTACCTAAAATTATGCTTATAGAGAATGGGCAAGTAAAAAATGCGTTCATAGAGTATATGTCATATAGACTAAAAAAGATGGGAAGCAAGGCATATGCGTATCTAAATATTTTGGAAGACGAAGTTGCAAAAACAGGCAACGATATCTACGAGGTTGTAAAAAAAGAGCATTTTGATATTGCAGTAAAGAAAGTATCTGTTGGAAATTGTATATTGACTCTTAAGGCAATTTCGAGAATTAATTTCTTGGAAATATTCGAAAAGATAAATAGGGTAGAGGATATTCTAAAACAAGACCCAGCAAAGCAGTATGAGAAAATGGATAGTACTACTAAAAGCTATTACAGAAATGCAATACAGGAGATTTCTAAAAAGACTAAAATTTCAGAAATTTATATTGCAAAGAAGTGCTTGGAGTTAAGTTTGCAGGCTAGTGAGAAACCAGAAGCAAACGAAAAGAGCATGCATATTGGGTTTTACTTAATTTCTGATGGAAAAGAAACTTTATTGAATAGCCTGCTAGAAAAGAAGATTACACTAAAATCAAATGAAGAAAAGGCAAAAATCTATATAGAGACAGTATGGGGAGTTTCTTTGCTGTTGACACTTATTTTGAGCATTAATTTTTATTATATGTTATGGTACAAGAGCTTTGGAGACGTTGCTCGTAATTTTATAGGAAATATTCCAATATTAGTTAAAGTATTACTTTCAATAATTCTAGCGTTGGTTTCAATATTACCAATAGAAAATATTGTTTCTAAGATTATTCAATATGTGCTAAGTAAAGTGATAAAACCAAAGCTTATTCCGAAAATTGATTTTCAAAACGGAATTCCAGAGAATTGTAGCACAATGGTGGTAATTCCTACGATAGTAAAGAGCAAAGAAAAAGTTAAAGAATTAATGAAAAAATTAGAGGTTTATTATATTGCAAACAAGAGCAAAAATTTGTACTTTACTTTGCTGGGAGACTGTAGTTCTGGAAACAAGGAAATAGAAGAGTTTGATGAAGAAGTTATAAGAGAAGGAATAGAGCAATCAAAAAGTCTAAACGAAAAATATGGTAACATTTTCAATTTTGTATATAGAAAAAGAATTTGGAATTCTAATGAAGAGTGTTACATGGGATGGGAACGTAAAAGAGGCTTATTAAACCAATTAAATGAATATTTGCTCGGGAATATTACAAATCCTTTTAGGGCTAATACTATAGATATCTCGCAAATGAACAAAGTAAAATACATTATAACATTGGACTCAGATACTGATTTAACATTGAAATCTGGATTAGAGCTTGTTGGAGCAATGGCTCATATTTTAAATAAACCAGAAGTAAACGAGAGAGGAGATCTAGTAATTTCAGGGCATGCACTAATGCAACCACGCGTTGGAGTTGGACTAGTAGAGAGCAGAAAGAGTATATTTACTCAAGTATATGCTGGAGAAGGTGGTACAGATTCATATACAAATGTAATTTCAAACTTGTATCAAGACAATTTTGATGAAGGAATTTTTACTGGAAAAGGAATTTACGATTTATCTATATTTTCGAAAGTGCTTGCAAATGAGATTAAAGAAAACACGGTTTTGAGCCACGACTTATTAGAAGGAAGCTATTTAAGATGCGCACTAACATCAGACATAATGCTTATGGATGGCTATCCATCAAGCTATATAAGTTTTAGAACAAGGCTATATAGATGGATTAGAGGCGACTATCAAATATTACCATGGCTTGGAAAAACAATAGAAAATAAAAAAGGTGAGATAAAACAAAATCCATTAAAATTACTTAGTAAATATAAAATATTTAGCAATATAGTAAGAAGTAAACAGGAAAGTAGTGTACTAGCAATGCTAGTATTTTCGGCGGTTATAGCAACTGTATTAAAAATAAACATGTGTGGAATAATTGTGCTTGCACTGATATCTTCTCTAATTCCAACTATACTAGATATTATAAATGGCATCATTAGTAAAAAAGATGGAAACATTAAGACTAAAAGGTTTGTGAAAACAATAGATGGTTTAAAGGCTAGTGTCTATAGAGGAATTTTAGATATTGGATTAATTCCAGACAAGGCATGGATAACCACAAAGGCAGAAACCAAAACAATATACAGAATGGCGAAAAGCAAGAAACATCTCTTAGAGTGGATTACATCAGAAGAAGCTGAACGAACGGCTAAAACAGATGTATTTTCATATTACAAGAATATGAGTGCAAACACTCTGTTTGGAATATTAGGAATTGCTGTTGCAATATTAGTACAAAGCTTAAATGTTGGCATTGCAAATTTTACGCTAATAATAGGTTTGTATTGGCTTTTAACTCCAGCTTTAATGTGTAAAATTAGCAAGGCAAATAAAGAAATAAAAGCTGTAGAAAAAATAGATGAAAGCGAAAAAAAATACTTGCAAGAAGTTGCATATAGAACCTGGTTATATTTTAAGGAAAACTTAACACAAAAATCGAACTTCTTGCCACCAGACAATTATCAAGAAGATAGAAAACCAAAAGTGGTAATGAGAACATCTTCAACCAATATTGGGCTTGCATTGCTTGCTGTAATGGCTTCATATGACTTAAAGTTTGAAAATTTAGAGGATACACTAAATTTATTATATAAAATGCTAGAAACAATTAGCGGACTCACAAAATGGAATGGACATTTGTACAACTGGTACAATATAGAAACATTAGAGCCACTAATTCCAAAGTATGTTTCGTCTGTTGATAGTGGAAATTTTGTAGGATATTTGTATGTTTTAAAGCAGTTTTTAATAGAAAAAAGAGAGAATAAGAATGATGAAATATATCAGAATTTAAGTAGTGAAGAAAAAGAACAAAATGTACAAATAACGCCTGATGTGCTAAATAAGATAGATTTCATGATTAATGTTACAGACTCGCTCATAAATAACACAGATTTTTCAAAGTTGTATGATAGTGAGAATAGGCTATTTTCGATAGGTTTCAATGTAGAGGAAAATAAACTAACAGACTCATATTACGACTTACTTGCATCTGAGGCAAGGCAGACAAGTTTAGTTGCTATTGCTAAAAAAGATATTACGGAGAAGCATTGGTATAATTTAAGCAGAACTCTTACGACTCTAAATAATTACAAAGGGCTTATCTCATGGTCTGGAACTTCGTTTGAGTATTTGATGCCTACAATAAACATCGAGCAATACCCGGGCAGTATTTTAGATGAGTCTTGTAAATTTATGATAATGAGTCAGCTGGAATACGCAAGAAAATTGGGAATTCCATGGGGAATTTCTGAGGCTGCCTTTAATCTAAAAGACTTAAATAATAATTATCAATACAAGGCGTTTGGAATACCTTGGCTGGGGTTAAAAAGAGGACTTTCAGACGAGATTGTAACGTCCTCATATGGTTCAATTTTGGCTATTGATGAAGAACCTAAATTAGTAATAGAAAATCTAAAAAATCTAAGTGAAAAGGGAATGTACAATAAGTATGGCTTTTATGAGTCGATAGATTTTACACCTGGCAGGGCGAAAAACGGCTATACGCCTGTAAAAACGTATATGGCACATCATCAAGGATTAATTTTGCTTTCAATAGACAATTTATTAAACAATGGTGTAATAAAAAAGAGGTTTAAGCAAAATCCGGAAATTGAGGCTGTCGACATCTTATTGCAAGAAAAAATGCCAGAAAATATGATAACTACAAAAGAAGAAAAAGAGAAAATTGAGAAGATAAAATATGTAGATTACGAAGATTACACTCAAAGAAAATACAGCAAAATAAACGAAAATTTGAATGTTTCTAATGTTATTGCAAACGACAACTACACAATTGTGCTTGACCAATATGGCAATGGTTATAGTAAATATGGAGATTTGCAGGTTAATAGATATAAGGAAACTGATGAGGCTGAGCAGGGAATAAAATTTTATATTAAGAATATACGTAATAAAAACATTTGGACGAATACGTATTCAAAAAATCTGCGAATACCGGATAAATACGATATAATTTTCTCGCCTGAAGCTAACAAAATAGTAAGAAATGATGAAAATATTCGAACTGTTACAAAAATAATAGTAGATACAGATGATCCAGTCGAAATAAGAAGGCTGGAACTGAAAAACAATGGTGTATCTGAAGAAGTATTGGAAATAACGGCACTTTTAGAACCAGTATTATCAAATGCAATGCAGGATTTTGCGCACAAGGCCTTCAATAATTTATTTGTTTCGTTTGAGTATATAGATTCAATAAACACAATAGTCGTTAAGAGAAAAGCACACACTAACGGTGAAAAAGATGCATATATGGCAGTAAATCTATTTAGCCAGTCGAATGAATTGGGAGACGTAGAATTCGAGATTGACAAAGAAAAATTGTGGGGCAGATGTAATTATAGAATTCCACGTGAAGTAGAAAATTCGATTCCATTTAGTAAGAAAATAGGATATACCACAGACCCAATAATTGCATTAAAGAAAACTGTTGATATAAAACCAGAAGAAACAGCAATATTTGACCTAATAGTTTCGGTTGGATATGATAAAGAGCAAGTAATAAAAAACATGGCAAAATTCATGAACAACGAAAATACGAAACGTACATTCGAACTGTTAAAAGCAAAGAGTGAGGCGGAGAATAGATATCTAGGCATAAAGGGTAAAGACATAGAAGTATATCAGAAAATGCTTTCATATTTGCTGTTTACACCAAAAGTTTCCATAAAAGCTTCGTATGATAGACTGTGCCCAGTATCTGAACTGTGGAAATATGGAATATCTGGAGACTTGCCAATATTAATGGTAAAAATAAAAGACATAAACGATATTGATATAATTCAAGAAGTTTTAAGTGCTTATGAATTCTTTAGGGTAAAAAATATCAAAGTGGATTTAGTAATATTAAATGAAGAAAAAGAATCGTACGAAAATTATGTAAAAGACGCTATACAAAGGGCTATTTTTAATAGAAATTTAGCATATTTGCTTAATATTCCAGCTGGGATTTTCTGCTTGGAAAATATAGAGAAGAAAGACAAAAAACTACTAGAAGAGCGTGCAAACTTAGTAATAAACGCTTATTACAGTTCTCTAGCGCTTCAAATGGAAGACATAGAAAGCAAGATGCTAGACAATGTTAAAGAAACTGTGTTTGATGCAAAACAAAACAATTTTATAGAAGTAAATGAAGAGAAAGAAAACTTTATGGAAGAAGCTTCTTTAAAATATTTTAACGAATATGGCGGATTTTCTAAAGATGGCAAGGAATATTTGATTTGCGTTAACAAAGCCCGTAAGCTACCGACGGTATGGAGCCATATTTTAGCCAATAAAACCTTTGGAACATTAACAACAGAGAATATGGGAGGATATACTTGGTACAAGAACAGTAGATTAAACAGAATTACAGCATGGTCAAATGATCAAGTGCTAGACACTCCATCAGAAATAATATATGCAAAAGACATGGATACAGGCAGAAAGTGGTCACTGGGATTTAATCCTATGCCAGACAGTAACGATTATTTTGTAGTGTATGGATTTGGTTATGCAAAATATATTCACAGTTCTTCGAGAATAAGGCAGACTGTTGATATGTTTGTACCAGAAAACGACAATATTAAAGTAAATTTAATAACCTTAGAAAACAAAAATCCTCAGCGTAAAAATTTAAAATTAATTTATTATATAAAGCCTGTTTTAGGTGAGGACGAGATAAAAAGCAATGGATTTCTACAGTTAGAAATGAATAATGCGTCAAACATTATGCTAGTAAAAAATCTATCAGATGAAAAAAATAACAATCAAGTTTTTATCGGGTGCAGTGAAAAAATAAGCTCATACACTGGAAGTAAAACATCGTTCCTAAAAAATTCGACACTAGAAAATCCAGTTGGACTAGATGAACTTGCTCTAAACAGAGAAAATTCATTTGGAGAGGATGGAATAGTTGCAATTCAAATAAATGTAACAATAGAAGCATATTCAACAAAGGAAATAGTATTCACTTTAGGAGATGCGTCAAACAAAGAAGAATATCAAGATTTGGCATATAAGTATTCAAATGTAAATAACTGCAAAAATGAATATATAAATATAAGAAGACATTGGGAACAGCTAGTAAACAAATTGCAAATAAACACACCAATGGAATCTACAAATATATTGTTAAATGGTTGGCTAATATACCAAACAATAAGCTCTAGAATGTATGGCAAGACTGGGTTCTATCAATCTGGTGGTGCATATGGCTTCAGAGACCAACTACAAGATTGTATGCTTATAAAATATGTAGAACCAAACATCGCAAGAGAACAAATATTACGAAATTGCAGACATCAATTTATTGAAGGAGATGTTGAACACTGGTGGCACGAAGAAACTGATAAGGGAATACGAACCAGAATCTCTGATGACTTGTTGTGGCTTCCATACGTAGTCGCAGACTACATTTCCTTTACCGGAGATTATGAAATTTTAGAAGAAAACCCGTCGTACAAAGACGGACTACAATTATCCAAAAACGAAAATGAAAGGTATGATTTATACAAAGACGCAGACTTTAAAGAAAGTGTATACAAACACTGCATAAGAGCAATAGAAAAGGCAATTGGAATAGAAGATAATGAAGTTGAAAAAATAAAAGTAGGAAAATATGAACAAGATGCAGAACAGAATAAAGGAGAAACTGACAATCTTGGAAAAGAAGGATTAAATCAAACTGGAATAGGAAATTTTGGAGAACATGGTCTGCCTAAAATCGGTACGGGAGATTGGAACGATGGAATGAGCAATGTCGGAGCAAAAGGTAAAGGTGAGAGTGTATGGCTTGGTTTCTTCATGTATGCTGTGTTAAAGGAATTTATTCCTATTTGTGAAAGAATGGGAAATTTCGAGAAGAAAGAAAAATATCAGTTTATAATGGAAGAGCTAAAAAGAGCATTAAATAACAATGCATGGGATGGTAGATGGTATAAAAGAGCCTTTACAGATGATGGAGATGCACTCGGAAGTTTGCAAAACGAAGAATGCAAAATAGATAGCATATCACAAAGTTGGGCAACAATTTCTGGAGCAGGCAATAATGACAAAAAATATATAGCAATGGAAAGCCTAGAAAACCATTTAGTAGACAAAGAAATAGGAATAATAAAATTGTTAGACCCACCATTCGAAAAAAGCAAGTTAGAACCCGGATATATCAAGGCATATTTGCCGGGAACAAGAGAAAATGGAGGACAATACACTCATGCTGCAACTTGGACGATAATTGCTCAAACCATGCTGAACTTAAATGACAAAGCATATGAAAACTTTAGAATGATAAACCCAATAGAACATGCTCGTACCAAAGACGAAAGTAGCAAATACAAAGTAGAACCATATGTAATAGCAGCAGACGTGTATGGACAAGGAAACCTAGCTGGCCGTGGAGGCTGGACGTGGTATACAGGTTCAAGCAGTTGGATGTATATTGCAGGAATAAAATATATTTTAGGATTAAATATAGAAAATGGATATTTAAAAATAGAACCACACATACCACAAAATTGGGATAATTACGAAATAAAATATAAATACAAAAATAGTGTAATCAATATAAAAGTAATACGTGGAAACATTATTTTAGGTCTAAATAAAAACAGCGAAAAAACAGGAGAAAATACTGCCAACATCACAAGCATAAGCAATACAACTATTGTAAAACAAATGATATGTAATGGAGAAGAAATACCAGAAAAACAAATTAAAATAGGAGAAAATGGAGTATACAATATAGAAGTAATAATATAAACTTTCGCCCAATAGGGACGCCCCTTTTTGGGCGAAAATACATAATTATGAGCAAATCAATAGTCAAAATTATTTATGAAACTTAAATGTAATAATCTAGTAATAATATTGAAAAAAAGCTTTGACATATATGCGAGGTAGAGTTATAATAAGGGCAAAGATTTTGAACGGAAATGGTAGCTGAAAAATTATTGTTATACCATAGAAAGGATAAAATATGGAAAAAAGAGAATTAACATTAAACATTAGAGAAACAAATGAGCAAGCAAGAAGAAGAGTCTATAAAAGCAAACAATTACAAAAAAAGATATCATTATATAAAAAGTTAGGACTTGGAGCTGCAACAGTTAGCTTGGCAGCAGGAATAATTGGTGGTCCAATAATTTCAAATATGGCTAAAAATATTAGAAATACAAACGATACAAAAGCTGCAATACAAATGGTAGCAGATTCTGAGGAATATTTAGAAAGCATTAAAGCTAATCCAATGATGAGTAAGGTTGTTTCTGCGGAAGATTTTGATAGGCTTGAAGAATTGACAAATGCCATAGATACGTATAATAAATATAAAAATAAGGTAGAACCAACATTTAATGAGCAGGAAGCCTATTTAGAAGCATGTAATACAATTGGAAATGCAAAACAATTGGTAACAGATAATTATAATGCGATAATTAAGAAGAAAATTGCAGAGGCATATGGTATAAAAGATCCAAGTTATGTAAATAGAATACAAGTATATTGTGATGAGGTTTTTGATGGCAGCGAGGTTAGCAAAGTCACGGAAATAAAATTACCAACAGGCAAAGAACTAAAGAGCGCTACATCTTTGTTCTATAGTGGAAGCATAGATAAGAAATTCGTAAACGAAATTCAAAAATCAAATGAACTTGAAAAATATCATTTTTCAAAAGATGGCAAAATACCAACAGAAACGTTAGATAAGATTATTGAGAATTTTGCAGATGCACAAGCTTTTGATGCAAACTATAAACTTGTGACCGAAAAAGATGGAGAAAAAATCAAAATGCAAGAAATAGAGCGTTCAAAATCACAAGAAAGAGACGATAGATAAAACGAAAATAAAAAGAAGGAGTGTGCTTCTATGAAAGAAGAATTAGATCCAAACAAAAAAACAATATTAGTTGTTGACGATGAAAAGCCAATAATAGACATTTTGGTATATAATTTAAAAAAAGAGGGGTATAACACATTAGAAGCCACTGATGGCGAAATGGGCATAAATGTGGCACTAGAAGCAAGACCAGATTTAATATTGTTAGATGTAATGCTTCCAAAAGTAGATGGATTAACTGTTTGCAATAGGGTAAAGCAAGTATACAATGTTCCAATATTAATGATTTCTGCCAGAGATGAAGAAGTTGATAAAATTGTAGGACTTGAACTAGGTGCAGACGACTATATTACGAAACCTTTTAGCGTAAGAGAATTGATGGCGAGAGTAAAAGCAAACTTAAGAAAAAATGATGATGAAAATAATGCTAAAGAGAAAAAGAAGGACACAAAAATTGTTGTAGGAGACCTAGAACTTGACTTAGAAAAGGTTGAAGTTAAAGTAAAGGGAGAAGTTAAGCCACTTACACCAAAGGAATTTGAGCTTGTTAAATTCTTAGCAATGCAACCTGGAGTTCCAGTTACAAGAGAAGTTCTACTTGAAAAAGTATGGAATTACGAGTACTATGGAGACATAAGAACTGTAGACGTAACTGTTTGTAGAATTAGAGAAAAACTAGGAGACAGCACAAAGAATTCAAAAATTATTATTAATAAAAGAGGGATTGGATACTATCTAGCCTCTAAATAAAAGGAATTAATGATGAAAAAATTACAAAATAAAATATTATTGATATTCTTTATAATAGGAACAATTATAATAATTGGAATGGGCGCTTTTTTTGCTGGGATAGTAGGTGAAACTCAAGATTTTATAGGAACTTCGGAATATGTAACTTCTCAAGATTTAATAAATATTACGGATACTCAAATGAACCAAGCAAAAATACTAATATTAGGAACAATATTAGTATTTTCTTGCATTGTAATTGTTGTTGGAATATTTATTTCAGAGGCTATTGTAAAGCCACTAAATAAAATGATAATAAATGCTCAAAAACTAGCAAATGGTGAGAGTGTTGAACTTATAGAGTTAAACCCTAAGAAAAAAAGAAAAAAGAAAACAGAATTAGATTCTATTATAAATATAATTAGTGTTATGAATGTGGAAATGAACCAAAAATTGAATGAGGTAAATAGACAAAAAAGAGAAATTGAAGCTATTTTATTACACATGAATGATGGCATAGTGGCCTTTGATGAAAAAGGTAATATTATGCATATAAATCCAGCTGCTAAGGCACTTCTAAAAATTGATAAAGAATCAAATTTTGAAGAAATTTTTAGCAGATTTGATGCAAATATAAAAATGGATGCAATTTTGTACTTGGATAATACTGCTGAAGAGAAAATAGTAATTGGAGATAAAACTATAAACGTTTTCTTAGCATCATACAAAGATGAAAATGATTTATCATCTGGAATAATTGCTGTTATTCAAAATATTACAGAGCATGTTAAGCTAGATGATATGAGAAAAGAATTTGTTGCAGATGTATCTCATGAATTAAAAACACCTATCACATCGATAATTGGTTATGCAGACACATTACAAGACGGAGATTACGACAAAGAAACACAGCAAAGATTTTTATCTGTAATTTCGTCTGAAGGCAGAAGAATGGCAGATTTGGTAAGCGACCTACTAACACTTTCAAGATATGATACAAACAGAATGACAAGAGAGGTTACAACCTTTGACTTAGGTGAGATAGCAAAAAAATGCCAAGAAAAACTAGCAATAGAAATAGAAAAGAAAAAACAAAATGTTGAATGTTACGTTACAGCCGATGTTCCACCAATAGAAGCAGACAAGAATGGAATAGAAAGAGTAATCTTAAACGTATTATCTAACGCTGTGAAATATACGCAAGAAGAAGGAATTATCAAAATTTATGTTGGTTTTGTATACAATGATGCCTACATAAAAGTAATAGACAATGGAATTGGAATTCCAAAAGAAGATTTAGCAAGAGTGTTCGAACGTTTCTACAGGGTAGATAAGGCTCGTTCAAGAGAAATGGGTGGAACAGGACTAGGTCTATCAATAGCAAAAGAGATAATAGAACAAAACAATGGAAGTATAGACATTAAGAGTGAATTGGGAAAAGGAACAGAAGTAGTAATTAGAATTCCAGCTGTAAAGAAAGGAACAGAAAATGAGTGATAAATTAAAAAATATATTAGAATGGATTGAATGCATAGTAATAGCAATTGTACTTGCATTATTAATAAGATATTATGTTGGAACTCCAACAGTAGTTCAGATGGACTCAATGTATCCTACATTAAAGCAAGGGGAAAGGTTAGTACTAAACAGAATACCAAGAACAAGAAAGCAACTTCCTAAAAGAGGAGATATAATTACATTTGAACAACCAAGCGTTACATACATTGGAGAAGATAAAGTAGATTTAAGTAATCCAGTTGCAATATATGATAAAGTGCCAACAAATATATTTTCTAAGTTTGCCTATTATGTGTTAGAATGGGGAAAGACGAGCTATATAAAAAGAGTTATAGGCTTGCCAGGTGAGCATGTACAAATAATGGACGGAAAAGTATATATTAATGGTGAAGAACTAGACGAATCTGCTTACTTAAATTCAAATGTGAAAACTGAAGCTTATGGTGGAATGTTTACAGATATAGTAGTTCCAGAAGGTTACGTATTTGCGATGGGAGATAATAGAAGCGTTTCTGCAGATTGCAGAAGATTTGGTTGTATTCCATTAGAAAAAATAGAAGGAAAAGTTACTATAAGATTTTGGCCATTAAATAAATTTGGAACTATAAAAAAAGCTGAATAGGAGATAAAAACTTGAGTTTTGAAAATATTATTGGAAATAAAAAGATAAAATCAGAATTTATAGATAATATAAAAAATAATACATTATCGCACAGCTATTTATTTGTAGGGCAAGAAGGAATAGGAAAAAAGTTATTTGCAAAGGAACTTGCTAAAATGGCTTTATGCTTGAACAATAAAACTGAAAATGATAATTGTAGCTCGTGTGTAAAATTTGATTCAGGAAACAATCCAGACTTCGTTTTGATAGAGCCTGATGGGAATTCTATCAAAATAGCACAGATAAGAGAGATGCAAGAAAATGTGTATACAAAACCAATTGTGTCGAGAAAAAAAATATTTATAATAAATGATAGTGATAAAATGACAGAAGAGGCTCAAAATAGCCTATTAAAAACGCTAGAAGAGCCACCTGAATACATAATGATAATATTAATAACTGCAAACGAAAATAAATTGTTAAACACAATAAAATCTAGATGCTTAAAAATAAGTTTTAATAATCTTGAAACGAGTGATTTAATCTCATACATAAATAGTGTACAAGGAATGCAAGTGCCAAGTGAAAATTTGCTAAAGATGTGTAACGGAAGCATTGGAAAGCTAATGAAGGTAAATGAAAATTTAGAAGAATACAATGCAGTAGAAAGTACAACTAACAATTTTCTAAATGGGAAAATACCAAATGTAGTAAAAATGTTAAGCCAATTCGAAATATTATATAAATCAAAAGAGGTTATCAATGATTTATTAGACTATATGATAGTAATAATTTATGAATATATCAACAAAAGTAAAGATTATAGAGCAAAATTTTTGAATTTAATAGCAATAATAGAAGACACCAAAAATAGAATAGTTTTGAATAATAATTATGATATGTGTATAGACAATTTATTATTGAAAATGTGGGAGGAAACGGTTGAAAAATAATTTAATTATTTTCAACTAAATTTAAGAAAGGGGACTATAGATGAAAACAATAGTTGGAGTTAGATTCAGAAAGCCTGGTAAAGTTTATTTCTTTGATCCAGGATACATACAATTAAACTTAAAAGATAAAGTCGTGGTTGAAACTACAATGGGAGAAGACGTAGGGGAAGTTGTAATAAATAAAAGACAGATTCCAGACGATAAAGTTTCAACAGAACTAAAAAGAATAGTAAGACTTGCAAATAATAGAGATTTAAAAAGAGTAGAAGACAACAAAATAAAAGAGCAAAAAGCAATGAAAGTGTGCAAAGAAAAAATAAAAAAACACAAATTAGACATGAACTTAGTAGACGTAGAATATAAGTTTGACAATAGTAAAATAATATTCTATTTTACAGCTGATGGACGTGTGGATTTTAGAGAGCTTGTAAAAGATTTAGCAGCTATCTACAAAACAAGAATAGAGCTAAGACAAATAGGTGTTAGAGATGAAGTTAGAAAAATAGGTGGAAATGGTGTTTGTGGAAGAGAACTATGCTGTTGCTCATTTTTAAATAATTTTGACATGGTATCAATAAAAATGGCCAAAGAGCAAAGTGCTTCTCTAAATCCATCAAAAATATCTGGAAACTGTGGAAGACTAATGTGTTGCTTGAAATATGAGCAAGAAGTATATGAAGACAAAATAAAAAAATTACCAAAAGTAGGTTCAATAGTAAAAACAGAAGATGGAGAAGGAACTGTTGTTACACAAGAGGTATTGAAAGAAGCAATAAAGGTACAATTTAGGAAAGACGACATCACAACATACAAAACATATCCAGCAAAAGACGTAAAAGTAATAAAAAATGCAAGCGGAAATGATAAAGATAGTATTGATAATACAGTGGATAGCGAAGAGATGGCTAATTTAAAAGAATTACAAAAATTAGAAGAACTAGAGAAAAGAGATAAAATAATAGAAAAAGAAGAAAATAAAAAGAGAAACAATTAAATTTTTACATAAACCAACCCAGCCAGCAGAGGCGTTAAAATCTCTGCTGGCTGGGTTGGGGTTAAGAACATATTATTCTTCGGTTACTTCCACCTTCATAGCGACCCGAGAGGCTAAAACAGTACCGCATTTCGGACAAACTAAAAGTTTCATTTCCGGATACTGCGTAGAGTGAGGAACCAAGGAACCTTTAACAAAGATTTCTGAGAACTCTTCGTCACCTTCCAAATAATCGCGTTTTATGATTTCTTTTCCACGGATAGGATTGAGTTTTCGAACGGGCCTATGGGTATACCGCTTTTCTATGGATACTGTTTGAACTTCAACGTGTTGCTGTTCAACGTATACATATCCGCAAGACGGGCACTTCTGGGTAATGGTTCTTAACATATTTTCTGACCTCCTAAAATTATTTTTGAAAAGTCGAACATAATTCATAGCTCTAATGAGCCAAAAGAACTAAAACTAATTATATCATTTTTTTGTGAGTATATCAATGTATAGAACGCAAAATTGACAAGATATTTCTTTTGCTTTGATTAACTATTTTGTAAATTTTATTGCAATACATCGATCAATTTGATATACTACAAATAATCGTTTAGCTTTCTTTCAGTTGGGTGCATAAATTAGTTATTGTAAATTTGTATTTCAACTACTAGTTTATGCACCTAACTCTTCACATGAATTGTTAAGTGCAACATTATGAGAAAGGAGGCGGTAGAATTGAAACATAAAGATTATAATTGCAATGATATTGCCGTTAGATATCTTGACAGGGCTTTAATCGCTTTGATTGTTGGTATTGTTTTATGTTTTCTAGCAAGTCTAGGATATACTTCATATATTAAATGGTCAGAAAAAGAAATTGAAGTTCGTGCAGTGAACTCCAATTCTAATACAAACGAGATTCGATAAGGGCTACGGCTCTTATCTTTTTTATTGAACCTTAAATTTCAATAAAATAATATATAAGGAAATTTAAGCCCTTATTATTCTATGCATATATTTGTTTTATATACATTTAGAAAGTAGTTAATATACTAACATACAGTATGATTAACTAATATCATGATACTACTTTTATTAGTTTTTGTCAATATTGGCAAAAATTAATTTCAAAAATCTTATTCTTCTTCTGGAGCACCAACAGGACATACTTGAGCGCATGTTCCACAGCTTATGCACATAGAAGAATCAATTTCATATTTGCTTCCTTTATCAGAAATGCAAGAAACAGGGCAGTTAGCTGCACAAGCTCCGCAAGCAATGCATTTATCTGTAATTTTATATGCCATAATATTCACCTCCTTAAATGTCATCTTCTATTTTATTTTTACTGTCTTGTTTTTCAAGTTCTTCTAGTTTTTGAAGTTCTTTTAAATTTTCTTTTTCTTCATCATCCATTTTATTAACAGATCCATTTTTTATAATTTTAACTTCAGATGCGGGATATTTTTTATAAAAATTATTATCATCTTCATCTTTAAATTTAATTCTTACAATTTCTTTTAATGTTTCAATAGAATCTACTATTCCTTCTCCATCAACTGTTTTAACTGTTGAACCTATTTTAGGAAGTCTTTTTAATTTATCTTCATATACATCTTGCTCATATTTTAGGCAACACATAAGTCTGCCACAGTTTCCAGATATTTTAGAAGGATTTAATGATATATTTTGTTCTTTTGCCATTTTTATAGACACCGTTTCGAAATCATTTAAAAATGAGCAACAACAAAGTTCTCTACCACAAACTCCATTTCCACCAATACGTTTTACTTCATCTCTTACACCTATTTGTCTAAGCTCAATTCTTGTTTTAAATATAGACGCTAAATCCTTTACAAGCTCTCTAAAGTCAATTCTTCCATCAGCTGTAAAGTAAAACAATATTTTGCTGTTGTCAAATTTGTATTCAACATCTGTTAGATGCATGTCAAGTTTGTATTTTTTTATTTTATCTTCACATATTTTAAAAGCTTCTTTTTCTTTCTTTTTGTTTTCTTCATAGTGCTTCAAATCTTTTGAAGTTGCAATTCTAATAACTTTTTTTAAAGGTGCTGATAGCTTAGAATTTGACATATTTCTTTTATTTATAACAACTTCTCCAAGCTCTTCTCCAAAAGATGTTTCAACAATTACTTTATCTTTTTGATTTATTTTTAAATAACCTGGATCAAAAAAATATATTTTGCCAGGTTTCTTAAATCTAACTCCGACTATATTATTCATGAAATTCCTCCCATACTTTTAGTAAAAGATTATCAATACACATATCAAAATTTGCGTTTGATGATAACCTACTCTTTGTTTGCTCTACATAAGAAATGCAATTACTATAATGTAAATTATTTGTTTGTTTTAATTTTTCAAATAAAATAATATTTATATATTCAAGTAAATGAGTGATATTTTCTTTTGATTGATATAAAACATCACTATTTTTCCAAACATCAATCATATCAAGACTTTCGATGTTTTCAAAAATCTCATCTATTTGGTCATAATTTATTGACTCATCTTGCATTTTTAATAATCTTCCAATGCTTCCGTGAACATAATTTTAATGTTCTTTCATTTGGCATATCTAAACCATTTGAATTAAAATAATACAGGATTTCTTCTTTCGAAAGTGGGTTAAACATTATTTTTGTACAACGTGATTTGATAGTGTTTAACATGTTGTTTTCATTTGCAAGAATAAGAATAATTACTGCATATTCAGGTGGTTCTTCTAAAGTTTTAAGAAGACAATTTTGTGCTTCTTTTGTCATTAAGTCACTATTATTTATTATATAAACTTTTCTATTAGAATTAATAGGCTTTTCTATTACCTTTTGCTGTAACTGCCTTTTCAGCAATTTTTTCTTGCATGTAACGTACTTGTTCTATTTTGATACTTTTACCATCTTCGGCATCTATAAGCATAAAATCTGGATTATTATCAAGTTCAACCTTAGACGCTAGTATTTCTCTTGCAAATTCCTTTGCAAATAAGCATTTTCCTATTCCATCTATTCCAACAAACATGTAACTATGTAATATATTAGAAGTGGAAACAGAATGAATTAATAGCTGTTTAACTTTTTTATTTCCAACAATATTTTCAAAACTCAAACCATATCCCTCCTAAATTTTAAACTATTGTACTTTTCCAAATAAATTAAGTGGCCAAAAACGAATCCAAACTTTACTTTCAATTTTTTCAAGTGGAATACATCCAAATCTTCTACTATCTGTTGATTCTGGTCTATTATCTCCCATAACAAAAACACAATTTTCTGGAACTGTTAAATCATAATAAGGGCAATCTTTTACAGATGTAGTAATTTGTGGTTGAAGGTAATCTTCTTTTAACTCTTCTCCATTTATATAAACCTTTCCGTCTGTAATATAAATATGTTCTCCTGGAAGGGCAATAACTCTTTTTATATAACTATCTTTTCCAATTTCTAAGCCATAGCGTACTAATTTACCAAAGAAACTTGTAGGTTCATTAGAATATTTTGCTGTAACATTGTTACTATCAGATTGAGTAGGCAAAATATACGAATCACTTGAAGGTGCTTCAAAAGTAATTATATCTCCACGGTTTGGCATAGTTTTTGTTGTACGAACCCATCTATTTAAAATAAGACGTTGATTTTGCTTTAAAGTTGGATACATAGAAACTTGTTGTACTATTGTAGGTGTTCCAACATAATATCTAATTACCAAAGCTAAAACAAGTGCAATTAAAATGCATGCAATCCATTCTAAAATATCTTTTGTTTTACTACTTAATTCCATTTTTTAAATCTCCTTTAAATAAAAATACACAAGTATATTATATATTTTTTAGCTAAAATTATCAATAGAAATCAAAATAAAAAGTATAAATGTATGAAATAAAAGAAATTTACAATTTTTAACCAAATTTG
>ERZ857982.1051-NODE-1051-length-30089-cov-8.179796_pt1 | contig 30089 bp, 23 predicted proteins | sample MGYA00519955_ERZ857982 | MGnify/ENA primary metagenome ERZ857982 (study PRJEB31778, sample SAMEA3449416) | human gut metagenome | biome: human gut; feature: human-associated habitat; material: faeces | place: United Kingdom | collected 2010/2012 ... | reverse complement strand
GGCAACGATCACTTTTCCCCGTAAGGCAGCTGGTAGAGCACAACCTTAGGAGGCGCACGCTCTATCCGGCTGAGCTACTGAGACATACCACGACTGCCATTGTAACGCAGATGCGGCGGGTTTGTCAACGGTGAAAGAAAGAAAAAGTTGGGGAAAAGGCTTGCAATCACCTCTTTGAGAGCATATAATACAAAGGTTAGTGAATTTATACCCGAGAGAAAGGGGTCTTACCTTTGCAGAACGAGAAATTGAGAAATGTGGCGATCATCGCCCACGTCGACCACGGCAAGACCACACTGGTGGATCAGATGCTCAAGCAGGGCGGCGTCTACCGCGAGAATCAGGAAACGGTGGAGCGAGTCATGGACTCCAACGATCTGGAGCGTGAACGCGGCATCACCATTCTGGCCAAGAACACCGCCATTCAGTACGGCGATACCAAGATCAACATTGTGGACACTCCGGGCCACGCCGACTTCGGCGGCGAGGTGGAGCGTATCCTGAAGATGGTCAACGGCGTTATCCTGCTGGTGGACGCGGCGGAGGGCCCCATGCCCCAGACCCGCTTCGTCCTCAGCCGCGCCCTGGAGCTGGGCCATCGCGTCATCGTGGTCATCAACAAGATCGACCGGCCCGACCAGCGCATCCATGAGGTCGTCGATGAGGTGCTGGAGCTGCTGCTGGATCTGGATGCCACCGCCGAGCAGCTGGACAGCCCCATGCTGTTCTGTTCCGCCCGCAACGGTACCGCCAGTTACTCCCCCGATGTGGTGGGCACCGACCTGAAGCCTCTGTTCGACACCATTCTGGACTATATCCCCGCGCCGGAGGCCGACCTGGACCAGCCGTTCCAGATGCTGGTCAGCGCCATTGACTATAACGAGTTCGTGGGCCGTATCGCCATCGGCCGCGTGGAGCGCGGCGTACTGAAGCAAAATCAGGAGATCGCGGTGTGCAACTACCACGATCCCGACGCGCCGGCCAAGAAGGCCAAGGCCGTCAGCATGTACGAGTTTGACGGTCTGGGCAAAAAGCCCATCACCGAGGCCACGGCGGGCAACATCATCGCCATGTCCGGCATCGGCGACATCACTATCGGCGACACCATCTGCGCGCCGGACTGCGTGGAGCCGCTGCCCTTTGTGAAGATCAGTGCCCCCACCATGGAGATGACGTTCTCCATCAACGACTCCCCCTACGCCGGCCGCGAGGGAAAGTTCGTTACCTCCCGCCAGCTGCGGGAGCGCCTGTTCCGCGAGACGCTGAAGGACGTGTCCCTGCGTGTCACGGAGATCGAGGGCGCCGCCGATGCCTTCAACGTGGCGGGCCGCGGTGAGATGAGCCTGTCCATCCTCATCGAGACCATGCGCCGCGAGGGCTACGAGTTCCAGGTGTCGCCCCCCCGTGTGCTGTACCAGACCATAGACGGCAAGAAGTGCGAGCCCATCGAGCGCCTGGTAGTGGACGTTCCCAGCGAGAGCGTGGGTGCGGTCATTGAGAAGCTGGGCAGCCGCAAGGCGGACATGCTGGAGATGACCCCCGTGGGCAGCCGGATGAAGATCGAGTTTCTGGTCCCCAGCCGCGGCCTGTTCGGCTACCGCAACGAGTTCCTGACGGATACCCGCGGCGAGGGCATTATGGCCAGCGTGTTCGACAGCTACGCCCCCTATAAGGGCGACCTGAGCCGCCGCAACACCGGCTCCCTGGTCTCCTTCGAAACGGGCGAGAGCGTGGGCTACGGCCTGTTCAATGCCCAGGAGCGCGGCGCTCTGTTCATCGGCCCGGGCGTGCCGGTGTATGAGGGCATGATCGTGGGCGTCTCCCCCAAGCAGGAGGACATTACGGTCAACGTGTGCAAGAAGAAGCAGATGACCAATATGCGCGCCGCCGGTTCCGATGAGGCGCTGCGTCTGGTACCGCCCCGCAAGATGAGTCTGGAGCAGTGTCTGGAGTTTCTGGCGGACGACGAGCTGCTGGAGGTCACGCCCAAGAGCCTGCGTATGCGCAAGACCATCCTGAATCACGAGAAGCGTATGAAGGCCACCCACGGCGGCAAAAAGAACTGAATCAGGTAAACAACAGGGCAGCCTGCGGCATCCGCCGCAGGCTGCCTTGTTTGTACTTTATCCGATCCTACCCCCGCGGTGAGGGCACGAACAGGAAGTTCAGATCCGCCTGAGTGGGCACCCCATCCAGCGCGGCGCTGTCGCTGTACTGCCACATGTCGAAGGCATAGTAGAAATCGGGATAGTCGTTGTAATCCGCCACCCAGAGGGACCAGTCGGCCAGACGGCTCAGGTCATACTGGTAATACCCCTGCTGCCGGTTCAGATAAATACCGGCGGAGCAGCCGCCCTGCTCCACGACGCGGCAGAAGGCGGCGGCTATGTTGGTCAGACGGGAGGCATCGAAGGAGGCGGTACGGGAATCATCGGCGAATACCGGCTCCCAGTCGAAGTAGACCGGCAGGTCCAGCGGCACGCCATCCAGCAGGCCAAGCACGTAGTCGGCCTCCATAATGGCTTCCTGCACCGTGACGGCCTGGGAGAAGAAGTAGACGCCTACGTCGATACCGGCGGCGCGTGCGCCGCGGACGAAGGTGCGGAAGCTGCTGTCCTCACGGAGAGCGCCCTGGGTATAGCCGCGATAGCCCACGCGGAGGATGGCGAAATCCACACCCTGCTGGGCCAGCTGCTGCCAGTCCGTGCCGGACTGATAGTCGGACACGTCCACGCCCAGCCGCACCGTGCCGGACATGCCGGTGTAGTGGAGGGCACCGTTCTCATCACGGGTGAAATCGTTGGCAGTGAAGGGGTTTACCGCCAGGTTTTTGTGGGGTGTCAGCCAGACCATGTTGGCGCCGTCGTTGACGTAGACCTGGCCTGCATGGGGGTCCTCCGGCTCCGGCTCGACACGGGGCTGGCGGGGCAGCAGGCTCAGAATCACCGGCACGGCAATGGCCAGTGCGGCCAGCAGGATGGCCAGCGGCAGCAGACTGCGGCGTCTCCTGCGGCGGCTGCGGCGGCGGGGAGGGATGACGGTTTTTTCCATAGGGTTCACCGGCTTTCTCGTTGGAACACGTGGATGTCGAAGGCGATGCGGCAGTCCAGTGTATCAAGTTTACATAATCTTTCGACGCCGCTTTTCGGCGTTTTCCAGCAGTAGGGGGTCATGCCGAACAGCGCCTGAATATCGGCGGGATTGTCCAGATGGATGGTGTCCTCCACATGGCGGATGGTGACGTAGCGAAAGCCGCCGTAGGGCGTCTCCTTCACCTCGTTGGGGTAGGGGCGGTCATAGAGCACCTGCTTCATCTCCCAGAGGTGCATGGCGGAGGGGACCACGTAGAGGAAGTGACCCTCCGGCCGCAGGACGCGGCGGAATTCCTCGATGGCCAGCGGGGAGAAGCAGTTCAACAGCAGGTCGATACTTCCGTCCGCCACCGGCAGGCGGTAGGAGGAGGCCACAGCCAGCTCCAGCGCATGTTCCCGCTTGGCGGCCAGCCGGAGAATGAATTTGGAGATGTCTGTACCGGCCACGCGGGGCGTTTTACCGGCCTCACACAGGGCACGGTAGATGGCGGCGGTGTAATATCCCTCGCCGCAGCCGCTGTCCAGCACTGCGGGAGCGTTGCCGGTCAGAGAAACGGAAAGTTCACATAACGCATCGCGCAGCGGGGCGTAGTAGTCTCTGGAGAGAAAGGCGCTGCGGGCGGCGGCCATGGCCTTGTCGTCACCCGGGGCCTTGGAGTGCTTCCGATTCACGGGGAGCAGATAGGTGTGGCCCTCGCGGGCAATGTCGAAGCTGTGACCGGCGGGGCAGCGGTAGGCGCCGTCCTGCCGGACCAGCGCCCCGCCGCACAGGGGGCAGACGAACAGGCTGGTCATAGGTCGCGCCCCTCCGGCAGCGTCACGTCATGTATCCAGCGGCCCTTGCGGATGCGGTACCAGCACAGGGGACATTTCAGCAGGGACTCGGCTTGCACGGCGGCAGCCACCCACCAGCAGGAGGCGTCCATCACCAGTGCTATCACCGCCGTCAAAGGCAGGGCCACCAGCCACTGGGGGGAGATGTCCAGTGCGGCGGAGCAGAACACATCGCCTCCGGCGCGGAGCACGCCGGTGACGGCGGTGATGGAGTAGGCGTGCAGAGGAATGGAGGCGAAGCCGGTGACGGCCAGCGCCGTGGCGATCTGGGCTGTCTGGTCATAGAGCTTGAACAGGGGGAACACAATGGGCTGGAACAGCAGGGGCACCAGCGCCAGCGCGATCGCCGCCAGCGCCAGACCCACCAGGATGGTGACCCACAGCAGGGTGTGGCTCAGGTCCAGCACCTCCTGATGGCTCTTGCCCTCGCCGATGGCCTTGCCCACAATGACGGCGGTGGCGGCGCCCAGGCCGAAGCACACCACCAGGAACAGGCGGTTCAGGTTGCCCATGACGGCGTTGGCCGCCAGATACTCCACGGAGTTCACGGTGTAGCCCAAAATCACGGTAAGCATGCTGTTGCCAAGGCCCCAGGCGATCTCATTGAGCAGTACGGGGGAGGAGTATTTGATGAACCGGCGGCACATCTCCCAGCCCGGGTGGAAAAAGGCCCGCAGGCGCAGGGGGATGGTCCTGCTGCGCAGGGCGCAGACAAGGCACACGGCGAACTCCGCCACGCGGCTGATGAGGGTCGCTACGGCGGCGCCCTCCACGCCCAGCATGGGGAAGCCCGCCTTGCCGAAGATCAGCAGGTAGTTCATGCCGGTGTTGATGACGGTAGACATGCCGAACAGCTTCATGCCGAAGGAGGAGTTCTCCACGCTGCGCTGGGCGCTGACGTAGATGGACGACAGCATGTTGAACACGTAGGAAAATCCGATGATGCGCAGGTACGGCGCGCCCAGCAGCGACAGCTCGTGCTTGTTGCTGAGCAAGTCCATGATCTCCACGGGCCAGAGGAAGAACGCCGCAGCCAGCACGGCGGCGATGCCCACGCCCAGATAGGCGGCTACGCCCATGGCGCGGCTGATATTTTCCAGATCCTTTTTGCCCCAGTACTGGCTGATGAGGATTCCGACGCCGGACTGTACGCCGAATACAATGGAGATCAGCAGGAATACCGGCACGTTGGCGGTGGTGACGGCGGCCATTTCCGTGTTTCCCAGCTGGCTGACCATTAAAGTATCGATCAACCCAAGGGAAAACGTGATGAGATTCTGAAGTGCGATGGGGGCGGTGAGGCGAGCCAGATAGCGATAAAAGCTCTTATCGCGGCGGAGTGCTTTCTGCATGATGAAGAACCTCTCAAAGCATGGGAAAACGGGAGGCCTGATGGGCTTTCAGCGCCTCATACAGGGCGTCCACGTCTGTTTCCGTATTTTCGGGGGAGAAGGAAATGCGGATGACACCGGCGGCGGTGCGCTTGTCAAGACCCAACGCCGACACCACGTGGCTGGCCTTGCCCTGGTGGCAGGCGGAGCCCGCGGAGATACAGATGCCCTGGGCGCCCAGATCGGTGACGATATTGGCGCTGGGGTAGCCCGCCAGCGACACGGCCAGGATGTGGGGGGCCGTACCGGCGGCCACCGGCACCATGCCGGGGATGCTCAGCAGCCTTTCACGGCAGTAGTCCCGCAGGGCGGCCATATGGGCGATCTTGGCGTCATAGTCCGTCAGGCGCAGCTCCACCGCCCTGGCAAAGCCGGCGATCTGGGCGGTGGCTTCCGTGCCGGAGCGCAGACCGCGCTCCTGCCCGCCGCCGGGCAGCAGGGGCCGGACATTCCGAAAGCGCTCCGAGATATACAGGGCGCCTACGCCCTTGGGGCCGCCCAGCTTGTGGGCGGACAGGCTCATCATATCCACGCCCCAGACCTCCGGCTCACAGGGGACCTTCAGAAAGCCCTGCACCGCGTCGCAGTGCAGCAGGGCGTGGGATTTTCGGTCACGCAGGAGCTGAGCCGTCTCCGCCACGGGGAAGATGCAGCCGGTCTCGTTGTTCACCAGCATCATGGACACCAGCACTGTGTCGTCCCGCAGGGCGCCCGCCACCTGTTCCACAGCGACATGGCCGGTGCGATCAGGCTTCAGGTACGTGACCTCGTACCCCTGCTGTGTCAGCCAGCGGCACGGCTCCAGCACGGCGCTGTGCTCCACGGCGGTGGTGATGATGTGTTTGCCGGTGTGGCGTCCCTGCCAGATGGCGGCCTGTATGGCCCAGTTATCCGATTCCGTGCCGCAGGAGGTGAAATACAGGCGCTCCGGCGGGCAGTGCAGCGCCCCGGCGATCACGGCGCGCCAGCCCTCCACAGCCTTTTTCATCTCCTGCCCCGCGGGATACTGGGAGGAGGGATTGCCGAAGTGATGGGTCAGCACATCGTACATGGTGTCAGCCACAGCGGCGGGTACCGGCGTGGTGGCGGCATTATCCAGATAGATCATGGGAAAAACCTCTCAATTTCATGGGCCGGAGGGCTTGCCACCGGCGGAAGTATCCAGTATAATAAAGCGTTACTATCGAACTGCTGTCGCGGCGATAAAAGCGATACGATATATTATACCGATATTCGACGGAAAGTGCAAGGAGAATCCCATGCAGGCAGCTATCTATACCTTGGGATGCAAGGTGAATCAATATGAAACACAGGCCATGGAGCAGGAGCTGGTGCGGCGGGGCCACACGCTGGTGCCCTTTGACCAGAAGGCGGATGTCTACATCGTCAACACCTGCTCCGTCACCGCCGTCAGCGACAAGAAGTCGCGGCAGATGATCCGGCGGTGCCGGAAGCTGAACCCCAACGCGGTAGTGGCCGCCTGCGGCTGCTACGTGCAGACCCACGCGGAGGAGGCGGCGGGGCTGGACGTGGATCTCATCGCCGGTACCGGCGACCGCATGGCATTTCTGGACCTGCTGGAGCAAGTGGGCCGCGAGAAGCAGGTGACGATGCTGGACGACGCCCTGCGCCGCAGGGAATTCGAGGTGCTGCCCGCAGGCGGCATGGCGGAACGCACCCGCGCCATGCTGAAGGTGGAGGACGGCTGCGTCAACTTCTGCACCTACTGCATCATCCCCTATGCCCGCGGGCCGGTGCGTTCCCTGCCCAAGGCGGAGGCCGTGGCCCAGACGGAGCACCTGCGGCAGGAGGGGTATCGGGAGCTGGTATTCACCGGTATCGAGATCTCCAGCTGGGGCCGCGACCTGAAAAACGGGGAGAGCCTCATCGACCTTTTGGAGGCGGTGTCCGCCGCCGCAGGGGATATGCGGCTGCGGCTGGGCAGTCTGGAGCCCCGTACCATCACGGAGGACTTCTGCCGCCGTGCCGCCGCGCTGCCCCATCTGTGTCCCCACTTTCATCTGTCTTTGCAGTCCGGCTGTGACGCCACGCTGAAGCGGATGAACCGGAAGTACGATACGGCGCGGTTTCGGGAGTCGGTGCATCTGCTGAACCGGTATTTCCACCGGCCCGCCATCACCACGGATCTCATCTGCGGGTTTCCGGAGGAGACGGAAGAGGAGTTCGGCCAGACGCTGGCATTCATCGAGGAATGCGGCTTCGCAGCCATGCACATCTTCCCGTATTCCATCCGCCCCGGTACCAAGGCGGCGGCCATGGAACAGGTGCCGCCCGCCGTCAAGGAGCAGCGGACTGCCCGGGCCGGACAGGTGGCGGAGCGGATGCACCGCGCGTATCTGGAGGGCTGCGTGGGGCAGGTGTACCCTGTGCTGTTTGAGCAGGCCAAGGACGGCCTCTACACCGGCCACGCCCCCAACTACATGGAAGTCGGCGTGGCGGCGGATGGGCTGCATAACGTTGTGAAGAATGTGAAGATCGTCGGAATCGATGGGGAGATACTGCGGGGGGAGTTGACATAATGGACCACTTTTTCGCCTATATCGACAGGATGCGCTACATCGAACGGTGGGCGCTGATGCGCAACAGCGTCCGGGAGAATATCCAGGAGCACAGCCATCAGGTGGCGGTGCTGGCCCACGCGCTGGCGGTGATACGGAACGAGTTTTTCGGCGGGCAGGTGGATGCCGGTGCGGTGGCCGCAGCGGCGCTGTACCACGACGCGGGGGAGATCCTCACCGGCGACATGCCCACGCCCATCAAATACTTCAATCCCGAGATACGGGAGGCCTACCGCAAGGTGGAGGAGGTGGCGGACCAGAAGCTGCTGGCCATGCTGCCGCCGGAGCTGCGGCCCATCTATGAGAACATCCTGCGCCCCGCCGATGCGGAGGTGGAGGAGCTGGTGAAGGCGGCGGACAAGCTCAGCGCCCATATCAAATGCCTGGAGGAGCTGAAGGCCGGAAACGAGGAGTTCCGGCAGGCGGCGCGGCAGACGGCGGAGGCGCTGGAGAGCTACGACATGCCGGAGCTGCGGTATTTCCGTGAGCACTTTTTGGGCTCGTTCCAGCTGACGCTGGACGAGATGGAGTAAATATCATCCAAAGAAGGAGTGAAGGACATGAAAGCGATCGTAACTGTGGTGGGTAAGGATCAGGTGGGCATCATCGCCGGTGTGTGCAACACGCTGGCGGCCTGTGAGATCAATGTGCTGGACATCAGCCAGACCATTATGGAGGGATATTTCACCATGATGATGGTGGTGGATCTGACGCTGTGTCAGGAGCCCTTTGACAGGCTGCGCACCGCCCTGAAGGAGTACGGCGAGGAGCGGGGACTGTCTGTCCGCATCCAGAGGGAGGACATCTTCGACGCCATGCACAAGCTGTAAAAAAGAGGGACACGCCATGCTGAGTTTGCAGAATATTTTCGATACCATCGACATGATCGACAAGCAGCACCTGGACATCCGCACCATCACGATGGGCATCTCCCTGCTGGACTGCGTCAGCGAGGACGCGGATCGCTGCTGCCGGAAAATTTACGACAAGATCTGCCGCCGTGCGGAGAAGCTGGTGCGCACCGGCGAGGACATTGAGAGCGAGTTCGGTATCCCCATCGTCAACAAGCGCATCTCCGTGACGCCTATGGCGCTGGTGGCGGGGAGCTGCGGCACCGAGGACTACGTGCCCTTCGCCATGACACTGGATCGGGCGGCCCACACCTGCGGCGTCAACTTTATCGGCGGGTACTCCGCTCTGGTGCAGAAGGGCTTCAGCAAGGGCGACGAGCTGCTGCTGCGGTCCATTCCCCAGGCGCTGGCCCAGACGGAGCTGGTGTGCTCCAGCGTCAATGTGGGCAGCACCAAGGCGGGCATCAACATGGATGCTGTGGCCCGTATGGGACGCATCATCAAGGAGACGGCCCACCTGACCCGCGCTCAGGACGGGCTGGGCTGTGCCAAGCTGGTGGTATTCTGCAACGCTGTGGAGGACAACCCCTTCATGGCCGGTGCGTTCCACGGCGTGGGCGAGGCGGACAGCGTCATCAACGTGGGCGTGTCCGGCCCGGGCGTGGTGTACCACGCTTTGCAGTCCTGCAAGGGGCAGCCCTTTGACGTGGTGGCGGAGACCATCAAGAAAACGGCGTTCCAGATCACCCGCATGGGTCAGATGGTGGCGGCGGAGGCGTCCCGGCGGCTGGATACGCCATTCGGCATCGTGGATCTGTCGCTGGCGCCCACCCCTGCGGTAGGCGACAGCGTGGCCCGCATTCTGGAGGAGATGGGCCTTGCCGTCTGCGGCACCCACGGCACCACGGCGGCGCTGGCCCTGCTGAACGATGCGGTGAAGAAGGGCGGCGTCATGGCGTCCGGCCACGTGGGCGGCCTGTCCGGCGCGTTCATCCCCGTGTCGGAGGACGAGGGCATGATCGCCGCCGCACTGGACGGCACCCTGACCATCGACAAGCTGGAGGCCATGACCTGCGTGTGCTCCGTGGGATTGGACATGATCGCCGTGCCGGGGAGTACCAGTGCCGAGACCATCGCGGCCATCATCGCCGATGAGGCGGCGGTGGGTATGGTGAACAGCAAGACCACCGCCGTGCGCATCATCCCCGTGGAGGGGGCCGATGTGGGCGACATGGTGGAGATGGGCGGCCTGCTGGGCTCCGCGCCGGTGATGCCGGTACACGAGGCGTCCAGCGCCGACTTTATCGCCCGCGGCGGACGCATCCCTGCGCCGCTACAGAGCCTGAAAAACTGATGGTACGGGCGGCGAAAGAGCAGGATCTGCCCCACATCCTGACCATTTACAACGTGGCGCGGCGGTACATGCGGGCGCACGGCAACACCGCCCAGTGGGTGAACGGCTACCCGTCGGAGGAGCTGCTGCGGCAGGATCTGGCGGCGGGACAGCTGTACGTGCTGGAGGACGGAGGCGGCGTGTATGCCGTATTTGCCTTCATTCTGGGCGAGGACCCGACCTACCGGCGCATCCAAGGCGCGTGGCGGGACGACAGTCCCTACGGCACCATCCACCGGCTGGGCAGCGACGGCAGCCACCGCGGTGTGTTTGCGGAGACGGCGGCCTGGGCGTCCACACAGTGCGGGCACCTGCGAGCGGACACACATGCGGCCAACGATACCATGCAGCGGTGCATGGAGCGGGCGGGCTTTATGCGGTGCGGCGTCATCCATGTGGCGGACGGCACGCCGCGGCTGGCATATGAACGGACAACGAAATGAGGAGGAACGATGATGGACCCTATCTTTGAGATCGAGCTGGAGGATTGCCCTGTCTGCCGCGGCGTTGGCGCCATGCAGGATGAGCAGGGCTGGAGCGTCTCCGTGTGCTGCATGGACTGCGGCGCCGAGACCGCCCATGCGGAGTATCATACGCCGGAGGAGCGGCTGGAGGCCGCGCGGCGTGTGGCGCTGCTGTGGAACATGGGAAAGGTCGTCCACACCGGCGTGGGCGACTGAGCGAAATAGGCAAAGAGGGCTCCGCGGCATGGCCGCAGGGCCCTCTTTTGTGCCGGTGGAGAGACCATAGGCAGAACAGGAGAAAAAGTGCCCGAGGCCCATGGCCTCGGGCACTTTTCTGTTCAGGGCTGGGGCGTCAGGCCGTACCGGCTCATGGCGTCCCGCAGGATGGCCTCGGGGTCGCAGCCGTCCACGTCCAGATTCTCCGCCATCAGGAGCTCCGTCTCGGGGATGCCGAAGCACTCCGCACACAGGGCGCGGAGATAGTGATAGCTGAATCGCGGGTCGTAGGGGCCGCCGGGGGTGCTGACGTAGTATAGCTTCTGAGCGCGGCACAGGCCCACGGGGCAGCCCGCCTCATCGTAGCGGGTGACGATGCCGGTGATGTAGATGTTCTCCAGATAGAGCTTCAGCTGCGCCGGAAAGCACAGGTCCCACAGGGGCGCGGCCAGCACGATTTTGTCCGCCGCCGCGAACTGACGGGCGCAGCGGAAGAAATCGTCGTCATAGGCGCGGCGCGCCAGCAGGGCGTCGCGGCGGGCCAGGCGCTCCGTGTTCAGCGGCAGCAGGGGCAGATCGTAGAGTCGCAGCTCCTCGTAGTCTCCCAGCGTGGCCAGCAGGGCGCGGGCCAGACGGTCCGTGCGGGAGCCGGGACGGGCACAGGCGTTGATGTAGAGTGTCATAGCGGGCCTCCTTATCACAGGGCTTCAAAGTGGTAGCGGGGCTTGCCGAGGCTCTTTTTGCCGTACTCAATGGCCTCTGCAGGGCAGTAGCAGATGCAGGCCATGCAGTGGGTGCAGTCCTTGCCCCAGACCGGCTTGCCCTCCCGCAGAACGATGTTGTTGGTGGGACATCGCCGGACGCACTGGCCGCAGCCGGTGCAGGCATCACTGGCGGTGAAGGGCCCCGCCTTGACGCAGACGGCGTAGAAAATGGGGTTCACCGGCCCGCTCATGAAGCGGTCGTAGAGGTGATCGCGGGTGGGGGAGAAGGGCTGTCCGGCGCGGACGGCAGCGATGGCGCGGTCGATGTCCGGCTCCGCCCGGGCCACGATGCGGCGGGCCTCCTCCGCCTGGGGCACGCCGAACATGGCGATGTAGTTCTCCGGCATCACCAGCTGGGCCGTGCCCATGCAGGTCAGTCCCTTTTCGACGCAGAGCTGGCGGTTATAGTGGTTGGCGCGGCCGATCTCGCTGCCGCAGGTCATGACGAACCACGCCTGCTTTGCGCCGGTGAGCTCCGTGCGCAGCAGCCAGTCCCGCACCAGACGGGGGATGCGCCAGGCGTAGGTGGGGGTGACGATGACCAGACGCTCACCCGTTTCAACGGGCGAGGTGTCGCCGCTCCGGATGCGGTCATTCAGGGACAGCAGGGTGTCGCCCAGCGCGTCCGCCATGCGCTGGGCCGCGTGGCGGCTGTTGCCGGTGCCGGAAAAGTACAGGATCATAGGTGCCCCTCCTTGCGGTATTTTCCTGTATTGTACCAGCGGAGGGGCAGATGTGCAAGGGGGCTTTACGGGAGGTATCCGGCGGCTTCCTGCGTCAGCTCATCCAATATTGCGGTCATCGCAGCCTAACTACGATATAACAAAACGTGCCGCAAAAGTCAAACCGCATTTGAGAAAGAGAACGGAAAGAGAGCCGCCCTGAACACCATTCTCGGTGCCCAGGGCGGCTTTGATTCGTGCGCCTGCTCAGTCCTCGCGCTTGCGGCGGCGCAGCAGCAGCGCCGTACCGGTATAGCTGCCCAGCGCCGCTATGCCATAGGCCAGCAGGCCCGCATCGGCGGTAGTGGGGGAGGTCTTTTCGCCGTCATCCGGCACATGGCCGCTGTTGGAGGTGCGGCCATAGCCGATGGCGTAGGTAGAGAACTTGCTGGCGAAGATATGGATGCACTGGCCTTCGCGATCGACGTAGAACGTGCCCTCCGCGCCGGTGGTGCTCTGGGTCAGGAGCATGGCCTGCGCCTGACCGTTACCGTCCGCGTGACAGCGCGCCACGGTAACGCTGCGGCTGGTGTCGCAGGGGAGGATGATCTCCAGCACGGTCCCCGCGTCCTTCAGCTCCGAGAGCTGGCCGTTTCGGACCATGGTGAGGGTCATGTCCACGAAGCGCAGCGTCTTGTTCTTCACCAGCTCGCGGATGGCATTCTGGGCGGCGCTGCTGTCATCCTGCGGCCGCTCGCGGATGGTCATGCTGAGGGCGACGGAGGCATCGCCCATGTCGGAGAACTGCTTCTCGGCCTCGGCGTCCAGACCGCCCACCACCGTGTGCTCCGTAAGGTCGGTGGGGTCCGCGATCTCCAGCTCGCTGCTGACATCCTCGCGGGGGATGCGGACGGTCAGCACCGCGTCCTTGTCCACGATCTGGAGCTTGGCGGTGACGGTCTTACCGCTGTATGCTATCACCGCGTTGTATGTGCCGGGGAGCAGCTGGCCGATGTGGAAATGGCCGTCCGCGTCGGTAGCCTGAGACTGGCCGTAGATGTCCATACCCCTGCGGATGGTGACGACTGCACCCGCCAAAGGCTGCTCGGAGCTGTCGGTGATGCCGTATTCCAGCACCGTGCCGCCCACGTTGTAGGTCTTGCCGGCGGGTGCATTGACGGTGATGGCCGATGTGCCGCTGACGGCGGCATAGCGGCTGTCGTCCTCGGGGGTGAACACCCACTCTGCGTCATAGCTGCCGCTGGCGGGGCAGAAGGAGGGCTCCGCCCAAGCGAAGGTGCCCTTCACCACGGTGCTGCCGTCCTGCATGGCACCGGACAGGCGGATGGTGCCCAGCCGCTGGCCGTAGTCCAGTGTGGCCCTGCTGAGGGTGGGGCCGCCGGTGGGAACGGTCTTGTTCACCGCGTTGAGCCGCACCGTGACGGTGATGTCCTGATAGCTGCCGGTGGTGACGATGACCGTCACCGTGGCCACCAGACCCTCCGTATCGGTGTCCACCGCGTTGATGGCCAGCGTCAGCACACCCTTGTTGGAGAGGGTGCTGCGCATGACATCGTAATAGGTCTCATCGCCCTCGAAGTTCAGGCCGCCGTACTCCACCGCGCCCAGCTGGCAGCCGGCGGGCAGGATGGCGTCCAGCACCGCGCGGAGGTCCACGCTGTATGCGGCGGCGTAGTTGTTGGTCACATCCACCGTGACGGTGGGATCGGGCAGGACACCCTTGTCGATGGTGATGTCCACGCTGCCGGTGACGGCCTCGTGGCTGGCGGCCTCAGCCTTGTACCACACAGTGTAGGTGCCCACGGCGGAGAAGGCCGGTACGGCGGGACCGTAGATGCCGTTTTCCTCCGCGCTGTACGTGAAGGTGACGGCGGAGCCGTCCACGGTGGCAGCGGAGGCGGCCATCCGGGCGGTCTGGGCCTTGCCGTTGTAGGCCAGTGCGCCGTCCTGCCGGACGGAGACGTTGGTCAGCGCCGCCTTGCCGATGGTGATGGTAAAGCTGCCGGTGACAGTCTCATGGTTGGCGGCTTCGGCCTTGTACCACACGGTGTGGGCAGCCACATCGGTGAGAACCGGAACGGCATCGCCGTAGGCGCCGTCCTTTGCCAGACTGTACGTGAAGGTGACGGCGGAGCCGTCCACGGTGGCGGCGGAGGCGATCACCTGGGCGCTCAGGGCGGTACCGGTGTAGGTCAGGGCGCCGTCCTGACGGACGGAAACATCCGTCAGCGCGGCCTCACGTACCGTCACGGAGACGGTGCCGGAGGTGGTGGCGTAGCGGCTGCCGCTGGGCGTGAAGGTCCACTCGGCGGTCTGGCTGCCTGCGGGCAGGATGACGTCCGGCGTGTTCCAGACGAAGGTGCCCTCCACAACGGCGTCGCCGTCCCGCAGTGCGCCGGACAGCGCGATGGTGCGCAGCGGCTGGCCGTAGGTGATGGCGGCGGGCGTAAGGGTGGGCTGGCCGGTGGGAACGATACGGCTGTCCACCGTGACGGTGACGGTGATGGTGTAATCCAGATAGTTGTCCGCGCCGGTGACATGGACCGCAATGACGGCGGTCTTATCCGCGTTGGCCGGTTCGTTCCGGAAGGCGAAGCGGAGGGTGCTGCCGCTGACGGCGGGCGCGCCGTCCAGTACGCTGTCGGTATCGGTCACAACGCCCAGAGAGGCCGCGCCGCCGTCGGCGATGAGACTGCGCAGGTCCACGGAACCGGGGTTGCCGTACATGGCCGCACCGCTGGCGGGCACGTCGGCGTGAAGCGCCCTGTCGATGCGGAAGTAAACGGTGTCGGGGGCCAGCGCCAGCGTGTAGTTATCGGCCTTGAAGGCGCCGCGGTCCGCCAGCTTCAGGGAACCGATGGCGATGGCGTAGCTGTCCGCGTTCTCGCCGGAGGCTCTGGTCAGCGCACCGTCGAAGGCGGGGGACTCGCCGTTGGCCGCGGCAGAGACGGCGAAGGTCAGGGTGGGCTCGTCCTCGCCGTAGGTCTTGCCCTGACCGGCATCGGGAGTCACGGTGATGGCGGCCTTGGTGATGTCCGCCGTGATGCCGGTGGGCTGGGCGATCAGGGTGTAGTTGGCCGCGTCCGCGCCGGTGAGGGCGTAGCCGGAGAGAAGAACGGTCTTGCCGGTTCCCGCGTCGGCATCGGCAAAGGCGGCGGCGGCGCGGGACGCGTCCACGGTCACATCATCCCCGGCCATCAGACCGGAGAGGGCGGGTGTGCCGGTGATGACGGCGGCGGCAGTGCCGTCGTAGGTCTTGCTTTCCGCCTGCAGGCCGGTGATGGTGACGCCCTTCGGGGATACCCTCAGGGTGTAGGACGCCGCGCTCTGCTGATAGTTGGCGGTTTCCGCGGCGGTGGCGGTGATGGTGGCTTCGCCCGCCGCGTGGATGGTGACGGTGCCGTCGGAGGCCACCGTGGCCACGCTCTCGCGGCTGCTGGCGTAGGTGATGCTGCCGCCGTCCCTGCGATTGCTGGACGCCGCGTTGGAGAAGGCGTCGTCGCCGTAGGTCCTGGTCAGGCTGCCCTGCTGGGCGAAGGTCAGGGTCTGGGCCGCCTGGGCCACCGTGTACTGCACGGTCTTGTCGGCCTCAACCGTGGACAGCTGGTAGTTCTTGGCCTTGTCGCCGGTGAGACCGGTGGCGGCGGCGGTGTGAGTACCGGCGGTCAGCTCGCCGCCGGTGACGGTGACGCCGATCCGGTCGCCGTTGACGGCATTGCTGACGGTGGCGGTAATCGCACCCTCATCGTCGGCGTAGATACGGCCCTCCGTGTTGTGCCACGTCAGCGTGACAGTGCGGGGCCGCACCTCCAGCGTGCCGGGCAGGAAGGAGATGTCGTAGTTGTCGGAGGTCAGGCCGCCGGGGGTGATGGTATACTCGCCCACGTCGTCAAACTGGCGGTAGGTGTGGGCGTAGGTCGGCGTTCCGTCCAGATCGTCGATGTCCTCGCCGTTGACGAAGCCCTGGCAGCTCACGCCGTCGTGCATGGGAGCGGTGCCGTAGTCGATGACCGTGCTGTTGGCGGTCACCAGCAGGCGGACCTTTTCGATGGTGTAGGACACGCTGACGGAGGCTTCACCCAGTTGGATGCGGGCAATGTAGTCGCCGGCGTTGACCGGTGCGCCGGAGAGAGCGGTGGTATCCGCCGGCTTGGCGTAGTAGGTGATGATGGCGGCGTCGCCGGTGGTCAGGCTGCTGGTGCAGGACGCCGCGCGGGCCATGCCGTTGTAGAACAGGGTCTGGTCAGGGGCCGACAGCGTCACGCTGCCGCCATTGGTATCGGGGCAGGTGCCGTCCGCGTTGGTGCAGGCGGCGGTAATGGTGGTGCCGCTGGCGGTGTAGGCCCAGCTGTGCTGGTGCTTGCTGAGATAGAGCTTATCCTGCTCCTGCGTGACCACATAGCCCTGTCCGGCCGCATCCGGCAGGAAAATTTTGGTGCAGTCCAGCGCCGTGCTGGACGCACCGGCGGCGAATTGGACCGGCACATCGTCCGTGGGCTGGCGGGATGTGGTGATGCCGATGCGGGCCGCCTGGGTCAGGCTGGGATCGATGGTGAGGACTCCGGAGTCCAGATACACATTTCTGGTGCTGCCGGTGACGTTGGCATCGCCGCCGATGGTCAGCGAATTCCGGCTGGAGTTGAGGTAAATACCGGTCTGGCTGCCGGTGATCTTGCCGCCCAGCATACGGAAAGCGCCGTGGTCATCGTAGATGTATGCGCCGTACCGGCCGCCGGAGATGGTGCCGCCGTACATGGTGAAGCTCTGGCTGGAGGACACGCCGTTCACAGTCTCGCCGGGCGCGGCGATCCGGCCGCTGCCCCGGCAGTCGCAGAGCGTCAGGCCCCAGTGGTCATCCACCACCGCGGATACCGAGGTGTTCGTCGTGGTGATCTGCTTTCCGTTCAGGCAGAGGTTCACATCACCGGCCAGGAAGAGCCGGCCGTCCAGCTCGATGTCGGCGGCCAGATAATAATTGCCGGCGTAGAGCATGTACGAATCGCCGTTTTTGGAGGCATTGGCCCCACCGTACAGCAGCTTGCCGTCAACGGAGGTCAGGGGGATCCAGGCTGTATTGCCGTGGGCCGCGTCCGTGCAGTCCGATCTGCCGCAGACAGCGTGTTCGTGCAGGGTGCCGCTGGAGAAGATGACGCTGTCACCCATCAGCCGCTTCGTGCAGCCGGGATAGGCATCGCTGGTGAAATACGAGGTGGTATCCGCCGCCAGCCCCGTGCCGTCGGCGATGCGGACATAGCTGCCGTCGATGACGGGGTCTGCCGTGGTGACGCCGATGCTGGCGCCGCTCTCCAGCGCGCCGCCCACATGAATGGTCTCGCGGCGGCCCAGATAGACGTTGTTGGCCGCGCCGTCCTTGCCCAGGTTGCCGGTGATGCACGGCGCGCCGGACACGGTGAGCTTGTTGCCGGCGCACACGCCGCCGCCCTTGCTGTTGCCGGAGGTGTTGCCGGAGATGGTGCCGCCGGTGATGGTACACGCGGCGCTCAGGATGACGTACACGCCGCCGCCATATTCCGCCGCCGTGTTGCCGGAGATGGTGCCGCCGGACATGTTGAAGACATAGGCCGCGTACACACCGCCGCCGCGCTTGGTGGCGTAGCCGGTGACCGCGGCATCGGTGGTGAAGTTGCCGGAGACAGAGCCGCCGGTCATGTTGAACGTACCGGCCGTATATACGCCGGCGCCATCCTCATCGGACGAGTTGCCGGAGACCGTGCCGCCGGACAGGGTGAACGCGCCGCTGTATACGTATACACCGCCGCCGTATTTGGCCTTGTTGCCGGAGACACTGCCGCCCAGCATGCGGAACGTGCTGCGGGTCATGTATACGCCGCCGCCCTTTTCGGCGGCGCTGTTGCCGGAGATGCTGCCGTCATACATGGTGAAGGTGCCGTCGGGGTCCAGATACACGCCGGTACCGGTGAGCCCGTCGGCGTGGGTGATCCTGCCGGTGCCCTTGCAGTCGCTGAGGGTGAAGCTGCCGCCGTTGGCCAGCTTGATCGTGTTGGCGCCGTCCTTGCTGCAGATGATGTCGTAGCCGTTCAGGCACAGCACCACGCCGTCCACAGGCTGCCACTCGCTGCTCTGCGTTACGGACTGGGTCAGGTAGTAGTGACCCGCCTTGGTGATCTCGCTCAGGGAGGAAACGGCCGTCCAGGTCAGGACATCGGTGTGCGTCTCCCCGTCATGGCTGCATGCCGTGCCGCAGAGGAGGTGCTTGTGGGGCAGGCCGTTGTAGAGGTTGATCTCGTCGCCCTCCCGCAGGATGCCGTACTGACCGCCGGCATCGCTGGTGATGTTGCCCTCGTAATAGCCATTGTCCGCGCCGGTGGCAACGGCAATATGCTCACCGATGGCGGGCGCAGCATCAGCGGTCACGCCGATGCGGGCGCTCTCGGCCAGGCCGCCCTCGCCGATGGCGAAAGTCGTGCCTGCGGTATTGCCCTTGGCCAGCTGAACATTGCAGGCGCTGCCGTCATTGTCGGTGTTGCCGGTGATGGTCACGCTGCCGGAGACGGTGAAGACGCTTCCGCTGCCGACATACACGCCGCCGCCACCGTACTTGGCGGTATTGCCGGAGATGCTGCCGCCGTACATGCGGAAGGGACTGTTGGCGAAGACATACACGCCGCCGCCCGCGCCATTGGTGGCGGTGTTGCCGGTGATCTCACCGCCATACATATTGAATGCGGTGCCCTTGCCCCCGCTGTTGGCTCCGTTGTCAAGAAGCACGCCGCTGCTGTGCTGGCTGACATTTCCGGAGATGCTGCCGCCGTACATGTTGAAGGTGCCGATGGCATATACGCCCTGACCGCTGTATTTTGTGCCGTCGGTCTGCTCCGCGTGGGTGATCCTGCCGTACTCGGCGCTGCCGCCCTTACAGTCGCAGAGGGTGAAGGTATAGTCTTTGCGGACCATGATGGTATAGCCATGGTTTGTATTGATGATGCTGTGGCCGTTGAGGCAGAGCACCACACCGTCGGCGGGCACCCAGATATCCGTCGTTTCGATGTCCTGAGTCAGGTAGTAATAGCCCGCTCTGGTGATCTTCGTCAGGTCGGAAACGGCCGTCCAGGTCAGGATCTTGGTGTGCGTCTCCCCGCCATGGCTGCATGCCGTGCCGCAGAGGAGGTGCTCGTGCGGGATCGCGGTCAGCGTCACCTCGCCGGCACGGTTCAGGTCGAACTTCATTCCGGAAGCGTCCGAGATAAAGTGATCGGTGAGCTGGTCGGCTGTCACATCCGGCATTTTGGCTTTCCAGCCTTTGGTGATCAAACCATCGTGACCGCTCCCCAGCGTCACGCCCAGCTTCGAACCCTCCTTCAGCGCTCCGTCCAGGACAAAATGATCACTGGGGTAGCCGCTTACTCTGCCCAGGCAGACGTTATTGGCCTTGCCGTCTGTGGTGGAGTTGCCGGTGATCTTTACCGCGCCCTTGACATAGATGCGGTCGTTGCGCGTATACACGCCGCCGCCGGCCACAGCGGCGGTGTTGTCGGTGATCTCGCCGCCGTACATATAAAACTTGCCGTAGCTGTTCCAGCCCACGCCGCCGCCATAGTCGGCGCTGTTGTTGGAGATGCTGCCGCCGTACATGGTGAACGACTGGCCTCCGATGGTCACACCGCCGCCGCCCTGGGCGTCGCTGTTGCTGATGCTGTTGCCGCTGATCTCACCGCCGTACATGGTGAAATAGCCGCCGCTCGTATCCACACCGCTCCTGTTGTTGCCGGTAATGCGGCCGCCGTACATATTGAATTTATTCTCGGTACGCACCTCTACGCCGACACCGCTGGCGCCGCTTGTATGGGTGATCTCACCGTAGGTGCCGCTGGTCCCCTTGCAGTCGCACAGGTTCAGCGTCGCCGTCGTCTGCTCATTGCTGACATAGATCGTGCGCTTAGCGGTGGTCTGGATGCTGTGGCCGTTCAGGCAGAGGTAGACTGTCCCCGTGGCGGTGGCGATATAAGCGTCCTCCAGATCGAGGTCGGTGGTCAGATAGTAGTCGCCCGCAGGGAGCCTGTAATAATATCCGACAACGGTATTGTCGGAGGTTTTGAGTTCTCTTTTCTCCCATACCGTGCCGTTTATTTTCAGTCCCTCAGCGTCCTGCGAGATCGCATTGTCGGAGAAGGAGATGGTTTTGGTGTGGGAGCCATAGGTGGCTAACCACTTCTCGCAGCCCTTGACGCCGCAGACGCAGTGGGCGTGTTCACTGCTCTCCGCGCGCAAGGCCCATACGGACAGCGCATCGCGCTCCTCCTGGTCCGGCGCGGCGGTGTCCTTGCCGATGGTGTAGGCGCCGCCGGTATCGGCGGTGCCGCCTGCCGTCTGTGCGGCGGCATCGGACGTCTCTGCGAATGCCGCCGTGGGCAGCATGGTCAGGCAGAGCGCCAGTGCCATGAACAGACTCAATACTCGTTTCTTCATGTGGGCCTCCTTCAGCGTACGTGCTCGCATTTTTTCGGTCATGCGCAGACATGCGGATGGGCAGCCCCAACTGCCCGTGAAAAATCCTTGCATATTTACCGATTTTCTGTATGATGGTATCATACACCGTACGTTAACGTGCGATGCAAGAGTTTTTTTGCGTTTTCAGGGGGATTTTATGAAAAAAGAACGAGATCTGTTTTCTATCGGCGAAGTCGCGCGGGCGCTGAACATCACACGCCGCGCCATCCTCTACTACGAGGAATTCGGGCTGATCCGGCCGGATGTCAAGGACGGCGCCACGGGAAACCGCTACTATACCATTGATACCTTCGTCAAGCTCCGGACCATCCGCATCCTGCAGAACCTGGGACTGTCCCTCAGCGATGTCCTCGGATATTTTGACGGCGACTTCGCGCTGGCGCCGCTGATCCGGCGGCTGGAGGCGCAGCGGGACGAGCTGGACCGGCATATCGAGAGCCTGCGGGAGCGGTCCGGCGCGGAGCCGCCGCAGGTGAAGCTGATCCGACTGCTGCCGCAGACCGTCTATCGCCGCGTGTGCGCGGCGGCCACCGTGGCGGAGCGGACGACGCTGCTCCGCAGCACTGCGCTGGAGGGGATGCGGCTCTATGGCACAGACATCTCCCACCGGATGTACCTGGTGGAGTCGCCCATCGACAAACCGGATCAGGTGGCGTTCTGCGTGGCTATCCCGCCGGAGAGCCGGGGGGAGTACGTGGAGACCCTGCCGGCAGCGCCGGCCCTCAGTCTCTACCACCACGGTGCGTATGAGCAGCTGCCCGCGGCGGTGAAGCAGCTCCTGACCTGTGCACGGGAACAGGGACTTACGCCTGCGGGCACGATCCGCCGTATTTATCTGGAGGGTCCGCCCCAGCACAAGGACCCCGCAAAGTTCATCACACAGGTACTTCTGCCGGTGCTGGAGCGGTAGGGGGCGATCGACGGCTTCACCGCCGCGTCAGAATTCTTCACACCGAATTCCTATTGGATGCAGGGCGCCCAGGGCATGAACGATTCCGGCCCCTCATAAGTAAAACCTCCTATTGCGGTATACTGGTAAAGGGTTGGCAACCACATTACCAGAGCAATAGGAGGTTTTATACAGATGAGGAGCTCTGCGGAGGAATCCGTCAGGCACTCTTTATTGTTTACTTCTCGATGACCACCTTGCCGTCCCGCAGCCGCACGTGTGCGGTGTCGCCGGACTTCAGCTCGCCCTCCAGCATTTTCTCGGCCACAGCATCCTCCACCATGTTCTGGATGGCACGGCGCAGGGGCCGCGCACCGTACTGGGGATCGAAGCCGTCCCGGGCCAGCTCGGCCACGGCGTCGTCGTCCGCTGCCAGCGTGATGCCCTGCTGGGCCATGCGCGCGCCGGTAACGTCCAGCATACGGCGGGCGATCTGGCGGATGTTGTCCTCCGTCAGCTGACGGAACACGATGATCTCGTCGATACGGTTCAGGAACTCGGGGCGGAACGTCCGCTTCAGGTCGGCCATCACGGCGTCGCGGATGCGGCTGAACCGCACCTCCTCGGACTCCTTCTCGCCCTTCTCGCTGCCGTCGAAGCCAAGGCGCGCCGCGTCGGCGGTGATGTTCTTGGCACCTACGTTGGAGGTCATGACGATAATGGTATTCTTGAAGTCCACCTTCCGGCCCTGGGAGTCGGTGACGATACCGTCCTCCAGGATCTGCAGCAGGATGTTCCACACATCCTCGTGGGCCTTTTCGATCTCATCGAACAGCACCACGGAGTACGGCTTCCTGCGCACCTTCTCGGTGAGCTGGCCGCCCTCCTCGTGGCCCACGTAGCCGGGAGGCGAGCCTACCAGACGGGACACCGTGTGCTTCTCCATGTACTCGGACATGTCGATACGCACCATGGCGTTCTCGTCGCCGAACATGGCCTCGGCCAGCGTCTTGCACAGCTCGGTCTTGCCCACGCCGGTGGGGCCCAGGAACAGGAACGAACCAATGGGCCGCTTGGGGTCCTTCAGACCCACACGGCTGCGGCGGATGGCCTTGGCCACCGCGTTGACGGCCTCGTCCTGGCCTACCACACGCTGGTGGAGCTTCTCCTCCAGCTTCAGCAGGCGCATGCTCTCGTCCTCGGTGAGACGGGTGACGGGGATGCCGGTCCAGCCGGCCACCACCTTGGCCACGTCGTCAGCGGTGACGCTGCCGCGGTTCTGGGCCATCTGCTTGCGCCAGTTGTCCCGCTCGATCTCCACCTGCTCCTGATAGTCCTTCTCGATGTCACGCAGCTGCGCGGCCTTCTCAAAGTCCTGTGCCGTCACGGCCTCGGATTTCTCGCGGTGCAGCGCCGCGATCTTCTCCTCCAGCGCCTTCAGGTCGGGGGAGGAGGCTTCGGCGGTCATGCGCACCTGGGACGCGGCCTCATCCATCAGGTCGATGGCCTTGTCCGGCAGGAACCGGTCGCCGATATACCGCTTGGACAGCTGCACAGCAGCCTCCAGCGCCTCGTCGGTGATGGTCAGCTTATGGTGCGCCTCGTACTTGTCGCGCAGACCCTTCAGGATCTCCAGCGTGGCCTCCGGCGTAGGCTCGCCCACGGTGACGGGCTGGAACCGGCGCTCCAGCGCGGCGTCCTTTTCAATATACTTGCGGTACTCGTTGAGGGTGGTGGCGCCGATGACACGGATCTCACCGCGGCCCAGTGCCGGCTTGATAATGTTGGCGGCGTCCACGGCGCCCTCGGCGGAGCCTGCGCCCACGATGGTGTGCAGCTCATCGATGAACAGAATGACGTTGCCGGCCTTCTTCACCTCGGCCAGGGTGTTCTTGATGCGCTCCTCAAACTCGCCGCGGTACTTGGTGCCTGCCACCATGCCGCTGAGGTCCAGGGACAGGAGCTTCTTGTCCAGCAGCTCCTCGGGCACGTCGCCGGAGGCGATGCGCTCGGCCAGTCCCTCGGCGATGGCGGTCTTGCCCACGCCGGGCTCACCGATCAGAACAGGGTTGTTCTTGGTGCGGCGGGACAGGATCTGGATGACCCGCTGGATCTCCTTGTCACGACCGATCACAGGGTCCAGCTTGCCGGAGCGCGCTGCCTCGGTAAGGTCGCGGGTGAACTCGGCCAGCGTCTTGTTCTTCTTATCGCCCTCACGGTTGGCGGCGGCCGCACCGCCGGCGGCTGCGTGAGGGGTATCATGCAGCTTCTTGACGATGCTGCTGTACATCTTATTGGGATCCACACCCATGGTGCGCAGGATGCGCAGAGCCATGTTGCCGCCCTCGCGCAGGATGCCCATCAGCAGGTGCTCCGTGCCGATGTAGCTGCTGCCCATGCGGGCGGACTCGGACACAGCCAGCTCCACCACGCTCTTGGCACGGGGAGTCAGCCCCTGACTGGGCGCGGCGCCGGACATCCCCTTGCCCACGCTGCGCTGCAGCACGGAGCACACCATCTCATCGGTGACGCCATACTCCGCCAGCACGCGGTGGGCGATGCCCTCCTCCTCGCGGATCAGGCCCAGCAGCAGATGCTCGGAGCCCACGTAGCCGTGGCCCATCTCCTCCGCCGCTTCCTGACTCAGACGCAGGGCCTCCTCGGCCCGGGGGGTGAATTTATTCTCGCTCATAAATAAGCACTTCCTCTCTTACTGTCGTGTTCCGCGCCGGGCTTACTTTTCCAGCGCCTTCAGCTCATCCCGCAGCTTGGCCGCTTCCTCGAAGCGTTCCTCCTGCACTGCCAGATTCAGCTGGGTCTGCAGCGCGTTGCGCTTGCGCTGCCGGGTCAGGGCATCCTGCTCGTCTCTGGGCAGCAGGTCGCCGGTGTCCTCCTGGGCCGGTGTGCTCTCCCGCGCCTGCCCAAGCACATCCACCGGTTCAGGGAACTCGGTGAGCATGCGGGAGCCCAGCCCGCTGAAGAACGGCTCCAGCATCCCGAAGGGACGGGAGAAGAAATCTCCGAACAGGCCGCCGGTCATACCGGCGGAGCGGAAGGAGTCGGTGTAGCCCAGCTCCTCGGCGCACTGGGGACACAGGTGTACCTGCGTCACCTTGCCGTTGATATTGCTCTTATAGTAGAACGTTGCCTCGTTCTTTCCACAACGATCACATCTCATAATCGTAACCTCCTTGCTGAAAAATCAGACTGAATGGATCAGGATCTGCTTGAAAATATCGGCCCGCAGTCCGCTGCGCTGCTCCTTGGGGACGCTGCGCAGGGCCCGCTCGCCGGTGGCAGCCAGCATGGACTGGCCCAGCTCACGGCTGATGGCCTCGGAGTCCACCAGATTCTGGGTGATGGCCCGGGCGCTGGCGTAGTCCAGCGTATCGCCGATGGTGTTGATAACGTGCATCAGCAGCGTCTGCCGGTCCACCTGCACCCGCGTGATGCGGATGTAGCCGCCGCCGCCCCGCCGCGACTCCACAATGTAGCCGTGCTCAGGGGAGAAGCGGGTGGACATGACGTAGTTGATCTGGCTGGGCACGCAGTTGAACCGCTGTGCCAGATCGCTGCGCTGGAGCTCCAGCGCGCCGCCGGCCTCGTCCAGCTCCTGCTGGATGAACCCGGCGATGAGATCGGAGATACCCATGCTTGCCTTCCACCTTTCTGCAAAATCGATTTTGACTTTGCCTTTCTTTGACCTTGACCATAGTATAGCACGCTTCGCACTTTTGTCAATAGTAATTTTTGACTTTCTTTGACCAAAAGTGTAAACGTTTTGTGAACAGGATTTTTCGGGAGAGATGCGCTGTCCCCATCGCGCGGCCGCGCCCATTTCTTCCGCTGCTGAAAGAAATGGGGCCGCCGGAGACAAAGCATCAGAGCGGGATAGGATCCCGCCTCTATAAAACACGCATTGCCGTCCGCGGAGGCAAAAGAAGAAAACCACCCGACAGGGTGGTTTTCTTTCCAGAGGTGTCATCCGGATTTGAATCGCCGCGTTGTCCCAACGCCCGTTTCCATGACCTGCGTCACTCCTACGCCGTTGCCGCGATTCGAGCCGGGGACGACATCAAGACAGTGCAGGGAAATCTGGGCCACGCCACAGCGGCCTTTACGCTGGACGTATACGGCCATGTGACTGACCAGATGAAGCGCGAAAGTGCCGACCGCATGGAGCGTTTTATCCGCACAGTTTCCGCCGGTTGACCCCATAAGGCTAAAAATAAGGCTAAAACCTGCTTTTGGGCATGAAAAAACTCCCGAAACACAGGTGTTTCGGGAGTTTTGGCTGGAGGTGACACCCGGATTTGAACCGGGGAATGAGGGTTTTGCAGACCCTTGCCTTACCACTTGGCTATGTCACCGAACCATCAGTCTGTTAGTCAGTATACTATACCGACGGGCGTTTGTCAAGCACGAAACTGCATTTCCTTCCCATTTCTTTTGCCGCCCCGCCGCGGAAAAAACGGCGTCCTGCGGAACGCAGGACGCCGCGCATCGCGCTTACCGCAGCTCCGGCAGCACCGCCAGCAGCACCAGCGGTTCCGCGCCGTCGTTGTCGATGCCGTGGCTGTGCCCCTCCGGACAGTAGTGGGTCATACCGGCCCGCAGCGCCACGTCCTGCCCATCGTCATGGCACACGCCGCTGCCGGACAGCACATGGATGATCTCACAGTTGCCCTCGTGGGTGTGCAGCCCGATGGACGAGCCTACCGGCAGCGTCAGCGTCAGGATGCGGCCCATGCCGTCCTGCACCGCCGTGCGCACCTGGGCCTCCCCCGCGCCGCCCTTGAAATGGGGCACCACCTGAGCCGCCGACTTGTCAAAATCCAGTATCATAGCGCCCTCCTCAGCCGCGGCTCTGCCGCATTTTCTCATTGATGGCCTTGCCGGTGGGCGTTACCGCCAGACCGCCCAGCGCCGTCTCGCGGAACTCCACGGGCATCCTGCGGCCCACCTCACCCATGGCGTCGATGACCTCGTCCACAGGGATACGGCTGGTGATGCCCGCCATGGCCATGTCCGCCACGCTGACGGCATTGACTGCGCCGATGACGTTCCGCTTCACGCAGGGCACCTCTACCAGACCCGCCACAGGGTCGCAGACCAGCCCCATCAGGTTCTTCAGCGCCATGGCCACAGCGTGGCCGATCTGCTGGCCGGTGCCGCCCCGCAGGGCTACCAATGCACCGGCCGCCATGGCGGACGCGGTGCCGATCTCCGCCTGACAGCCGCCGGACGCGCCGGCGATGCAGGCGCGGCGGGCGATGATCGCCCCGATGCCGCTGGCCACATACAATGCCTCCAGCAGCTGGTGCTGGCTGATCTCCTCGTACTTGCACAGGGGCAGCAGCACCGCCGGCAGCACGCCGCAGGCTCCCGCCGTGGGAGCTGCTACGATGCGGCACATGCAGGCGTTGGACTCCGCCATGGACAGCGCCTCGGCGATGACCTCGCTGACGTAGCCGCCGGACATAGCCTCGCCGCGGAAGCAGTACTGCCGCATCTTCATGCCGTCGCCGCCTACCAGACCGCTGACGCTGCGCCGCCGTCCGGTGTAGTTGTCGGCGGCGTCCGCCATGGCCTGCCACGTCAGCAGCATCTTGGCCATGGACTGGTTCCGCGACACCTGGCGGTCGTCCATGTCGGCCTCCAGCACGATCTCCCAGAAGGGCTTGCCCTCCTGCTCCATATGCTCAAAGATCTCCTTCATCGAATCCAGAGACATCTTCATCCTCCTCCTTGTCGTAGTAGGTTATGGAAAGGATACCCGGCAGCTCCGACAGGAACGCCACCTGGTGGGGCTTGAGGTGCTGGTCCGTCTCGATGACCATCAGCGCGTCGCCGCCCCGTTTGTGGCGGTACAGGCTCATGTTGGCCACGTTGACCCGCAGCTGGCTGAGGATGGAGGTGACGGCGGCCACGGTGCCGCTGGCGTCCTCGTTGCGGATGACCAGCGTGTTGTACATGCCGGTGAAGTTCACGTCGATGCCGTCCAGCTTATTGACCATGATGCGCCCGCCGCCCAGAGACGACGCCTGCATCACCAGATCCTTGCCGTCGGCGGACCAGGCCTCGATGACGGCGGTGTTGGGGTGGGCGTCCCGCAGCTCGATCTCATCAATGGTGTAGGTGAGGCCCGCCTTTTTGGCCTCGTCAAAGGCGAAGGGCAGCCGCTCGTCGTCCGGCTTCATCCCCAGCAGACCGCCCACCAGCGCGCGGTCAGTGCCGTGGCCCGCGCCGGTCTCGGCGAAGGAGCCGTACAGGTGGATGGCGGCCTTTACCGGCGGCGTACCCAGCAGGGCGCGGGCGATGAAGCCGATGCGGGCGGCGCCCGCTGTATGGGAACTGGACGGCCCGATCATCACGGGGCCCAGAATGTCGAAAATATCCAGCATGGGAAAAGCTCCTTTCGTGGGATAAAGCGCTGAGATTTCCCCCTATCATAGCACACATCCCACGGGAAAGCGAGAGGGAAAAACAAATATTTTCTGCATGATACGGCGTGTCCGCCCCGCCGCTCCGGCGGTAGGGCGGGGTCGGCGGCCCCTGGCGCACCGGCGCCGGCGGCCCGTGGGGGAGACAAAAAGGAAACTTCTTCATCATGAACTGCGTTTGCCGCATTTTCCGGCGGAAAACAGCAAAAAACCCGCTTGTCACGTCCGCGCCGCCGTGCTATCATACGGGTGACATAACAGTGGAAAGGAAATGGAAATATATGGAACTCACGCCGTTGAAGCTGCATCCTGCGTACAAGGAATACCTCTGGGGCGGACACCGCCTGCGGGCGGCCTATCACAAGGAGGACGCGCCGGAGATCACGGCGGAGAGCTGGGAGCTGGCCCAGCGGCCGGAGGGTGTGTCCGTGGTGGAGGGCGGCACGCTGGCGGGCCGGACGCTGGACGATTTGGCGGCCCTGGACCGGGAGGCGTTCTGGGGCAAAAACTGCGCGGATATGCGGGAATTCCCGCTGCTGGCAAAGCTCATCGACGCCCGGAAGGACCTGTCCATCCAGGTCCATCCCTCCGACGAGACGGCCCTGCGGGACCGCGGCGAGGCGGGCAAGGCGGAGATGTGGTACATCGTGGACTGCGACGAGAACGCCGGCATCTACTTTGGCTTTGCCCGCGAGATCACGGCGGAGGAGTTCCGCCGCCGCGCAGAGGACGGCACCATTTGCGAGGTGCTGAACCGTGTGCCGGTGAAGAAGGGCGACGCCTTTTTTATCCTGCCCGGCACCATCCACGCCATCTGCGCCGGTATTCTCGTCGCTGAGATCCAGCAGAACTCCGACACCACCTTTCGCGTCTACGACTACCGGCGCCGCGGCGCCGACGGACAGCTGCGGCCCCTGCATCTGGACCGCGCCGCGGCGGTGCTGCGCTATGCACCGATGGCGGCGCGGGCTTGCCAGCCGCTGGGCGTCACGGCCCATGCGGGCTGGACGGAGACGGCACTGTTCACCTGCGACTACTTCTCCGTGGCGCGGCTGGACGTGGAGACCCAGGCGGCACTGACCTGCGGCGGCGACTCCTTCCGGCACCTGCTGTGCGTGGAAGGGGAGGGGGCCGTCGTCCACGGCGGCGTCCGGTATCCCCTGCGGCAGGGAGACTCCTACTTCCTGCCCGCCGCATTGGGAGACTACGCCGTGGAGGGCCAATGCCGCGTGCTGCTGAGCCGCGTGTGACCGCAACAGACGGTTGCTTGTCTGCGGCGGCGATCTGTGCTGCATTGATGGTACAGCAAGGAGGATTCTCTATGGATACGAAGGATATGATACGCAGGCTGAGAACGGAAAAGGGTCTGTCACAGGATGAGCTGGCGGAGCAGGTCCGCGCCCACATGGAGGCCGTGGTGCCGAACCTGAAGCATTGGAAAAAGTGAAGCGGTGACAGAAAAAGCCCCGGCCGTAATGGCCGGGGCTTTTCAGTCGTCGGGGCTCAGTTCAGGAAGTCCTTCAGCTTCTTGGAGCGGGAGGGGTGGCGCAGCTTCCGCAGGGCCTTGGCCTCGATCTGGCGGATGCGCTCACGGGTGACGTTGAACTCCTTGCCTACCTCCTCCAGCGTGCGGGTGCGGCCATCCTCGATGCCGAAGCGCAGCTTCAGCACCTTCTCCTCACGGGGAGTCAGGGTGCTGAGCACGTCCACCAGCTGCTCCTTCAGCAGAGTGAAGCTGGCGGCCTCACTGGGTTCGCTGGCGCCCTCATCGGGGATGAAGTCGCCCAGATGGGAGTCCTCCTCCTCGCCGATCGGCGTCTCCAGCGACACCGGCTCCTGAGCAATTTTCAAGATCTCGCGGACCTTGTCCACGGGCATGTTCATCTCCTCGCTGATCTCCTCGGGGCTGGGATCGTGGCCCAGCTCCTGCAGCAGCTGGCGGGAGACGCGGATGACCTTGTTGATGGTCTCCACCATATGGACGGGGATGCGGATGGTGC
>ERZ857982.1036-NODE-1036-length-30453-cov-4.088723_pt1 | contig 30453 bp, 28 predicted proteins | sample MGYA00519955_ERZ857982 | MGnify/ENA primary metagenome ERZ857982 (study PRJEB31778, sample SAMEA3449416) | human gut metagenome | biome: human gut; feature: human-associated habitat; material: faeces | place: United Kingdom | collected 2010/2012 ... | reverse complement strand
TGGATGACCACATTAAATCGGCTGGTGAATCCTTCACAAAGTTCTTGGATGGAGTAGAAAACTGGGCGGCTGAAGCAGGAAAAGCTGCTGCAAACATGGTAAACGCAGTTGCAGACGCAATTGCTTCTCTGCCATCAAAAATGTATGAAGCCGGAAAAAACGTTTGGCAAGGTCTTGTAAAAGGAATTCAGAGCGGAATCAGTAACGCAACTGGCGCTGCCGCAAATCTTGCTAAAGCCATCATCGACAAGTTTACCACTGAGACGGACATCCACTCCCCTTCCAAGCTCTTTGAACAGTTTGGTATCTATATCGACCAGGGCCTCGCCAACGGTATCTCCGGCGCCAAAGAACTAGCTGAAAATGCGATGCAGAAGCTCTCTGATTCTGTGATTGCACTCGGCCAGCAGTTGACGCAGGACAACTATGGCATGGGCGATGCGAATATTGCCATGACCGCAAATGGTGACGAAAACAGCCTCGAAAAGACCGCCATAAGCCTTCGTAACGTTCTGTCGAATGTTGGTGGCGGTCTGACTGACTGGCTCAAGAAAATCAAGTCTGCGTTCACGGATTTCTCGGACGGTATCAACGCTGTGTCGGATGTCGGCAAGAAGATTTCGCAGGGGTTCACTGATTCTATTGGCGCCTTGTCCAACACTTCGAAATCTATCGTTAAAACTAAAGATTCCTTTAAGTCCGTTTTCTCTGACATGAAAACATATATAAAGACCAGCAAAGCCGAAATCGAGAACGAATATCGTTACAACGGCGCTCTTAGCGCTGTTGGCCTTGCTATTCAGAAAGCATTCAAGGGTGCCTACCTTGCCATCAAAGATGTGTCAACAGCGGTTACGGACGTTTCTGACACTATTGATAGCGTAAAGAACATCATCAAGACCTTCAACGATTTGAAAACAAAAGTCGGCGAGGTTATCGACCAGGTTCCAGCCCTAAAGGATGCTTACAATGGATTAAAGACGTTTTTCTCCAATTTGTTTGGCACGGATTCCGGCATTGTGAAAATCGTTTCAAACGGATGGGATTTGATTAAGACCAAAGCCGGTGAAGCCCTTACGTTCATCTCCGGAAAAATCAGAGCGCTTGGCGTCGGAGGTGCTTCCGGTTCTTCCGGTGGACTGGCTAGTACGCTCGGTGCAATCGGAAGCACAGCTCTTCCGGCTGGCGCTGGCGTTCTTGGTGCTGGAGCCGCTCTTGGTCTTGGCATTACCGGCCATGTTCAGTGGATAAAGGACTTGAAGAATACCTGGTCTGATTCCGGCAAGAGTTTCGGAGAAAAGGTTTTCAACACGGTCAATGATACTCTGACAGACATTTTTAACCCATTTGGCGCAGTAATCAAAATTGCCAAAAACAAGTTCGGTTTTGCCGAAGGCGGTTTTCCTGATGATGGGCAGCTGTTTTTGGCCAGAGAGTCTGGCCCAGAATTTGTTGGCAGCATGGGTGGCCACACTGCAGTTGCCAATAACGATCAGATTGTTGAGGGCATCCGTGAAGGTGTTGAGTCGGCTATGGCCAAACAAAATGAGCTTCTTCGTCAGCAGAACGAGCTGTTGAAGGCTCTGCTTGAAAAGGAATCTACTTCCGAAATTTCCGTTTCCAGCATATCTCAGGCAATCAGCCGGGTAAATCAGAGAAACGGCAAAACAATTATTCCCATTGGCACTTAAAGGAGGGGCATTTATGGACTACGACCAGTACAATCCGATTCGGAGCGTGGATGGGCAGTATCTTAAATGCCCCTCTTCTTATCAGTGGAAGTTGCAGGATATTTCCGCATCTGATGCTGGCCGAACGGAAGCAAACATCATGGATAAGAAACGGCTTGGCCAGTGTGTCAAGCTTGAACTGGAATGGAAGTACACCACCATTCAAGAAGCCGCTGTTATCCTGAAAGCGTTCAATCCGGAGTATATCAATGTTACTTACCTTGACGCAATGGCTGGCGAGTGGAAAACCAGCGAGTTTTACGTTGGCGACCGCTCCGTGCCGATGTACAATTCGCGGATGCGCCGTTGGGAAGGGATATCCTTTAATATCATCGAAAGGGCTGCACACTGATGGTAAACGTATCGCAAGACGTTATAAATTACTTTAACGAGGGAAACCGTCAGACCGTAGCCATCGAATTTTCCAATGGAAAGGAATCTTTTACCATCACCGAAGCGGACATTGTCCAGGGCGGATTAAAGATTGACCGATACAGCGTGACCAACAGCAAAATTGAGGTCGGATCTGCGGTAGCATCTGAGTTATCCTTGAAGTTACGGAACTACGACGGAAAGTTTGACAACGTTTCGTTTGAAGGAGCCGTGCTCTATGTAAAGGTCGGCGTTTGGAGCGATGACCCGACAGCACTTGGCCATTTTGTTCTTGGGCAGTCCGTTCTTGGCGCTCTCAATGGAATCGGAAATTTCATTCTTGGAAAGAATTTAATTGGTGATGCAGGAACAAAGGCACAGGTCGTTTGGATTCCATGCGGTCGATTCATTATCGACACGTCTCCTCGAAAGCTGCAAATCATTACGGTTTCTGCCCTTGATTACATGGTCAAGTTCGACAAGGCCGTTGATTATTCGAAAATGTCGTTTCCAATTCATGTCGATGCGCTAATTCAGAAAATCTGTGAATTGTGCAGCGTGTCTCTTTTGACCGATGTGACAGCTCTTCCGAACCATCAATATAGTATTGGCGGGTTTCCATCTTCCTCACAGCAGTTGACTTATCGCCAATGCTTACAATGGTGTGCGCAGTTGACAGGCACTTGTGCTTTCATGAACGAGGACGGTCAGCTTGTTCTTAAATGGTATGAACAAACAGCCGTCACCGTTACGATGAACGAACGGTACACCAGCGATTTGTTGGAGAATGACATTACAATCACCGGCTTTACCTGTGACGTGAGTGACGAAGCTACCTATCTTGCTGGAACGAACGAGTACGCGCTTGATTTGAGTGACTGCGGGTTCCTAACCAATTCGTATGATGGCGTGTTGAAGGAACTTCTTGCCGCACGAGGCGGCTTCTCTTACCGCCCATACAGCGCCACCATCAAGTCTGCTCCGTATTTGTTCCCGATGGATATGATTCGCTACAAGGACAAAGACGGTGCATTCCATAACACGATTGTAACCAATGTCACATTTTCGCTGAACTGCAATACATCCATTTCCGGTGCTGGCGAAACCGTCACAAGCTCTTCTTACGTGCAGTCTACGAGCGGCGTTACCAACCAGCAGGCGAGCACCAATCGTCAGACGAACGAAAGTCTTGAGACAAAGGCGACAAAAAAAGAACTTCATAGCATGATGACCTTTACCGAAAGTGAAGGGTTGGTTATCACGCATGAAGGATGGGATGGCAAGGTTCAAATCACCGGCGAAGACATTCGTGTTGTTCGTGGCAATAACAAAGTTGTCGTTACAGACAGTGGCATTTCCATTACAGACGGAAGCGGAAGTTGCACCATTGACTCTGGAAAGATTACATTCTCCGGCATTCGCCAGGACAAAATTTGGGAGAATGGCGATCCCGGCAGCGGCATTGGAGATGGAGCTGTGATCTGTAACGATGGCCGATTGCGCCCATATTCCGCCATTGTGATTGGGTTCGGGGAATACTACACCGGTTTGGATGGCAGCGGAGTGAACGGAAGCGACTTGCAGTATACCGTTTTTCCCATCAATGAAATTTGGTCAATTGCAAGCCGTGTGTGGGACTATCCGAGAGTCCGAAGAGTTCACGTTTCATATGGCGGGATAACATTTGGGCAAGGCGGATACTATACCCAAAAGGCTTCCGGCGTTGGTGTGAAATTTGATAAGCACGATACCTGCTGCGTTCCATGTGCTGTTTACGGGTTGATGTAAGGAGACTTTCAGATGTACATGATTACTTACAAAGAGGACGGAACGATTATGAGTGTCGGAAGCGTTGACCCGGCATACAACGCAACGCCAGCCCCGCCCGGCGTTTTGTATATGGAGAATATTCCGGATGGACGTCCTTTCCTACGAACCTATAAAATCCAAAACGGACAGTTGGTTTATTCACCTACTACTGAAGAACAGAAGGAATCTTGACTATGGGTTATCAAAAGCAGAACTTTGCAAATGGCAATGTTTTGACCGCCGAAAATCTGAATCACATGGAAAACGGCATTACTGACGTTGAATCTGTCGCCAACGAAACGAAAATCGTTGTCGATAAAATTATCGACCCCACCCTTTCCCTCTCCGGCAAGGCGGCGGATGCGAAAGCGACCGGAGATGTGGTTGGTGAGATAAAGGAAGATTTAGCAGAAAGCGCAAAGTCGAATTTAGCGTTCTTAGGTGTACAGAAAGTTGTAAGAGGCCACTACTATTTTAACAGAGATTTTTCCAAATCATACTATTATACGTGGTATTTCGATACATCGTTGTACAAAACAAACGAATATCTCGTTACTGTAAATGCCCCCGGTTACACAAACTTCGTAACTTTTCTTGATGAAGGCATGAATCCTATTGGATATAAGAATAACTCTTCTGAAAGTTCCACCGTTAAAGAAATGCATGTCGTCAAACCAACATCGGCAAAATATATTGCCGCTACAACTAGTTATGGAACTCCAAACGATAAGAATCTGTCCATTAGGGCGTGCATTTCAATCGAAGAAATTCAAAGTTCTCCGTATTACACTAATTCAACTGGAGAAGATTCTGATATATCGCCATTGATTATGCTAAAAGGATATTCAACAGACGGGAATTATGATTCTTCTTATGCTCTAAACACTATAAAAAGAGCTGCACTATACTGCCCAAAATCGAATTGTGATATAAAGTTTATTGGGACCGGCTATGAGATAAGCATTAATAATACATGGCAGACTGAGACTCAGATATCACAACAAAGCACTGGAAAGTGGTACACTATCAGGAATAGTAGTAATACTGATTTTGGCGATCCGCCATCAGACGGTGAAAGCGTCAGGCTGATTGCTTTGAATAATAGCTGTTTTGGCGCTTTAGGCGAACCTTATTGCATCGACATAACAAATAAATTTACCTATAATCAAGCAACAAACAACACTATTCCGTTTACACCATCGAATATTCGAGTTGTCACAAGTCTTTTTAATCCGCCACAAAAAGCAACCATCATGCTTTCTGTCCCAGACACCATCGATGCAATGGTGGAGGAATTTGCTCTGAAGGAAGATGGAACATACATCAAAAAGTATCTGTACAACGACTTCAAAGCAAATCTTGGAGTTTGGGTCAGTGGTACGTTCTATTGCAATGTGTATCCAGAGAGATATTATACGATTATGATTCGAAACAAAGATAATTCCCCTATATCTGCGGGCCAAGTGTATAAATATCTCCATGTCTATGTGGTTGATAATCGATTCCATATACCAGAATATTATAGAGATTATATGTCTCAGAAAGAAAAAGAAATTCTTGAAAATATTGATAGCTTTAATAGCTTTGCATTTGCATTTATCACAGACATTCACATTCAGCGGAACACAAAACATTCGCCTGCTCTTATGAGACGAATCAAAACATCGTGTGCGATAAAAACCATTCTCGGAGGAGGCGACTGGCAGACTGCATGGAACTCAGACGAGCAAGGTAAAAACGCTATTGTCGATGACATGATAGAGATTCGCAATTTGTTCTTTGACTTGCCAATGATAAAAACTATAGGAAATCATGAATGGGCATACGGTGGAAACAATCAATACAATATTTCCACCGATGAAGCGTATAATATTTATTATCGCTCTGATGAAGAAAAGGCAAAATCTGAAATTGTGTATTCTGAAAACGGAAATGGAACGTATTTTTATTCCGATGATAAAACCAATAAAATCCGTTATATTTCCGTGAACTGTATGGATTATGCTGACGACTTGGATATATCCAAATATAACAAAGAGTGGTATTTTTCCATAAGTGAAGAACAAATTGCATGGCTCAAAAGCTCTTTAAATCTGCCCTCCAATGATTGGCTATGCGTTGTTTTCTCTCATGTGCCACTATGGACATCCTCAGAACGGCCTTTTGGGACAAGTACACTGGTTGTAAATGCTGAAAAAATTGGGAAAGTCATAAGCGGATACACGTCAAAAACGGAAGAATTCTCTGCACACAAAGGCACACTTGTGTGTTGGCTTGCTGGACATACGCACAGAGATGCACTTATTGAGTGGCATGGCACACACATGGTCGTGACTAACGCCGACTGCTTCATCCGAGGAGAAGGCGCGCAGACGAGAACGCTTGGGACTACAAGCGAACAGTGCTTTGACGTTTTCTGCATTAATAAAAAAGAAAGAAATGTAAAAATTGTACGCATTGGAGCAGGCGAAAATAGAGAATTCGCCTATTAACTAAAGGATGCTTTATCCCACTAACAGAAAGGACGTGACATGATGGCAAAAACTATTTTAGACGTTTCCCGCTGGCAGGGCAGCATCGACTGGGACAAGGTAAAGGAAAGCGGCCTTGTCTCCGGCGTGATGCTGCGGGCGCTGGGCAACAGCGCCGAGGACAAGCCCAGCAAGCCGTACATCGACCCCTATTTCTCCCGCAACTACGCCGAGTGCCAGAGGCTGGGCATCCCCTGCGGCGTGTACTACTACTGCAAGGCGGTCAACGTAGCAGAGGCCGACGCAGAACTTGCTCTGCTGCGCAAGGTGCTGACAGGTAAGACGGTGCAGCTGCCCGTTGCGGTGGACATTGAGGATACCTATGTGCAAGCACCGCTCGACAAGCAGACCCTGACTGACATTGCAGCCCATGCGCTTGGCACGGTGGAGCGCTGGGGCTTTTACGCCATGCTGTACACCGGGCTGTACTTTGGCCGTGATAACCTGTACATGACCGGCGCTGCGCTCAAGCCATACGACGTATGGCTGGCAGCCTATCGCACCAAGAAGCCCACCCCTGACTGGTCCTTCGGGATGTGGCAGTACACCAGAAGCGGCAAGATCCCCGGTGTGAGCAAGGGCGTTGACCTGAGCCACGCTTACAAGGACTACGCCGCCATTATCGCGAAAAAGGGGCTGGACCGGCTCCGGGAGGGCGCATGAGCGAAGCAATCATCGTGGCGATCATCACCGGCGGTCTGAGCCTGATCGCCACGATCGTCTCCAACAACCGCACCGTCCAGAGTATGGACGCTAAGTTGGACAAGCAGCAGGCCGTCACCGAAACCAAGCTGGAAGAGCTGACCCGCGAAGTCCGGGCGCACAACAACTTTGCCCAGCGCGTGCCAGTGCTGGAAGAGCAGATCAAGGTGGCAAACCACCGCATTGAAGACCTCGAAAAAGAGAGAGGAGAATAACACATGGAAAACATCCTTAACACCATTCTCGCCCCGCTGCCCTCGTGGCTGGCGCTGGTGCTCATCGTTGTGGGCGCTGTGTCTCTTGCACTGGGGCTTATTCGTCTTGGCTACGGCGCGGCGGTCAAGGGCACTGTGCTTGACCTTATTGCAAGGGCAGAGCACGAGATTCAGGGCACGAAGCGCGGCGCAGAACGCAAGGCGTGGTGTGTCAAGATGCTGCGTCACTATCTGGACAACAGCCGGTGGGGCAAGCTGGTCTCGTGGGCAATCACCGAAGAGACCATGAGCAAGGTGATTCAGTTTTTCTTTGACCGCATGAAGGCGGCACTGCAAAAGCAGTAAGGAGGATATCATGGCAAGCACTACATACGAGCATCCCGGTGGCGTCACCGAGATGTACGCCGCACAAGAGCAATTTCGTCACGTCACGAAAATGGTCTGCGCACGTCTTCGTGGCCTCACGAAAACATACCATCTCGGTAACGTCCCCGTAATGGTGCGCAACGCCGGACAGCTGCCGCAGCCCTTCTGGCTCGGCGCTGCCTGTGGCGGCGGCTCGTGTAGTGCTGCCCCCTGCGCTGCAAGGACTTGACCGACAGCAGATGACCGCCGCCATCAAAAGCGCACCGCTTGGGAGGGTAGACCGTAAGATAGCCTTACTGCGGTACGTTGAGCGGCTCCCGCTGCCGGACATTGCAGCACAGACACATTACAGCCGGACGGCAATAGGCTACCGGCTGAAAGGCATTGAAAAAATGCTGGATGTGTGATATAATATTTATACCGTCCGAAGTAGAGTACACACACTTCGGAGAAATGTGTACAGAGAGCCAGCGGAAGAACGTTTACCCGCTGGCTTTTCTTTTTGCACAATTTGTGGTATAATAAACTAGCAATTTATTGAAAATTAGAAAGGACTTGAATTAAATGAGTATAAAAATAGAAAAAACAGAAAACAATAATGAGTTAAAATTAGAATTTACAATTGAAGCAAAGAAATTTGATGAAGCAATAATAAAGGTGTTCAATAAAAGTGCAAAGTACTTTAATATACCAGGCTTTAGAAAAGGTAAAGCACCATTTAATATTGTTGAGAGAATGTATGGAGACGAAATATTCTATGAGGATGCTTTTAACGAATTAGTTCCTTCAATTTACGAAAAAGAAATAGAAGACAATAAATTAGATGTTGTAAGCAAACCAGAAATAAATATTGTAAAAATGAAGAAGGGTGAAGACCTTGTATTTACAGCAATAGTTCAAACAAAACCAGAAGTAAAATTAGGCAAATATAAAGGTGTTGAATTAAAAAAAGTTGAATATCCAGTAACAGACGAAGATGTAGAACATGAAATTGCACATATGCAAGAGCATAATGCGAGAACAATAACAGTAGATGATAGACCTGTAAAGGAAAAAGATATAACAGTTATTGATTTTGATGGATATGTAGATGGAAAAGCTTTTGAAGGTGGAAAGGCTGAAAATCACGAACTTGAAATAGGAAGTGGTGCTTTTATTCCTGGGTTTGAAGAACAAATAATTGGGATGAAAACTGGAGAAGAAAAAGAAATAAAGGTTAAATTCCCAGAAGAATATTTTTCAGAAGATTTAGCTGGAAAAGAGGCAACATTCAAAGTAAAGGTAAACGAAATCAAAGAAAAGAAATTACCTAAATTGGATGATGAATTTGCTAAAGATGTTTCAGAGTTTGATACATTAAACGATTTAAAAACAAGTATAAGAGAAAAAAGACAAGCTGCAAACGACGACAGAGCTAAACATGAGACAGAAAATGCTGCTGTTGAAGAAGTTGCAAAAAATACTGAGGTTGATATCCCTTCAGGAATGATAGATAATGAAATTGAAGCAATGATAAGAGATATGGAACAACAATTAGCTTATCAAGGAATTAATTTAGAGCAATATCTAAAGATAATGAATAAAACAAGAAAAGAAATTGAAGATAACTACAGAGAACAAGCAGAAAAAAATGTAAAATCAAGATTAGTGCTTGAAACTATTATTAAAGAAGAAAAAATCGAAGCTTCTCAAGAAGAAGTTGATGAAAAAATTAAAGAAATGGCAACAAGTTATGGAAGAAAAGAAGAAGAACTAAGCAAGAATGAAGCATTAGTTGAATATTTAAGAAATAGTGTAAAAACAGAAAAAGCAATAGAATTAATAGTAAAAAATGCTAAAATAAAGAAATAATAAACGGAATAGTTAGGGGGGATTTATTTATATAAACTATAAATATTGTTATGCTCACTAACTATTTTGAATTTTATAATAAAAACATTATAGAGGAGGAATTATAATTATGTTTGAAAAAGATAGCTTAGTACCATATGTTATAGAACAATCGGCAAGAGGCGAAAGATCATATGATATTTTTTCTAGATTATTAAAAGATAGAATTATATTTTTAGGAGAGGATGTAAATGCAACATCTGCAGGACTCGTAGTTGCACAGTTGTTGTTTTTGGAATCAGAAGATCCAGATAAAGAAATAGATTTATATATAAATAGCCCCGGAGGTTCTATTACCGATGGTATGGCAATAGTCGATACTATGAATTACATAAAATGCCCAGTATCTACTATATGCGTTGGAATGGCAGCAAGTATGGGGTCAGTATTACTTGCATCTGGTGAAAAAGGGAAAAGATTTGCTACACCAAATTCAGAAATATTAATACATCAACCTTTAATAGGCGGAGGGGGTCTTTCGGGCCAAGCAACAGAAATAAAAATACATGCAGACCATATGGTAAAAACAAGAGAAAAATTAAACAAAATATTAAGTGATAGAACTGGCCAACCAATAGACGTAATAAATAGAGATACAGAGAGAGATCACTATATGACTGCACAAGAAGCCCTAGAATATGGTTTAATTGATGGAATAATGGAAAAAAGAAAATAAAAAATATTAACTCATGAAAATTTAAAGTAAAAAGGAGATTATGGATGCCAAAAGGAGATAAAGACAAGTCTATTAGATGTTCTTTTTGTGGTAAAGGACAAGAAGAGGTCGAAAGAATTATTGCTGGACCGGGTGTATATATATGTGATGAATGTATAAAAGTCTGCACTAATATTATAGAAAATGATTTATATGAAGATAGTGAAATAACATATGAGAATGAAGCACCTACAGACTTACCAAAGCCAGAAGAAATAAAAGAAATATTGGATCAGTATGTTATTGGGCAAGATGTAGCTAAAAAAACATTAGCGGTTGCTGTTTATAATCATTATAAAAGGATTAACGCTGAGAAAAATACAGATAAAGATGATGTAGAAATACAAAAAAGTAATATTTTATTATTAGGACCTACAGGCTGTGGTAAAACACTACTTGCTCAAACTCTTGCAAGGATATTAAAGGTACCATTTGCAATTGCTGATGCAACAACATTAACTGAAGCTGGATATGTTGGAGAAGATGTAGAGAATATTTTATTAAAATTAATACAAGCAGCAGATTATGATGTTGAAAAAGCTGAAAAAGGAATAATATATATAGATGAAATAGACAAAATTTCGAGAAAATCAGAGAATCCATCTATAACAAGAGATGTAAGTGGAGAAGGTGTGCAACAAGCATTATTGAAAATTATTGAGGGAACTGTTGCTTCTGTACCACCACAAGGGGGAAGGAAACATCCTCATCAAGAATTTATACAAATTAATACACAAAATATCTTATTTATATGTGGCGGAGCGTTTGATGGACTGGAAAAAATAATAAAAGATCGTGTTGACAAAAAAACAATGGGATTTGGTGCAGATATAAAGAGCAGTAAAGAAATGAACAAATATGATGTATTCGAATCTTTACTACCACAAGATTTATTAAAATTTGGACTAATACCAGAATTTGTTGGTAGATTGCCTATAGTAACAACGCTTAAAGAGCTAGATAGAGAAGCTCTAATCAAAATAATGGTTGAGCCAAAGAATTCTTTAGTGAAACAATATAAAAAATTATTTAAATATGACAATGTTGAATTAGAATTCGACATTGAGGCACTAAATGCGGTTGTTGATAAGGCAATTGAAAGAAAGACGGGTGCAAGAGGTTTAAGGGCAATTATTGAAGATATTATGAGAGACATTATGTTTGAAATTCCTTCGAACCCAAAGATTGAAAAGTGTATAATAACTAAAGCAACTGTTGAAAATGGAGAGGCACCAAAAATAATAATAAATAATAACCGAGAAATTCCTAAAAAGGTAAAAGCTAAAAGAGCAACGACAAACAAGAAAATTGGAACTGCATAGAATAATAAATAAATTATTTACAAGAGAAAAAGGAATATATGTGCTATACTCCTTTTTCTCTGCATATAGGAATTTGCAAAAGAGGTAAAAAATGAACAAAAAAAGATTGAACAATATATTACCTAATTTATTAATGATTGTTATTATAATTGTTGCATTTTATATATATCGAAAATATGATTATAATTATTTTTCAAAGGGAATTTTAGAAAAAGGCAGAACAGAATTTTCAAGAGATTCTAATGTTAAATATTCAAAAGATAGAAGTTATAAAATAGAAAATAAAGTGTCAAATGATGCAATGTTTTATAGAGAAGTAACGGTGAGAAAAAATACACCGTATAGGGTAACCTGTATGGTAAGGACTGAGAATGTTGTCGGAAATGAAAATGATACAATGGCGGGAGCTCAAATTTGCTTGAATGAAACAGATGAACATTCAAATGTAATACAAGGAAATACTAATTGGACTAAAATTGAATTTTTATTCAATTCAAAAAACAATGAAAAAGTAGAAATAGGGTTTAGATTGGGTGGAATATCTAATACTGCAGAGGGTACTGCGTGGTTTTCAGATTTTACAATAGAAGAAGGTTCAATAGACGAAAGTAATATATGGAATTTTGGTGTATTTTTAATAGATAATGTAAATGCTACAATCGAAGGAAAAAAACAAAATTATTCGATGACAACAATGGAAAAAAGCATTGTTGAAAATAATATGCAAAGGTTACAAAATTTAATAGCAGATATGTCTAACAATCAAATGAGCATTACATATGACATTATAGAGATTAAAGAACCACTTACATCTTTATCATATGATGAGGATAATGGATATTATATAGGTGAAAAAGATGTATATAAATTAATTAACAAATATGTTCAACAAAAAGAGTTTGACCATATATTTGTATGTACAAACCTTCCGCTAGAAAGTATTTTAACTAATAACGAAAAAATTTGTGAATGGGTAGGACTCGGAAATATGGTTTATATTGGAAAGGGATTTTCTAATATAAGGGTAGTACAAAATCAGTATTCATATTCTGCATTTAATACATTTCCAGAAGAAGTATTTCTACATGAATTCTTACATACACTCGAAAGAAATTCAAGCGAATATGGATATGAAGTTCCAGTACTACATGATTATCAAAAATATAGTTACACAGATGATAAAAGAGATGGTTTAAGAAAATGGTATATTGATTATATGAATAGAAAAGTAAAAGATAAAAATGGAAATTACATAGGATTACCAGAAAAAATATATAGTTTAAAACCAGCAAAAACAAGTGATTTCACATATTCAAACAAATTAAATAAATTAGATGAACCTAAGAATATTGTAGAAATAATTGAATGCATAGTGCAAAAAACTAAAAAAATATTTGAAAAGTCAAATAAAGATTATAATATTGTACAAACAAAAGGAGTATCTGAATAAAAATGGAATTATCTGAATTTAATTATGAACTACCAGAAGAATTGATAGCGCAAACACCAATAGAAAAAAGAGATGAATCTAGACTAATGATACTAGATAAGAATACAGGAAAAATAGAACATAAAATTTTTAAAGATATAATTGACTATCTAGAACCAGGAGATTGTTTAGTAAGAAATAATACCAGAGTTATACCAGCACGTTTATATGGAAAAAAAGAAACTGGTGCAAATGTTGAATTTATATTGCTAAAAAATTTAGAAGGTGATATATGGGAAGCTATGGTTAGACCTGGAAATAAACTCCATATAGGCACAAAGGTTATATTTGGAGATGGACTCTTAAAGGCCGAAATATTAGACATATTGCAAGATGGGACAAGAAAAGTAAAATTTATATATAATGGTATATTTAATGAAATACTTGATAAAATAGGACTAATGCCACTTCCACCATATATTCATGAGAGTTTGCAAGACAATGATAGATATCAAACAGTGTATGCTAAATACAACGGTTCTGCAGCCGCACCAACTGCTGGATTGCATTTTACGGATGAACTTCTAAAGAAAATAGAGGAAAAAGGTGTGAAAATTGCAAATGTTACACTGCATGTTGGAATTGGAACTTTTAGACCGGTAAAAGAAAAGAATATAGAAGACCACCATATGCATACAGAACACTATTATATTAAATCAGAAGATGCAGAAAAAATAAACTCAACAAAATTAGCTGGTAACAGAGTAATTGCAGTTGGAACGACATCTTGTAGAACAATTGAAACAGTTGCTGACAAAAATGGATTAGTAAGAGAATGCGAAGGAGATACTGGAATTTATATTTATCCTGGATATAAATTCAAATGCTTGGATGGATTAATAACTAATTTTCATTTGCCAGAATCAACATTATTAATGTTGGTATCTGCTTTAGCAGGCAGAGAGAATGTTTTGAATGCATATAATGAAGCTGTAAAAGAAAAATACAAATTTTTTAGTTTCGGAGATGCAATGTTTATAAAATAAAGGAGAATTAATATATAAAATGAAACAAGCAATAACATATGAACTATTACATGAAGATAAAAATTCAGGAGCAAGGAGAGGGGTTGTTCATACACCACATGGAGATATTCAAACACCTGTATTCATGCCTGTTGGAACACAAGCTACTGTTAAATCAATGACGCCAGAAGAAGTAAAAGGTTTAGGAGCTCAAATAATATTGTCAAATACATATCATTTATACTTAAGACCAGGAGAAAAAATAGTTAAAGAAGCAGGTGGTCTACATAAATTTATGAATTGGGACAAGCCAATATTAACAGATTGTGGAGGCTTTCAGGTTTTTAGTTTAAGTGAATTAAGAACTATATCAGAAGAAGGTGTGGAATTTAGATCTCATTTAGATGGAAGTAAGCACATGTTTACTCCTGAAAAAGTAATGCAAATTGAAGAAGATTTAGGAGCAGATATAATAATGTCTTTTGACGAATGTTGCCCATATCCATCTACATATGAATATACAAAGAATTCAATGGAAAGGACTACTAGATGGGCTGTAAGATGTAAGGAAGCACATAAAAATGTTGAACAACAAGGTTTATTTGGCATAATACAAGGCGGATTTTTTAAGGATCTAAGAAAACAAAGTGCAGAGGACTTAATAAAATTGGATTTTCCAGGATATGCTATTGGAGGAATTAGCGTCGGAGAGCCTAAGGGTGAATTCTTAGATATATTAAGATATACTACTCCATTAATGCCGCAAAATAAACCTAGATATCTTATGGGAGTTGGAACACCAGATTATTTGATAGAAGCAGCTCTAGCAGGAATTGACATGTGTGACTGTGTGTTGCCAACTAGAATTGCAAGAAATGGTACAGCGATGACTTGGAATGGTAAGGTTGTTATAAGAAATGCAACGTACGAAAAAGATTTTACTCCACTAGACCCAGAATGTGATTGCTATACTTGTAAAAATTATACAAGAGCATATATAAGACACTTAGTAAAAACCAAAGAGATATTGGGAACAAGATTATTATCAACTCATAATTTATATTTCTTGACTAAATTAATGGAAAGAGTTAGAATTGAAATAGAAAATGATAATTTATTAAATTTTAGAGAAGAATTCTATAAAAAATATGGTTATACTGACGAAAAAGAATAATGTCTATATGCATTATAGTAATTAAGGGGGAATTTTTAGATGAACATATATGAATCACAACCGGAATTAGAAAATAATAAAACTAAAACAAAAAAATTAATGATAATAATTGGTGTTGCAATAGTTATATTATTTGTACTATCAATAGGTTTAATATTTTATATATCTTATATAGAAAAAAATAAATTTAAATGCTATATTGATGGCACAAAAATTTCAACAAAATCAGATATGATAGTTGTTGATGAGAACAAAAATAATATTTATGTTTCTCTTGAGGATATAGCGAATAAAATTGGTTATACAAAAAATAACGGTGAATATAAAGACCCGTATTCAGAGGATGTAGATAAATGTTATTTGCAAAATAAATACGAAACTGTATCATATATAACCGAGTCTAACCAAATATATAAAGCAATATTGCCAGAAAGCCAAAGTTCAGATGCTGATTATGAATATTTTGAAATTGATGAACCTGTATTTATGTCTAATAATAAGATGTATACAACAATTGATGGAATAAGCAAAGGCTGTAACTTAGCGTATTCATATGATACAGATAACAATACCTTAAGGATATATACAATGGATTATTTAGCAAATGCATATGCTAAATCAATACCAGAAAGCGCTGAAATCGCAGAACAAGAGGATGTAGAAGCATATAAGAATAAAAAAGCTATTTTATATGATATGATAGTAGTGAAGAATGCATCTGGCAAATATGGAGTAAAAAATTCATCAAATAATACTATAATTGGAGAAAAATATAAATCTATTTCTTTCGAAGAAGAAGAGGAAGAATTCATTGTAGAAACTGATGATGGAAAATTTGGAATTATAGATAAGACGGGAAAAACAAAAATTACGCCAGATTATACCAGTATAAAGTTAATAAGCAAAGATAGAGGATTGTATTTAGTATCTAAAACATCAAGTGCATCAAAAACACAATACGGAATAATTAATAAAAATGAAAGAGTAATTGTATATATAGAATATGAGCAAATAGGAATTAACAAAAATGATTTCCCTACAAATGAAATAGAAAACCCATATATTTTATTCGGAAAATGTATTCCAGTTAAAAGATCAAATAAATGGGGCTTACTAGACTTAAATGGAAATACAATTGCTTCGCTGGAATTTGATGGCTTTGGCTGTTTATCAAATTCGTCTAAAAATAATCAAGCTAATAGTTTAGTTGTAATTCCAGAATACGAAGCTATAGTTGTATATAAAGATAAAATGTATGGATTGTATAATTCATCTGGAAAAGAGCTAATTTTACCTCTTGTTACAGATATGTATGTAATAAATAATTCTGGAGAAAACCAATATTATTTAACATACCAAGGAAATACTATGAATGTTATTGAATATTTACAAAATGTATTAGGGCTTGATCCTGTTACAAATGATTCTAGTAAGAGTAATACAAAAAGTAGCAATAGTTCAAATGAGGTTGTTAACAACAATAATGAACTATAATTTATAGTAAAAAGAGAAAAAGTGAATATCTACAATTTATTATGATAATAATGATATTGCTACTATTTTATCTTGCAAATATAATAATAAAAAGAAAAAATAAACATAAAAGGCCTTCAATTATAATATATTATATTAATTTATAATTGGAGGTTTTTATGTATGAAATTTATAAAGAAGATATCTAAAGAAACAGGTAACACAGAAAGTAATAATATTACAAAAATTTTAAAGGGCAGTGTTATATCAATAATACTTACAATTATTGGTTTGTTAGTATATTCGGTAATACTTGCAAATACAGAAATTGGTGAAAGTACAGTTAATTATATAGTAATGGGAATAACATCAATTAGTATTCTTATTGGAAGTATATTGAGTATTTCAAAGATTGAAAAGAAAGGAATTTTAAATGGAGCTATTGTCGGAGGAATATATGTTATTGTAATATACTTATTATCTAGCATAATAAACTCAAACTTTAATATAAATTTAAGTGCAATTATTCTAATGGTTGTCTCAATTATTGCGGGAATGATTGGAGGAATTATAGGAGTTAATATAAAAAAACAATAAAGAAAAAATTAAGTAAAAAATTAAGTAAAAAATGCATATAAAAGGTTGATATTTTCTGGTAGATAGAGTAAAATTTAACAGTACGGAGGACTATATGGTAACATTTTCAAATGTTAAAAATAATAAAGAAATAAATTATTTAATTGAGAGTTCCCAAAAACAATTGGATGCCCTTGGGTATACAGAGCATTCAATGAGGCACATTAATATTGTTTCAAATAGAGCAGCTGAAGTACTTCAAAAGCTTGATTACAATGAACATAGAGTTGAGCTTGCTAGGATTGCTGGGTATATGCATGATATTGGTAACACGATAAATAGAGTAGACCATGCACATTCAGGAGCAATACTGGCTTATGAAATCTTAAAAGACATGGGGATGAATTTAGAAGATCGAACTGAAGTTATGATGGCAATAGGAAACCATGATGAAGCAACTGGAACGGCTGTAAGTGATATATCGGCGGCTTTGATTTTAGCAGATAAATCAGATGTTCATAGAAATCGTGTTAGAAATAGAGACATTGTTACATTTGACAAACATGATAAAGTGAATTATGCTGTAACCAATACGGAATTTATTATGGATAGAGAAAAACGTAAAGTAACATTAGATATAACAATAGATAATACAATATGCCCAGTACTTGACTATTTTGATATCTTTATGGAAAGAACAAAAATGAGTAAATATGCTGCCAAATATTTAAATATATGGTTTGAACTAATTATTAATGGAACTAAATTATTATAAAATATGGAGGAAAATAAATTGAAAAAAGCAAAACAAAACAACAAGGCATTAAAATTATTAGGAAAAATCTCTACAATAGTAATTATTTTATTACTATCACTAATTTCATTTGTGGGTATTTATGTAAAAGATAAAAATACCATGAAAAATTTAATACCAGAATACAAATTAGGAACAGATTTACATGGGGCTAGAAATATCTTAGTAAAGGTAGATGATAGTACTACAACTAAAAAATATGATTCTAATGGAAATTTGGTTGAAAACAGCTCAAACAAAGATGAAAATAACGAAAATATTACAGAGGTAAAAGAAAAAGTAAACCCAGATGAATTAAGAACAGCTGAAAATTATGAAACTGTAAAAAATATTATAGAAGCTAGATTAAAATATATGAATGTAGAAGATTATCTTTTAAGATTTGATGAATCTACAGGCAATATTAGCTTAGAAGTTCCAGAAAATAGTAGTACAGATTATATTGCTCAATATGCAATTACAAAAGGTGAATTCAAAATAGTAGATAACGATACATCAGAAGTATTATTATCAAATGAAGACTTAAAAGAAGCAAAAGTACAATATTCAACAAGTACTTCAGGTACAACTGTATATTTAACAATAGAGTTTAATAAAGATGCTGTTGAAAAATTGAAAAATATATCAAACACATATATAAGTTCAACAGATGCAGAAGGAAAAACGACAACTAAGAAAATAAAAATGACACTAGATGGTAGTACAATTATATCAACATATTTCCAAGAAGAAATTTCGACAGGTATAATTCAATTATCAATGGGGACAAGCACAAACACATCTGAAATACAGTCAAATATTCAATCGGCATCTAATATGGCGGTATTATTAAATACAGATCCAATGCCATTAAAATATACAATGGAAACAAACCGATTTGTATATTCAGACATAACAGCAGAAACATTGAAAATAGTGATAATAGGGCTATGTATAGTAGCATTAATAATGGCTATTTGCATGGTAATAAAGTTTAAGAAAAATGGATTAATGGGCGTAATTGCAGACATAGGTTTTACAGCAGTATTATTACTTGCAGTTAGATATGGTAATGTTGAAATAAGTTTAGCTGGAATATTTGCAATTGCTGTTGCAGTAGTGATTGAATATATAATTACGATGTTAATACTAAACGAATATAGTAAAAAATGTGAAAAAGAGGTTTTAATAAAAAATATAAAACATTTGATGGGAAGAATTGCGATTTGTTTAGTTCCATTTGTAGTAATGGCTGTTACATTTGCATTAATTAGTTGGGAAGAAATTGCAAGCATTGGAATGATTTTATTCTGGGCAATAATAATAATGATAATTTATAATGCTTTGATTTTAGGATTAAAAACTTTTGAAAGCGCAAATGAAAATAAAAATATCTAAAAGAATATTAAAAAAGAAAAAAATGATAGCAAAAAAGCAGATAATAAATAAAAAACAAGGTAAATGATATTTTACAGAAAGGAAATAACAATGAAAAAAATAGTTCAAGTATTATTAATATGTCTAATAATAGCAGGAATAATAGTAATATCAACAGTAGGCTTCAATGTTGGATTAAAATATTCGGAACATATTGAAATTAGTATAAATGTTGGTTCACAATTTAATGTTGCAGATATTAAGGCAATTACAAAAGAGGTATTTGGAAATTCCAATGTGTTAGTACAACAAGTAGAATTATATAAAGATATGGTTCAAATAACTGTAAAAGAAGCAACAGAAGAACAAATTACAACACTTAATGATAAAATAAATGAAAAATATGAAATAGAAAATCAACTAACAGATATAAAAGTAGTTCATATACCAAATGTTAGACTAAGAAATATAATAAAACCTTATATTTTACCTATATCAATAGTAAGTATAATTACTATAGTATTTGCGATGATTGTATTTAGAAAATTAGGTGCATTAAAAGTTGCATACGAAGTGGCTATATCAATAGTTGCTCCACAAGCAATATTGGCAAGTTTATATGCTGTTACAAGAATTCCTATAAACAGATTAACATCTATAATTGCCATAATAATATTTATAATATCCTTAGTATTACCTATGGTAAAACTTAATAAAGTAAAAGAAGAAAAATTAAAAGAAGCTAAGTCGAAAGAATAAAAAACGTAAAATTATATATAATTAACCAAAAGATGTTATTAATAATAAAATGTATTAATAACATCTTTTTTGGGAGGTATATATGAAATTAAGAAAATTATATAATAGATTATTTTGTAGATTAGATAAAACAGACTTTACTCAAGAAGAAGCAACGGAGATATACGAAAGAACAAATGCGCTGTTAATAGATGTAAGAACTCCTGAAGAATATAGAGAAAATCATATTGAAGGCGCAGTGAACATTCCTGTTTATGAAATTGATAATCTAAAAAATGAAATAATTGACCCAAACAAAGTAATACTGGTATATTGTAAAACTGGGAAGAGGAGCAAGATTGTAAAACAAATCTTGATTCAAAATGGATATAAAAATGTATATACGTTCAGCGCAAAAGTATAAAATTTAAAATTAATTATAATTCTAAAAACATTAAATATTTTCTACTAGAAAAATGGATTTTATAAAAGGCAAATCGTTAATAAGACCCTTTTGTCTTATTTAACGATTTGTAAATTGTGCAAATGTCGCAATCTGTACAAATAGATACTGAACTTCCAAAGATTGCTTGTAGTGTATTAATAAAATCATCAGCTGGACTTATTAAATGAATAATAAGCTTGCTAGGGAGTAATGATAATAATGAATTTAATGCATAATCATTTGCTGAAAATGAAATATCAGACAAGTAGCATTTATCTAAATTATTTTTGGCAAGAGATATTACATTTTTTTGTTTATCTAGTAAAATAGCTTCCCCATTAAGATATATTAAATGAATTATCTCTGTACATGGAGTCCTAGAGGAAATATATATTTTTAACATTTCAATAAATTCAGCATATTCTCTATTTACAACAAATTGACTTACTGCAAAATCTAATATTTCATCTAAACAATTAATATATTCACCTGCCCTAAATGTTATGAAACCATCTAAAAATATCGATTTATTGTATGAAATATAACGTAGAACAGATGCCCACAAATATTTAGTTCTATTGGCTATATTAGTTTCGACTGAAACAGTATCTGAATGTTTATTCTCGATTAATAAATTACAATTATTTTTTATAATGTTCATATCAATCTCATCAAAATAAAAATAGTTTAATAATAATAACTTATAAATGATAGAATCCTCATATTTATCTATAATACAATTTGTTATAACAGAAGCAAGTTCTTTATAAAATTCGGGGATATTATTTCCACGATAATGAATGATAATATTTGTATATTTAGAAAAATTTTTCTTAACAAAAACAATATCGTCTAAGTTTATTTTAGCGATATTAACCATTAAATAATCAATTGCAGTGTTATTGTTTGTCTTTATGCATAACGAAACCATTATAGAAATCCCCCGTAATGTGAACAAAATCTAATATTAGTATTTACTAAAAAGCGTCTGATATACATATAATATTCTAAAAAATAAGGAGCGAAAATTGTCCATGATAATTATAAAGCTAAACAAAAGATGAAAATATATTATTATAAAAAATAAGGACAAGCTTTTAGCTAATCCTTATAAAATTATTTATATATAGTATAATCAATTTCTGGGAATATACAGTCTATTTCAGAAATGTTCTTTAAAAAATTTCTATCGATTTTATCATCTTTTATTTGTTGGTATAATTTTGAGAATCTACCGATATGGTCTTTGATTCTTTTCTTTGCATAATCGACCATTGTACCATTTGTGATGATAAATAACCAGTCGCTACTTTGAGCAAGTAATAATTCACGAGCACATTGGTTTAATGCTTTTCTCTTTAAACTATTTTTAGACTCATCTGGAAATAGATTTGCAAGTTCTACCATCTTATCACCAGCAACATGTAAATGTCTATGAACATAATCGTTTGATTGATTTAGCCATACTTCACTGTAACCGTTAGCACCCCAACTAGATCTGCAAGGAGTACATAATTGCATTTGAGGATATTTATCAATGTATTCGCTAGGTGTAATTAAATCAAAATCACATTTATCATAATAAATCTTTTTGAATAATGTATATAGCCAGTCTGGACCTTCATACCACCAGTGACCATATAATTCAGCATCATAAGGGCATAATACAATAGGTGGATTTTGAGTAAAGTTTGCGGCTTCTGTAATTTGTTTCTCACGAGAATCGAAGAAGTGACCTGCTTGTTTATTTATAGAATCTTGAGCCCATTGTAAATTGTAATAATCCTTTTCACAGTTTTTGCCGGTTATTCTGTAATATTTTATTCCAGTTGGAACACGAGCTCCATTACATGCGATATAAGGTTTTATATAATCATAAGGTGCATCGTAGCCGATATCTCTATACCATTCTCTATAATTGAAATCGCCAGGGTAACCATTTATAGAACTCCATACTTGCCTTGAAGATTCTAAATCTCGACCGAATGCAACAATTCCATCTGGAGAAACTATTGGAGCAAGTGTGCCATAAATAGGAGTAGGGTTGGCATACAAAATTCCATGAGTTTCTGTTATTACATACTGTATTCCAAATTCTCTTAGGTATTTATCTGCTTCAGGAACATAACCACATTCAGGAAGCCAAATGCCACGAGGTTTTCTACCAAAATATTTTTCATAGCATTTAACACCGACAGCAATTTGTGCTCTTACAGTTTTCTCGTTAACATATAAAATAGGGAAGTAACCATGTGTTGCTCCACATGTTATAATCTCTAAAACACCAATATCTTGAAAATGTTTAAAGCCAGAAATAATATTACATTTATATACGTCTTTGAATACATGCAAATCATTTGAATATCTATCAACATAGTATTGCGCCAAATTTTTTAAAGATTCATTATCTTGGTTTCTAATAATTTCCTTTTTTGCAAGTTCGATATGAGATAGTAAATATTTTATATATCTTTCTTGTAATAAAGTATTATCAAGCATATTTAACAATGGAGGAGTCATAGACATGGTTATTCTAAAATCTACATGTTCATTTTCTAGTTTTCCAAAGTTTAAAAGAAGCGGAATATATGTCTCAGAAATGGCTTCAAATAGCCACTGTTCTTCTAAATAATCTTCGCTTTCTGGGTGATGTACAAAAGGTAAATGCGCATGAAGCACAAAACTTACATATCCTTTTGGGTTGTTTTTCATAATTAATTTGTCCTTTCTTGGTTTGTAAAAGGAATACAAACGCATAATTGAAATGTACTTAAATATGTATAGCGGTAATTTTCACAGCTATTAAATCTAATAAAAGTGCCAGCGCTAAAAAGTGAGGCACTCATAAAAATCTATTTAAATGTCGAGCTAGAAGATGAAGGATTATTTAAATCCAATTGCCAATGGTTGCTATCAATCCAACTATTTTTATTAAAGTCACTTTGTAAATCATATAAATTATAAATTCTTCCAATATTACGAAGAAATGAAATAGATGTAATATCTTTTGCAGTGACAATATTTGTTTTTACATCTTTAAAGTAAACATTTTTAACATTTCTGTCGAATAAAACATGATCATTTGGAGCTTCTATTACATTTGAAGAGGTTACATATAAATAATCATTTTGAATATTTACATGTTTTTCACTGTTATAATATTTAGGTCTACGACCAAGTTCAACAGTATATTCACAATTTGCATCATTTACATGCAAATACCAACTATTTGCAAAATCATCAATTTCTATCTCGAAAGAATAGTGCATAGTGTTATTATGAATTACTAAAACGGGTTTCGTATTGTTGAAGAAATCTTCGCCATAGTGCTTTACAAAATTTGCTCTATCTACATCTGAAATATCCCAATATATAAATAAGGTAGTAGGAGTTTGAGCAAGCACTCTAACAACAGTTTGATTATATCTATATGGCAAATCGTAGTATTCAATTACTTCAATTTTTTGTGTTAAATTTGTTGTAGATGTAATTTCATCGGCCGAAAATTTTTTCTTTCTAGTAGTACTTCTTGATGTAGTTGTTTTTTTAGTAGCTTTTGTGCTAGAAGTTTTTGTTGTACGTTTTGAACTAGAAGCCTTTTTAGATGTAGCTGTAGTTTTTCTAGTTGACTTACTCGAAACAGAAGCTTCAGTTAATATATCTTTGCTAGAATAAGATCCATTGCTTTCTACTTGCTTTGAAGCTGTAACTTTTGAAGTTTCTTTTTTACTAGATGATTTTACTGTTTTTGTACTAGATTTTGCTTTTTTTTCTTTTTCCATAGAGGCTTTCGAAGTCTTACTAGTTGGTTTTGTAGTTGAAGACTTTTTAGCTGTTGTTTTTTTCTCTACAACAGGCTTTTCTATCTCATTTAATTCTGTATTTTCTAATTTGCTTGCTGTTTTTCTTGGCATGTTTTTCCTCCTTTGTTTTCGCTCAATAAAAATCTTATTATATACTATATCAAAATAAAAATAAATTCAATAGTAAAATCAAAAATAAAATTAAAAAAATTATCAAAAAATGTTTACATTTGTAATTTTTTTGTATACAATAGAGCAAGTTAGAAATTATGTGAATAATATACTAAAGAAAATTATGTGAAGGGAGATTTTTCTAAATGAAAATATTAATGCTAACATGGGAATATCCACCAAGAATAGTTGGAGGAATAGCAAGAGTTGTTCACGATTTATCTAAAAGATTAATAAAAGATGGTCATGAAGTAACAGTTGTAACGTATAGAGACAACGCAGATGTACCAGAATATGAAAACGATAAGGGAGTAAATGTATATAGAGTTGATAATTACATGATACATCCAAACAACTTCATCGACTGGATAATGCAATTAAACTTCAATATGCTATCAAAAGCAACAGAAATTATAAACAAAGAAGGTGGATTTGACGTAATTCACGCCCATGATTGGCTTGTAACTTATGCTGCAAAAAGCTTGAAGAATGCTTATGATATTCCAATTGTTGCAACAATACACGCAACAGAGGCTGGAAGAAACAGCGGAATTCATGACGAAACACAAAGATATATAAATGATACAGAATGGCTATTAACATATGAAGCAACAGAAGTAATTGTAAATAGCAATTACATGAAAAATGAAATTCAAAGATTGTTCGGATTGCCATTTGACAAGATAAATGTAATACCAAATGGAATAAATTTATCTAACTTCACAGGAATTGAGAGAGACTACGATTTCAGAAGACAATATGCAATGGATAATGAAAAAATTATTCTTTATGTTGGAAGACTAGTATATGAAAAAGGAGTTCAACATTTAATTGCTGCAATGCCAAAAATTTTATCAAACTATCATGATGCAAAACTGATAATTGCAGGCCGTGGTGGAATGATGGATGAATTAAGAGCAGAAGCAAGTAATTTAGGACTAAATGATAAAATATATTTTACTGGTTACTTAAACTCAAAACAGGTTCAAAAAATGTACAAATGTGCAGATGTTGCAGTATTCCCAAGTACATATGAGCCATTTGGAATAGTTGCACTAGAGGCAATGCTTGCAGGAGTTCCAACAGTTGTATCAGATGTCGGAGGACTTGATGAAATAGTAACACATGGTGTTGATGGGATGAAGTCATATGCAGGAAATGCAAATTCAATCGCAGATTCTGTAACGGCATTATTATATGACCATCAATTAGCAACAAACGTATCTAAAAAAGCAAAACAAAAAGTTAAAGATCAATTCAACTGGGAGAAAATTGCTCAAGATACACACTTTACATATGAGAAAGCTATTTGCCAAACAATGGCTGAAAGACAAGCAAAACAGATGTTACAAGAAAAAGCAAAGAAAACGGAAAAAGCAGAAAATTCTCAAAAAGAAATTACAAATTTATTAAGTTTCAAGAAAAGACACGCATATGCATAAATTAGGAGGTTTGATACTATATGAAAATATATGATGATGCTCACAAATTAGCAAAGCAGATAAGAGAATCAAAGGAATACGAAGAGTATAAAGAGTTAAAAGAAAATATAGAATCAAATCCAGTAAAAAAAGCACAAGTAGAAGAATTTGAACATTTGAGATATAAAATTCAAGTAGAAACTATGCAAGGAAGCGGAAATGCTACTGAAGCAAAACAAATGTTACAAGAAAAATATGCAGAATTATTAAAAGACGAAGAAATAAAAAAATACTTTGATGCAGAAATACAATTTAATGTTATGATTGCAGATGTAAATAGAATTATTGCTGAAGCAATTAAAGATGTATTATAAGGTTGAAAAATAATTACAATTTTGGCTACGTCAAATTTCATTTAAAACGCGGTTACATACACCACGTATGCGCCCTTGCCTTTTAAATTCATTTTCCTTGCCAAAATTTAATTCTTTTCCAACCTAATATAAAAATATAGTAAAAAACGGAGCACTTAAATACACTAAAATATTTATGTGCTCTTTTTTTAGAATGGAGGAGAAATATGATAATAATATTAAGTATTTTAATAGCAATGGCATTACTAACAATAGGGTTGAATGTTGGAATAAAAGATTTCAAAAAATTAAGAGGGATTGTAGAAGATAAAGAATTAACAGAAATTATAAAAAAATTTCCAAGCAATACAGAAATCTGCAAGCAGACATTAAAAAAATTAAATAAAGAAGATGTTAAAGTAAAAGAAGATAACAGCTCAAGGACAAGCGTATATCTTGTATTCAAAAATAAAATAGTAATGGGAAAAGCAAATGTAATAACAAGAATACAAACTGTTATACACGAATGTATTCATTCGACACAAGACAAAAGACTACTAAAATTTAATGTAATATTTGCAAATATTAATAATTTGTATCTTTTGATAATATCAATATTGAGTTTATTTAATAAAATAAGTTATAATACTGCTACAATTTGTTTGTGGGGTTTAGCACTTATGCAGTTAACATTGTATGCGGTAAGAAGCTTTTTAGAAACAGATGCTATGATAAGAGCAGAATTCATGGCACAAGATTACATAGAAGAAACAGACTATGTTACAAAAGAAGAAAAAGATAAGATAATACAAACATATAAAGATGTAAATAAAGTTGGAATAAAATCATACAATTATGTGCTATTAATGAAAGCTCTGATAAAATTACTAATATATGCAATAATTATGATGGCAATGGTGGAATTATTATAAATAAAACAGCAAATATGAAATAAAAAAATATAACAAGTTGTTTTACTTTTACACTTTTTTATTTTTGTAATTTAAAATAGAAATGTAAAAATTAATTACGAAGGAGAAATAAGTGATGAAAAGGACAAAACAACAAAATCAAAAATTTAATCAAGGTATAACACTTGTAGCGTTAGTAGTAACTATTGTAGTTTTATTGATACTTTCTAGTGTTAGCTTAAATTTAGTTCTAGGAGATAATGGAATAATAGTAAAAGCAAAAGAGGCGGCTGAAACAACAGCAGCTGCACAAGAAAAAGAGGCAATGGAAAGGAATTTACTTGAGAAGGAACTAGAAAATTCGTTAGCAACTCCAACTCCAAAGCCTCAGCCAACTGATGGAGTAAAAATACCAGCCGGTTTTTATTATGTTGGAGGCACAAAGACAAGTGGAATAGTAATTTCAGACAATGTAAATGATAAAGACAAATACAAGAATAAGGCGGTTGTAGGAACAGATTTATTGGGAAACCAATATGTATGGATACCATGTACTACGGACAACACAAGCTCAGAACTTCAATATACAAGAACCGAATGGGGAGTTGAAGTAGATGGAGATGATAATTCAAGAGCTATAAAAGATGAACTTACTTTAACAGATGCAAGTGTTACATATTCTGATGCAGATACTGCAAATGGTATAAATGCAGATGTTTCAAAAGAGATAGTTGCACAGATAAAGGCAGAAAAGGCAAGCGTAGCCCAATATGGTGGATATTACATTGGAAGATATGAAGTTGGAAGAAATAGTGATACAGCAGTTGTAAAATATAATCAAACTCCATATGCCAGCATAACTTGGAGCACAGCCTATGGTTTAGCAAAAAAAATAATTACAAATTCAGAGGTAAATTCATATTTATGCTCGAGTTATGCATGGGATACGGCAGTTAATTTCATACAAAACAATAGTACAGCTAAAAATTATGCTACAAGTATAGAAGGATTTAACGGAAACTGGAATCCACAGGCAGTAAAAGATCCGAGTGGAAATGTAATTAAACCAGCGGGTACTAGTCAACAATTAAATACGGGGCTTACAACACAGTTCTGTAATATATTTGATATGGGAGGTAACGAAGCAGAATTTACTACTGAGTTAAACCCAGGCACTTCCGAGGCGGTTGTGCTTCGTGGTGGTGGTTACTACGACAACGGTCCAGCGGGCTACCGTTGGGACATTGGTTCAGGCGATGCCCACATTGACCACGGGTTCCGTGCCACTTTATTCTTAAAGTAGCTCTGACCACTGTTAAGATTACAGAAAATATGCGAAAAATGAACTGAAAAGTAAAAATAAGAACATAAGGAAAGAAAAACATGGTAAATGATCCGTTAGAAAGATACAAATCATCGGGAACATTGATACTAATTCCTAAAATAGAAGACTATATAAAGTATACATATCAAGTACTTGTAAAAATACCAAGGGTAGAAAAATTTAATATTGGTTCGGAAATAAAAACTTCTTCATTAAGAATGTTAGAATATGCTCATTATTTAAATAAGGATAGGCAAAATGCCTATTCTTACTTGAATAAAATTGATGCATTGATCAGCTATAATAGGTCTATGGTAAGAATTTTAAATGATGAAAAATCAATAACAAAGAAGAACTATGAGACGTGTATTTCAAAACTTGCTGAAATAGGAAGAATGGTTGGAGGACTGATAAAAGCAAATCCAGGCATTAGAAAGTCGCCAAATGAATAGAATAATAATATCAGGTTGTATAAAAAATATAGATTATAGATTAGTTGATAAAGGAAAAGTATATGCGATTTTATTTATTGAGCTACAAAACGAAAAGTCAGAAGTCAATATTCAGGTGATAGCAAAAAATGGTATGGCAGATTTAATTTATCGAAAATTCGAAATTGAAAGTAATATTTTGATTGAAGGATATATACAGAAAACTCGAAAAAATCTTATAGTGGTTATAAGAAATGCGGAAGAATTAGAAAATGGCAAAATGGATAAGAAATAAATATGATGAGATATTATCATATGAAAGTTTAATGAGAGCACATAAGTTATCTTGCAAAGGCAAAAAGCTAAGAAGAGAAGTTATACTTTTTTCGTTAAAGGAAGAAGAATATATAAAATATTTGTATGAAAAATTAAAGAGTGGAACATATGTACATGGAAAATATAGTGCTTTTAAAGTATATGAACCCAAAGAAAGATTTATAGAAAAAGCACCATATATAGATAGAATTGTACATAGGTGGATAGTAGACAATTTTTTGGCTCCATATTATGTGCCAAGTTTTATAAAGACAACATATGCTTGTATAAAAGATAGACGGAATGCACAATGCAACATTAGATTTGCAATTAGGAATGCGAAAAATGAAAAGAGCATATAGAGATTATTATATATTGAAAATGGATATAAGAAAATATTTTAATAGTATTGATAAAAAAATATTATATAAAATATTAACAAGAAGAATAAAAGATGAGAAGCTATTATGGCTAATACGTCAAATATTAACTGCACAGAAACGTCAAAAGGGCATAGAAATAGGAAATTATACATCACAGACTTTTGCTAATATTTATTTAAACGAGTTGGACCAATATGCAACTAGAAAGTTAAAAGTTCCATTTTATTATAGATATATGGATGATATTGTTATTCTTTTTAAAACTAAAAAAGATGCAAAAGAGGCATTGGATAAAATAAAAAAATTTTTAAAAGAACATTTAGAGCTTGAACTAAATGATAAAACTAACATATTTAGAGGAAAACAAGGTGTTAATTTCTGTGGATATAAAATAAATGAAAACAGAATGAAAGTTAGAGATAAGGGAAAGAAAAAATTTAAGAAAAAAGTAAAAAAGTTACTCAGAGAGATAAAAAATGAAAACTTATCTTCAAAAGATGCAAGAATTTATTTGACAGGGCATTTGGGATATTTTAATATTGCAAATACATATACATTAAAAAAGAAAAATATATTATTACAAGATGAATTACTACGAGAAAAAATTATATATTAGGGATAAACTGTAAGCTAATTACTCAACTTCCGAGACGGTTGTG
>ERZ857982.1031-NODE-1031-length-30683-cov-5.232794_pt1 | contig 30683 bp, 17 predicted proteins | sample MGYA00519955_ERZ857982 | MGnify/ENA primary metagenome ERZ857982 (study PRJEB31778, sample SAMEA3449416) | human gut metagenome | biome: human gut; feature: human-associated habitat; material: faeces | place: United Kingdom | collected 2010/2012 ... | reverse complement strand
AAATGCTGGAAGACGAGAAAAATGCGGTGAATAAGTTCATCAAAGATAATGATATCCGTGTCATTTCACTGGAAGAGTTTGAACGGGATACTATTACAGCTTCTAAAGAAGCGGGGAATGGATATGACGAATACGTTGCTTTCTCCAATGGCGTATATATGCAGATCGTAGATCGGGGAGGAAAAGAGGATAAGGATGGAGTTGAAGTTATTAATGAGGTAGATACTTTTGCTAACAATAATGTCATTTGCACCCGCTATGTAGAACAGGATATGATGACAGGAGATACTACATGTTTCAATGTTCCTTTGGAAAAATGGATGGATATCTCTGAATATTATAAGTCTCCATTAACATTCCGTTATGTGCAAAACACATCTACTGTTTATGGAATCGTTTTATCTGGTGATTTTGATTATGACTATTTGTGGACAGTTGCTAATGGTTATGGAACTGCAATTCCATCTGGATGGCTGATTGCCTTACCTTATTTGCGTAATAATGCACATGTACGCCTGATTGTACCTTCTAAGATGGGACATACAACTGCACAACAATATGTCAATCCTTATTTCTATGATATCCGGAAGTTTGAGAAAGCAAAAAGCTAGACCACTAACATTAAATAAATCAAATCTTTAAGTAAAGAACCTATGACTCTAATCAAATCTATCTCTGGAATCCGCGGAACTATCGGCGGAGGAGCGGGAGAAGGACTAAACCCGCTTGACATTGTAAAATTTACCTCGGCTTATGCTACTTTGATTCGTAGAACCTGCAAGGCAAAGAGTAATAAGATTGTTGTGGGACGTGATGCCCGCATTTCCGGTGAAATGGTAAAAAACGTAGTAGTCGGCACATTGATGGGAATGGGCTGGGATGTAGTAGACATTGATCTTGCTTCTACCCCGACCACAGAACTTGCTGTAACAATGGAAGGCGCCTGTGGCGGTATTATCCTGACAGCTTCTCATAACCCGAAACAGTGGAATGCACTGAAATTGCTGAATGAACATGGTGAATTTCTGAATGCAGCCGAAGGTAACGAAGTACTTCGTATTGCTGAAGCTGAAGAATTTGACTATGCCGATGTTGACCATCTGGGATCTTACCGCAAAGACCTGACTTATAATCAGAAACATATCGACAGTGTATTGGCTCTCGACTTGGTAGATGTAGAAGCTATCAAGAAAGCCAATTTCCGTGTAGCGATTGACTGTGTGAACTCTGTAGGCGGTATCATTCTCCCTGAACTTCTTGAACGTTTGGGTGTGAAACATGTAGAAAAACTCTATTGTGAACCTACCGGAAACTTCCAACACAACCCTGAACCGCTTGAAAAGAACCTCGGTGACATCATGAACCTGATGAAAGGGGGCAAAGCAGATGTAGCATTCGTTGTAGACCCGGACGTTGACCGTTTGGCAATGATCTGCGAAAATGGTGTAATGTACGGTGAGGAATATACACTGGTTACTGTGGCTGACTATGTGCTGAAACATACTCCGGGTAATACAGTTTCCAATTTGAGCTCTACCCGTGCCCTGCGTGACGTAACCCGTAAATATGGTATGGAATACAGTGCTTCTGCAGTAGGCGAAGTAAACGTTGTAACGAAGATGAAAGCAACCAATGCCGTTATCGGTGGTGAAGGAAATGGTGGAGTGATCTATCCTGCCAGCCACTATGGTCGTGATGCATTGGTAGGTATTGCTTTATTCCTTAGCCATCTGGCTCATGAAGGAAAGAAAGTTAGCGAGCTTCGTGCCACTTATCCTCCTTACTTCATAGCTAAGAACCGTGTCGACCTGACTCCGGAGATCGATGTAGATGCTATCCTTGCAAAAGTAAAGGAAATCTATAAGAATGAAGAAATCAACGATATCGATGGTGTGAAGATTGACTTTGCCGACAAATGGGTACATTTGCGTAAAAGTAATACAGAGCCAATCATCCGCGTATATAGCGAAGCGTCTACCATGGAAGCTGCCGAAGAAATCGGTCAGAAAATTATGGATGTAATTAACGAATTAGCAAAATAATATCCTGTAGAATAGGATCTTGTTTATAACATTGGAGTCTCGTATATCATAAAGATAGCTGAATGAGCTGTCTCACATGATATACGAGACCTTTTTTATTAGGATGATATCCAACTGAATAATAGTTATTCTCCTCCTTGAGTATTAACAATAAAGTTTCTTTTGATTAAGTCTAAACTTCCTTTCGTCTAATAGTAAACTTCTCTTTTGTTATTTACAAACTTAAAATGAAAGCTTCATTTTTATAAATGCAAGCTTTGTTTTTAAAAACGGAACCTTTGTTTTTATAAATGAAGCTTGCATTTATAGATTGGAAGGGATGAAAGGCAACTTTACTGTTAATAAAAAGAAAGTTTGGACTTAATCAAGAGCAACTTTTCTATTAATAGATTGTATGAGAAGTAAGCGGTATTGAGAAGAAGTAATCAATATAGCTTACTTCTCTGCTTCGTTAGAATAGATATGACACAAGAATATCGATTGATATACAAAGTTTTATAGGTCTTATATCAATGAAAAACAAACGGCTTGGATATGTAGATTTGATATATGAAAAGCACAATTAAAGAAAAATTGTAGTATATTTGTACTGTCCTTTAGGACGTCTTTATTATAAGGAAGCGTTTAGTGCTTTTTCTCAAGTGCGAATCTGGACAATTCGAGCTGTGTTGAGGAAATAAACAAAACGTTCTCCCTTTGGTTTGTATGCTGCACTTAGGTGCTGATATACAGTCAAGGGCGTGAGCTGTTTTTGCTTATATTCAACACAGAGGTAGTCCAGAACCTGCACTTGGATATAAGTTTAGCGGTCTCACGCTTCTTTTGTATGTACACTTCTGTTGAGACTAGGAAGGAACTAACAAATCAAAGAGCATGCAAACAGTACAAGTATTACTAGTAATGTTGCTAATGTCCGTAACAGTATCAGCAAGAGACCTAACAGGTTTTGAACAGCTTATTGATAAACGTACGACATGAAAATAAAGCTGATTGCATTATTTATAATGATGAGTTCATTGGCTGCTGTAGCTGATAATGATACTTATTTCTTCTCGAAAGTAGACTATCAGCAGGGGCTATCCAATAGTGCAGTACTTTGTCTTTTTCAAGATAATGTAGGACTGATGTGGTTTGGCACGTATGATGGGGTGAACTGTTGGGATGGAAAGACGATGGAGGTGTTTCGTTCTGATTTTTCTGAAAGCAAAACGTTAAGTAACAACGTAATCCATTCTATTTCGCAGGCTGATAGCAGCTGTTTATGGATTTCTACTCATTTAGGAGTAAATCGCTTTTCACAAAAGACAAGACAGGTGGTAGGTAACTACGATTTTTCAGGTGATTATTATGTCCATTCCAATAATCAGGGAAATACATGGATTCTTGCCGGCGATGGGATTTACTATTATAATACGAAGCATCAAAGTTTTATCCGGGCACAGACTTCAGCTCTACCTATGGATAATATGGAACAGCGTGCATTTGTGACTGATGATGGAGTTCTTTGGCTGTTTCCTCTTCATACAGGACAGATTCAGAATTATTCTTTGAATGCTTTTGATGCGGATAGCCTATCAGTAAAGTTGTCTGTCTCAACAAACAAGTTTCATTCGAAAGCCATTGAAGATATATTCTATCAGAACGGTATTTTTTGCTTTATAGATTGCGACAAGGATTTGTATATGTATGATATCTCCCGTAAGTCTAAAATCTATATCCGTAACCTTTCATCGCTAGTGCAAAAATATGGGGTGATAAAGGGAATCGTTCCCTTTTATGAAGATATTGTTATTGGATTTCGTGCCAATGGACTGATTCGGTTGCGTACCTCCAAGAAGTATGAAGAAGAGGTGGTTAATCGTAATATCCGTATCTATGGGATTTACCGGGAACCGCACCAAGGACTACTTTGGATTGCGTCGGACGGACAAGGGGCGGTGATGTATGCTAAGAAATATTCGATAGCTACGAATTTGATGCTCAATCGCATGTCGGCCAATTTGAGCAGGCAGGTACGTTCGGTAATGACTGATAAATACGGAGGACTATGGTTCGGAACAAAAGGAGATGGGCTTTTGCATGTGCCTGATTACCATCAGGCAACGAGAAACACTCCTCTGGGAGCTACAGTTTATTCCCCCGGCAAAAAGCAGGTGGTATCATCATATATAAAATGGAATCAAGAGTTTCATGCCTATAAGTTGGTTCAGAGTCGTTATATGGATGGTTTCTGGATTGGGGCGGGAGATCCGGGCTTGTTCTATTATTCGTTCAGGGATGATGCTGTGCATCCGGTGGAATGTTCTTCGGGTGGCCAACCTGCTATTGAAATACATGATATTTATGAAGAAAGTGATAGCGTATTATATGTTGTAACTGCAGGAGTCGGTTTCTATAAGATGGTGCTTGAGAAAAAAGCAGGGCAGATTAGTATTCGTCGACAGAAACGATATCGTTTTTTTCATGAACAACAGGAAATCACGATGTTTTATCCCATGTTGGCGGAAGGTGATTCTATCTTATGGTTGGGAAGCCGTGAAAAAGGACTTGTGCGTTTTGATAAGCGAACGGAAGAATATCAGGTTATTTCTCTGAAAGAGATGCTCCGCAAGTCAGTGGATGATATATTGAGTTTGTATCGTACCCAAGACGGTAGAATGTACGTAGGAACTACTTCCGGTTTAGTCTGCCTCACCTTTCATGAGAAGAAGATAGAAGCTGCTTATATCGGTAGGGAACAAGGGCTGCTTAATGATATGATACACGGTGTATTGGAGGATGGTAATGGTTTTCTATGGTTAGGAACTAATCGTGGGCTTATCAAATATAATCCTCAAAATGGCTCGTCACATGATTATTATTACAGTGCGGGTGTACAGATAGGGGAGTTCAGTGATGATGCTTATTACCAATGTCCATATACGGGTAGTCTTTTCTTGGGAGGAGTTGATGGATTGTTGTATTTAGACCGTAAGGTGGCAGCTGCTCCGGAATTCAATCCGGATATTCTGCTACGTCGATTATGGATTGGACGAACGGCAGTAAATTTAGGGGATTATTATGCAGCCGATGGAAAAAGCTTGCAACTGGAAGGGGCAGTAGTCTCTTTCTCTCTTTCTTTTGCCGTCCCTGATTATTTGACTGGAGAAGAGGTAGAGTATTCTTTTATCCTGGAAGGGTATGATAAACAGTGGACTTCGTTTAGTAGTCTCAATGAGGCATCCTATACCGGGGTACCTTCAGGGGATTACATTTTTAAAGTTCGCTATAAAAAAGATGTGTTTGATACGGAATATAAATTCTTTTCCATTCCTATACATATTCTTCCACCCTGGTATCAGTCGATGTGGGCTTATGTCTTTTATATTTTGTTGGGGCTGCTCTTTGTGATTTATTTGCTTCATTTACTTCGCAAGTATATTCTTCACGAGCAAATACTAAAACGGCTACTTACTACAGAAAGTAATAAAGAGGTATCGGAAAGTGGTAGTTATAATCGTGATTTATTAGATCGCTTCACTCTCATTTATCATGCTTGCGATCAGTTGCGTGCAGAAAATGTTTCTTATAATCAACGTTGTGAACAGGTAGAATTAATACGTGAGACTGCGATGAATGCTCTTTTCCGTCCAGAGACTCTCTATTCTGAAAAACTGAAGCATTTTTATCCTATCACTTTTGTTTTGTCTGCTCGTATGTGTATGCAAGAGCTGTCTGTAGAAGTACTTCGTGCATTGAAAGCAGAAGGTGTAAATACTACTCCGGTACTATCCTCTATTCCCGAAAGCTTTATTTTCCCCGTTTATAAAAATGCTTTGCGTTGCATCCTTTATTATTGTTACCAGTTTGTTTGTCAAAGAACCTCTTCTGAAGTCGTGGTGAGTGCACAAGAAGAAGATAACAAGATGCTGCTGGTTATGTCCGGTGAGGAGGATATGCTTAAAGAGTTACGGGATCAACTGATCGGAACTTCCTGTCTTGTATATGATAAAAAAGATGTCGACGAGTCTTTTGGTATTCAATTAATGCTGTGCTTTGTGCAATCAGCCTTAGAACAACTTCATACAGCTATCCATTATGTAGAATCTGAAGGACATCGCCTGATGCTTACCTTTAAACCTGCTATATTAATTGAAGGCCAGTCGAATGATAAAAAGACCATTCTTCTATTGGAAGATCGTGAAGAGATGGTCTGGTTAATAACGGGATTACTTTCTGAAGAATATTCGATACGTTCGGTGAAAAGTGTACAGGTCGCATTTGATGAAATTCGCAATTCGGCTCCTGCTGTTTTTTTAGTCGATATGGCTATGTATACAAAAGAGGAGAGTACATTTATGGAGTATGTGGGTAAGAATCGTTCTGTACTGTCGAAGACCGCCTTTATTCCTTTGTTGACATGGAAGGCGAGTTCATCTATTCAACGTGAACTGATTAAATGGTCTGATTCCTATATCGTGCTGCCCTATGATATTCTATTCTTGAAGGAAGATGTTCATAAAGCTATCTATGGTAAGCGGGAAGCCAAACAGATTTATTTGGAAGATCTGGGTGAACTGGCGGGACAAATCGTTTGTACCACAACAGAGCAGGTGGATTTTATTCGTAAGTTGTTGCAAGTGATTGAACAGAATCTTGCAGAGGAAGAATTGGGATCGACATTGATAGCCGATCGCATGGCAATGAGTCCACGCCAGTTTTATCGAAAATTTAAAGAAATCTCTTCCATTGCTCCCGGCGATTTGATTAAAAACTATCGAATGGAGAAAGCTGCACGTCTTTTGAGAGAGGAAGATATTTCTATTCAAGACGTAATTGCTGATGTAGGGATCGCTAGCCGTTCTTATTTTTATAAAGAGTTTGCCCGGAAATACGGTATGACACCAAAGGATTATCGTGAACAACGGAAAAATATATAATTCTTACTTGTACTTTGTGTTGTGCTCTTGTTGTATTGTTTGTATGTGAACTCATTGATTTATAGTGCTGTATAATGTGCTCTCATTGTACTTGTTGTGTCCTTGTCTGCCAACTGATTTTTGCCTGTTTTTTGTCACTACAGAGGATTAATAATAACCGGAAACGGGTTTAATTTGCTTCCGTTAACAAGAAATTAAACATGTTTGATAACCTTATTATTAATCAAAAAAACAAGTAACATGAATTTGTTTGGAATGGAAAAACATCACACGAAGTCGTTGTGGCTATTGGCAATCTTAATAGCGTTTAGTACAACGGTGTGTGCACAGGGCACTTCGGTTACAGGACGTGTCTCTGACGAAAAAGGAGAGTTGCTCATAGGAGTGAGTGTTCAGGAAAAAGGTACTACCAATGGTACTATTACTGATACTAATGGGCAGTATAATCTCAAGTTATCTTCTAAAAATCCTATTCTGGTGGTTTCTTATATAGGATATAAGCCTCAGGAAGTAAAGGTTGCTAAGCAGAAAGTGCTTGATGTAATTTTAGTAGAAGATGTGTCTTCTTTAGATGAGGTAGTAGTAGTGGCTTATGGACATCAGCGTAAGGTATCGGTAGTTGGAGCACAGTCTTCAATGAAGATAGAGGATATAAAGATGCCGACCGCCAATTTATCTTCTGCCATTGCCGGCCGTTTGCCGGGTGTAGTGGCTGTACAACGTACAGGAGAGCCGGGACACGATGATTCGGATCTCTGGATTCGCGGTATTTCTACACTGGCCGGCCAGAACTCTAAACCATTGGTATTGGTGGATGGTGTGGAGCGTAGTTTTAACAATATCGATCCTGAAGACATCGAATCATTCACAGTATTAAAAGATGCTTCCGCTACAGCTGTGTATGGAGTGCGCGGTGCTAATGGTGTGATTTTGATTAAGACTAAACCGGGAAAAGTAGGTAAGCCTCAGTTTTCTGTCGACTACTATGAAGGTTTTGTGACATTGACCAAGAAACCGGAAATGGCAGATGCTTTTACCTATATGGATGCTGCCAACGAAGCTTATATGGATACTAAAGGTAGCATGCTATATTCTCCACAATACATTGAGGCAACAAAGAAGGCTCACGGCTTACTACCAAATGACAACCCGCTGATGTTCAATCCTTATCTGTATCCGAATGTAAACTGGATGGATGAACTGTTTAATGACTGGGGACATAACCGCCGTGTAAATGTCAGTGTACGTGGTGGTGTTCCTAATGCCACTTACTATGTTTCATTAAGCTATTATAATGAAAAAGGGCTGACCCGTACTGCTGAAATGGAAAATTATGATGCTAATATACGTTACGACCGCTACAATTATACAGCTAACTTGAATTTGAAGCCGACGGAAACAACTACTATTGACTTGGGGTTCAACGGCTTCCTTTCAATGGGTAACTATCCTCAACAGTCTACCGGTGACTTGTTTGCGTCAGCTATGGAAATCAATCCGGTGTATTTGCCGTTGATGATGCCTGATGGTTCTGTGCCGGGCATCTCTACCAATGGTGATCTTCGTAATCCGTATGCTGATTTGATTCGTCGGGGATACAAAAATGAGGCAAGAAATCAGCTGAACTCCAACATTCGTTTGACACAAGATCTTGGTTTCTGGAAATGGAGTAAAGGTTTTTCTGTTTCTGCAATGTTAGCTTTCGACGTACATAACAGTCGTGACTTGAAATACAACAAGCGTGAAGATACATATAACTTTGCCGGAACCAAAGATGAAAACGGTTTATGGAATGACGATGTGTTTGATGAAAACGGTGACTATCGTTATGCGTTGACATATACGGGGCATAAAGATTTGGCCTTCGACCAAAGTGCATCTGATTCCAGAAGTACCTATTTTGAGGCTTCTTTAAATTATGACCGTTCTTTTGGTTTACATCGTATAGGCGGCCTCTTGCTATATAATCAGAAAATTTATCGTTCAAGTTCCGATAATTTGGTAGGCTCTTTGCCTTATAAACAACAAGGTTTAGCTGCCCGTGTCACTTATTCTTGGAATGACCGCTACTTCTTCGAAGCAAATGCCGGATACAATGGTTCCGAGAATTTCAGCCCCGACAAACGTTTCGGTTTCTTCCCTGCATTCGGTATTGGTTGGGCTGTTTCCAACGAATCTTGGTGGACACCTTTGCAAGATGTTATTTCTTACTTTAAGGTACGCTATACGGATGGTTTGGTTGGTACGGATGCTGTAACAGGACGTCGTTTTATGTACCTCGATCAGATGGCTAGTGTAGATGGTTATCGTTTTGGCGATCAGAATAATAGTGTTGGTGGTTGGGGATTCAGTAAATATGGAGCCAATGTAGGTTGGTCTACTTCCCGTAAACAAGATTTGGGTGTTGATTTAAAATTCTTCAAAGACAATCTTTCATTGACATTTGATGTCTTTAAAGAGCATCGTAAGGACATCTTTATTACCCGGCGTGTTATTCCTGATTATTCAGGATTTGTAGAAATGCCTTATGCCAATCTGGGTGTAGTAGACAATAAAGGATTTGAAGCTACATTAGAATATACCCAACAACTCGGCAAACAATGTTTCTTGACTGTTCGCGGAAATTTCTCATGGAATGAAGATAAAATCATTGAGAACGACGATCCTCGTGTACAGTATCCATGGATGGAAAAGAGAGGAACGAACGTAAATGGACGTTGGGGATGGATTGCTGAAGGATTGTTTACCAGCGAAGAAGAAATTATGGATCATGCCAAGCAGTTTGGCGAAGGACATCCGGGACAGATTTCGAAAGTGGGTGATATTAAATATAAAGATTTAAACGGTGATGGAGTGATTGACGATTACGACCAATGTTTGATAGGACAAGGGGATGTGCCTAAGATTTATTATGGCTTTGGTGCAGACTTGCAACTGGGCGATTTCTCTATTGGTGCACTCTTTGCCGGAAATGCCAAGGTGGATCGTTGTTTGAGCGGCAATGCCATTTATCCTTTTAACGATGGTTCGGGTATTACTAACTTGTTTGCAAACATTACCGACAGATGGTCTGCTGACGATCCGACCAATCAAGATGTGTTTTATCCGCGTCTGCATCATGGAAACAATGCTAATCAGAATAATATGAAAACTAGCACATGGTGGCAGAAAGATGTCAGCTTTCTGCGTCTGAAACAGTTGACAATTGCTTACCAACTTCCAAAGAAATTGATTAACAGGTCATTCTTGAAGAGTGCGCGTATTTATTTGATGGGAACTAATTTGCTGACATTCTCTAAGTTTAAGATGTGGGATCCGGAATTGAATACCAATAATGGTACATCTTATCCGAATGTACGCACATATTCAGTGGGTGTGAATGTGAGTTTTTAAATAATAATTAGTTAGCAAGGATATGAAAAATATATTTAAGATAGGAACTTTGGCACTGTCTTTGGCAGTCGGACTTAGTTCGTGCAATGACTTTTTTGATGCAATCCCCGGTCAGCAATATGATTTGGAGGATACGTTTACCAATCGCTCGAAAACGGAACAGTTTTTGAACAATGTATATAACTATGTGCCCGACGAAACACTTGAACGTAATGCAAAAAATACCATGTCGGGAATTTGGACGACCGGTTCGTTAGAATGTAAACTTTCATGGGATGGAAACAATGGTAGCGAGTGGGCTTCAGGAGCTACCTATGCAGGTTCTTCATGGATTAACTTCTGGTACATCGAGTACTATAAAGGTATTTCTCGCGCCAGTACGTTTATAATGAACGTAGATCGTTGTCTGGAAGCTTCGGCTGCACAACGCAAACAATGGAAGGCGCAAGCCAGAGCGTTGCGTGCTTTCTATTATTTCATGATTTTCCGCTCTTATGGTCCGTTTGTGATTTTGGGAGAAGAGCCTATACCATTGGATATTTCAACAAGTGAACTGTTGAAGGAACGTAATTCGGTAGACGAGTGTGTAGATTTCATGGTAAAGGAATTTGATGATGCAGCAAATGATCTTCCTGACAGATATGATGGTTCTAATTTGGGACGTATAGATAGAGCTGCTTGTAAAGCTTTTAAAGCAAAAATGTTGTTATATGCAGCAAGTCCGTTGTTTAATTGCAATACAGACTATGCCGGTATCGTTAACCCGGAAAGTGGCAAACAGCTTTTCCCGCAAGATAAATCACAGGAAAAGGTGAAGTGGGAGACAGCACGTGACGCTTATAAGGCATTTTTCGATGAATATGGAAGTACTTTCTCTTTGTATACGGAAAAAACATCAGATGGAAAGACAGATTTCTATGAATCTTATAGAAAGGCAACATCGGGGGTACTTTATGGTGCTGAGAATAAGGAACAGATCTTTATACGGTTGGCCGACCATGATTATCGTGCTTACGAAACTACACCTTATCATAAGGGCTATGATGATAACAATGGTGCTTTGAGAGGTGGTTTGGGATTTGGTGTACCTCAAGAGATGGTGGACTTGTACTTTATGAAAGATGGTCGTAGAATTGTAGAGGACCAGAATTATGAAGAGTATGAAGGGGTGCCTTCCAGTGGGTATCTGGGGTGGTCTACGGACTACAAAGATGCTGTAGTTAATTCCAGAACTTATTTCAAAGCCAATTCAAATAAAACATTAAAACAATGGGCTGATCGTGAGCCGCGTTTCTATGCAAATATCACGTTTAACGGTTCTACTTGGTTGAAGACAGATACTCCACGTGGAGAGGTGACAACGGAGCTAACTTTTAACGGTAATTCTGGTTATGCAAATGCTAACTGGGATGCTCCTTATACAGGTTATGGTATGCGTAAAATGGCACCGAAAGAAGGACGTAATGGAGCTAACAGACATTGTGCTACTTTACTTCGTTTGGCCGATATGTATTTGGGATATGCTGAAACATTGAGTGCATGTGACCAACGTGGTGAAGCCATTAAATATGTGAATAAGATACGTGCTCGTGCCGGTATCCCGGGGTATGGTGTGGCAGGGACGACAGATGATAATGGATTTGCATGTATTCCTTATGAAGACACACGTGATGAAGTGGATAAACGTATCCGTCGTGAACGTTTGATTGAGCTGATGTTTGAATGGAATCATTTCTTTGATGTACGTCGTTGGAAAGTCGCCAATATGGCTGTAGGTGATGACTGGATTTATCCTAATTATCACAGAGGAGGAGAAGGTGGAGCAATTCATGGTATGGCATTCCGTTCAGATGCTCCTGCATTCTTCGAGAAAGTAGTGGTGGAAACACGTACGTTCTTACCTAAACATTACCTCTTCCCGATTCCGGACGAAGACGTGCGTCGTAATCCGAAAATGGTACAAAATCTAGGATGGACAACGGAGTAATATACTCCGTTAGCCAATCTATGAATAATTTTAGAATTTAATGAGAAGAAAACAATGAAGATACCTCAAATAAGATTTAACGATACGAACCTAGTGAAGAGATTCTTTTTTCTCTTTGTCTTATTTATTCCTGTTTATTTTGCAGGCTGTTCATCTGACGACGATGAAGGAGGCAATGGAGGAGAAGATCCGAACGGAAGTGCCCCGGCTTCTTATGTGCTTGGTTCGGGAAATACGAATATGCCATCTAGTGGTACAATTATTGCCGAATATGCGGATGCTCCTGCCGGTTCGGAGATTAAGAGCCTGGTAGATGATAATGCTGATACGAAGTATGTCACTTATCACAGCAGTTTCCATATCACTTGGAACGGAAACAGTAGCAAGGCCGTGACTGCGTATTCCCTGACATCTGCTGCCGACACCCCTGAAATGGATCCGAAAACATGGACTCTTTACGGATCGAATGACAATGCGACGTGGACGAAATAAGATGTACAGACTAACCAAATTTTTGCAGCGAGAAAAGAAGAAAAAAACTATGAGGTAGATAATGCAACTGCCTATCGTTATTACCAACTTTCTGTTGAAGCAAACAATGGTGGTACTGCCACGCAAATAGCCGAATGGAAACTGGTGGCTATGCGTTCATATACAGAAAATATCAACGACTTGATTTCTAGCAAAGGATCCAGTTCATTTAGTGCTATCACTCCAATGGGTAAACAACATGAAGATGATTTGGAGGCTACGGTAGCAGACTTGAAATGGCTTGCTGATCCTGCAGAAGAGCCGGAACCATTTGGAGACAATGGGACGAAGATGGCTTGGAATACATTCAACGTTGTATCGCTTTATCCGAATGGAAGTCCCGCTTTGTCTGATGTAAATCAACGTTGGGTAGGTGACTGTTGCGCATGTGCAGTATTTGCTTCGATGGCTTATCTCTATCCCCGCTTCATTAAGCATATTATTAAGGATAATAAGGATAAAACATACACGGTTACTATGTATGATCCGACAGGGAAGCAAATACCTGTGAGTGTAGGTGGAGATTATTTTATCGGTAACAGTGGTGATTTAGGAGCATTAGGCGGTAGAAATAAGGAGGTTACTTGGGCTACAATCCTTGAGAAGGCGATGATGAAGTGGCGTCAGGTTTATCTGGGTAGTTCTAATGTCGGAGGTATCGGTACGGAATATGTATCTGCCATCTTTACCGGCGATGGAGAAAGTGTCGGTTTTGGTGCAGGTGCATTAATTGCTGAAGACTTGCAACGTGCTGTAGAAGTGTCACTTAAACAAGGTCGATTGGTTATTGGTGGTTTTACAAGAAGTGGTGAACAAGTGGATGAAAACTGGCAGACGACTAGTGGACATGCGTTTACCTTTATTTTACCGGACGATGACTCTCATCTATTCAAGATGCGTAATCCTTGGGGAGGCACTACTGACGGTGTGATGAAAGTGAAAAATGACAACCGGATTCCGCCGATGATTGACTTGCGTATTTGTGCCCCGGGAGCAGCCAAAAACTATGGGGTGGGACCGGACTTGGGAGGATATATCCCTAATTTTTAATTTCAAATCTTAAAAGAAGAATATCATGAAGAAATTGACTTATATAATGTTGTCGTTGTGCTGCTTTGCTCTTTATAGTTGCGGCATGACGGAACCTTGGAAAGACTGGGAGAATGAAGGTAATATGAGTGGAGACCGCCTGCGTCCTTCGGAAGTGAAAGATTTGTTATGTACAGCAGGAGGATGGAAAATGACTTATGAAGGAGTTACTTTCTATTTCCAATTTAGTGAGGACGGAGCAGTGACTTCGGATTCAGATGAAAGTTTGCTGAAGAATGCAGTTGAAACTGATTATTCTTTGGATTTTGAAGGTGAAAAGGTTGTTTTACTTACGTTGCAGAATGGAGGTATGTTGCAATATTTAGGAGAAAATCAGGAAAACACATTTGTCATTACGGGATATTCTGATTATCAGATTACTGCAACGGGACAAGCGAATGGTAAAACGATGATTCTGAATTCGGTAACTACTGCGGATCTGCAACAAGCCAAGGAGAGAAAACGGTTGGCTATTATTGCTTACAATAAAGCTCAATCCATGGAAATACTTAAGACGGATTTGAGTAATGGATTACTTCGTAATGCGTCAACCAATCAGTTTGCAGCACATTATGCGATGTCTTGTGATGAAAATGACAATTGGAAGATTAAAATCTCATTGCTGAATGGCAAAATATTGAAGCATACAGAATATGCTATGACAATTAATACTACCAATGATGAGAAAGCTACATTAAGTATTGATGGTTTGACTGTGAATGGTGTGGCTGTTGGAGCACTTTATTATAAATATGATACAGGAGATTTGAGCACGGATAATCCAGCCTTTAAGGTGGACTTGAATAAAAGCTCTGATATGCTGAAAACATATACAAGTTCTTGGAAAACACATATTGTCGATAGAAATAATATTTGTGATAAATTGACTGGATTGCTTACGCAAATAGAGTTTGACGACCGCTCTCCAAGGAATATTATAGTTTGCCCGGGTGAGACAGGTGCTGGTAAATGGCATTATGTAGGTTTTGTGATAAATGCTACAGCCAATGATGCAACCGGTTGTGTTTATCTTGAAAATACGGGAATTAATTATATTCTTGGAAGTTATGGTGATGATGCAGGAGTTGTACGATCAATCCCGATCTATAGTGCTTTCTTGGATTTCTGTTTTTCGGATAAGGGTGTTTGGATGTATGAAGATTCTGATTCATATTTTTATGTAATTAGTCCGGTTTCTGATGAATGGTTTAGAATGAAGATATAAAGTGAAATAACTATTTTTTGAATCAAGCAAGAAAGTAAGAAGTACAACTTTTCTTTCTTGCTTGTGCTTTCTGTTCTCGACAAATCATTTTATCATGATAATTTTGGCTAAAGAATACCTAACTTTGCAGGCAGAAACGACGAAATAAATATATTCAACTAATTATAATAGCTTAATTCGCAAACCATGAATAAAAAGAACCTATTGTCTCTTGGAACTGCCCTATTACTGGGCACTTCTCTTCTTTTTGCCCAAAAAGAACCTGTTGACTACGTCAATCCCTTGATGGGTACTGACTCTAAAATCTCGTTGTCCAATGGAAATACCTACCCCGCCATCGCCTTGCCGTGGGGTATGAATTTCTGGATGCCTCAGACCGGCAAGATGGGTGATGGCTGGGCCTATACCTACGCTTCGGATAAAATCCGTGGCTTCAAGCAAACCCACCAGCCCAGTCCCTGGATCAATGATTACGGCCAGTTTTCAATTATGCCGATGACCGGGCAATTAAAAATAGACCAGGAACAGCGCGCCTCCTGGTTTTCTCATAAGGCAGAGAAGGCAACTCCTTATTATTACAGTGTTTATCTGTCAGAATATAATCTGACAACGGAAATTGCTCCGACCGAACGTTGTGCCTATTTCCGTTTTACTTTTCCCGAAACGAAAGATGCCTATGTGGTCATAGATGCTTTTGATCGTGGTTCCTATGTCAAAGTGATTCCCGAAGAAAATAAGATCATCGGATATACAACACGCAACAGTGGAGGGGTACCCCAAAACTTTAGGAACTATTTTGTGATAGAGTTCGACAAACCTTTCACCTTCAATAAAGTATGGGCAGATTACCATCTGGTAGAAAAACACCTGGAATTACAATCCAATCATGTAGGAGCGGCTATCGGTTTTGCAACGAAGAAGGGCGAACAGGTACATGCCAGAGTAGCTTCTTCTTTTATAAGCCCGGAACAGGCGGAACTCAACCTGAAAGAGATCGGTAAAAAGACATTTGAACAGACTAAAGAAGTGGGGCGTAAGGCTTGGAACGACGTACTGGGACGTATCAGGATAGAGGATAATGATGAGAACCGTATGCGTACATTCTATTCCTGCCTGTATCGCTCCGTACTTTTCCCCCGTATGTTCCATGAGGTAAATGCCAAGGGAGAAACGGTTCATTACAGCCCTTACAATGGCGAAGTCCGTCCGGGCTATATGTTTACTGATACCGGATTCTGGGATACTTTCCGTTGCCTGTTCCCATTTGTCAATCTGGTATATCCTTCGATGGGCGAAAAGATGCAGGAAGGTTTGTTGAATACCTATCTTGAAAGCGGATTCTTCCCGGAATGGGCAAGTCCCGGACATCGCGGCTGCATGGTTGGAAACAATTCCGCTTCTGTAGTGGCAGATGCTTTTATGAAAAACGTGACTAAAGCGGATGCGGAGAAAATGTACGAAGGTCTGCTGAAAGGAGCTAACAGTGTGCATCCTAGAGTTTCGACTACCGGGCGTCGCGGATATGAGTATTACAATAAACTGGGATATGTGCCTTATGATGTGAAAATTAATGAGAGTGCCGCCCGCACATTGGAGTATGCATACGATGACTGGTGCATCTACCGTATGGGTGAGAAGTTGGGACGCCCCGCAGAAGAACTGGAACTCTATAAGAAGAGAAGCCAGAACTATCGGAACTTGTTTGACCCGGAAACGAAACTGATGCGCGGCAAAAATTCCGACGGAACTTTCCAGACACCTTTCAATCCGTTTAAGTGGGGAGACGCCTTTACCGAAGGAAACAGTTGGCATTATACCTGGTCTGTCTTCCACGATCCGCAGGGACTTATTGATCTGATGGGCGGTAAGAAAATATTTGTGAGCATGCTCGATTCGGTATTCAATCTTCCTCCGGTATTTGATGATAGTTATTACGGTGGAGTGATCCATGAAATCCGGGAGATGGAAATAGCTAACATGGGCAATTATGCACATGGCAATCAACCGATCCAGCACATGATTTACCTGTATAATTATGCCGGCGAACCCTGGAAAGCACAATACTGGCTGCGTGAGGTAATGACGCGGTTGTACTTTGCCACTCCGGATGGATATTGTGGTGACGAGGATAACGGGCAGACTTCCGCCTGGTATGTATTTACGGCCTTGGGTTTCTATCCGGTATGTCCGGGTAGCAATGAATATGTGATGGGAGCTCCTTATTTCAAGAAAGCAACCATTACCCTGGAGAATGGCAGGAAGCTTGAAATTTCTGCTCCTAAGAATAGTGATGAGAACCGTTATATCCGTTCATTGAACTATAATGGAAAGAACTATACGAAGAATTATCTGAATCATTTTGATTTATTGAAAGGCAGGCGCCTGTTGTTCGAAATGGATAATAAACCCAATACGGGAAGAGGTGTGAATGAATCTGATTATCCATACTCTTTCTCTCTCGACAAAAAGTAAATAGATATGTACGGTATAAAGAAGAAAATAGGGATAATAGCTGTGGCGGCGATTGCAATGTCGTCCGCCATGGCTCAACAGCCGGTAGATTATGTGAATCCGATCATCGGCACGAATGGTATGGGACATACTTTTCCTGGTGCCTGCACACCTTTCGGGTGGGTGCAACTAAGTCCGGACACAGACACAATTCCACATAACATAAATGGGGCTTATCAGAAGAACGCTTATGAATATTGCGCCGGTTATCAGTATCGGGACAAGACGATTGTCGGCTTCAGCCATACGCATCTTAGCGGAACGGGTCATTCGGATTTAGGCGATATCCTGTTGATGCCTGCCGTAGGAGACTTGAAGCTCAATTGTGGCAGGGCGGATCATCCGGATGAAGGCTACCGTTCCCGTTTCAGCCATGCTACGGAAAAGTCTACTCCCGGATATTATGAAGTGATGCTCGATGATTATGGCATAAAGGCACAGTTGACTGCAACGCAACGGGTAGGAGTCCATAAATACACTTTCCCTAAAGGCAAAGACGGTCATCTTATCCTTGACCTGGTTCATGGTATATACAACTATGACGGCAAAGTGCTCTGGGCCAACTTGCGGGTAGAGAATGATACGTTATTGACAGGCTATCGCATCACAAACGGATGGGCGAGAACCAACTATACTTATTTCGCTATTTCTTTGTCGCAACCTATCAGGGACTATGGCTATAAGGATAAAGAAAAGGTGCTTTACAATGGCTTCTGGCGTCGCTTCAATATGGACAAGAACTTCCCGGAGATTACGGGCCGTAAGATTGTAGCCTATTTCAATTTCAATACAGCCCAAGAACCGGAACTGGTGGTGAAAGTAGCACTCTCTGCTGTCAGCACCGAGGGAGCTGTTAAGAATCTGCGCGCCGAAGCTTCCGGAAAGAGCTTTGAACAGCTGGCTGAAGCAGCCCGTACAGACTGGAATAATGAACTGGATCATTTTGAAGTAGAAGGAACTGCCGATCAGAAAGCAATGCTTTACACTTCACTTTATCATACGATGATTAATCCGTCTGTCTATATGGATGTGGATGGAGCTTATCGCGGTCTGGATCATAATATTCATCAGGCGAAAGGCTTCACCAATTATACCATATTCTCGCTCTGGGATACATACCGTGCAGAACATCCGTTTCTGAATCTGGTAAAACCAGAACGAAATTCGGACATGGTGGAGTCAATGATAAAGCATGAGCAGCAGAGTGTGCACGGAATGCTGCCTGTCTGGAGTATGATGGGGAATGAGAACTGGTGTATGAGCGGATATCATGCCGTATCCGTATTGGCGGATGCCATTACTAAAGGAGTCTTTTCCAATGTTGATGAGGCTTTGGCTGCCATGGTAAGCACTTCTACCGTACCTTATTATGAAGGAGTAGCAGATTACATGAAGCTGGGTTATATCCCATTGGATAAGAGCGGTACAGCCGCTTCCTCCACGTTGGAATATGCCTACGATGACTGGACCATCTATCAGACTGCCTTGAAATCCGGTAAAAAGGATATTGCGGAAACCTATCGGAAGCGTGCCTTGAATTACCGTAATATTTATGATACTACGATTGGCTTTGCCCGTCCCCGTTATAGCGACGGTTCATTCAAGAAAGATTTCGATGTATTGCAGACCTATGGCGAGGGCTTTATTGAGGGAAATTCCTGGAACTTCTCTTTCCACGTGCCGCATGATGTGTTTGGAATGATGGACTTGATGGGAGGAGAAAGGGTCTTTGTCGATAAACTGGATAAACTGTTCTCCATGCATTTGCCGGAGAAATATTACGAGCATAATGAGGATATCACGGCAGAATGTCTGGTTGGCGGGTATGTACATGGCAATGAACCGAGTCATCATGTCCCTTATCTCTATGCCTGGACCTCCGAACCGTGGAAGACCCAGTACTGGCTGCGTGAAATCCTGAATAAAATGTATAAGAACGATATCAACGGCTTGGGTGGTAATGACGATTGCGGACAGATGTCTGCGTGGTATCTTTTCTCGGTGATGGGTTTCTATCCGGTTTGCCCCGGAACGGATCAATATGTATTGGGAGCACCGTATCTGCCTTATCTGAAGTTGAAGCTTCCCAATGGGAATACGTTGGAGATTAAGGCTCCCGGTGTCAGTGATAAGAGACGTTATGTACAGTCGCTGAAACTGAATGGAAAAATCTATGATAAGATGTACCTCACGCATGAAGATATACTGAAAGGCGGGGTACTTGAGTTTAAGATGTCTGCATCACCGAATAAACGCCGTGGTTTATCGGCAGAAGATAAACCATATTCACTAACTAATGGAATTAATAAATAATAGAGTAAAGATATGAAAAAGAGACATTTGATCTATGTAGCCTGCCTGTTGGTAGCTATGGGGGCTTGTTCAGCAACCTCAAAAGAACGCGTTAAAATAACGCCTGATGCATGGGGTAAATATAATGTAGGAACCATTTTATTTGAGGATAAAGCACCGGAAACGAAGGGTTCGGATATTTATCACCGGATTATCCCTGATGCGGAATCGTATATCAAAGCCCAGGCGCGTGAAGTATTGGCTACGCTTTACCATTCTCCGGAAGATAGTATTCCTACGGTAAATAAAATACATTATACGTTGGAAGATATTGAAGGTGTTTCTGCCAAAGGTGGTGGTAATGGAGATGTTACAATTTTCTATAGCACACGGCATATTGAGAAGTCATTTGCTGCCAATGATACGGCAAAATTGTTTTTTGAGACTCGCGGAGTACTCTTGCATGAGTTGACACATGCTTATCAGTTGGAACCGCAAGGGGTTGGCTCATACGGTACTAATCGGGTGTTCTGGGCGTTTATTGAGGGTATGGCAGATGCGGTGCGTGTGGCAAATGGTGGTTTTGACGGTCCTAACGCACGTCCGAAAGGCGGGAACTATATGGACGGGTATCGTACAGCGGGTTATTTTTTCGTTTGGTTGCGTGATAATAAAGACCCGGAGTTCTTGCGTAAATTCAATCGTAGTACGTTAGAGGTGATTCCCTGGTCGTTTGACGGAGCTATCAAGCATATTTTAGGGAATGAATATAACATTGATGAACTGTGGCACGAGTATCAGGTAGCTGTGGGAGATATACAAGCACAATAAAGAATAAATATGATCTGTAGATTTGGTAAAAAGAGATTGTTTTTGGTTTGGTCGTGTCTGGTGAGTATCTTGCCGGGCATGGCTCAAACCGAGAAACTGATTGATTATGTGAATCCGTTTGTTGGGACAGATGGTTATGGGAATGTTTATCCGGGTGCACAAATTCCTTTCGGAGGAATTCAGATGAGCCCGGACACAGATAGTAAATACTATGACGCAGCCTCCGGTTACAAATATAATCATTCTACTCTGCTGGGATTCAGTCTGACTCACTTAAGTGGGACGGGCATACCTGATTTAGGAGACTTTCTGTTCATTCCTGGAATTGGAGAAATGAAACTGGACCCGGGTACTCGTGAGGAGCCGGAGAAAGGATATCGTTCTCGCTATTCACATGAGAAGGAATGGGCTTCTCCCAATTATTATGCTGTGGAATTGACGGATTGTGGAGTGAAAGCTGAAATGACGTCAGGAGTGCGCAGTGGGATGTTTCGTTTTACTTATCCACAGTCGGAGAAAGCATTTATCATGATTGATATGAACCATACTTTGTGGCAATCTTGTGAATGGGCGAATCTACGGATGGAAAATGATTCCACTATTACCGGTTATAAATTGGTGAAAGGTTGGGGACCTGAACGACATGTCTATTTTACGGCTACTTTCTCAAAGAAGTTAACCGGACTGCGTTTTATGCAGGATAAGAAACCGGTGATTTACAACACTTCCCGGTTCCGTAGTAGTTATGAGACTTGGGGAAAGAATCTAATGGCTTGTATTTCTTTCGAAACGAAAGCCGGAGAGGAAGTGATTGTGAAAACGGCTATTTCGTCAGTCAGTACCAATGGAGCAAAGAATAATATGAATGAGCTCGCCGGACTGACTTTTAATGACTTGAAAGCGAGAGGGGAAGCTCTTTGGGAAAAGGAATTGGGAAAATATACGCTTACCGCTGATCGTAAAACGAAAAGAACTTTTTATACGTCAGCTTATCATGCTGCTTTGCACCCGTTTATCTTTCAGGATGCGGACGGTCAGTTTCGTGGCTTGGATAAGAATATAGAGAAAGCAGAGGGCTTTACCAATTATACGGTTTTCTCTCTTTGGGATACGTATCGTGCTTTGCATCCCTGGTTCAATTTGGTTCAGCAGGATGTTAATGCGAATATTGCCAATTCAATGCTGGCACATTATGACAAGAGTGTGGAGAAAATGCTTCCTATCTGGTCTTTCTATGGAAATGAAACCTGGTGTATGATTGGTTATCATGCTGTTTCCGTACTGGCAGACATGATTGTGAAAGGAGTGAAAGGCTTCGATTACGAACGTGCGTATGAAGCCATGAAGACCACAGCGATGAATTCGAATTATGACTGTCTGCCGGAGTATCGCACCATGGGATATGTCCCTTTTGATAAAGAGGCGGAATCGGTGTCGAAAACATTGGAATATGCTTATGATGATTATTGCATAGCACAGGCTGCTAAGGCTCTAGGTAAAGAAGATGATTATCGTTATTTCCTGAATCGTGCACTCTCTTATCAGACTCTGATTGACCCGGAAACGAAGTACATGCGTGGTAAGGACAGTAAGGGAAACTGGCGTACACCATTCACTCCGGTGGCTTATCAAGGACCTGGTTCTGTGAATGGATGGGGAGATATAACAGAAGGTTTTACTGTTCAGTATACGTGGTACGTTCCTCAAGATGTACAAGGTTATATTAATGAAGCTGGTGAAGCTTGGTTCCGTAATCGACTGGATGAATTGTTCACTGTAGAATTGCCGGATGATATTCCGGGTGCACATGATATACAGGGACGCATCGGTGCTTATTGGCATGGCAATGAACCTTGCCATCATGTAGCGTATCTTTATAATTATCTGAAAGAACCTTGGAAGTGTCAGAAATGGGTTCGTACTATTGTTGACCGTTTCTATGGAGATACGCCGGATGCGTTAAGCGGAAATGATGATTGCGGACAGATGTCGGCTTGGTATATGTTCAACTGTATCGGTTTTTATCCGGTTACTCCATCGAGTAATGTGTATAATGTCGGTTCTCCTTGTGTGGAAGCGATAACGGTTCGGATGAGTAATGGAAAATCTATTGAAATGGTAGCGGATAATTGGTCACCGAAGAATGTGTATGTGAAGGAATTGTATGTCAATGGTAAGAAGTATGATAAATCTTATTTGAGATATGAAGATATACGTGATGGCGTGAAGTTACGTTTTGTGATGAGCGGTAAACCGAATTATAAACGTGCGGTATCGGATGAGGCGGTGGCTCCATCGTTATCTTTTCCAGGAAAAACAATGAGGTTTCAATACGGACTTTAAACATAATCTTTATCTTTGTATAAAGGCTTTCAGATAATATGGTATAACATAAAATAAAAAAATGAGAAAGTATTTATTGCTATCAATGTTCCTGTGTTTGGTATCGCTACTTCATGCCCAGAACAAGTTTGAGTTAGTTTCTCCTAATGGAGAAATAAAAGTGTCATTCAATCTCTCGGATAAAATCTATTATAATATAGATTATAATGGAGAAGTATTGTTGAAAGACAACTTTCTTCAGTTGATTCTGAAGAATCAAGTGTTGGGGCAGAATCCTAAGTTGCGTCGTCAGAAGCGTACGAGTATCGACGAACAATTGACTCCTGTGGTACCTTTGAAATATTCGAAAGTCAATAATCGTTATAATCAATTGCTACTGACTTTCAAAGACTATTCAGTAGAGTTCCGTGCCTTTGATGATGGAATTGCTTATCGGTTCATAACTTCGCAAAAAGGGGACGTTGAAGTGATGGGTGAGGAATTTGCAATCAACTTCCCATCGGATTATCTGCTTCATTTGCAACAACCGGGAGGTTTCAAAACTTCTTGTGAAGAACCTTATACACATATTCAGAGTAATACGTGGAAGCCGGAAGATAAAATGGCTATTTTACCGGCTTTGATCGATACAAAAAAAGACTACAAGATATTAATCAGTGAATCGGACCTAACCGATTATCCATGTATGTTTCTCAAAGGAACAGGTGCGAATGGAATAGTTTCTACTTTCCCTAAAACTCCGCTTGCTTTTGCGGAAGATGGAGACCGCAGTCTGAAAATCACTGAAGAAGCAGATTATATTGCCAAGACAAAAGGAACGAGAAATTATCCTTGGCGCTACTTTGTGATAAGTAAGAATGATAAGCAGTTGATTGAAAACACAATGACTTATCGGCTTGCTGAAAAGAATCAACTTCAGGACGTTTCATGGATAAAACCGGGGCAGGTAAGCTGGGAATGGTGGAACGATGCCTCTCCTTACGGACCCGATGTGAATTTTGTTTCCGGCTATAATCTGGAAACTTACAAGTATTATATCGACTTTGCTTCCAAATTCGGCATTCCTTATATTATTATGGACGAAGGTTGGGCCAAAAGTACTCGTGACCCTTACACACCGAACCCCAAAGTTAATTTGCATGAACTAATTCGTTATGGCAAAGAAAAGAATGTAGGGATTGTGCTCTGGCTGACATGGTTGACTGTGGAAAACAATTTTGACCTGTTCAAGACTTTCAATGAATGGGGAGTGAAAGGACTTAAAATTGATTTTATGGATAGAAGTGACCAGTGGATGGTCAACTATTACGAACGGGTAGCCCGAGAAGCGGCTAAACATAATTTATTTGTCGATTTTCATGGTTCTTTCAAACCGGCCGGATTAGAATATAAATATCCGAATGTGCTCTCTTACGAAGGAGTGCGAGGTATGGAAAATATGGGAGGTTGCTATCCGGATAACAGTCTGTATTTACCGTTTATGCGTAATGCTGTTGGACCGATGGATTATACTCCCGGAGCAATGATTAGTATGCAACCTAATGTGTATAGATCAGAACGTCCGAATTCTGCCAGTATCGGAACACGGGCTTATCAGCTGGCATTATTTGTGGTTTTCGAAAGCGGTCTACAGATGTTGGCGGATAATCCGACTCTTTATTATCGTAATGAAGATTGTACCCGCTTCATCACACAAGTTCCTGTAACTTGGGATGAGACAGTGGCATTGGAAGCTAAAGCGGGTGAATATGTAATTGTGGCGAAACGCAAAGGTGATAAGTGGTTCATAGGAGGAATGACCAACAATGGTGAAAGGGAACGTGAATTTACTATCAAACTGGATTTTCTGAATAAAGATCGTTCTTATCAGATGACATCTTTTGAAGATGGTATCAATGCAGGACGTCAGGCGATGGATTATCGTTGTAAGTCGTCGCAGGTGAAAGCCGGAGAACAGTTGACCGTGAAGATGGTCAGAAACGGAGGTTTTGCAGCTATCATAGAATAACAGAACATTTCTTCACATTGGTTCGTTTATTATAGAAACAAACTAAATGTATATTCACCATGAAAACATTCGTCTTGATGATGGTAAGTCTGTTGTTTGCTGTTTCTTTGGAAGCGCAGAACAAGTCTTTTTATGATTTTACAGTGAAAACGATTGATGGCAAAGACTTTCCTCTTTCTTCATTGAAAGGTAAGAAAGTGCTTGTGGTCAACGTGGCTTCTAAGTGCGGACTGACGCCACAGTATGCTCAACTGGAGAAACTGTATGAGAAATATAAAGATAAAGACTTTGTAATAATCGGTTTCCCGGCAAATAACTTTATGGGGCAGGAGCCTGGAAGTAATGAGGAAATAGCTCAATTCTGTTCTTTGAATTACGATGTGACTTTCCCGATGATGGCTAAGATTTCCGTCAAAGGGAAAGAAATTGCTCCCCTTTATCAATGGCTGACAGAGAAGAAACTGAATGGTAAAGAAGATGCGTCGGTTCAGTGGAATTTCCAGAAATTCATGATTGATGAGAACGGAAACTGGGTGGGCTTTGCCTCTCCCAAAGAAAGTCCGTTCTCTGAAAAGATCGTTACTTGGATAGAGAAGGAATAAGAGAGACTTTCTGCAATTCGCTTTCGAAATTGGGAGTGAAGATCCCCTTTCCTAAGTTTTCTTTTATTTCTTCAATGGTCCAGAATCGTCCTCCATCCAGTTCTTCACTGGGATGGATTTCTCCATCGTAAACAGTCTTGTGAACAAAGACAAGTTCTTTTTCACGTTCGGACTCGAAAATATAATTAGTAAGTAGTTCAGGAATAAAGTCCGTGATGCCTAATTCTTCACGGACTTCTCTCTTTAGAGCGATTTCTACGCTTTCGCCCAAGTCGATATGTCCGCCTACGGCTGTATCCCATTTCCCCGGTTGGATGTCTTTCCATTCAGGACGTTTTTGCAGATACAACTCTCCACGGGTATTGAAAATATGAAGATGGACTACCGGGTGAAGTAGTTTGCTGCCACTATGACATTCTCCACGAGTGGCCGCTCCGGTGATATTCCCCTGCTCATCTACGACGGGGAACATTTCTTGGTTATTATCGCTTAGCATGGTACTTTTTTATTTGGTGAACTGAATTCCTTTGGATGCAGAATATTTATGGCATTAATAAGGAAGAATCTCCATAACTTAAGAATCGGAAATCATGTGCTAAAGCATAATCATAAATCGCACGCCAGTTTCCTTTAACAAAAGCTGAAACTAATAATAATAGGGTACTTTGTGGCTGATGAAAGTTAGTAACCATCGCTTTTACTATCTTGTACTGATATCCAGGAGCTATGATAATTTGTGTGCTGGTATGGAGAGCTTCGAGCCCATTTCTATCGAGATAACCCAATATCTTTTGGAGAGCAACTACCGGAGGAATTTGATCGTATTTCTCATAGGGCTGCCACTGTTTGACGTGCAGTTCTTCTTCCGTAGCATCCGGATGATCTGCTAAAATAACTCCAATGTGATACAAGCTTTCGAGAGTGCGTACAGAGGTGGTTCCTACAGCAATGGCACAGCCATCATGATCGATTAGTTTCTTAATCGTGCTCCGGTTGACCGATATATATTCTGTGTGCATCTCATGACCTTCGATCTCTTCACTTTTTACAGGTTTGAATGTTCCGGCTCCTACATGTAATGTTAACTCTTCAAGATCGATACCTTTTTCTTGCAGTGCATCTAATACTCGCGGAGTGAAATGTAAACCGGCCGTAGGTGCAGCTACCGAACCTTTAATCTTAGAGTAAACGGTCTGATAAGTTTCCTTATCACTTTCTTCTGTATCCCGGTTTAAGTAAGGAGGAATAGGAAGTTCTCCGAATACTTCAAGAATATCGGCAAATGTCACTTCCGGATTATCCCATGAGAAATCTACCCAATGACTGGTTCCTTTACATTCTCCTCTGACGGCAGTCAATGTGATCGGAAATCCTTTGACGGTCATTTCGCGCTTTAACTCTCCGTCTTTCCATTTTTTCAGGTTGCCGATCATACAAAGCCAAGCGGCATGTTCTGTCTGTTGGAAGTTCAATGCATAATCATTTGGCTGAATCGGTTCAAGGCAGAATACTTCAATCAGTGCCCCTGTTTCTTTCCGGAAATGAAGACGTGCCTGAATGACTTTCGTATTATTGAATATCATTAGACTACCTTGTGGAAGATACTCCGGTAAGGAGGTGAATATGTCTTCACTGACTTCTCCACGGCGATATATTAGGAGTTTGGACTGGTCGCGGGTAGGCAACGGGAATTTAGCAATACGTTCATCCGGAAGAGGATAATTGTACTCACTGATACGAATATGTCTAGGATCTTCTTTCATTGTTTTATAAAATAAAGAGAGGTTAGAACCCATTCGGCTTCTAACCTCTTTTACCAGTCGGGGCAACAAGATTCGAACTTGCGACCACACGCCCCCCAGACGCGTACTCTACCGGGCTGAGCTATACCCCGAATTGCGGATGCAAAAGTACATATTAATTTTTAAATAGCAAATAATCCGCTGAATTTTCTAGTATGATTTATGCTGATTTATGGCTATGATTCTGATTATTAGCCTTTCTTTACGCTATACAAATCATTTTCTCAATAGGTTTGTGGATTATTGGGGCATCTTTTGATTGCTTCTTTTGTGATATTAGGGGGAGATATTTAAAATTTTGCTTGAATTAGAAAACAATCTGCTTATTTTTCATTTGACGACATTAACCCTTTTTTTTGTATTAAAAGACAATAAAAAGCAGCTAAGTCCATAATAAAACTAAATAGGAAAATGACAAATGAACTAACAATCAGTGAGTTTGTTTATGAATTAATGCAAATAAAAGGTGTTTGACTTCCCTAGTATGATACTGTATTTCCATTTTTGGTGCGTGGTAAATTAGGAAGTTATACATTTGTAAAAAGACTTAGTTTAGAAAGGTGTTAAATGTTAGACATTAAAAATAGAGAGACATTAGAGATATACGTCCTGGGTGACGATTTTAAGTTTTATCAAAATCTGAAGTATCTTCCTCTGACTTCTTATCCTTCAAATAATCAGTCAGGTTTGATTATATATTGTTTAAGTGGAAGGGCTAAAATTACAGTTCATGAAGATGTGCACTGGATACAGCCGGAGGAATTGATTATATTATTACCCGGACAATTTGTCTCATTTTGTGAGCCAAGTGAAGATTTCTCGACCATTACGATGGTGATATCTACTTCACTGTTTAGTGATGCGTTAAGTGGTGTACCCAGATTTTCTCCGCATTTCTTTTTCTATATGCGGAGTCATTATTGGTATCCACAGTCGGAACGCGATATTCCCCGGATGTATAATTATCTGGGTATGATAAAAGATAAAGTTACGTCTCAAGATATATATAGGCGTGAGCTGATTATTCATTTGTTGAGGTATCTTTATCTGGAACTGTTCAATGCTTATCAGAAGGAAGCGACCTTGATGACTGCTCGTAGGGATACCCGTAAAGAAGAATTGGCTAATAAATTCTTTGGACTTATCATGAAGCATTTTAAGGAGAATAAGGATGTAGCTTTTTATGCAGATAAATTGTGTATTACTTCCAAATACCTGACTATGGTAATCAAGGAAACAAGTGGGAAATCTGCTAAAGACTGGATTGTTGAATACATCATATTAGAGATCAAGGCTTTATTGAAGAATACAAGCCTGAATATTCAGGAGATAGCCATAAAAACCAACTTTGCGAATCAATCGTCGCTTGGACGTTTTTTTAGAAAGCATACAGGTATGTCGCTTTCACAGTATCGAATGAGTAACTTAGAACAATAGCGCGGGCAATTGTCGCACAATTGCCAATTATTTATAGGGATTGGGAAGAGAAAGGGAATGAAGTTTACTTCATTCCCTTTTATTATGTAATCTCTCCGGTGTCGGATTAAATTCCCATACATTCGCGATAGAAATCGAGCATCTCGAAAATAGTGTCCTTATCGGCAGTTTGATTGATGCAAATATCTCCGATATCCTTCAGTAGAGTGAAATTAATTGTACCTGAAGTATTCTTTTTGTCATGCGTCATGAATGCATATAGTTGGTCGTATTTTTTGCAATCGAAAGTAAATACACCATAATTGTCCTTGATAAATTGGATCGTTTGTCTCATTTTCTCTTTCGGGAAATCTACTTTGAGATGAGAAAGATACAGTTCGCATACGATTCCCCAAGCTACTGCATATCCATGCAATACAGGGCGGTCCTCTGCCAGTGCCATGCTTTCGAATGCATGTCCCACAGTGTGTCCCAGGTTTAATGCCTTGCGGATTCCATGCTCAAAGGGATCCTGTTCTACGATATCTTCTTTCACTTGTACCGATTGGCCTACTAATTGTTTGAGAGCTGTATAGTCAATATTAGAAGTATTGAAATTGAGTAATTCCACCCAATGTGCCGTATTGCTAATCAAACCATGCTTCAGCATTTCAGCATATCCGGAGAAAAAATTGTGTGCATCCAGTGTACGCAGGAATTCTGTTTCAATCAGTACACTGTTTGCCGGAGCAAAGGCACCGATTTCATTTTTCAGACCGTTGAAGTTGATTCCTGTTTTACCACCCACTGATGCATCTACCATAGCCAGCAGAGTGGTCGGTATATTGATATAGGAAATTCCACGTTTGAATGTGGCTGCGGCAAAACCTCCGAGATCCGTCACCATCCCTCCTCCAAGATTGATAAGCAAAGAGTGGCGGGTAGCTCCTTGAGTACTTAATGCCATCCAGACGGAGGCAAGCGTTTCCAGAGTTTTATGTACGTCTTCGGCTCCGATACAGATTTCTACAGCATCTTTTAACAGATCCGATTCCTTTAGAGAAGGGAGACAAAGACGCTGGGTATGCTCGTCTGTGAGGACGAATAATTTGTCATGCGGACATAGCTCAATGGCACGACCGAGGCTCGTTTCCAAGCTTTCGCAGAGAATAACTTCTTGTTTACTCATGATTCTTTTGCTTTTTTACTCTGCAAATGTATATAAAATATTTTTTTTACTTACTTTTGTCTCATTAAAACGTTCAATCATGAAAGCATTATTACCTGTGTATTGTCGTCCTTTAGGATATGTGGTCTTGTTGGTAGCTCTGTTCATCCCTTTTATTCTAGTGATGCGGGGAGTGGTGACCGATCATAACTTGCTGTTTTATAAAGAATGCACAAAGTTGCTGATGATGGCAGGATGCTTGTTGATAATCTTTGCATTTAGTAAAAATGAGAGCCGTGAAACGGAGCAGATTCGTAATTCAGCTGTTCGTAATGCTATCTTTTTAACATTTTTGTTTGTCTTTGGTGGCATGTTGTGGCGTGTAATGCAAGGAGATGTGATTAATGTTGATACTTCTTCTTTCCTGACCTTTTTGGTTTTTAATGTGCTTTGTTTGGAATTTGGTCTTAAAAAAGCGCTTGTTGATCGATTCTTTAAAAGATAATTTTCTTTTCAATTAAACC